>Ga0206682_10003755_pt1 | contig 12751 bp, 18 predicted proteins | sample M240m12015metaG_FD_155444 | JGI IMG/M metagenome (GOLD analysis project Ga0206682, IMG submission 155444) | Ammonia-oxidizing marine archaeal communities from Monterey Bay, California, United States - M2 40m 12015 | ecosystem: Environmental > Aquatic > Marine > Intertidal zone | place: USA... | reverse complement strand
ATATCTGCAAAGCTAACTCTGAGACTTGTGTTTACTGAATCCGAGGCGAAAGAAATTGCCGCCTTAGAAGCGGAAGCGCGTACTCTAGAAAATGAGTAGGACGCTCTTAGCATCAGTCAAAATCTTCCCTAATCTTCAACTTCAGCAGGTCGTTAACAGTCTGCTTGCCACCACCGCTGTAAGTGATTTCAACCTCTGCCTCAAAGACTCCAGCTTCGTTAAGCGTTCCAGAAGGAAAGTTAGTGAACGCCTTTCCATCTGTTGCTGGATTGGGAACTACCATCGTTAGTGTGCTGGCAACTGTAGTTGAGCCAACCTTGCGGATGCGCATAACAACCGTCGCGCCCGTCAGGTTAATTGGATCCCACGTCTCTGAATTTTCCGGATCAAGTGTCTGTCCGGACACCGCCTTGTTTGAATCTCGCAGGGTGACCGTCACCTCTGGTAGCGTGTCACCAACGACCAAATTGATCGTGTCTGAATAAGCCATTAGATAAACGCCCTCGATTTAACTGTCATAGAGCCGCCGCCATAGCCATAGCGAACCTCTCGAAGAACTTGACCTGTCCGCTGATCGCAAAGAGATTTATTTGCTTGCGCACTGCCCTGATCTGACCACGGCTGGTTAGGCATCATTTGCAACCTATAAAGCGCCCCGTGAACAATCGGCTCTCTATATGCTTTGCCGATATAGTCGGGAATACTGCTGGCCGTAGATGTCGGCTTAACTGAATAAAGAACGCTAAGCGTCTCGGAGGCCGAAGGAACTGGGGCCACATAGAAAGATGTGCTTTGTAATTGCGAATAGCATCTAGGCTGTCCGGTTGTTGTGCCGTCTCCCTTAACCTCAAGCAATCGAGAATAGGACACGGGCTGTAATGTCCGATGCCCCCTGTACACATCGATAATATGATTTAGCTCAGCGCCATTAGGGATGGTTAAGTCGTACTCATCGATCCCTGCAATCACTTGGATCGTTTCAGGCTCTAATCGATACACGTCCGTCTTGACGCAAAACTCTGTGGCTGACTCTCTTACCGCCCTTTCAACAAGAAATTCTGGAGCGCCTCTAGCCTCTGTTCTTACAAAATCTGAAATGTCGAGAAACTTCACTATTAAGCTCCTACTCTGGGATCGGACGCTGAGTCACCCTGCGTCTTGGCTCCCAGACCATTTGTAAATGATCGGTAATGCATCAATGATTTCTCTGCGTTACCAGCGAACTCAGAGTCAATCTGATATGCACGATAAAGAATGAAGTCCAAAAGCGCGTTCGCGTAAGGGTCATCCAGCGTGATAGTTGTCGTGTCGGTTGTGTAGTTTGACAAAACAACATCTGCCGGAGACTCGCTATAGATTACTTCTAGCTGAAAGCTGTTTAGCGCCTGCGGATAAACGTAAAAGTTCTTAGGGTCTGTTGGATCGTAGACAAAGTGTTCAATCTTCCTATCGCTGTCTGCGGTCGAGTTGTGCCAGTTGGGCAGTGACTCGTCCAGCATCTTTCGATCAATCTGACTGACCGCTCTACCGTCGATGTTCCTAGTGATATCGATTAGGCGAATAGCCGCCGAAGGTAAGGACTGCTTGCTACCAGCGGCACAAGTAAACGTAGCGTTAGTGACGTTCGCGTCGGGTCGGTAAATTACAACTTCGCGCTGACCGTCATTAAAAAACTTTAAAAGGTCTGCGCTTGCAAACCTAGTATTTGAAGTGTCCTGTAGGATGATACCGGCACGATCAAGTATGTCATTGACCTTAGTCGTCGCCATCCGTAGCCTCCCATTCAATTATTTCCAGATCGGGATTCTTTGCGAACAAGGGGTCGTAATGAAAAATATTTCCGGTCACGACATTGCGAAGCTTTTTCGGCATCCTTGCTGGTAGAACCTCTTCCGGCTGTTTTCCAGTCTTCCTAATTCTGTCCATCTGATCTTGCAAATCACCCAAGGTCTGTCTTCTGTCTAGGGTGATGCCAAACTCTTCTTTGGCTTCGATGTACAGATCGTCTTTCTCGGTCTTAGATTCGTTCACTTATCTCTCCCTGAAAGTGAAAAGGGGGAGGAAAACCTCCCCCGATTAGGTCTTAGACCTTCCACTTACCTACAACGAGGCAGTCTGGAGTTACAACCTTGCGACCATAAACCTTCAGTCCGCGAACGCCGTCACCAAAGGAAGTCTCAAGTCGCACTGTCTCAGTGTTAGTAAACTGAGAAGCAAACGTGATTGCCTTGGGGTGACCCGCGAGAACGTGGGTGTAAGTAGCATCACTACCAGACGTGGGGGTGTAGAGCAGATTGCTCTGGTAAACCGTGAAGCGGTCTACCTGACCCACCTGACCATTACGCAATGGCGAAGTAGAATCGCCAGTCAGGTACGCCTGACGAAGCTCACTCTGCTTGAGCAAAGACACCATTGAGGGAGGCAATACGATGTATCGACCTTCTTCAGGGATGTTCAACTCATCCAAGTCCTTGGCCATATCGAGAATGGAAGCAAGGATGTTCGCGGCCGTGATGGTCTTGCCAGTCGCGTCGATAGTGGTTGCACCAGTTACGACGTTAGCCAGAACGTCAGTCTCAACTGCGATACGCATTGACTCAGCGGCATCTTTAGATGCTTCAGCCAACATGTCGATATCACCCTGCGCACCCAAAATGTCACTCACCTTGAACGAGTACGACTTAGCTTGATCGATCAGAAGCTCGACTGTGCTAGTGGTCAAGTCAGCGTAGCTGACAGTACCGTTATAGTCTGCAACTGTGACGTTCGGCACGGTTCGGATGTGAACCTTATCGCCTTGGCCAGAGATCTCGCCTTGGTAGTCCGTGTTTGAAATAGCAGGAAGTACAGAAGAACTGTAGAACTTAGCCTGCAACAGTTTTGAAAAGACTTCTGGGATGAAGCCGCCCTGATTAGCCGCGTAAGAAAAATCCGCGCCAGAGCCGTTAGCACCAATAGCCATCGTTAAATACCTCTATGCAAGAGTTTTAATTAACGCCGGATTTGCCCCTGTCTCCATGCATCCATCAGAGCGCCTTGATTTGCCTCGAAGTCCTTCAGAGACATGCTCTTGATATCTGCCGCAGACCAGACTTTTTGTCCGGCACTCGTATCGGGTTTTCTGGATTTAGGGAGCTTTGGCTCTGCCGCCGCTTTCGCCTTTTCCAGTACCCGCTCTTGCGGCGTCGGTTGACCCACACCCATGTCGCTCTTGAATTTGTACAGAGCCGCGTTTACGTCGTTCGATGAACCGGCTTCAATCCAGTTCTGAACTTGCGCGTTCTGCACCTCCAGCCAGTCAGCCCAGTCTCCCGTTTGAACAATGTTGTCCAAATCTGGGTGAGCTTCCCGAATGCGATCCATGTGCGCGTTCTGCGCCTCTTGGACTGCATCCTGCTCTCGCATATTGCGGAGTGCTTCAAGTTCGGCATGTTGCTCGTCTACCTTTGCCTGCGTCCTTTCCATCTGATCCAGAATTGGTGCCGCTAAGTCTGGGTATTCTTCCCTGACCTGCTTCAACTTCTCTAGATCAACGTCTTTCTCCGCAAGCTGACGCTTCATTTGTCCCATCTCAGCCATGACCTGCTCGTTCATACGTCGCAGTTCTTTAGCCTCAGTGGTCGCCTGAGTCATCTTCCTTTGCGCATTCTTGTAGCGTTCATCAGCCTTTTTAAGTGCTAACTCTGCCTCAGATAATTCGCCGCGCTCATCTTCGACAGGAGCCTCCACAGGTACTTCGGCAGTTTCCGATGGCTCTTCGGGTGCCGCTAACTCTGCTTCAAGCTGAACTTCCTCTGGCGTTTCCTCTTGTTGAGGGGCCGGAACTTCACCTCTGTACTGAGCCATTAATTCCTGTGCTTCCGCTTCAAGTTTTGCTGGATCTACTTTCATTACACGGTTCCTCTATGGGGTGTCCGTTAATCGAAGCTAGGAGACCTACGCGGATTCCTTTCCGCTTCGATGACCGCCTCTGCGGTCTGTTCAAGTCCAATCAAGGCGCGTAGCTCTGCTACCCGTCCTTGCTGGCGTCTAAAATTCTGTTCGTCCGCGTACTCCAACTTCTCATGAGCCTCGGCTAACCGAGATTCAAGCAACTCCATCAGGAGGGGCCATTCCTCCGTCAGGGCCAAGACCTTGACCGCCCTCGCCTGACGCGGCGAGCATTTGCTGTTGTAAAGCTTGTTGCTCGGCAATGAGTTGCTCCTGAGACTTAATAAATTCATCCGGATCGATATCCATACTCTGGGCGATATCGCGCAAGAGTTTGCCTCGATCAATGAGTTGAGAGTCCATCGGGTTTGAAACCAGAGAGAGGAATTGTAATAGTCTCTGGCTCTGCACTTCTTTCTGCACAAGTGCGGTGCTACCGCGAGCAACGACTTTTAGGTCGCCCTTCGCTCGCTCATTCGTTCCGAACTCCATATTGAAGTGGAACATTGATTCAATCATAGGGCGTATAAGGAAATCGTCAATGTTTTTAATCGTACTCTTGAGCGCGACATTTGCCGCCCCCATAAGCATTGAGATACCCGTTGCCGTCTTATTCAAACTCTTCGTCTGCTCACCGTGGGTGTAGCTTGGGAGAGAAGTTGTTTCATCCGCAAAGCGTCGGAAGATTTCTATGATCTGGTTCAAGCCGTTGGCATTCGCGACAGGCTGGTAGTAACGGACAGCAGGCATAGAGCCGTCCCCGCCAGATCGCAAAAAGACTCGCCACGGATGGAGGTCGGTTGGATCTTCACCCGCCGCGAGCAAGTCGGTATTCACCTCTACCATCGGACCTGAACTGAGCGCCATGTTATCCAGCCAGATGCGCGTTGCCGCGTTCATAGTCTGCTGGGAATCACGCATCATGCGCGGTACTCCCACGCCCCAGAACTGATGGGGAGTGCGCTCATAGGGGAATATGTTGTACGGAATGCGGTAACCCTTGACCGGATTAAGCGCGGCCTTGATTACCTTTCCGGAAACGATCCATACGTTGGCGTCGAAATCTTGGCTGAGATCAGATCCCTCCGGAAATTCGACTCCAACTTCTTGTAGGTCATAGCCGTCGATGCAACCCCAGTATTCCAGCAGTTCAAACCTGCGGGAGTCACCATGATCAACAACACCAGCAATTTCGCGGCGAGTGCGCTCATGGTCTTCTTCTTCATGGTTTCCGTTCCGGCGATCTTTGACAATGGATAGAATTATCTCGGAGTCAAAGCTGGGAAGATCTGCCAACTCTCTGAATTGACGGCGAGTAAGGACGTGACGGCGGAACATTCCTGAACAGTCTGCAAGACTAGTGCAGTAGGGGTCTGGGTAAAGATCAAAGATAGATACCGACTCAATCTCTGGTCGGGCCTCTTCTTCCATCGCCATGACATACTGAGATCGCCCCATCTCATCTTCAACGCGCTGGTAAGACTGAACCTTGTCGATCTTTACCGTGCCGGACTTGATGGCACCGGAGCCGAAGATGCAGGCCTCAAGGATAGCCTCCTTCATCTTCTGCTCGGTGTTTTCTTCTATTAGCTGATCCTCGATATCCTTCTGCATTTCTTCAGAGGCCATCACGGATAAACGCTCTTCCTGCTCCTGCAACCCTTGACGGATGCGCTCTTCGTTCTCAGCTAGGACTTGCCGGATCACCTCCTCGGGTTGGCCCTGCCCCATCTGCACAATATTCTGAATGAGCATCTGTTGCATTTCTGCTCGTTTCATCGGATTGATCTTGGGGCGGGGGGTTGGTTGTACGCCAAAAAATGCGTCACCACTTTGAAATAGTAAGTCGATAAGCCTGCTGTACGCGGCCATTACCTTTGTTCTAGATAGGCCAACGAATACCTTACTGCGAGAGCCAGATGCTTCGCTCAATCGAGCAAGGATTTCAGGATCGTACTGGCCAGAGAACTGTCGCAGATCTTCGATCCACTCGTCTTCAGTTTCTCTACGGGCGTCTTTGTACTCGGTAAACAGGCTCTTGAGCCTAGCTCCGAGTGATTGAAGTTCTATGTCTTGCGAGCCGTCTGGATTTTCAACATCAAATCCGACGCCCTCTTCGAGGAATTCGTCCATTAATAACCCACCACGGTGTCTACTGTTTTGAAGCGCCTTGCGACCTGATGTACTCTTGGTCGCGGCATAGAAGCCAATCCATGGAGGGCAATGGCAAACGCCATCACCCTATCATCATAACAGCCGTTTTGAGCATTGGTAGCCCCCCTTTCGTCAATGACGTAGGTTCGCAATTCTTTAATAAGCTCAGTGTCTGCTATACCGGAGTCCCTCTGTCGTAGCAGGGCGGCAAGGTTATCGATGATTAATGGCTTGGTCTTACTGGTTGTTAGGAAGCCGCCGCGCTTCGTCATGCGGTCTCCATAAGCACCATCAACTGAACTTTCAATGAACAGCGACGGGTAGTTAATTTCTTGTAGTCGGCGCAAAGTTGTTAGGCCGTGGTTGTTTCTTTCGACGATGATGTAAGCAGTGTTGTAGCGCTTGCCGAGTATCCCGACGATGTTGCCCCACTCCCACGGATCGATATGCCCGTGGTAACAGGCGACCTGCCTGCCACGCGAGTCGAGAACCTGTGCGACCGAGTAGTCTCCGTGGGCCAATCCCTCTGCCACGTCCACGCCAATGACATACGAGTCATCTGGATTCGGCGGATACCACTCCCTGTACGGCCCACTGGTACGCTCAGACATGCCGTCAGACCTTAGTTCACCAATGAAGTCGGGGGTATAAACCTCCTTCTCAGCATCAGCCAAAACATTTTCTTCGACGAAGCACCGGCCCGAAGTCAGGAAGGCTTCTATCGCGGTAGTCGGATACTCCTGCCTAAACAGATCGTTTCCGCCTAGCTCATCCATTTTGTTTCGGCGGAACTGGAGTTGTTGATCGTCCAGCCCATACTGCTCCGCCATCTTCTCTTCTTCTCGGGTGCGCTCGAAGTACGGACGCACTGTGGCCCTGTACTCCTGCATGGCAAACCAAGGAACGAAGCAAGTAATCCACTCGGTCTCGCCGCGCAAAGATTTCATGACCTGATCGTAGAACCAGCCACCAGCACCGTTCGCGGTAGATTCGAGAATCACCTCACTACCGTTACCGCCCACTGTCTGGAGTAGACCGGCTACGATGTCAGCCCCCTGCGGGTAGAAGGCGACCTCCGAGCCATGGACAAAGCGGTTAGTCTGTCCTCGCCCTGTCTGAGTCGATCTTGCTGTACCCACTCGGTAACGTGAGTTGATCTCATCGAAGACAAGGGTGGCCGCACTCTGACTGCCGAGGGTTGGCTTAAAGGCTTTATGAGGTACGTTCTCGTAGAACATCCGAACCATGTTAAAGATCGAGTTAGTAGACTCAGCAAGGTGAGAAAGAACGAACGCATTAGCGTTGCGAGTTTGCGTAATCTTCCAGAAGAACCGACCTTCCACATACGTTGATATCCCTACCTGTCTGGCTTTGAGGATGAGAGCGCGGATCTTGCCGGTCTCTTTAAGCTGAGTCTCTAGCTGGTTATGCACCATCTTCTGGCCGTCGTTCAGGCGGAAGGGCAACTGCACCCCCTCCTTGTTAACGACCTTCAAAATGTTTTTGGCGTAGACAGGGAAGTCTGTTTTGAAGACTCTCGCCGCCTCCTTTAGCTCTTCGTCATTCACCCTCGATCCCCTCGATTATTTGCTTACACCACCACAGCAAATCAGCATCCTCTCCCGATGAGCGCATAGCATTTACCCTCGCGCAGACCAGACGGACATTGCCCCTCACATAACCTTTAAGGCCATCGAGCCGATCTACCGACCCGTTAAGGCCCGTTGCGTTCCTCTGCCCTCTGGGGAAGTAAGTCATGTGCAACCCCGTAACGGCGCACTTCCCTCCCTGCGAATCCCAAAGCTCCTTCAGGAACTCTTTGTCTATGCTGATCTCAACCCTGTTGCGGCCAGACTGTCGGCCAAGACGAGAGATCAAATATGTCTCAGGGTCTGCGGACTTAAAGTCTCGCTTTTGCTTGTTAGTACACTCTCTGCATGTCCTTCTGCGATAGCCTCTGCCGCAAGTCGGGAATCCTTCTACAGGGTACTTAACGCCGCATACGGTGCATTCACGATCCTTAGCCGCCATGCTTTCCCCCCAGTGGCCTCATGAAACGCCTCGATCCCTTTTCGAGATTCTCCTACGGCGATACGATCTCCCATCAACGACATGCCAACACCAATGCACCCCTCAACTTCTTCAGGGAAGTTGGCGACGTGGAATAGGATGTGGCTTCTGCCGGATACGTTTTCTATCTCATGGCACCACCCGAACTTGGGGGATTGCTTCCAGATAACGGAATACTCCCCCAAGGGGATGCACGACAGAAAAGGAGCGTTGTCCTGCCACGGACGCTCTACGGTATAGAACGTATGTAGCCGGTGATTGGGAACATTCATAATCCCCAGAGTCCCATTGGGGTGATAAGCAAACCGCTTGATAGTAATCATCAGTTACAGGTAACTACGATCTGATTTTCTGCATTCGCGGTGGCAACGCACCCGCTCTGCTCAGTAGCCATCATCCCCGCAAAGGTCGTATCCCTTGTTGCGGAGTAGTTAAGCCACGCGGCAGTGGAAGCATTCAATGCACCAAACCCTTCCGTCCCCACAGTTTGTATAGCTGTAAACCCAGCGGCACCTAAGTTCGTTAGGTTATTCATGCCGGTAACACCAAGCTCGCCAGCCGTGTTCAAGCCGACCGTAGAGATGGCGACGTTGGAATCAAGCCCAGCCTCACCCAAAGAGACCATGGCGTTGACGAAAGGCGTGTAGTCCACATTGCCCATCGCAGTCATACCAGCCGCGGCAACGTCACCAGTGATCTGATTAGATGAGACGAATGAGCCGTATAGCGCCTGCTGTGTGTTGGCGTCAGCCGATATTCGAGCAAGATCCACTTCGGCGTTGTACTGCGCCATTTTTTTCGTGGAATCAGACTGCATCCACATCATTCCCAGAGAAGTGACCGGCGATGCCAGTATGGATGCCCACTGCATCGCTTCTGATTGCTGGGGTATTGGCTGAATCGTGGAAGTCTGGGTCAGTGCCATCGCCATGACTGCGGCACTCGCGGCTTGACCATCACCCGTAGCGGCGATCTTGGACAATGCCTCGAACTTTGCCTGTGACGCGGCGGCATTAGACTGTGCGGCGGCGGCTACCGCCTCGTAATACTGGGTGCTACTCGTAGAGCATCCCGAGATTCCTATGATTACCGCTAAAATTGCTAGAGTTTTCATCTGTTTTCCCCTGTTTCCTTTAAATGGCCCTCAGAAGCCGCACAGCTTAACGATCATCGGGGAGAGGAAAGCCCAAGGGGTGGGCCGTATCGTCGCTCCTGCGGCCTCTGAGGGGCCAAACTGTATCCAAACTAACCATGGTTTCCCATTTTGTATAGCTATTTGGCCTTATTTACTTAGTGGACTTCGCCCCTTTGCACTTCCAGCGCTTTCGCGACAGGTTATTTGGCGTATTCGGGTCGTTCTGTTTCTTCTTGGGGAGTCCCTTCTTAATCCCGAGGCTCCTCGCGCAGTAACTGTCCCCCTTCTTGGTGCCAGCGCGTACCCGTGACCCGCCATCTTTGGCTTTACCCGCCTGCCCGTAGGAGACTTTCTTGCCAGATGAGGTCACTTTGACCTTGGCTTTGCCCTTTCTAGGTTTTGTCATTTTTTAAATCTCCATATTTTTCGTATGGGTACTCTCATAAAGACCGCCCCCCCTAATATTTGCCCCCCCCTACCCCATGAAACTGCTTTTCCAGTCATTGGGCCTGCATATTTCTCTGGGTGGTAATTAGGAATTTTTTTTCCTAAATATCACCAAGCCCTCAAATCTGGTTCTAGAGATAGGCATATCCCCTATGGAACCGTGGTATGCGACCGCCCCCGAACCTTCCATCTGCTATCCCCCCCCCTCTGCCATGGTGGTGCTGGGTGGTATGGGGTAGCCTGACACTCTGAATGTTAGGCTCTTTATCCCTAACTCTCTGATTTAAAAGGCAAAACATTGGGCGGCAAATCTTCTTCTGGCTCTAAATCAGCGAAGAATCCACTCGACACCGTCTCTATCTGCTGTTTATCGGGAGCAAAAGCGCCGATGACCTTGCCGATTAGCTCTAATGATCGAACGCGAGCGGCGTCACTGTTCTCGGCGTCCATCGCTTCGACCTCTAGACGCGCCATCAGCCAGTCGTGTTTATCCACCGCTTTCACCATCAATTGCCGTTTATGAGCCTCGATAGCCGCCTTTACGTCTACATGGGTCAACAACCGTGAGCCTTGCTGTTTGGGGTGCGAATAGCCTGCCGCTTGGGCCGCTTGGGTAGCGTTGCCACACTCAACAAACTCAGCGACAAACTTTGATTGCTTCCAGTTGAGATTCTTGGGATTCCCTTCCCTTTCTCTGGTATCCATTCCTATGGTTATCCTCTACTACGTCAAAAGGGCACGGGGATCGGTTTATCAATCTTTTTTCCGCGCCATAAAATTTTTATCGGAGCAGGTGACCGGCGGCACCAATGATCGCCGCGAACACTAACCAGCCTGCTCGCTCCCATAACTGACTCGCGCCGGTTTGCTTTTGGAATTCTTCGACCAATTCGCGATGCTCTCGCTCCACCCAATCGATCCGCTTTTCGAGTCTGGTAACACGGGCATGAGCCGCATCAGTCCGCTCATCAATTCGACCAAGTTCTGATAGCTGATCGGTCAACTTATCGAGTTTCGCCTCGATTCTGAGCAGTCTGTTCTCAATTTCCATTTGTTCTGAATCCCGCATGATTGTTGGCTTTGATCTGATTTAAATGGGTCAAAATATGATTAATTCATTCTAAGGACTTGTTTTTACTAATCAAGCTGTGTTTTTATAATACCAATGGCTCAGCGAACCCGCTGGCCGCTGACAGTCTGGAGACTGAAATTATGGAACACCAAGCAATCAACCCAACCCACCAACGTGCCATCGAGCGACTTTACAAAGCCGACAGAAAACTCTGCGCGTTGATCGATTCAAACCAGCGAAAGATGGATGACCTCGACGCTGATAGCGACCGATATCACGACGTTGCAGATCGCTCCGAGCAGAGGGAAGCCGAGATGCACGACACCTTCACCGAGCGCTACGTCGATGAGGCTGAACTTCCCAAGCAGGAGATCAAAGCTTTCATCAAATCTTATGTCGCCTTCCACGGCTACACCCCCTACCTCGTTTAAGGAGTCCAGCCATGTACTACATCTCAAAGCCTGATCAGTACCACTACTCCCGAGTCATCAAGCGACTGTCCGACTTCGAGCGCTCGCGCCCAGAGGAGGGATCCGAGTGGCACATTCGGAAGCGCAAAAGCATCGCCGCATTCGACTCGCTGGACGTGTATTTCATCAAGGGCGGCAAGCTGTCGCGATGCCCTCAAAAGTCGTCGGCCATCGTGTTCTGAGTCGCCACCAAAACCCCGACCAACCAACCCGCTTAATTGCGGGTTTTTGGGTAACGGCCCTCGGGTCTTTTTGAACCTCAATCTGGAGATTGAAACCATGGCAAAACTAAACGCATACGACGTGATCACTCAAACCGTTATAGCCCAACTCGAAGAGGTGCAGGCCAGCAATTGGACTAAGCCTTGGGTCAGCACCGCGCAGTCGGGCCTCAACGTCTCAATGTCATCAGGCGATGCCTACCGTGGCATCAATCAGTTTTTGCTGATGATGTCGGGCCGCACCGATAACCGATGGGGAACCTACAAAGCATGGGCTGGCAAGGGCGCCCAAGTGATGAAGGGCGAGAAAGGCACCAAGGTGGTTTTCTTCACCGTCTTCGAGAAGGCTAACGATAAGGGCGGCGTCGATAAGATCCCATTCGCGAAGCTGTACACCGTGTTCAATGGTGAGCAAGTCGAGGGCGCTCCCGCTCTACCCGTCGTCGAACGTCCCACCTCCACCGCTGAGCGAAATGCTGAGGTCGAGGAATGGGTCGCCGCTACTGGTGCAGACATCCGCCACGGTCAGTCTCAGGCGTTTTACAAGCCGACTGCCGACTGGGTCGGGATGCCTGACTTTGCTGACTTCCAGCCTCTGGGCGATAGCTCAGCATCAGACACTTACTACGGCACCTTGATGCATGAGCTAACCCATTGGACGGGTCACCGCTCGCGCCTTGATCGCCTTGAGATGTTCGGCAAGTTTGGCGATGACGCCTACGCCTTCGAGGAGTTGATCGCTGAGATGGGCGCGGTGTTCGCCTGTGCCGCTCATGGCATCGAAGCAACGCCCCGACCTGACCATGCCGAGTATATCTCTCACTGGCTCACGGTACTGCGTAAGGACTCCCGCGCAATCGTGTCAGCGGCGAAGCAAGCACAACTGGCGTTCGAGTATCTGGACGCCTTCTCTACCCCTACAGAATTGAGTGAAGCGGCTTAGGTCGCTTTGTTCTTATTTTTTTCCGCAACCCAAAATTTTTAGGAGCTACACCATGAAAATCACCCCCGAGCAAAAGCAAGCAATCAAGCGCATCTATGACCGCCAGCCGCTTGGCATGTCCTACCTGCAATTTCGCCGCACCGTCCAGCGTGGTTATGACTGCCTGATGGTCGAGTGGTGTGGCATGTGGCTGGGCATTGAGAGCGACGGCTATACCCACTCCTAACCCATCTGATGATGACCCGTTGTGGACGCGGGTCGAAACGCCGAGAGGCGTCATGGGAATCCACCCAAGCAATCTGGAGATTG
>Ga0206682_10003754_pt1 | contig 12752 bp, 8 predicted proteins | sample M240m12015metaG_FD_155444 | JGI IMG/M metagenome (GOLD analysis project Ga0206682, IMG submission 155444) | Ammonia-oxidizing marine archaeal communities from Monterey Bay, California, United States - M2 40m 12015 | ecosystem: Environmental > Aquatic > Marine > Intertidal zone | place: USA... | reverse complement strand
GGAAGGAGTCGCGGCGCTGTGGACGGGACTGACGCCAAACGTGGCTCGAAACGCCGTCATCAACGCCGCCGAGCTCGCCAGTTACGACCAGGTCAAGTCCAGTCTACTATCCGCGGGGATGGACGATGGGGTGCCGTGCCATATCCTGTCGGGTCTGGGCGCTGGGTTCGTGGCGTGCGTCGTGGGCTCGCCCGTGGACGTCATCAAGTCGAGGGTGATGGGATCGAGCGGAGTGTATTCTGGATTTGTCGACTGCGCGGTCAAGACGCTCAAGGCGGAAGGGCCGTTTGCGTTCTGGAAGGGTTTCTTGCCGAACTTCGGGCGCCTCGGGAGCTGGAACGTGGTGATGTTCCTCACCCTGGAGCAGGTGCGGAAGGCCATGCGTGAGAACGACCTCATGTGAGACTAGCTAGCGGTGAAGCGACGAATTTTTAATTTGGAATATAGACTCCATTTCAAAGAACACCACCCCTAATAGCTAACGCGAAGTAGCCACTACGCGATCGCCCTAAACCCGCGTGACGGATTTACTCGGAGGCGGCACGCTTCTTGGAGACAGCCTCGGTGCCTGGATTGGAGAGAGGAGAGAGGGTGGATTGGTCAGCGGCGTGTTTCTCAATGCGAGATCTCGAGTAAATCGAATGTATCTCGGGGCTGATTAGCGCCCTGCTCCGAGGGTCCGCGACAAGCCGAGCGCGAGCCGTGGCCCGACGCGACGACCGATCCGGGGTCCCCTCGCGTAGGAACGCCGTTCTCGGCCGTGCGATGCCGGGTATCCACGGCCACGTCCGCGCACGGCCCGCGGCTACCTTCGTCGGTCGCTGGTGCTTTTTTTCATGCTTGGGACCCTAGAAAGATGGGACGCGCGTACTCACCCTCACGGAAGCCGTTCTTGAAGCGGCGGGGGAGGTGCTTGAGGTACCTCATGCGGCCGGTACCGGTGGTGCGGCGGCCGATCGCCTTCACGGACCAGTTGTCTGAGAGAAAGAGGGGAAAGGGAGGTCGCGTCAGCGTACGGTCCGGCATCGTCGGGGGCGTCGTCGCCAACCCTCGGCCATTGCGGTCCGTTTCGCGGTGGGAGGAGGGATCCGGCGGGGTACTCACAGTTGCGCTTGCGGGCGGAGGGGTAACCGCACGCGCCGCAGGTGGACTTCTGGATGTGGTAAGCACGACGTCCACACCTGTTGGGGTATCGAGGATGCGATGGTCAGTCGAGTTCCGGGATGGATGGAGGTCGCGGCGTTGAAGAAACGGGGAGCAGTAAATGAAATGAAATGGGCCGGGTCTTTACGTACCGCCTGCAGAGAGTGTGCGACTTGTTATGACGCTTACCGAACGAGCCGGTACCCTTTCCGATCTTACCCATGCTGGTACGTTAACGACGTGGGCTATCAACGACGCGTGTGCGCGTTGTAAAAGGGCGAGTACCGGCCGCGATGCCCGGCTAAAACCAAAAAACTCGACAAGCAAAAACCCTAAACTGCAAAATTGAAGTTGTGGGCCCAAATTTTAACCTATAACTTTTGAAGACTTAAAATTTTCTACTCCGTCGCCTGCTGCTCCTCGCCTCCGTAAAACTCGTTGAAGTTTAACCTCAACCGCAGCTCGTGCAACTCCGGATACGTCCCGACCCGCAGCTTACTCTCGATCACCCGCAGCACGTACGACCGGGCGCGCCTGAACGCCCCAGCCAACCGTTCCGCCTCCTTCTCGGAAACCGGCTCGTACCCAGCCGCCGAAGCCGCGAACGCCGCGGTGACGCCGTCCACGACGAACCCCGGGCCCACGTCGACGTCCTTCACGGCGTCCCTCGCGTCTTCACCCGCGCGTCGTTGAGCCGCGGCGAAGTCGCACGCGATCCCGAGCGCCGCGCGCACCTGGCCCGCCAACAGCGTCCACGTCGGGTCGGGCGACGCGAGGCACTGGCGACACGACGCGTCGAGGAACTTTTCGTGCGCGACTCTCGCCTCCGCCGGTGACGTGGCGCGTGCCACGTCACGCTCGAGCTCCAGCCACGCGTGGTGCAGGACCCGCCCGATGACGTGCTCGTGCAGCGCCTGGGTGAAGTGACGGAGCTCGGTGAGCAAGGCTTGCGCGTGGAAGCCGCCGCCGCACCAGCTCGGCGCCCTTCGAGCCTCGGGGGACCAACCCGCCCGGCTCGCCTCCTCCACGGCGGCGCGCGCGCGCCTCAGCTGCAGGAGAAACGTGGCGCACGCGTTGTAGCGGTCCGCGCAGCTCTCCGGGACGACCAATGTGAGCGGCCACGGGGTCTTGACGGAGAGGCGGAGGCGGCCGAGCGCCTCGAGCCTCGCGGCGCCCTCGCCGCCGAACTCGCCGTCGCCCGATCCGCCCCACACCGACCGCCTGCGGTTACCCACCGCGCCCATCTGCGCCGTGGGGTTGAGCGGCGTCGGCAAGACGTCGATGGACACGTCGCGCGGGTCCGGTAAGTCCCCGGAGCCGTCCGCGGCGAACGCGTCGGCGAGAGCCGCGGTGAGCTCGGACGGATCCGCGAGCCCGATCCCGTCGCTTTCGTCATCCGGTGAGCTCTGACCACCACCCCGGATCTTCTGCCCGGCGCTATCCAAACGTTCAAACACGGACGCCGCGAACGAGTGCGCAGCCTCACCGGCACCCCCGAGGAACACCGCGCGCAACGACGCGAGGTGCGCGCCGAGGCGCCAGTCCCCGCGGAGGCGCGACATGAGCGCTCGGTTAACCACCGACGCTCGCGCTCGAGCGGGCTCGACGGCGGCTCGCGCGATGAGCGCCGCCGCGGGGCACGTCGCCGGGGACCTAGCCTCCGGGCTCGTCCGTAGCCACGCGTCGAGGTGCGCGGCGGCGGCGATGGACCGCGGGCGAGTGAACGGTGTCCCGCCCCACTCCGCGGCGTCCCCGACGAAGGCGTCAAGTCTAGTGGTGGATCCCGCGACGCCCGCGCTCACCAGCGACCGCGCCTCAGCCTCCGCCGCCTTGCGCGCCATCCCGGCACCGACGATGAACCCGGGCATACCGTCGTCCTCGGGGCCTTTGGGAGGGGGGCACGGCGTCAGGGTCGCGCCGCTGAGCAGTCGCACGCTCTCATCCGTCGCGGCGTTGTTCGCGACCTTCGCCGCGTTTTCCTTGTCGTCGCCGCCCTTGTTGCCCGGGCTTGAAGTCTCCAGCGCGCGCCTGATCGCCTCGCAAAAATCGACGCAGAGGTGCGAGTGCATCTTCGGAGCCTTCGTCGGCCCGGACTCACGCCGTGAGCCGGGCCTCGTGCCGTCTGTATCGTCGTCCACCCTCGCGCCGCCGCCGCCGCCCCTTCGAAGGAGCCGAACGGACTTACCCGCCGCCAACAGCTCCTCCACGTGAAGCCTCAGAAACTCCGGCACCAACACCCCGCCGTCGGACCCACGGCGGAGCACGAACCCACCCTCCCAGTGCGCCTCCGTGCCCACCGCGTTCACGCCGTGCTCCGGTCCGCACCGCACGAACAACTCCCCCGCCGGGTCGTGAAGCTCCCCGGACTCCAGCCACCGGTGCGTCGCCGCGAGGTACGGCTGCGACGCGGAGCATAAAAGCCTGAGCGACGCCACGAACCCGTCGCCGCCGTCGCTCGCGCCGATGCCACTGGCGCACGACGTCGTCTGATGCGCGGCAGCCGCGCGGTGAAGCGCGGTGAGACACCGAGCGGCGTTGGAGGCGGGCGAATCGCCCCCTTCCCCCGCGAGACCCGTCGCCAGCCGCGGCGGCAGCGCCACCGCCGCGAGCGAGTCCAGCACCCTCGCGCGCGCCGCGACGGACCGGGCCGCCGCGCGAAGCTCCAGCAGCGTCGGCGCGCCGGCCACGTCCCCGACGCCTAGCCCCGCCGCGCGCTGCAGCAGGGGCGCGAGCGTTTCCCTCAGTTCTCGCACGTGGCCAGTCAACGCCGCGGCGAACGCGCGAACCGTCGGACCCGCCCCGCCTCCCCCGGCGAGCTGTTCGTACCCGGCGACGTACGCGGCGACGGGCGCGGGCGTCGCGAGCACCGCGCCCGCCGCACGTTCCACCAGGTCCAGCGTAGCCGCGGCGTCCGCGGCGCGCTCCAGACCGGCGGACAACGCCGCCGGCGAGAGGTGCGGCACCGCCACGCCCGGCGCCCTGCTCGCGGGCGCCGCGCCGACCAGCGCGTGCATCGCGGCGCCGACAACCTTGGACTCGGTGGACCCGTCCCACGTCTCCACGAGGTGCGCGCCCTCGCGGCTGCGCGCGGCGGCGAGCGCCGGCAGCAGTCGAGCCGCCGCCGCCGCGACGGTATCGCCCGCGCCGCCGCGGATCCCCCGGGCGCGCGGGTCCCACTCCCACGCGTCGGACGCCGCCTCATACGACGTGGACGCATGGGTGTCGTCCACCTTCAGGTCGCTCCACCTGAACTCGGGATCGAGCGAAGGAGCGGCGTCCGCGTGTGTGGAGCCGTCGATCGGCGACGCGAATTCGTCTTCGGCGTCTTCCGTCCGCGTTCGCCCTCCGTCTCTCCTTCGCTCGGCGACGGCGGCTTCCACGTCGAGCCGGAGCGCTTCCGCGCGCGCCTCCTCTTCCTCGTCGTCGGTCCAGTCGCTGAGCGTGGAGTCGGACAGCTGAGCGTCGACGTCTTCGTCCATCGGGTCGGCGTCTCGTTTGTCGTCTTCTTCGTCGGATGTCGCGTCGACGGCGCCCATGTCGTCCTCGCCCAGCGCCGCCATGGCGTCGATGTGCGTGTACTTCGTCTGCAGCGGGTTCCTGCTGAGCTCGAGGAGCAGGGAGATGATTCGCGCGTGGGCGTCCGGGGTGTCCGTGCGCCACTCCGCGCGACGGAACCGCGCGACAAGCATGTCCAGCGCCTGCTGCTTGTCCAGCTGCGCGTGGATGCCGAGGCGCTCGCGCAGGGCGTCGAGCGCGTCGTCGACCTTGTACGGGTCCGTGTCCGGGAACGTGTGGTGCCGCGTGTGATACATGCAGTAGTTGTGGGCGATGCCGAAGTTCTCGTCGCGCTCCTGCGAGGGATGGGACGAAGGGACGGTCAGTCGGCTGTCAAACATCGGGCGAGATCTCGTGCGGGCCGAGTCAAGGTTGGGGGGTATCGGGGAGGGATCGCGCGCACCTCGACGTCGACCAGGCGCTTCACCATCTCGCCAAGCAGCGCGGAGACATTCTCCGCGCGCTTGGCGCCGAAGCTCGACGCCATGATGGCCGCGCGACCGCCTTCTGGGGCCGACGAGTTTGAAAATGGCGTCTTTATTTTGTTACAAAAGGACGAAAAAAAATGAAATTTACTCGTACGACGTCGAGGGGTCGGGCGTCTCCGGGGAGGCCTCAGTGGCCTCCCTGTCCTCCTCCTCCACGTGCTCCTCGACACCGCCTTCGTCCATGCCGTCGTCACCTTCACCGTCTTCCGTCTCACCCCCGGCCCCGTCGGGAGTACCCTCGGCGTCGAGAGTCTCGCAGAGCTTGGTGGCCAAGCCGACCATGTTCCACAGCCCCACCAGCCCCAGCTTAAGCCTCTCCTTCACGGTGCTGATGCGTAGGAACGACGGCGCCTCGTTCTCACCACCCGGCGCGAAACCCCCGGGCAGCGCCTGGGTGGTCTGCGCCAAGGACCAGCTCAACGCGTCCGCGTCGACGTTCTCGTCCAGCGGGACGCCACCGGCGAGCTGGTGCAGGAACATCATCAGCTGCATGTGGTTGGCGGACCTCGGTGTTCGGTCCGCGCGCATCTTGTTGATGGCCTTCACCGTGGTCTTCGATACCTCGTGCGCCACCTTCTTGACCAGCTGGATCAGCATGGGCATCAACGTCGCGTCCTCCTGTGTCTCGATTTGCGTGAAAGTATCGCGCAGATTGTCCGGCATGATGACACGCAGGTCCGGGCACGGGACCAGGTCCTCGTCGTCATCCTTCAGGTACCGCACCGTCGCGAGGGCGTAGCCGTCTTGGACCCGCGACGAGAGGACGCGGATCCGTCGTCGGCCCACGATTGTGACGTGGAAGCGCCCGTCCGGGAGCGGGTCACATTTCGTGATCTCCACCTCGGAGCCGAGACTCTTCATGCCCCCCGCGCCGCGGTCGTACTCGACCATGCCGAACCGTCGGTTACCCTCCAGCGCCCGTCTGACCAGCAGCCTGTACCTCGGCTCGAAGACGTTGAGCTGCATCTTCTGGTGGGGGAACATCTCGGACATGACGAATATCGGGAGCAGTCCCTCCCGCGCGTCGGGGGCGCCGTCCGTGCTCAGGGTTCCCGCCGCCTCCTCCGCCGCGCGCTCGCGCCTCGCGGCGAGTGTCGCCGGGAGTAGCTTGGATATGACGCCGGCGAGCGTGATGTTTACCGGGATCTGCGTACATGACCCGACGAGGAGCACCGTCCGGCAGACGGGGCACGTGTTCCGGACGTCCACCGCGCGCGACAGGCATTCCTTGCAGAAGGTGTGGCCGCAAGGCGTGGTCACCGGGTCCAGGAATACGTCGGTGCACACATTACACTCGAGCTGCTCACGAAGCTCGTCGTCCACCCCGGCGTGATCCTCCACAGCGGCCATGTCGTAGCTTACGTGGGCGCCCTAAAGTGACGTACGAGGATCTCAATTTTACAAAGTCGGAAAAACTGAATAACCAAAAAATCTACATGAGGCCGTTCGCCCGCATGGCCCCCTCCATGGTGTTCTTGAGGAGGATTGCGATGGTCATGGGACCGACACCGCCGGGCACGGGGGTGATCGCGCCGGCCACCTCCTTGCATGACTCAAAGTCCGCGTCGCCAACCAGCCTGTACCCCAGCTTCTTGCTGGCGTCGTCCTTGGCGTTGATGCCGACGTCGATGACGGCGGCGCCGGGCTTGAGCCACGAGCCCTTGACCATCTCCATCCTGCCGCAGGCCGCGATGACGATATCGGCCCTGCGCACGATCTCCTCGGAGTTTGGGGTCTTGGAGTGCACGATGGTCACGGTGGCGTCGCGCCTCTGCAGGAGCATCGCGGCGGGGATGCCGACCACGTTGCTTCGGCCGACGACGACTGCTTCTTTGCCGGCGATCTCGATCCCGCTGCGTTCCAGGAGCTCGATGCATCCGCGCGGTGTGCACGGGACGAACAAGGGCTCGCGTCCGCGCTGCGCGAGGCGGCCGGTGTTGAGCGGGTGGAATCCGTCGACGTCCTTCTCGTAGTCGATGGCGCCGAGGACGCGTTCCTCGTCGATGTGGTCGGGCATCGGGAGCTGCACGAGGATGCCGTGGACGTTCGGGTCGGCGTTGTAGTCGGCGACGACCTTGAGGACCTCCTCCTCGGTGGCGTCGTCTGGGAGGTCGGTGCCGAAGGAGTCGATACCGGCCTCGGCGCACGCCTTCTTCTTGGCTTTGACGTACGTCTGGGAGTCCTTACGCTCGCCGACGAGCACCACGGCGAGGCCTGACGGTTGATGAGCGTCGGCGGTGAGTTTTGAGTTTAGTTAGGGATCGCGGCGCGAGAGCGTCGGACGGTGGGATGGAGTGGGGGTGGAGTGAATGGATACGATGAGCGCGTGGGGGTTCGGATCTCACGTACCGGGAACCTTGCCGACCTTCTCCTTCATGTCGGCGACGCCCACGCGGACCTCCTCGCGGACATCAGCGGCGATGGCCTTGCCGTCGATGAGCTTGGCCTCGGCACGCGCGGACTTTGGGAGCGCGCGCGCTGGGGCGGTCCTCACAGCGCCGCGGGTGGCGCGGAGCAAGAGAGGAGCGGCGGAGGCGCTCCATCCGAGGGTGGTGGCGGCGGCGGCGGCGACGTTCATCTTCGTCGACGTGGTCGTGTCGGCGTGAGGCGCGCGTGGTGACGAGTGCCGTCAGGCGGCGGCTGTCCCATCGCGAAAGGCCGGAGGCACGTCAGCAACTGTCCAGCTGTCGCAACTTCAAAATCGGAAAGCGCAGATCTGCACCGCCACGCCATGACCGACGCATCTCCCGCCCAGAAGCGCGCTCGTGTCGCCGAGTCGCAGGCTTCGAACGTCGTTGCGGCGCAGATCTACCGCGTGCGCGTGTCCCTCCCGTCCCACAGCGGGACCCGCCTCTTCGACATGCCGGAATCCGCGAGTCTTCACGATCTCCACCTGCAGATATGCGAGGCGTTCAACCGCGACCCGACCGCTCACTTGTTCGCCTATGAGTACCCCCTCCCGGTTCACGCGGTCGCGATGCACGGCCCGAGCGGCCCTAAGACCGACAAGGACACCGTGACCTTCCTGTGCAACGCGTGCGGCGTGCCCACCGAGGGCGCCAAGCTTCCCGATCTGAAAAAGTCACTCAACGCGGTCAGGAAGGATCTGGAGAAGAAGCAGCGCGCGACCTTCATGGGTATGTTCGGCGAAGATGAGAACGCTCCGCTCAAGGCGTATCACGTGGAGGACGACAAGTACATGAGCAACGACGAATACGACGAGTTCCCGACGTTCGGCTCCAGAAAGACAAAGCTGAGCGACGTCAAGCTCAAGCCCGGGGACCTCATGTATTACGAGTGGGACAGGGGATCCAGCTGGTCTCACATCGTCGCCATCGAGAGCAACAGAAACGCGACCGCGCAGGACGATGGGAAGGGCGTTCAGCTGATCGAGAGCAACGGTTTGTCCGAGCCTGAAGAGTAGAGTAAGATTAGTCTAGCCATAGCCAGCACCAGTAGAAGCCGGTGATGAAAATAATTCAGTAATACAACTCCGCCGTCCTCTTCCACCCTCTTTACATTACGTAACTCATCTCGCCAGTCGTCTGGGAATTCAGGTACGCCGGGGACGACATCAACGCGTCGACGGGACGCGAGTTCTCTTCGTACAGCCTGTTCGCCAGGTACTGCAGAAGGGCCTCAACCGTGAAGTCGTTATCTGCTTTGATCTTCGTGTACAGCGCCTTCTCAATCCCAAACGCGTACGTCACCTCGGTAGCCTTCTCGGTGGCCTCGATGGTGATCACATCCGCCTCGTTCGTGGCCGTGTTGTTTATCTTCTTGGCCTCCTCCGCGGCGGCGAGCAGCTCGGTGTTTGCCTTGGTGGTCTCCTGCGTGCGCTGGTTCTTTGCCAGTTCGATGTCCTCGTCCGCCTGTTGCTTCTCAGACACCGCCTCGCGGTACTCCTCCGGGAGCTCGACGTTGGTGAGCTGCAGGGAGATCGCCCTGGCGTACACGCCGCCCGCACCGTCGCCGTCGGGGCCCTCGAGCTTGATCCTCAGCTTCGATTCCATCTCGCCCTGGATGATACCTCGTTTGTTCTGAAACGCCACTGTGAGGTACTTGGAACAAGAGTGCTGCACCGCGGACATGCCGGCGGCCCGTACGATGGAAGCCCACTTGTCCATGTCCCTGTACTTGACCACCACGGGCTTCACCCACTCCCTGGGAAGCTGGTACTGGAAGGAGACGCCGAACTTGACCCGTAGGCCGTCCTTGGACACGCACGTGGCGTCGTTGATGTCGGCGCTGATCTGGGTGCTGGGGAATTTGAGAAAAATGAAGCCCGGGGGTCCGGCGTGAAGGCCGCCCGACAAGGCCTCGTCCGCCAAGGTCTTTGAATGCCAGTCGTACGCGAGGCCGTACTCTGAACGTGAAGGGAAAGGGGATACGTATATAGAGTGAGAAACCCACGGGGCGGAGGGGCGCGGCGATGAGGGGCGGTTTGAGAGCTGGGCGGGGCGCACGCACCGGTGGATTCGAGCCTTTTCAGCGAAGTTCCGAGGAGGGAGGCGGCGAGTACGAGGAGCACCGTCGCGACTCCGCCGAAGGAAACGTTCTTGAAGCACCTCCTATCGTCGGAGTCATCCCAGTCGAAGGCCATGTTCGCAAACCCGGGGGTTCACGCGCAAGTGATGGGCGTTCCGTTCCGTATCTTTTCAAAACTAACAATATCTTTTTCCAAAAGCACCGGGGCGCCTTGACCTAGCCACCCACACGCCCCCGGGACCCCACGCACGTCGCAGGGTTTCGGTTCGTACCTTCACCCGTCGTCGCTGCTCCCGCGTGGCGACATGGCGAGGTTCAACGGTAATTCGTTCCGGTTCTCCTGGGAGGAGCAAAAGAGCCACTCGGGCACGTACACGACAATCTGCGGCATCGGCCTCCTCCTCCTGGTCATCCTTCTCCCGTTGTCCTTCTCGTACGTCGAGTACCACGAGTACGGCCTGAAGCAGCGCAAGTCCACGGGTACGGTCGATGTCAGCAAGGTGTACGATTCCGGACGCTACGCCATCGGCCCGGACTACACCTTCATCAAGTATCAGGCTGACGCGCACGTCCTGAATCTCGACGGGCTGTCCGTCTTCTCAGCGTCGGGCGGCGACGACAGCATCGGCCTCGAGTTCGTGCTCGACCTACACATGACGTACACGCTGCAGAAGGACAAGATCGGCGAGTTGCACACGTCCATGGCGACGTCGTACCAGGCCATCGTCTCCAGCCGAGCCAAGGATGCCGTCAAGAACAGGGCCTCCATCGACATCTCCTTCACGGACTTTTTCGAGAACCGCGAGAGCGTTGAGACCATCCTGAAGGCGGCGGTGACCGCGCGATGGGCCGACGCCCCCGCGCTCCCGGCGGTGCTGGACCAGTTCCACATCGGCCGGATCAAGATCCCGGAGAACGTCGCCCGGAAGCAGCTCGAGACCAAGCTGCAGAACGAGCGCAACGGCAAGGAGACCTCCCTGCAGAAGGCGTTGGTCGAGCGCGAGCTGACGAAGGTTGAGGTGAGCAAGATCCTGAACGAGAAGGAGAAGACCCTGCGCTCGGCGCAGGCTGAGGCGACGAGGATCAAGGCGAAGGCTGTCTCGGACGCGCAGAAGACCGTCCTCGAGGCACAGTCCACGGGTCTCAAGGAGCTCATCGATGGAATCGGTATCAACTCCTTACCCGCAAATGATGGAGCGTCGAACCCAATCACCGACGCGAGGAAGGACAAGCTCAAGGTGCAGCTGGACTACATCCGGGCGCTGAGGAACCGCAAGGACGAAACGAACATCGACATCACCTTCTTGAACGGCGGTGTCAAGACATTCACTTAGATATTTGTAAGAGTATGCATGTCATTGTCTCAGTCACCCCCGCCCCGCGCCTCCTCACACTCACACCACCGAACTACCACAGCTGTGCGGGATTTTGAAACTGCCACTCATAGTGTGGGGCACCACGTGGGTGGCTCGCTGGGCGTCGACGATGGACGCTGGCGGGCACCCGCCCGGCGTGCTCCCGCCGGAGGTCGTGCTCACGTTCGGGTGCGCGACGGACGAGCCGGCGACGCGCCTGCTGCGGGTCGACGCCGGGGGCGACCGCCTGGTGGAGACCGACGCTCGGGGCGAGACCGTGCGAGTGGTGAACGTCGGCGACGTCGTGAGCTTCGAGGCGCGCGCGAAGGACTACGACGAGGACCGGTGGGACTTTGCGGACGAGTACTCCAAGTGGCTGGACGAGGACGACGTGCGCGAGTGGCGCAGCACGGTCGTCGTCGCCGTGGCGTCCTCTTCGGGTAAGCGAGATGAAGACGAGGAGGAGGATGGGAGCGCCAACGTCCACGTGGAGTATCGCCTACGCGCCGAGAACGACGCGCGCGCGCTCGGCCACGCGATGCGGCGGCTCTCACGCGGCAAATGGAACCCCGCGCTCGACGATACAGACGACGCAAACCTCCCCGCGTCCCTCGACGGGCGCATCCTGAGATCCGGAGTGGTCCTGCGGCGGAGAGGCCGCGCGGGCGTGAGCGCCCGGGAGCACGCCGTTCGCGGCGGCGGCGGCTGGTCCAAGCGCCTCGCGGTGGTCACCGCGGGCGGACGCGTCTTCCTGCTGGAGCAGTGCGACGCGAGGGAGACGCACGCCGTGGTCGTGTACGGCGCCTCCGTCCGAGTCACCGACGCTTTGACCCTCGACGAACGTTCCATCATGACGGTTCGAAAGGGCGCGGCTGACGGTGAGTTCGACGTGGTCGCCGCGGACGGGAGCGTGCGGCTGGCGCTCGCGGCGCTGGACTCGGACCCGGGCGGCGCGGCGGGGTGGATCGACGCGTTGAAGGCATCCGTCGGGATCGGAGAGATTAAAGGCGGCGACGGGTTCGCGGATGAGAACGCGGGTGCTTCTTCACTCGCGCCGCGACGAAGAAGAGGCCTGGACGCGGAGACGCGCGCGGCGCTCGCGAACGCGACGAGGATGGCGCTCGCGCTGAGGCGCCCGCCCCCCCGCGCCGGATCGAACGACGATGAGAAGAGCGACAAAGACGTGTTGGTTCTGGACAGGTACTGGCGCTCGGTAGAGCTCGGGGTGACCGCGCACTTCCTCTTCAGCTTCACCGTGGACGCGGTGCGGCGCCGCGGTGCGACGACGACGACGTCCACGGTCTTACTCAGGGTGGACACCGAGCGGGCCGTCATCGAAGGCTACGCGGCGCGGCGGTGCGAGAAAACCGGGGAGCCGCGGCAGACGCTGGTTCGAACGCTGGACGCGACGGACGCTGACGTGGACGCTGACATGGATGCTGACGTGGCATCGACGACCCCGCCGGCCGAGAAACCCCGAGACAGACGCGCTCTACGTCTCGTCTCACGTGGCGTCAGTACCGACCTCCCCGGGACGGAGCTCGGGAGGTTCGTGTTCCAATCCGCGGCGGACCGAGCCGTGTTCGTATCGCTGCTCCGCGACGTTCAATCGGGAGCGTACCAGTCAGCTGACAGGTACCACGCGCGAACCGTGCTCAAACGCGGACCCGAGGACGGTGGACCGGTGGTTAGTAAGACGCACGGGCGGAAGATGAACCGGCGT
>Ga0206682_10003753_pt1 | contig 12754 bp, 11 predicted proteins | sample M240m12015metaG_FD_155444 | JGI IMG/M metagenome (GOLD analysis project Ga0206682, IMG submission 155444) | Ammonia-oxidizing marine archaeal communities from Monterey Bay, California, United States - M2 40m 12015 | ecosystem: Environmental > Aquatic > Marine > Intertidal zone | place: USA... | reverse complement strand
TTATCTAATAATTGTATTTCTTCTTGAGAATTAAAATAGGTTTGGTAGCCAACATTACTGAAATTAAACAGGTTATTTGGTTCTTGCATGATTATTTTACTCAGGTAGGAATGAGAGGTCAATTGATCATTTAAATTTCCCAAATCAAAACGACTATCAACAGCCGCAATATTGACAGTTTGTTCTAAAGAATCATAGGCTCTATAGTTCGCGTAAGTAATATCGTGACCTCCACCTATAATGATGGGCGTAATATTTTGTTTGAGTAAACCTGTGATGACTTCTGATACCGCAAAATAAGTATCTTGAACTGACTTTCCTTTTAGAATATTTCCTAAATCAGCAATTTGAGTGTTCCAATTTCCAGGATATAATTCATATAATTTTGTTCGGATAAAATGTAGGTTTTCTCCACAACCAAAATTATTTTCTGAATTTCTACCCTCATCGACTCCTATGATAGCAATCTGAACATTTTTTAAATCAGGAAACCCTTTTTGTTGTGTATGAATTCTGAGTGTGTTACCTAAACACAGGGAAGACTGCAAGTCCAGATGGACTAGTACCGAATCTTTTACAGGGGATAAAAATTCTTGGTTCATCAATTTTTTTAAATAAGAAGCAATATACTACCTTTTTATTTCTTTTTTGTGTTTTTTTTCTTTTTTACAACTTTTTTCTTTGGCATTTTTGCTTCAATCATTTTTATTGCCTCAGCCTTGGTGAGTTTTTCGATCTGGGTAGTCTTTGGCAACTCTATCTTAATTTTGCCCTTTAAAACGTTGAATCGACCCCATCTGGCCTTTTCAACTCGAATTCCTTCATCTTCCCAATGATGAATTACCTTATCTATTTCTTTCTGTTTTTTTACCTCAATTAACTCTATAATATCTTCTTCGGAAAGGGCATCAAAATCATACTTTTTACTAACATTGATAAACATGGAATTCCACTTGATAAAGGGTCCAAAACGCCCTACTCCTTTCTGAACAGGCAAGTCCTCATAATGTGCAATTGGGGCATCAGCTTTTTGTTTTGCAACAATTAATTCTGTAGCTCTTGGCAAATCTACTTCCATAGGATTCTCACCTTTATCTAGAGAAACAAACATTTTTCCAAATCGAATATAAGGTCCGAAGCGACCATTAGAGACAACCACTTCTTCAGCTTCATAAACACCCAATGTTTTGGGAAGTAAAAATAATTCCAATGCTTCTTCTAAAGAAATAGTTCCTAAATTTTGAGTAGTATTTAGACTTGCAAACTGCTTTTCTTCGTCCTCTGGAGCTCCTATTTGGGCAATAGGTCCAAATTTACCCAAACGAACCAATACCGTTTTCCCAGAATCTGGATGCTTTCCTAAAATACGCTCTCCACTTTCTCTGTTGGCATTTTCTTTGACATGTTCAACGGTTTGATGAAACTCATTGTAAAAGTTTTTAATCATTTCCGTCCAATTTTCCTCACCTTCTGAAATATCATCAAAAGAGGATTCTACTTTGGCAGTAAATCCAAAATCTAGAATGTTTGAAAAATTGGCCACTAAAAAGTCATTAACAATGTTACCAATGTCTGTTGGAATTAATTTGTTTTTATTAGAACCTGTTTTCTCTGTCAACGTTTGAATTTTGACGGATCCTTCAGATAAAATAAGCTGTTGGTAATCTCTTTCAACTCCTTCATTCTGACCTTTTTCAATATAACCTCTTCTTTGAACCGTAGAAATCGTTGGCGCATAGGTAGAAGGCCTACCGATACCTAATTCCTCTAATTGCTTCACCAAAGACGCTTCCGTAAAACGATATGGTGGGCTTGAAAACCTTTGAACTGCATTGATAAAAGCATACTCTAAATTTTCACCAACCTCGAGATTTGGTAACATTCCAGCTTGCTCTTCCTCTTCATTATCATTCCCTTCTAAATAAACCTTTAAAAACCCATCAAACTTGATCATCTCTCCCTTTGCTGTAAAGATTTTTGAGTTATTGGAATTTTGAATTTTAATATTTGTTCTTTCTAGTTGCGCATCACTCATTTGTGAAGCCAGTGTTCTTTTCCAGATTAAATCATACAATCTATTTTGGTCGTATTCTACATCTACAGTGTGCATTTTCATATTGGTAGGTCGAATTGCTTCATGAGCCTCCTGAGCCCCTTTTGCTTTCGATTTAAACACACGTTGATTGGTGTATTCCTCTCCGTAATAATTAGTTATTTCAGCTGCTGCTGCCTCTCTTGCTTCGACAGATAGATTAACGCTATCCGTTCTCATGTAAGTGATTAACCCAGCTTCATACAAGCGTTGTGCAACCTGCATTGTTTTCGCTACAGGAAAGCCTAACTTTCTTGATGCTTCTTGTTGTAGTGTTGATGTTGTAAAAGGTGCTGCAGGTGATTTTTTTGCTGGCTTTTTAGTTAAATCTGTAATAGAAAAATTGGCATTCAAGCATGAATTTAAAAATATTTCAGCATCTTTTTTGGATTCAAAATTCTTAGAAATGGCTGCTTTAAAAGTCTTTCCTTGACTGTTAGAAAATTCTGCAGCTACCTTGTAGTAAGATTCTATATTAAATGCTTGGATACTCCTTTCTCTTTCAACAATTAACCTTACAGCAACCGACTGAACTCTTCCTGCAGACAAACCTCCTTTCACTTTTCTCCATAAAACAGGTGACAATTCATACCCAACAAGCCTATCTAGAACTCTACGAGCCTGTTGTGCATTTACCATATTATAATCAATGGCCCTGGGATGATCAACAGCCTTCAAAATAGCTTTCTTGGTTATTTCATGGAATACAATACGTTTTGTATTTGCTTCACTTAAGTTTAATTGTTCTTTTAAATGCCATGCAATCGCCTCTCCTTCTCTATCTTCATCACTTGCTAACCAAACTACATCTGCTTTCTTTGCCAAAGCTTTCAACTTATTCACAACGGGCTTTTTGTCGTCAGATATTATATATTTAGGACTGAAATCTCCGTCTACATTTATCCCTAATTCTTTGGAGGGTAAGTCTGCTATGTGACCATAACTAGAGGCTACTTGAAAACCTTTCCCAAGGAATTTTTCGATGGTTTTTGCTTTTGCCGGAGACTCTACAATTACTAAATTCTTTGCCATTTTATTTCTTTTTTGTAGCTAAAAACGATTATTTTTCTTTGCAAAAGTAGTTAGTTTTTTCATAAAAAAAATTTTTTCATCAATTTTCAATGAATTATTGTTCAAATTTAGCCTGCAATTTTTCTGCCAAATTGTCATATTAATTCAAATTTGGTTGTATCTTTGTATACCTTTATATTCATTAATTGATAGATGGAATACGTAGAAAAAATCATAGACGAAAAAACACAAGGGAAAGCTCTTGTCACGAAAAATAAGAAACAAAACACCAAAAAGTTATTCATAGAAAGCTACGGTTGCCAGATGAATATGAATGATAGTGAAATTGTTGCTGCTATTCTTGATAAGGAAGGGTACAATACAACTCAAATTTTAGAAGAAGCAGATTTAGTTTTGGTAAATACTTGCTCTATTCGAGAAAAAGCAGAAACCACGGTTCGAAAAAGATTACAGAAATATAATGCTGTAAAAAAAGAGAACAAAAACATGAAGGTGGGTGTTTTAGGATGTATGGCAGAACGTCTAAAAGAAAAATTTTTAGAAGAAGAAAAAATAGTAGACTTAGTCGTTGGTCCAGATGCTTATAAAGACATTCCAAATTTACTTCAAGAAGTTCACGAAGGGAGAGACGCTGTAAATGTTATTTTATCTAAAGAAGAAACCTATGGCGACATTGCTCCTGTGAGACTTAACTCCAATGGAGTTTCTGCATTTGTATCAATAACTAGAGGCTGCGACAACATGTGTACTTTCTGTGTAGTTCCTTTTACTCGAGGACGGGAAAGAAGTCGTGATCCAAAAAGCATCATCGAAGAAATTCAATCGATGGTTGATCAAAACTTCAAAGAAATTACGCTATTAGGTCAAAATGTAGACAGTTTTTTATGGTTTGGTGGCGGATTGAAAAAAGATTTCAAAAAAGCATCAGAAATCGCGCAAGCTACCGCAGTAGATTTCGCACAATTATTAGATCTCTGTGCAACTAAATTTCCAAAAACACGTTTTCGTTTTTCTACCTCTAACCCACAAGACATGAGCCTGGATGTAATTCATACCATGGCAAAACATAAAAACATTTGCAAGTATATTCATTTGCCTGTACAAAGTGGAAGCAATGCCATGCTAAAGGCAATGAACAGACAACATACCCGTGAGGAGTACATGGAATTGGTAGATAATATTTATAAAATAATTCCAGAAATGTCATTGTCACAAGACATGATTGTTGGTTTTTGTGATGAAACAGAACAAGACCATAAAGACACGCTGGAGTTAATGGAATATGTAAAATATGACTTTGGGTTTATGTTTGCCTATTCCGAAAGACCAGGAACCTTAGCTGGGAAAAAAATGGAAGATAACATTCCTCATTCTGTAAAAAAACGTAGATTACAAGAAGTGATTAATTTGCAACAAGAACACTCCTTGTATAGAACAAAACAACACTTGGGAAAAACAGAAGAAGTGCTTATAGAGGGTACCTCAAAGAAAAACCCCAACGAATGGAAAGGGCGAAATACTCAAAATACAGTCATTGTATTTCCGAAAGAACATTATAAAATGGGAGATTTTGTGATGGTAAAAGTTGAGGACTGTACCTCTGCAACCTTAAAAGGGACTGCAGTTGAATATTCTGATAATAATTAAAAAAAGGATTCTTTTTTTCTATCTATTTAAAAATAAAAAATGGAAAACTTACAAACATTAAAACAGCGTTTTGGGATCATCGGTAACGATTTTCACCTTAACAGAACTTTAGAAAAAGCGGTAAGAGTCGCTCCGACTGATATTTCTGTTTTAGTTACAGGTGAAAGCGGAGTTGGTAAGGAAAGTATCCCCAAAATAATACACTCTCTATCGCATAGAAAACACGCAAAGTATATCGCCGTAAATTGTGGTGCAATTCCAGAAGGTACGATAGACAGTGAGCTTTTTGGTCATGAAAAAGGAGCTTTTACAGGAGCAACACAAGACAGAAAAGGCTATTTTGAAGTAACTGATGGAGGAACTATTTTTTTAGATGAAGTTGGCGAGCTTCCTCTAACCACTCAAGTTCGCTTGTTACGTGTTCTAGAAAATGGCGAATTTATGAAAGTAGGTTCATCAAAAGTATTAAAAACAAATGTTAGAATTGTAGCAGCTACCAACATCGATATGCAGGCTGCTATTGAAAAAAATAAATTTAGAGAGGATTTGTATTACCGGTTAAGCACCATAGAAATTCATTTACCTGCTTTAAGAGAGAGAAATGAAGATATTCATTTGTTGTTTAGAAAATTTGCATCAGACTTCGCTCAAAAATATAGAATGCCATCTATTCGATTGGATGAAAATGCCATAAACATATTATTAAACTATCGTTTCCCAGGAAACATCAGACAATTAAAAAACTTGGCAGAACAAATTTCTGTAATTGAGGAAGAAAGAAATATCTCTGGCAGCAAACTTAAGCAATACCTCCCAAATGATAAAGATAATTTACCTGCGATCGTTGGACGTAAAAGAGATACTGATTTTTCTACAGAACGAGATATCATGTACAAAGTATTATTTGACATGCGAAATGATATCAACGACCTAAAAAAACTAACACTAGACTTCATAAAAAAGGGGAATGTAGAAGAAATTCAAGAAAAACATCACCAATTAATTGAAAAAATATACGGAGAGAAACAAAGGCAAGACAATAGTGTTGAAGTCTTGAATATTTCTCAAAATTCTTCTACCGAAAAAGAGTTTGAATTTATTGAAACTATTGAAGAAGATGAATCATTATCTTTACAAGACAAAGAAATTGAAATGATACAAAAATCTTTAGAAAAAAACAGCAATAAACGTAAATTAGCTGCCAAAGAGCTCGGGATTTCAGAAAGAACGCTGTATCGAAAAATTAAACAATATAATTTGTAATTTATGAAGAAACATCTATCCATCATCTTTGTTTTTTTAAGCACGCTGCTGTGTATAGCCTGTGGTGCCTATTCTTTTACGGGTGGAAGCACTGGTGATGCAAAGACGCTTCAAATAGATTTTTTCCCAAATCAAGCTCCTTTGGTTGAACCCAGTTTGAGCCAAAGTTTTACGCAAGATTTGCAAGATTTATTTACACGTCAAACAAATCTAACACTTACAAAATCTAATGGTGATTTGTATTTTAGTGGAGAAATTACAGGATATAGGGTAAACCCAATGAGTGCTACTGCAGCTCAAACTGCAGCTCAAAATAGACTTACCGTATCTGTAAATGTTCGATTTATAAATAAACTGATAGAAAAAGATAATTTTGAAAAACAATTTTCTTTTTATTCAGATTTTGATGCAAACGCGCAACTTACTGGAGGAATTCTGGAAGCTGCTTTGGATGAGATTTTAGAGAGAATTACGCAAGATATATTTAACGCTTCAGTAGCAAAATGGTAGCTTCAAAATTTATAACAATTTTACAAAAAAAAGAACATATTCAGCAAGTTGAAACTACTGAATTAAAAGCAATTGTTGAAAAATATCCGTATTTTCAAGCAGCTAGATCTCTGTATCTAAAAGGCCTAAAAAATAACGATAGTTTTAAATACAATACTGAGTTAAAAATAACAGCATCCCACACTACCGATAGAACTATTTTGTTCAATTATATTACTTCGACCAATTTTAACACGCAAAAAGAAAATATTCACCAACAAATAACTGATAAATTATCAGAAACAACTGATGCAGAAGCCCCTGTTGAAACATCTAAAAACCCTTCAGAAAAAAATACTGGAATAAAAAAGGAATTAGGAATTGGCAAACCAATTTCATTTTCTTCAGTAGAACACCACTCGTTCAATGAATGGTTGCAAATTTCAACAAAAAAGCCTATTGTTCGAGAGGCCACAAACCAAACAAAAAAACCAATAATAAAAGAAGAGTTAATCGATACCTTTATCAAAAACAACCCTAAAATAGCGCCTTTATCTAAAGGTGACAAAACCTCTGTTGCAATCAAAAAAAACAAACAAGATTCTTCTTTAATGACAGAAACGCTGGCAAGAGTTTATTTAGAGCAAGAAAAGTTTGATAATGCCATACAAGCCTACCGAATTTTAAGTTTGAAATATCCAGAAAAAAGTGGTTTCTTTGCAGACCAAATTAAGAGAATACAAATTTTACAAAAAAAATAAATCATGAGTTATTCAGCGTTTTTAATCCTAATTTTGATTATTGCCATTGCATTGATATTAATCGTAATGGTTCAAAACCCTAAAGGTGGAGGTTTGTCTTCTTCTTTTGGTGGAGGCGGTGCACAATCTCTAGGAGGTGTCCAAAATACAAACAACTTTTTGGATAGAACAACTTGGACTCTAGCAATTGCCTTATTTGGGTTAATTTTATTAGCAAATTTTGCAATCCCAAGAAACAGTGGCAATGCTTTTGAATTGGAAAACACATTAGACGGTATTGAAACTACATCACCAGCAGAAAATACAATTCCGCTTACCAACGATAGTTTGCAATAATTATACGTTTTAAAAAATAAAAATGCCAACAAAATGACACGTTGGCATTTTTTTTTACTTACTTATTTGAGAATCATATCAATCATAGAAAAATTGTCAGTTTTTAATAAATGGCATAATTTCTGTAATTTTATTTCTAAATATTAATCAATTAAAAATAAAATATGGCAATAAACATTCGACCATTAGCAGATAGAGTTTTGATAGCCCCTGCTCCCGCAGAAACTACAACAGCTTCTGGATTAATCATTCCTGACAACGCAAAAGAAAAGCCTCAAAAAGGAACGGTAGTAGCTGTAGGTAACGGAAAAGTTGATGAACCATTAACAGTAAAAGTTGGTGATACCGTATTGTATGGAAAATATGGCGGTACAGATCTTAAATTGGATGGTGTCGACTACTTAATGATGCGCGAATCTGATATTTTAGCAATCATTTAAAAAAGCGCTTTTGGTGATATGCCAAAAGCATAACATAAGTAACAAAATAATTAATTTTAGGTAACAGCAAATTAGCTAAAAGTTAAAAAATAAAAATATGGCAAAAGATATAAAGTTTGATATTGAAGCAAGAGACGGTCTAAAGCGTGGAGTTGATGCTCTAGCGAACGCAGTAAAAGTAACATTAGGTCCTAAAGGAAGAAATGTAATTATTTCGAAATCCTTCGGTGCACCTACAGTAACAAAAGATGGAGTTTCTGTTGCAAAAGAAATTGAATTGGAAAATGAGCTAGAGAACATGGGAGCTCAAATGGTAAAAGAGGTTGCTTCCAAAACTAATGATTTGGCGGGTGACGGAACAACAACCGCAACTGTTTTAGCTCAAGCGATTGTAAAAGAAGGATTAAAAAATGTTGCTGCTGGTGCAAACCCTATGGATTTAAAGCGCGGTATTGACAAATCTGTTTCAGCGATTGTTTCAGACTTAGAAAAACAAGCAAAGAAAGTGGGGAATTCCTCAGAAAAAATAAAACAAATAGCTGCAATTTCAGCAAATAATGACGACACAATTGGCGAATTAATCGCGACTGCCTTTTCCAAAGTAGGGAAAGAAGGAGTGATTACTGTTGAAGAAGCGAAAGGAATGAAAACCTATGTAGATGTTGTAGAAGGAATGCAATTTGACAGAGGATACCTTTCTCCATACTTTGTTACTGACGCAGACAAAATGATTGCTGATTTAGAAAACCCTTACATTTTATTATTCGATAAAAAGATTTCTAACTTACAAGAAATTCTTCCAATTTTAGAGCCTGTTTCACAATCTGGAAGACCCTTATTAATTATTGCAGAAGATGTAGATGGACAAGCATTGGCAACTTTAGTGGTAAATAAATTACGTGGAGGATTAAAGATTGCAGCTGTTAAAGCTCCTGGGTTTGGTGACCGAAGAAAAGCAATGTTAGAAGACATCGCTATTTTAACAGGAGGAACTGTCATTTCAGAAGAAAGAGGGTTTTCATTAGAAAATGCAACTTTAGACCTGCTTGGAACTGCAGAAACAATAACGATAGACAAAGACAATACAACCATCGTAAATGGTTCAGGAGATGCGACCACCATTAAAGGAAGAGTCAATCAAATTAAAGCTCAAATTGAAACAACAACTTCAGACTACGACAAAGAAAAATTACAAGAACGTTTGGCGAAGTTAGCTGGTGGTGTTGCTGTTTTATATGTTGGTGCCGCTTCTGAAGTAGAAATGAAAGAAAAGAAAGATCGAGTAGATGATGCTCTACATGCAACCAGAGCTGCGGTAGAAGAAGGTATTGTCGCTGGTGGAGGTGTTGCATTGGTTCGTACTAAAAAAGTCTTAGAAAAAATAACTACAGCAAACTTAGACGAGACCACAGGTGTTCAGATTATCAATAAAGCTATTGAAGCACCTCTAAGAATTATTGTTGGAAATGCTGGAAATGAAGGTTCAGTGGTCCTTAACAAAATTCTAGAGGGTAAAAAAGACTTTGGATATGATGCAAAGTCCGATGCATATGTAGACATGCTAGAGGCTGGAATAATAGATCCTAAAAAAGTAACCAGAGTTGCCCTAGAAAATGCAGCCTCTGTTGCTGGGATGATCTTAACTACCGAGTGTGCTTTGATAGATATCAAAGAAGAAACTCCTGCTGCAGGAATGCCTCCGATGGGTGGTGGTATGCCAGGAATGATGTAATCTATAGCATTACAACTACAATTCTTCTTCTAATCCAGAAGAAACATAAAAAATCCGTTAGCAATGCTAACGGATTTTTTATGTGTAAGAAAAAACTACGATTCGTTTTTTAAGTTGTATTTCATTCCTCAATTATGGCCAGATACAACCTCCTCGTCTCTATATTTACAACAAGGGTCAACAGCATTATAAGCTTCATCGGTCGCTAATATTTTTTTGCTATCAAAACCAATGACATCGTGACCTACTTTTAAAATATTTTTTTGAATTCTGGTAATCGTTGTTTTTCGCTCATCTACAATTAAATTCAGTTGATGTGAACTACGATTCCAAAGGGCAAATTTAACCCCTATTGTTTTTAAAGCTGCGGTTTCGATGCGCTTTTTACACATGCCACAGACGCCATCTACCTCAAAAGTAACTCGAAGATTTTTATTCTTTTTTATTTCTTGTGATTGAACTGAAAAACCGATCAATAACAAACTCATTATAAATACTATTTTTTTCATCTTTTATTTTTTTCTAATTAATTTTAAACCGCAACCCTGCGTATAGTGAACGTCCAAACACTGGAGCATAAACAAGTGTAGTGTCAAAATACGAACCAAAAGGATCGTCATTTGCTAAAATAGGATTTTTCTGACGAATGTTTGTTAAATTTTCGGCCCCTAAGTAGACTTCAAACTTCTCAGTAAACACTTTTGTTACCTGTGTATGTAATAGTTCATAAGCATTAGAATATCCTGGTAATTGATACACAACTGGATTTGAACTTGTATCTGGTAAACGTTGTTTTCCGATGTGATTAAAAGTAGCATCAAACTTCCATTGAGAACCTTCCTCGGCCAAAGGTGTTTCGTAGGATAAATTTACAAAAAACCTATTATTAGGCTGCATTGGTTTTTGGAAGTTACCGCTTTTATAATCTGTGGTAATATCAAAATATTTATAAGCCATTCTTAAATTAAAGTATGCCGCGAGATTATAATTTATTTCGATTTGAAAGCTATTTGCAATACTTGAACCCACCAAGTCGTAAAAAGAAATTTCTTGTGGTGTTTCCCAATCTACTACTACTTTATTTTGAAAATCTGTTTGATAAAAATCAAAGGTAAGATCTCCTTTATTATCAAATAAAGTAAACTTTTGCATGTATGAAATTCCATAGTTCCAAGCAATTTCGGGGTGTAATCCATAAATACTTCCACCGACATCTTGCACCTTTATTTGTCGTGAGCTTGCAAATAATTGCTGGTTTTCGGCAAAAATATTAGCACTCCTCTTCCCTCTTCCAAAAGAAGCCCTTAAAACACCATTTTCCCATGGAACATACCTTAAATGAAACCGTGGAGTAATAAAAGTTCCTAATAAATTATGTGCATCAATTCGAATACCAGCAGTAAAACTAACATCCTCTAAATTGTCAAAAGCATATTCAAAAAAAGCTCCTAAAGACTCTTCCTTTCTATCAAAAGAATCTGTATTTACAAGCTCATTATAGGTATCGTAGGTATACCCAATTCCTGTTTTAAACTTATTTCTAGTATCCCCAATAATCGAATTGAAGATGATATTGGAATAGATGCTTTGATGTTCAATATCATAATTGTTTTGTCCAAAATAAGAGTCTTGTTGATGTTGGCTGTAGGCTATTTGAAAACCGACACTTTGAAAAGGCAACTCCGGAAAAACATAGCCTAATTTGGCAGAAGTTTCAAAGCGTTTCGTATCAATTTCACTTCCCCAAGCATTGGTGGTTGCTTTATCTATTGCTGGATTAAAATTCATTTCTCCTGTTTGTTTTTCATCATTTAGAAAACGCACATTGATAAAACTAACCAATCCTTTTTCAACATCTGTAAACTGCCATCTGTTCATGATATTAATTTGATCAGCGAGGGGGTTGTCTAAAAACTGATCTTTATTTTGATCAAATTTTTCTCCTCTATAATTTTTATGAACATACAATCCTGTTTGCCATTTCTCAGAAATTACATGATTAAAATGAGTATTTAGTTCTAATCTTCCATTAAGAGAACTGTATAGATTTAAAAAAAAATTATCATCTGAAAAGGGTTTTACCAGCTCTGTGTTGATTTGCCCTGAAATACTTTCATATCCGTTGACTACACTACCTGCTCCTTTGGTAATCTGGATACTTTCTACCCAAGTTCCTGGAGTAAACGTAAGCCCAAAAACCTGAGAAGCTCCTCTAACAGAAGGAATATTTTCTTGTGATATTAATAAGTACGGACTCGTTAGTCCTAGCATTTGAACTTGCTTAGTACCTGTCAAAGCATCAGAAAAGCTAACATCTATCGATGGGTTTGTTTCAAAGCTTTCTGCTAAATTACAACAAGCTGCTTTTAACAGTTCGTCAGAATTAACAGTAAATTGATTGGCGGTAGAGGAGAATGATTTATAGGTCGCTTTTTTCCGTGTGATAACAACTACCTCGTCCAACCCACTTTGTGGAGTTAAAAAATGAGATATTGGATTAGAATTGAGAACTGTAATGGTATCTGTTTGATACCCTAAAAAACTAATAATTAATTTTTTATATGTTGTTTTGTACGGTATTTTAAACGACCCTTTGGAGTTAGATATAGCACTGATGTTGGTGTCTAACCAATGAACACTAACACCCTCTATCCCTTTATTATCATTAGTGCTTGAGGGATCCATTATGATTCCACTTAAAGATGTTTGTGTAAAAGATATCAACGGACTAAGTAGTAAAAAACCACTTATTATGTATTTTTTCATGATTTATTGAATTTAATAATTATATGAGATTCGTGCTGTTTTTACAAACAGTTTTGAAAAATAATTATAAAATCAAATTAAAAAAGATTGATATAAAACCCGATAATCAACAGGGAGATCAGGTGGAGATAAATCGTTGTATATGAGTTCTGTGGCTTCTTTAATACTGAAAAAATCACGGTAGGAAATCATAAAA
>Ga0206682_10003749_pt1 | contig 12764 bp, 9 predicted proteins | sample M240m12015metaG_FD_155444 | JGI IMG/M metagenome (GOLD analysis project Ga0206682, IMG submission 155444) | Ammonia-oxidizing marine archaeal communities from Monterey Bay, California, United States - M2 40m 12015 | ecosystem: Environmental > Aquatic > Marine > Intertidal zone | place: USA... | reverse complement strand
TATTTGTTTATCATTTCTTTCAGAGTATTAATATCTCTCATTGCATCCATTGCTTGCACAATTCTGTCATTGTCAAAATACAATTCATGTTCTTTATATAAATGATCTAACACATCTTGAAAACTTTTTCTAAGATTTCCATCATTCATTATTACTCTTTCTTGTACTTCTTTTTGAAGCCTTTTCATTCTTAATTCTTTCATATTATAATTCATTTACTTGATTTATTAAACTTACTTGCAAATCTTCATATGTTTCACCATCTTCTAAGTCACAATCATATTTCACATAGTTTACTACTTCACGAAGAAATGTATCTTCACCCATATTTTTTAGCTCTTTAAAATACACTAACGTATCATTATCCCAAAAGAAATTTTTCATATTATTGTTTATTTAAGTTATGTAATAACAGTTTTATAACTGCTTTTTTCTCGTCTTCACTACATGTATCATAGCCAAATTCACCAAAGTAAAATTCTGCTAAACGATCCATTTCATTTACAAATTCTGTTGCATTCATATTTTTATATTTAGTTGTGCAGGCGAGAATCGAACTCGCATAAACCATTTGCACATTTCATTGATTAATATTGTAGAGGCAATCAATTTTATAAAACTCTCATTACTATTATCCATTTACACTCGTACTTACTTTGTAAAGCCATTCTTCTATAGTTTCATTGTAAAGCATTTCTATCTTACTAGATTTCATTATAGCTATTTCATTTTTAATTTGCATTTCACTGCCATAATAGCTTTCATTCATTTTTTTTAATTCTTGCTTTGCTAAGTTTTGTACAGTCATATTATTGTTTTTGTGTTACGTATATATTATCCATTAAGCATCGTATTAAGTTTGTAAAAAGGTGTAAATGTATTTATGTAGTGAAAAGTGTATGAATGTATAGCGCAGTGACATAATGTCATGACAACTAGTCATATACTGTAATATAACATAATCTTATAGTTATTATAGTACTATAAATAGTTATTATAGCGAGAAAAGGCTGAATATATAGGGGCCTAACATGTAAAAGCTGAAAACCTAGAGCAAAAATCATAAAAACAAGGGGGGCTGGGCTAAAACTAAAACGTTTTGGTAAAGCGTTGATAACCAGCATATTAGGGTGTAGGTCTATACTTCCCTATAATAGCATCAAAAACAGTGACATTAGCCTATTAAGGTTACTTAGTAAGGGGCTGTTGTCACACTTTCCGGGAGTTTCTACCGACTTCCCGTATTCAGTTTGTAAATCTAGTAAATCATATGTAAAACATGTAAGTATATATAGTATACAATAATGTAAAAACAATAAACATGGCTGCAAAAGTAGGTACAACTTCAATATCAGCGGTATATGTTGGTACTACAACCATAAGTGCTATGTACGTAGGTACAACACAGGTATACCCATAACAAAATATAACACATGTCAATAATTTATTCTTACCCAACAGTACAACCCACTGTAGATGATCTCTTGATCGGTACAGATGTAGGCGAAGATAACGCTACTAAGAGCTTTACTGTACAAAGTTTAGTCTCTTTAATTAATGCTGCTACAGGTACAGGCACAGTTACTTCAGTTCAAATAGCAACTGATGCTTTTTTAAGTGCAACAGGTGGTCCAATTATAGACGCTGGTGTAATTACAATGGGATTAGCTGCAACAGGTACTCCATCTGCAAGCACTTTTCTTCGTGGAGACAACCAATGGGTGGCACCTATAGTATCAGCAGGCATAACTGTTTCAAATCAAAGCATACCACTGACTACAGATGTTGGTTCTTTTAATTTTATTGGCGAAGGCGTTACAGTAACTAATGTAGGGAACGATATTACAGTAAATGTACCACTGCCAACTAGTGATGTTACTTCAATATTAGCTGGAACAGGTATAAACGTAAGTTCTGGCACTGGTAACGTAACAGTATCAAACACTGGTGTTGTTAGTTTAGTAAGTGGTGGCGGTTTAACAATAGTTGAAGGAGCTGGTGGTGTAAATACACTAACAGTAACCGGTCAATCTCAAGGAACAGTAACAGCTTTTAATACAGGGCCAGGACTTGAGCTTCTTTCAGGCACTTCAAGCATAGATCCAGAAATAGGGGTTAGATATTCTGGTGATGTAACATATATAACCATACCTGATGCAGGTGATCCAGTTAGTACTGATAATTTTGCTTTTCAAAAAGGCACAACTGGTGTAAAAAAAGGTACTTTTGAAACTTTACCAATAAGTTCAATAACAGCAGTAAAAACATATGTAGATGCAGCTGACAGTAAAGCTGTACAAAACGATACAGATGTTTACACAAGTGTACCAACCGTCGCAAAGGTAATAACTTTAACTGATTCCCAATACATCGGGCTTACTACATATGATGCATCGACACTATATTTAACAACCTCAACTGCGCCAACTACAGGTACAGTTCAATTTACTATAGATGACACTGGAATAACAACAAGTGCCGGTTGCCCCAACTTTACGGTAAGCACCACATGCTCTCCAGCATTTACAGACGGCAATAACCTTACTAATGTAGCTATTGGTACTAACTATACTTTAACATCTACAATTACACCAACAAATAGTGGTTGTGTGTTTACTGGAACTAATCCTCAAGTTATAACAGGTACTGTTGCTGCTGGTACAGTTGCTGTAACTCAAAGTTTAACTGGTAGTATTGCAGTTCCACCACCTAGTACAGGCTATGCAACTCTTACAAGTGTTTCAAACCAAATAGTCGGAGAACCTCAGGGCTCAGCATACAATATAACACAAAACGCATCTCAGCAAACTGGTACATTAGGCGCTTCTTTTACATCATCCACTCTTTGGAATGTTACAGCTACTATACCATCAGGACAACAAGCTGAATACTATTTTGGAACAAATCAATCTAGCCCATCTTATTCTATAGCCGCAAACTATAGCGTTGCTACTTCTACTTATAAAGCAGGACCTCCTGGCCAAAACGTAAGCGCAACTTTATCTGGAACTTTAAGTAGAAAAAACTACCCAATGTCATATAGTATAGATATAAATAACATATCAGGAGGAACATTGGGTACTGAATATGATATACAATTGAGCGGATCTTATGGTAATCTTATAACATCTACCCCAACTTCTGGCGGAACTAGTGTTTTTGCTTTTGGATCTAATCAATCAGTTACAGCTACTGTAGTTCCTAGATCAGGCTTTAGTGCTAATATATCTGGAACAAGTGGAACTGTTACTATAGGTTCTGGATCTAATGTAGCTAGTATAACATTAACAGGTGCTATAACAAGCACAACTGGTACAGTTACCTTAAATCCTAATACTGAAAATATAACAGGACCTGCAGCTGGATATAATACTTATTATTATTCTGAAGTTATTGGTAGCGGAATTGGTCCACAATCTTATACGCCGGGAGATCCTGTTTCAGGAACAACAACACAAAGCGTTAAGTTTACGGCTACTATAATTAAAACATCAACTGATTATACTGTAACATCACAAAGCTTTACACCAACTACAGCTACAGCTATTGTTGCGGGTAATACAGATGTTGCGGGTACATTAACTGGTAATGTTATATTAAGTAGAACTGCATTTCCAATAGGGCCAACTAGAGGTAGCGTTCCACAAGCTTGTGCTAGTTCAACAAATAATACATATTATTTAGAAAAAGCCTCAGGAAATAATCTTCCTTATGCTGAGCCATTAGATATTGTATATACTTCAGTAGCCGGAACAGGTCACCCTAATAGTGGAATTTACAAAGCTACAATTGGAAATGGTACAACTAATGCATATATAAGCATAGGATCTAATGGAGTAGTTAATGTAGCTGATCCATGCATATAAACAAAAAAACAAAATAAAAATATGTCTATAATTTACAGCTATCCAGAACAAGGACAATTAAATGCCGATGATATGTTTATCGGCACTTCTGCCGTAACCGTAGGTGGAAAGCAAAAAAACATAACAAGGAATTTTACAGTTCAACAGATAGCTGACTTTATAAATCAAGGTGCTGGGTTTGTAGACCCTTTAGCTAGTGATTTTCAAATACCTGTTTTTAATCAAGAAGGTAAAAAAATAACTGGGTCTATAATGTCTCAGAATATTTATCCTAATGGATCTGCTATAACTATAGCTGGATCTTTAACTGTTAATACTGATTTAACTGCTTCAGGAAATATACTGCTAGGATCTGGATCTAACACAATAGTGCTTCAATCACCTACAACTTTAGGTGGACCTATAAAAGATAGCTCTAATACACTAGGCGTAAGTAATCAAATACTTATATCTAATAGCTTAGGTAATTTAGTTTGGCAAAACTATGAAGCTGGTTTAACATATGAAGGGACATGGAACGCGTCTACTAATACGCCAACATTGACTTCAGGCCAAGGCGTAAGTGGTCACTTCTATATAGTAAGTGTAGCAGGTAATGAAAACCTAGATGGAAACAATGATTGGCATGTAGGCGACTGGGCTGTATTCTTTGATGCTGGAGGTGCTGGAACTGCTGGTTGGCAAAAAATAGATAATACTTCGGTATTAACAGGGTCAGGTACAGCTAACACGTTTGCTATGTGGACGGCTACTGAAACATTAAATGATTCTTTGCTTTCTCAAGACGCTGGTGCTACTAAAGTAATTGTAGACGGTTTGCTAGAAATAAAAGGAGATGGAACTTCACAAGATGGAAGAATAAAATTAAACTGCTGGAATAACAACCACGGTGTTACTATTCAAAGTCCACCTCACTCTGGAACATTAACTAGTTATACTTTAGTGTTACCAACATCGCAAGGTAGCGCTAATCAAGTATTAACCACAGATGGTAATACTCCTTCTCAGCTTAGCTGGACAACACCAACAGCAGGTACAGTTACAGGAACTGGTACTGAAAACTACGTAACTAAATGGAGTAATGGCGGTACTGGTATAGAAGATTCTACCATATTTGATAACGGAACAAATGTGGGTATAGGAACTGCTAGTCCTGATAATTCTTTGCATGTTTTATATGATGATAGTACATTATATAGCGAAAATACTCATAATGCAGGAATACAGATAGAGAATCAAAATACTACAACAAATACTTATTCACAATTACATTTTAGAAGTGGTAATTCTGACAGCTATATAAGAAACATTACAGAAGGAAGTAATCTATCGTCATTATCATTTTTGACTGATGATGGAGGAACAACTGGAGATGTTGGCGAGGTTATGAGACTTACAAGCTCAGGCAACGTTGGTATTGGAACTGCTAGCCCTACTAGACAATTGACAGTTAATGGAACTAATTCATCTGCAATTAATATAAATTCAAATGCAAGTAACGGAGTATCTATTTTAGCTTTTGGTGATTCAAATGACGATAATTATGCACAAATAATTTTAGATAATTCTACTAACAAATTACAAATTCAAAATGGTGGTGGAGGTGGAATATCTAATAGAGGTTTAACTCTTGATTCTTCACAAAATGTTGGTATAGGAACTGATAGTCCTAGCGCTAAGTTGGAGGTAGCTGGTGATGCATCGATTGTAGCATCAAATCCTCTTTTCAAAGTAAAAGGATCTGGTCATGCTGGCATTATGATAGATAGAGGGTCAACAACTTATGACGCTAATCTAATGTTTGCTACAGGAGGATCTACTAATTGGAGAATTTGGAATGATGGTAGTAATGACACGCTTCAGATAAGAGATGAAGCGAATTCTGCTAATGTAATGACTTGGAAGACCGGAGGCAACGTTGGTATCGGGACTGACAGTCCAAGTGCTAAGTTGCATGTTGCTCAACCTAGTTCTGGTGATGCAACTATACTTGCCGGTAGACTAAATAGCAAGCCAACTATAAAATCCGATTCAACCGAGGGTGGTTACTTAATACTAGATTCTCACGCAGGAGGCGCTGCGCTAAACCATTATAGCAGTAATAATGTTTGGTTAGCTACAGGGGGTGGCAACGTTGGTATAGGAACTACTAGTCCCGCTGTATCATTAGATATATCAGCAACAGATGCTGTTCAAATGCCTGTTGGTGTTACAGGTGACAGACCTACGACGGGTGTATCAAACGGTATGCTTAGATATAACAGTACTAATAATGGATTTGAAGGTTACATAAATGGTAACTGGGGCTCCATAGGTGGCGGATCTTCAGGAGGTTTAGTTTTCCGTGGTACATTTGATGCTTCTACTGGTGCTATAGCAAGTGGTGGTAGTCTTTATACTTGCCCTGCTGGTGGATCAGGCGGAACGGTGGACACGGCGATTGGTGACTTATATATAGTTACCACAGCTGGTAGCTTTTTCTGCAGTGGAACTAGTTTAAATGTAGGAGACGAAGTTATTTGTACAACAGCTGCACTTGCTGGTAATAGCCAATTTTCTTATTGGAACGCTGTTGCTTCTGGCGCTGGTGGAGCTGTTACAGGATCTGGAACAACTAATTACGTACCTAAGTTTACTGGAGCTACAGTTGTAGGTAATTCATCTATATTTAATGACGCTTCTGGTAACGTTGGTATCGGAACTACTAGTCCTGGTAGCTACTACTCTGGAGCTAATAATTTAGTGATAAATAATGATTCTGGTTCTGGTTTAACCATTGCCTCAAACGATACTTCTGATGGTAGTATTTATTTTGCGGACGGAACTTCAGGAGCATCTGCTTATGCTGGATATATGGAATACAACCATAATAGCGACTTCTTTAGAATAGGAGTTGACGCTTCAGAAGCAATGCGTATTGACTCTTCAGGTAACGTTGGTATAGGGACTACTTCACCTTTAGTTAGAACTCAAATTTCTACGACGCTAAGCTCAGGTTTAGTACAAGATGCTTTATTACTGTCTCAAAACACATCGACTAGCGTATCTGGACAAGGGGTCAAAATGTATTTATCAAGTAGCAACTCTATATCGAGGGCGGCAGCTATTGAAGCTATTGCAGGTAGTTCTAATGACCACAGTTTAGGATTTTATACTAATAGTGCGTTTTCTAACCCTACCGAAAGAATGCATATAGACTCCGACGGTAACGTTGGTATTGGGACTACTAGTCCTGCTTCTAAACTTCACATTGCATCAACAAATGCAGCAATTACAGACCCTCTAAATGTAGGTAATGCACTAAGATTTACAGACAATGACCCTACACAAAACCAAGGGCAAGTAACGGGTACTATTGAATGGGAAACAAAGGATTCCAATAATGCAGGAGTTCAATCTTATATAACAACAATATCATCAAATACCGGTGGTGGTAACTTATCATTTGGAACAGGTCTAGGTGGTTCTGCTACTGAAAAGATGCGTATAACTTCAGATGGTAAAGTTGGTATTGGAAATGACCAACCTGAAGTTAGTTTAGATTTAGGATCTAAAAATGATGCAGTATTATTACCAACTGGAGATAATACAGCTAGAGGCAATATATCAAACCCAACTATTGGTATGATTAGATACAACACTACTGATTTTCAATTTGAAGGTTATAGTGGTGTTGGAGCGGCTGCAACTTGGGGTGCCTTAGGAGGTGGTGGTACTCCAACTATAACAAAAGATTTATTTCAAGTAACTACAGCACAATCTATCTTTACTTTAACTGTATTTCCTCAAGGCGTGAACTATGTTAATATATTTATAGATGGTGTTTATCAAAATAGCGGTACTTACGCACTGAATGCAGGAACAGGTACAGTAACTTTAACTACAGCAGCACCTGTAGGAACAAGTGTAGAAATAATATCAACAACATAATTACAATATGGCATTAACTGGAGTTTCAACTAGCGTTGTAGACATGAGTGGTGATACCACTGGCTTAGTTATAGCCAAGGGTACAACAGCTGAAAGAGACGCTATACCTTCACCTCAAGCAGGTATGATTCGTAATAATACTGAAACAGATATAGTTGAAGTATATAACGGTACTGATTGGAGAAAACTTGTGGAAGCTGGAAATGCTGTACCACCGTTAACTGTTGACTATTTAGTAGTCGGCGGCGGTGGAGGAGCTGGAGCAGCTGGTATGGCTGGATCAGGCTCTGGTGGTGGAGGTGCTGGAGGTTTATTAACTTCAATAGGAGGTACTTCTTTAACTCTACAAAGCAATGTTGCTTATAATGTAACAGTTGGAGACGGTGGTGCTGGAGCTGTAAGCGTTCAAACCCCTAGGTACACCACTGGAAACGATGGTAATGATTCAGAATTTTCAGGAACAGGAATAACTACAATAACAGCCGCTGGTGGTGGAGGTGGTGGTTCTGGGACTGACTCACAAGCCTCGGCAAACTCAGGTGGTTCTGGAGGAGGTTCTGGGTACAATGGAACTGGTGCCGCTGGAACATCAGGCCAAGGAAATGCTGGAGGTTCGTCTAGCACAGGAGCGCCTTTCGCTGCTTCTGGTGGAGGTGGTGCTGGTAGCGCTGGAAGTGGCGCGCCTAATAATTCTACTGGTGGTAATGGAGGTTTAGGATTAACTAATTCTATAACAGTAGCGTCAGGAACTGGACCTTTTTATGCTGGAGGTGGTGGTGGAAGTCCCTCTTATAATGGTACTGGAGTTGGAGGCTCTGGAGGCTCTAATATAGGAGGTGATGGAACTAATGGATTACTTGGAAATAACGGAGATGTAAACACAGGTTCAGGCGGTGGAGCGGGATCACCAACAACTACCCAAAACTCAAGAGGCGGAGATGGTGGCTCTGGTGTTATTATACTAAAATACCCAAATGCTTATTCAACATCATTGTCAACTGGGGGTGGATTAATTAGTCAAGTAGATTCAACTACAGTACCTGGTTATAAAATAGAAAAAATTACTTCAGGAACAGGAACAATAACATTTAGCTAATATGGCAAATTTTAATATAGATTACTTAATAGTCGCTGGAGGTGGTGGTGGAGGATCTTATGGAGGTGGAGGAGCTGGTGGATTTTTAACTAATTTTCCAAGCAAGTCCTTATCTTTAAACACTTCAACAGCTTACTCAATTACTATTGGTGGAGGAGGCTCGGGATCGGGTAACAGTTACACCGCGTACGGAGTTCAAGGAAGTGATTCATCTATTTCTGGAACAGGTATATCAACTATAACAGCCACAGGTGGTGGTTACGGTGGTAATAACACAGGCTCAGGCGCAGGAGCAGCATCAGCTGGTGGTTCTGGAGGTGGCGGTTCTGATGGTCCAACAAATTCATCTGGCGGTGCAGGGAATACACCTTCTACAACACCAAGCCAGGGAAATACCGGAGGCAGTGGTACATTCTCTGATCCAAACTATATGGGTGGTGGTGGCGGAGGCGCAGGAGCAGCGGGTTCTAATGCTACAATTTATACGGCCGGATACGGCGGCGCAGGTTCAGAGGTCAACATAATAGGTGGAGTTGGAAATTATTATGCCGGTGGCGGTGGTGGAGTAAGATTTAATGTATCTGGTAGCTGGGGTTATGGCGGAACCGGAGGCGGCGGTGATGGAGGTTCGTGGAATGCTACTACTTCTTTAATATCTAACAATACTGCAGGTGGTGCAAACACTGGAGGCGGTGGTGGTGCAGGAAAAGAAGGCGGTTCAGGAATTGTAATTATTAGATACGCTACAGCTGATGTTGCAAGTTATACAGTAACTGGAGCGGCCCCAACAGAAGACACAACAACAGTAGCTGGTCAAACCATACTTAGCTTTACAACAGTAGGCACTGGGACAATAACTTTTACAGCATCACCCCCAACACCATCTTTTAGCGGTACTAAAGTAACAACTCCTGTAACAAATTTTAATAAGCCTCTTACAGAAGAAGGATTAAAAATACCTAGTGGTACTAGTTCAAATCAACCAACTGGAGTAGAAGGTATGGTTAGAAACGATACAACTCAATCAAGTAAAGGATCATCAAGCGCTATAAGTTATTATAACGGCACTAACTGGAGATACTTTGAAAACCAAGAGCATCCATTGATACTAAATAGTGTTATGTATTATAGTGCCAGCAACGCTACTTCATACCCGGGAACTGGAACAAGCTGGTTTGATTTAAGCGGTAATGCAAATACAGCTACAATAACAAGTTCTAATTACAGTAATGGTTATTTTGACTTAACTCCAACTGGTTCAATAATAACAACCCCTGTTAATACTCTTTATCAAACTTTTTCTTTTTCTATTTGGGTTAAATTTGATACTGTAACCGTAGCTAGCGGTTATGCAGGTGTAGTTCTTAGTAAATCACAATTCTACGCCAGCAATTACGATGCGTTTCCCTTTAACTCTAGCTTGAGTCTCACGGGTAATTTTTCTGTTGGTTTAAGCTATGGTAATAATTATTCTTATGATGTTATTAATAATACTACAGTGTCAGCAAATACATGGTATAATATAGCGTATGTTGCTGATTCTACTGCTAACACAGCTAAGCTTTACATAGGAACAGAATCTACGCAATTAGCTCAAACAGGTTCAACACAATCCTATACTGGAACTTTAGTTACAAATCCAAATCAATTTTATTCATTAGGAAAATCTCCTGCCGAGTATGGTGGTGGCGTTGGTAAAAGTAGTTTAGATGGTAAAATAGCTAAGTTTGGCTTTTGGGATACAGCGTTGACCGAGGCAGAATTAATAACTATTTGGGGTCTAGGCTCTGGAACTTCTTAATTAATACAATACATGTCAACAAAGATAACAACACCTGAACTATTTAATTTAAGTAGCAACAATACAGAAGCTACTCAGTTACCTGTATTTACTACATCTACAAGACCAACACCTACGGCTTCTACTGTTACTGTTGACTATTTAGTGGTTGGAGGAGGAGCCGGAACTTATGCCGGTGGAGGCGCAAACTATCCAGGTGGGGGCGGTGCTGGAGGACTTAGAACGTCTTATGGTTCAACGTCTGGCGGCGGCGCAGTTGCAGAACCTAGTATAAGCTTATCAAAAGCAACAAGTTATAATATAACAGTAGGTCAAGCTAGTTTAGATGGAGAAGATTCTGTGTTTGGAAGCATAACTTCTTTAGGTGGCGGAAGATCTGGTGCAACCGCAAGTACCGCAGCTGGTTCTTCCGGCGGAAGTGGAGGTGGAGCGTCTGGAGACGCTTATAATGCAGCAGGTGGTAGCGGAACTGCAAATCAAGGATATTCAGGTGGAAACTCTGGCCCTTCTTGTTCAGGAGGCAGTTGTAGATACCCCGGCGGTGGTGGAGGTGGTGCAGCTAGCGCTGGTACAAACGCTACAACAACTACAGCTGGAAATGGAGGAGATGGACTAGAGGTTAACATAATAGGCGGAACGGGTAACTACTATGCTGGCGGTGGCGGTGGATCTAGTTATTTATCAGGTGCTGGAACCGGTGGCTTAGGAGGGGGCGGAAACGGATCAGCTAGATTATCCGGCTCTGAAGTTGTAAATAATGGAACCGCAAATACCGGTGGCGGAGGAGGCGGTGGACTCGTAACTTCATCAACCCCTGCGTTAGGTGGATCTGGTGTAGTAATTTTAAGGTACCCAACTTCATCATCTTTAAATATAATAACAACAGGTAGTTTAGTTTATACAGAGTATACAGACGGTATCGATACTGTTTTACAGTTTACAGAAGGTTCTGGTAATTTTGGATTTGCGGCTAATAATATAGCTGTAGGCGAAATGATATTTAATAGCACTACTGAAAAAGTAGAATATTGGGATGGTTTTCAGTGGAATATGATAAAAGATGAGGCTGTAGCCGCGCCAATAGAGCCTAATCAAATACTTTGGTTAGATGCTAATAACGCAAATTCGTGGACTGGTAGCGGTTCCACTTGGTTTGACGTTAGTGGCAATGGTTACGACGCTACTATAACAACAGCAGTTCCTTCAACCGGCACTGTAAACGGTGCGACATATTTAAACATACCCTCTTCATCAAGGGCAGATTACTTTAAAATACCTTATTCTATACATTCAGGGGCATTAAATATGACTTCTGGCAATGTAATTACTTGGCTGTATTGGATGAGATTACCTAACATTCCTACTAGTGTGAATGGTTTAAATGTTATTTTCAAAGCCACACCAACTGGGTTAACGACAAATCAAGTGTATTTGAGATATTACGACCCTAGTATTGAAGGTTTTAATTTTTTCGTATATGATTCTAATGTAAATGTAGATGTAAATTCTGGATATGTTGCCCAAGTTAATAATAATGATTGGTTTATGTTTGTTGCTATTTTTAATTATCCAGCTAACAACTTTCAATTTCACAGGTATCAACCTAATACAACTACTTATAACAATACTGCTTTAGGAAATGTTAGCCCTCAAGCTACTGGTAATAGTGATATTTATTTAATAAGCGAACCAGCAGGTTATTATGGCGGGTATGGTGAATTAGGTGAAGTTAGAGCATACAACACAACTTTTACAACAGCAGAGATAACTGCTAAGTATAATGCACAAAAAGGAAAGTACGGAATAACATAGAATATTTAGCACTATTGGAAATTTAACAAAAAACAAGTAATAATATAAACCATACTAACATATAAACCAAAACCATATGACACTTTATTACCAGACTCATTCGTGGAGTAGTCAACCACAGCCAAACGAAGAAACCATTAAGCTTTGGAAACACATTTCAGAAAAATCAAGCTGGAGGATTGTTCAACTGCCAAATGGCTTCTTTCAAACCGAATACCAGGACCTAAACGACAAGGACGCCTGGATTGATGTAACTCGT
>Ga0206682_10003748_pt1 | contig 12765 bp, 7 predicted proteins | sample M240m12015metaG_FD_155444 | JGI IMG/M metagenome (GOLD analysis project Ga0206682, IMG submission 155444) | Ammonia-oxidizing marine archaeal communities from Monterey Bay, California, United States - M2 40m 12015 | ecosystem: Environmental > Aquatic > Marine > Intertidal zone | place: USA... | reverse complement strand
CGCGTCGCGCTCTGGCGCGCGATCGATCGATCGCTGGATGATTTTGAATTCAAATCGAGCCGTCTCACTCGCGCGCGCGCGATGCCGCGCGCGCGCCGCGCCGCGACGCGCGCCGCGGACGAGCGCGCGCGCGACGAAAAAAAATCACCGCCCGCTCGCGCGACGCGCGCGCGCGGCGCGCCGCCGGCGCGCGCGCCGCCGCCGCCGCGACCGACCGACCGACCGCGACGACGCGCGACGGCGACGACGACGACGACGCGCGCGACGCGCGCGCGGTCGAACGCGCGGTCGCGCGCGGTGCTCGCGGTCGCGCTCGCGGCGGCGCTCGCGCTCGGCGCGCTGCGCGCGCGACGCGCGACGACGACGGGACGCGGCGGCGGCGCGGACGCCGACGCGGCGGCGCGCGCGACGACGCTGCGGCGCGCGCTCGACGCGGTGACGCGAAGCGCGAGCGCGGTGGAGTTCTTCGTCGAGGACGTGGCGACGCGACGGGCGTCGCACAAGGCGCCGACGGTGCTGGTGGCGGCGAACACGCCGGAGGGGTTGCGCGCGGCGCGGGCGAGTCTGGAGGCGACGCTGCGGAGGGGCGCGCGCGGGCGGTGCGCGATGACGCTGGACTGCGCGGCGGCGAACCTGCGGGAGTTGGACGCGGACGAGGCGCGAGGGCGGTTGCAGCGCGCGCTGGCGCGACACTTGGCGGGATGTTCGCGCGACGAGGACGGCGCCGTCGTGGTGCTGCACGACGTCGCGAACATGTCGCCCGAGCACGTCCCGGCGTTGCTTCCCGCGCTGAGCGAAGACGGGGCGTACGCGTACGATGGGGAATCGATCTCGACGACGAGAGGCGTGTTCGTTCTCACCGCGCACCTGCCGGCGACTCGAGCGGCGGCGGCGGCGGCGACGGACGAGAAGACGTTCACGAACGCGGCGAAGATGGCTTTATTGGACGCCATGCGCGCGAAAACTAGCGACGACGACGCCACGGCGTTGGCGTTTAGACGTAGAATAGACGTCGCCGTTCCGGCGAACGCGTGACGGCGCGTAAAATGTAACCGTAACCGTTACTATTTTCAACCGCACGTACTGTAACTGTTTTCAAAAATCCGCGCGTCGACGCGGCACCGCGCGCGACGTCGCGGGAACGAACCGCGACGACGACGCGATCGTGACGTGCACGATCCATCGCCGTCGCGTCGGCGCGTCCATCATCGCGGACGCGGCGCCGAACGAATCGGCGTTTTCGCGTCCCGAGTCACTCCGCCTTCGTCCCCGCGCGCCGCGCGTCGTCCCGCGACCGCGCGCGCGCCGCCGCGCGTTCGCCTACCGCGCGTTCTCGCCGAGCGCGCGCTCCACGGCGCTCAAGATGCGCTCAATCTTCACCGGATCGTCGACGTACCCGTCGCCTCGCGTCAACTTTGAGTGCACTAATTCGCCGGCGACTTTGACCTCGAGCGCGCCGCTCGTCGTCGGCGTCGGCTCCGCGGCCACGGAGGCTCGCGGAAATTTCGCCACGATGGCGCGCTCGATCGCCGTCGCGAAGCGCAGGTAGCCTTCAGCCGCCGCAGTAAGTGATGTGTACGAGAGGATTCATCACGACGAGCGTCGCGAGTCGCGAAGTGACGACGAGTCGAGCGAGGCGCGCGACTGAAGGAATGTCGGAATACCGATGTTCGCGCGCGTGTCTAATGATATGGTTTCTAAAGCTACTGCGGCGCTGGCTACGGTGCGCGCGGCGCGCGCGGTGGTCAGAGAATGACGACGCGTTTAGCTTCTTTGCGCCTGGACGGCCTGGACGGCGCCGTCGCGACGCGAACGTCGTTGTGAGGAATGACCAAGGCGACCGTGTCTTCGAGCGCGCGGTTCGCCGTTTCGAGGACGGCGTACTTGACGTAAATCGCACCCACGACGCACACGACGGCGAAGAAGACGTGGATGGCAGACGCGCCGAAGGCGTCGAGGGCGAGTTCGTACGCGAACGTCTCTACGAAGACGTACGACCAGTACAGCGTGAGCGTGAGCGAGATTGCCGTACCGCGCGCGTGCTGAGGGAACAACTCAGCGGCGATGAGCATCGGTATCGCCGCCATGCCAAGTCCGTAGAAGAAGGCAAATGAGATGATGGCGACGTCGAGCGCGTCCCGCGCCGAGCCCAAGGCGTAGCCGGCGGCGGCGCTCGCCATGGCGAGGTTGCAGAGACACATACCCGCTAAAGATGCCAGCATGCACGGCTTCCGCCCCATGTAATCTACCATTCTCGAACACACCATGATGCCGAACAAGAGCGTGACGACGTATGCGATCCGAGTCTCCGTCGACGACGGCACCGCGCCGTTCGACGGAATTTCGCCGTCGTCGTGCACGGCGAGCGACAGTCCGCCGAGCTGTTGGATCCCGACGAGCGCACAAGCGATCATCATCGATCTCGATAGATGCGAGTCAAGCAATAGATCGTACCACCTGAACGCGGCAAACGCGCCGGGTGGTGAAGTCTTTGCATTTTCGCGAGCGACGATGTTCGCGACATCCTCCATTGCCTCGCGTTCCTTATACGCCCCTCGAAGCGTTGTGAACGCTTCCACCGCCTCGATGCGCATTTCTCGCGCCAGCAACCATCTTGGAGATTCCACTACGCATATAATGGCGATGATCAGAGCGATGACGTTGAACATAGCGCACACGCCGGCTAAGTGTCTCCAGTGCATCGTCACCGGACTCAACGGGCTCAGATACATGAACAACACACCCTTTACGATGGCCAAATTAGGCAAGATCGCGTGCGCACCGCGCATAGATTTTGAACTAGCCTCAATGAGTAACAAGGGCGCCGCAGTGGTGACAATACCCACAGAAATGCCCGCGAGCACCCTCCCAACCATCGCCGTCGTCGAAAACGCAGGCGCGCAAGCCGCCAGCGCCCACCCTAAGATCGCCGGTATCGTCGCCGCAACAACCGTTCGGCGCCTGCCAAACCTATCACACCCCCAACCCGCGCGCGCTGCGCCCACAATCGCCCCCAGGAAGAGCGCCGCTTGTAAAGTGGCGATTTCGTCCTCGTTCGCGCCATCCGTCCCGCACGCCGCCGTCTCGCCACCGCACGACATCGTCTTCCTAGCCGCAAACGGAAACCCGATAGCCAACCCCACGGTGAAGCACGTGAGCGACACCGATGCCGTCGCCGCCCACGTGCGCCAGGTTTTCGGCACCATCGCCGCGACGACGCTCGATGTCGAGTGCAGGTTCGCTCCCGACACCCGAGCGCTCACGCCGACGCCGCGTTCAACTTCATCCAGCGTCCGCAGCGCGTCCCGCGTCAACCGCGTGTACCCTCGCGCGCTCGTGCTCTCCACGAACATCCGATTCGCGCGTGCATCGCCGGCGTCATCGTCATCGCTCGACGTCGTCGACGACTCGCCGCCGTCAACACCCCGCGATTTTTTGCTCGACGACAGCGTCGTGCGCGCGTCGTCCGCGTGCGTCGTCCCGGTGTCGCTCGTCGCGTACCCTCGATCATTTCGCAGTAATTCCTCGCGTTCGCCGTCGTTGGCGCGTCCGACTTTCGGCGCGCCGCTGAAGAGCGTCTTCAACATCCCAGAGACTGAAGCGCGCGGGGACGCGCTGGAATCTCGACTCGCGCTCGCGCGACGCGCGCGTCTCTCGCGCCTGCGCGACTCGCGACCGTCGCGACGATCATCTCTCGCTTTCTTCTCGGCGCGCGCCTTCTGGAACAGGCGCGCCTTGTTGGCGAGCTCGAGTTCCTCCTTGCTCGGCGGCATCGCCGCGCGAGGCGCGAACTGAGGACGACGCGAGCGAACGGGCTGTCGTATTATTCTCGAGCTATCGAAATCTAACTTTCTATCGAGCGCGTCATCGCTCCTTCTTACTCTCGTTTTCGGTCGCATCGTCCTTCTTACTCTCGTCTTCGGCGCCGGCGTCGGCGACGTAGCCGAATTCATTCGCGCGAGTTTCGTCGACGCGATAGACGCGTCTCTGATACAAGAATAAGAGGAAGATGACGTCGTCTCTGAAGACGGAAATGCGGTGAAGTGTGGGCATCTTGATGACGAAGGCGAATAAGTCGTCGATGATGGTGTTTAGGAACTTGTAGCCCATCTGTTTCCACGGCATAGCGGCGACGCTCTTGAGTTTGTAGTTGACGTACAGCTGAGGCGTCATGCTGATGAAACCAAAAGTATAGACAGCCCCGACGAGCGTACTCAGGACGAACGACCACCAACCTTTGTGTTCGTGCGTGCGCAGGCTGTACACGGCGTATACTCCCACGAGTGGATATAGCGCGTACGACAAATAGCGCATGGCGTCCGCGTCGTGTCGAGCGGTGTCGCTCTTGAGCGCGCTCGCCTTGTCGGCGACGCGAAGCCGCGGAAAGCGCCCGTCTCGATCAACAGAGACGTCCATCGCGCGCGTCACCTTCCAAAACTCAATAACGACGCCCAAACCACTGGAAATAAGTATCATCCACGACGTTTCGTTGTCGCACAGGTACAAAAAGATGACGAGCTGACAAAAGGCGTTCAAAAGAACGCTTCGAGCGGACAATCCTTCGAGACTTTTGCGATTTCGCCAAAACTGCACGTCGTGTTTGAATGCAAAGAAATCAAATATCGTGTGTAGCAAACTCACAACTGTCGTCACCGCGAGCAACGTCGGATTTCCTTCGAGAAACACGCGCTTCATGTTGTCCGCGTCGTGTTCTCCCGCCGCGCCGAACGCGCGTTGCGTCGACCACGTCTGCTCCATGGACTCTTCCATCTGCCAACGAAACTGAGAAATCGTCTCGAGGTTCAAGTTTATCTTCATCTCGCGCGCGCTCGTTTCGTTCAGCTCGCGCAGATGGCTCTTGATGATCCAAAACTCGTTAAAATACACCGTGGGATAGTATCCCGACCGCCGCTCGTCCGAAAATCGCATTCGCCTCGCCAGGATGTCTGGAATCGTCGCCCCGCGATACGCCGCGAAATCATCCACCACGGTCAACGTCGCGTTGGGTTTATAATACGCCTGATAATACTCCATCCCATCTTCCAACCCCTCCGTCCCGTCCTCGCGCGGCTCCGCCCGCGCCGAATCCTCGCCCAAGAGCTTCCTCCTTCGCGCGACTCTTCGTCTTCGCCAAATCGTCGCGTCGAAAGACACTCGCAAAACGTCCCCATCGTCGTACCCCTCGTCCGCCGGATCCAGCGACGCGCCTAAACGCGAAACGATCGCGTGCAATTTCACGCTCACGTTTCTCGCCACCGCGTCCACGAGCGCGACCCCGAGATCCAACTCGACGTCGCGCGTCGCCGACGCCAGCGGCGCCGTCGTCCCCCACAGCGGCGTCTCCGCGTGAAAATTCACGCTCGACGCCTCGTAATCCTCCGCGAGCGCGTGCACGCGCACGTCAACGACTTCGTCCCGGCGCCACAGGTTCCGACAGACGTCCGCGTACGCCGTCGTCGTCGTCGTCGTCGTCGCGACGTCTTGGAACGCTTTCGGCGCGGAAACCGTCGTCAAGCTTCGCGTCAGGCGCACGGCGAAGCCGTACATCGCCGCGAGGCGCGCGATCTTGAGCGCGCTCTGCGCTCGCGACGCCGCGGGCGCGGGCGCGGGCGCGGCGTCGGTCGACATCGCGGCGCGGCGCGGCACACGATGACGCCGCTCGAAGACGAAATCGCGTCGAGAATCGCGCGACAGCGCGCGCTGGCGCGCGCGAACGCCGCGGAGTTGGCGTGCGCGACGCTCGCGTTGACGCCGCGCGCGCGGCTGCGCGAGGCGCGGGCCGCGGCGGAAGAGATGGCGAACGCGTCGGCGGACGCGGCGACCGTTAGAGCGCGCGTTCGCGATTGGCGCGACGCGCAGAGGCGCGCCGAGGACGCGCGCGCGAAGGAAACGACGCGAGCGATGGACAGTGAACGACGCGCGCGCGCGCGGGAGGCGACGGTGGCGCGAGAGGCGCGAGAGACGAGGATCAGAGCGCGCGCGGCGTCGAAGGCGCGGCGACGCGCCGAAGCGGAGGCGGCGAACGCGCGAGCGGCGAACGCGCGAGCGACGAGTCGCGCGGCGAACGAGGCGATGATTTCGTTATTTCAGGTGCGCATCGCGACGCGCGAATGGGTCGGTGAACGACGGAGGGACTGACGACGCGCTCGTTTCGTTTGGTTCGCGCGCGAGGCAGGCTCGAGACGCGCAAACGGTACGACGACGCCGCGACGCCATCGCGGCGTTAGACGTGGAAATAGCCGAGCGCGAATTGCGATTGGAAACTGCGACGGCGCGCGCGCGCCCGTTCGTGCACCGCTCGAGAGAACGCTTGTCGAGTTGGACGGAGGCCGCCGCGCGCCGTTTCGTGGCGACGACGCTCGAGCGCGAGCGCGTCGAGGATCTCGACGTTTTCGCGCGCGCCGCGCGTCAGGGGTGGGTCTTAGACGCGCACAAGTACCGTCGCACCGCGCCGCGTTGGCGCGTGTTAGATCCTCGATGCGGCGGCGTCGTCATTCGCGAGTATTAAGTCGCGCGTCTAGGTAGTTAGAGTAGCTCGTCCCGAACAACAGTCGTTGATCGTCCGACTTCAGACGCCGCCTCTCGCCTCGCCACGATGCGCGCGAACCGCGACCGCGCGTTTCACGGCATACACTCCGACGCCACCGTCGCCGGAAGCGACGGCGCCGCGCCGCGTCGTCGCGACGAGCGCGAGCTCACCGAGCTCGACGTCTTCGGGACGCTCAAGGAAAAGCACCACAAAAACACCGTGAAAACGATGCGCGCGATGTACGCGGACGTCCGCGAGCGACGGCGAAGGGCGATGGAAGATTTAACGCCGCTCCAACGCCGGGCGCGGGCGAGCGGAGGCGTGAATCCGTTCGATTGGTCGGATGGACACGTGGGACACTTTTATGAGTTCATGGTGGCGGAGAACGCGGCGAGCGAACGAGGAGCGAAGTCGCGCGCCATGGTGTTCGAGAGACAGGATGAGTCGGGACAAAACGTGGTGGAGGAATTATTCGATAGTTTTAGGGCGGACTACGCGGATCGGTGGCGGGCGGAGGTGGTGTGCGGGATCGACGCGAGCGCGGGGGCGTGCGAGCGGTATAGGGACGCCGCGGCGGAGGCGTGCGAAGCGTTGCTGGGAGACGACGACGCACGAGAGATGGGGGCGTGCGAGACGTATTTGCACACGTATGGGATCGTGCACGAGCATTGGCACGTGGAAGATTACGTGCAGGCCAGGAATACGTTGGGATACTCAAAGCCAAAGATGGAGGCGCCAAAGCGATATCCGGCGAATTTGTGGGGAGACTCGGTCTTGGCGCGCTCGAGAAACGGGGAATGTTCGGCCTGTAGTACTCAAGTGATCACTCTTCAAGGATATGTCGACGTGGATGTGGGGACGACCTATTCTTTAGGCGCCGAGCGAGAGGACAAGTGGGTGTTCGACGCCGAGCGATGGGCGCACGACGTACCAATGACAAAGTTCAAAATTGCGAAGACGTGTTGCACGAACGCGCAATTCGCGTGCTTTGTCGAAACAGGAGGTTATGCCGACAGAAGTCTTTGGAGTCACGAAGGGTGGCGATGGGTGGAAAAACGACGCGCCGCGGGTGAATTGTTGGCGCCTCTCGGTTGGAAAGTGTCGCCGTGCGTGAAATTCTTAAGCAACGGCGAAGAAGCACCCGCGTGTGAGAGTTGGCGATGTGCGTACTTTGATGAAGCGCCACGCGCACTACATCCGCAGCACCCTGTGTGCCACGTGTCGTGGTACGAAGCCGAGGCGTATTGTAACTGGATTGGCGCACGTTTACCGACTGAGGCGGAATGGGAAGCAGCCGCGAGAACGACGACGAGTTGGTCGACGGACAAACAAACCACAAAGCGTCGCACGTATCCGTGGGGTGAAGAATCTCCTTCAGAAGACAAAGCAAATCTTGGTGGACACTTTGGAGGTACTATTGATGTCAGTGCTTTGGGTGCGGGCGATAGCGCGCACGGTTGCCGACAGATGTTGGGCAACGTTTGGGAATGGACGGCGTCGGCTTTCCTGCCTTTTCCCGGTTTTCAAATGGACTACCCGTATCGCGAAAACAGCTGTCCGTGGTTTGGGTATAGAAAAGTCGTCAAAGGCGGGTGTTGGGCGACGAGCGCGCCCATCGCGCGTGCGGCATATAGACACTCGTTTTGGCCGCACATGCACAACACGTTCAGTGGATTTCGCGCCGCTATCGGTGGCTCGCAAAAGCGCGCGCTTTGCATTCTTCCGCAAAAAATACAGAGCGGCGCAAAATGTGGCAACGTGGTCACGATGGAAAGAATTTCTTCGCATCTCGAGAAGAATCACATCATGAGCATCACGCGTTCGATTTTTGATCTGCCGCAGTCAAAGGAGGATTTGGCGAACATAATACACGCGATGAACGTCGATTTGATCATCGTCTTGCACGCTTTCAAGTGCGGTGCCGTGATCGATACCGTACAGGCATATAAAGACATGCTCCCGCCTATCGTTCTAGTGCTCGGCGGCACCGACGTCAACGTGGATTCTCGAAAGTCTGCGCTCGCTGAGGAACAATTTCGCCGACGCGTTGACGTCGCGACAAAAGTTGTCTCATTTTCCTTGTCCATGATAGAGGCCGCACCCAAAGGTGCGTTGAAATTTATCGAGTCGGACTCGACATCTAAAACCAAACTGATACCGCAAGGAGTCATGCTCCCGAGCACGTTGAAGGCTTCAAAGCGCAAAAGGCTTGCAGATGAAACTGTGGAAACACCCGGCGAGCTTCAAGGCACCTCGCGGCCTGCGGACCTATCGATACCGATCATGTTCCTACCTGCGGGATTACGCCCAGTCAAGGACGTGTGCTTCATAAACGACGCATTGACTGCGTATAACTCAAATGGAATCAAAGCACATCTGACTGTGTGCGGCCCTTTCCTCGATTCGGCGTACGCGAAACGCGTGCGATGTCAGTTTGACGGTCGTTCCGATTGTACCTTGCTAGCAGGTGTCGATCGCGCGACGCTTGTAAGGTTCATCGGCGAGGCGAAAGTTTTGTTGAACACCTCGGTATCGGAAGGTCAAAGCGGAACCATCGCTGAAGCGATGATGGTGGGGACTTTAGTCTTCGCGCGAGATATTCCAGGCAATCGTCAGCTCTTTGAGTTGTGCGAAGCGAGAGCGCTCGCAGCACTCGGTCCTGCGACGATAAAGGAGATGAAGGGCGATGGATGGGAGGTTCACCCGGTGGGAGTACTATTCTCGACTCCAGAGGGTTGCATGCGCGCTTTCGAAGCATTAGGTCTCGAAAGAGAGTCGACCGAAGACGTGGATGTATCGTTGATTAGACTCCGCGCGCGCGAAGGCGTCGCCGAACTGTCATTGAACGAAGCGAAGCGTTGGACGGAAATTTTAGACGAAATCACAGCGCACGGTTCATGAAGTAACTTATCATTTATTATTTCACGTATTATTTCCTCACCTAGTGCATCGCCGCGGCTAAGCAACCGAAGTTCACGACCGCCATTTCGTATTATTCGTTCGCTGACTATTTCTCTCTTCAGAGATGGTGCTCCTGCTGGCTCTTTCGCCTCTGAAACGACGCGAGAATATCCAGTTTTGCCCGTGTTTTCTCAGAGAATGGTGGCGCCGTGTTGTCGCCACCAGTGGATTGTGTCTGTCCAGGCAAGTAGTTTGCGTTAGCAGGTACGAGCGCGCCGAACGGCTCGTAGTTCTTCAGAAGCCTCTCTAACTGTTCTGGACTTGCGTGTGTTGGAATCGGGGGATGATACAAACCCAAACGCCCTTTCGACATCAACTCGCTCTTCTCGCACTGGTACATGCGACACAGGAATGCTGTGCGAACTCGTCGTGATCGAGTCTCTGTTACTTCTGGCGATTGTGTGACTCGCATTTCGGGCATCTCGTGGTCTGTTTTATCGTCCGTCGACCCGCCGTGTAGACCCGCGTTTTTAACGAAAGAAACATCTTCTGTGGAATTCGCGAGCTGAGTCTGCGCAATACACAATCGCCTGATTCTTCGAATGGGAATGAGAGCGACCGCCCAGATACCAATGTTCGCCCAGAGTGTGGTAGAGATTCCGTCATCAAAGCGATAAAACACAAGACAGCCAAACAGGATTTGCAGCAGGTTGATCACTCGAGCAGTAATCGTGATGCCGAAGGAGTCCTCGCGGAGTTTCGGCGGCGCCGTGGTGAGATACAAACCTTGGTACTTTTTGCTCCAGTACAGCAAGAATATCCCAAAGACGCCTACGGCGTAACTCACGGGAAGTGCCGGCGCGTAAATTGCCGATAGACCGAGAATCTTGAGCAACTCGGCGTACGAACGCGCCAGCTGGAAAGCTGGAGGTTGCACAAGACTCTCTTGCATCGACAACGTCTTCGACATTGGGGCGAGTATTTTCACTTGGATAATGTGTTTGATGTTCATGTTCCTTAAAGGTAACAAGAGAACGTTGAACACTTGCAAATAGAACGCATATTCGACGAAACCACCGGGAACGTACCAGTTACACACACCATCTGCCTTCGACGAGCATCGATTGGTGATGATCGGAACGACGACGTAGTTGAGCAAGTTAACAAACGTCAACGTCGCGATCAGCATGTTTGTCTCAATCGTTTTCGTCTTATAAACCTCAAGTTGCGCGAGATAAACCGTCAATCGATCCAGCAAACCGTTAATGATAACCACTACGAGTGACGTGGAAGATGCGACGAGTTGCAGTCCGATGGACGAAGTCGTCGAAGCCGTAGATTGGAAAGCGACCTCGTTCGTAATGGTTTCGAGTTGATTACTACGCAAGACCTCGAAAACGTACTGAATAACGCCTCCAACGCACAAAGCGCCCGCGAGCACGAACTTCGCCCCGATGGCGGTAGCCACAACCTCCCAGTTACTGTCTCGTCGACGAAGGTGCTGCCAGTTGATATCGCTCGGTTCGGGCGCGCGAGTGACGATGAGTCGACGTCCGTTAAAGTCTGGTGAATGTTTGCCGGTGCATCGATCGATGATCGATTCTCCGTAATCGCCGCAGTGATCTTCGCAACAGTTGATCGCGTGCTGCTCGTAATTGAACGTCACCACGGCGCTCCCCAGATGCGAGTTGCCGTTTTCCCCGAGCGCCACGACCTTCGCCTTGAGTTCGGCAATTTTTGCATCCAACTTTACTAACGCTTCTCGCGTTGGTTTCGTACCTTTGAGTGCGATCATTCGATACAATTGTCGACGCAATAAGATGGATTTATTGATCTTCTCGTCCATGTTCGCGCCTTCGTTGTCATCGAGAATCGCCTGAATTTCGTTTCTTCGCTGCACGGCGTTTTTGATTTCTCTCTCCATAGTCACGAGTCGTCGAGTGTTCGTAAGATGACAAACAGAAACAACCTCGCCGTAATGCGAGAAAAAATCCGCGATTTGCTGTCGAGTCCACTCGTTCCCTTTTCCGAGCCCGGTGACGAGCACCGAGTAGTCGCTCGCGGTCACCACACTCGACTTGATGATCGCCGCCGCCGTCGCGCGATTACGAGTGTAAAACATGTCAAAGAGTAAAAACACCACAGTTACGACGATTGAAACCGCCTGAAACTCCTTAGGCGTTTTATTCACAGTGGCGGCGACCCGAGGTACGCAACACACCGCGGTCTGCGTCGTCGTCAGCACCTTCTCGAGCGTGCACGGATAGTGCGTCTGGCACGCATTCGTCGCGTCAAACGTCCCGATCGCTCCTTCGTAATCGCATCGCATCGGGCAGTTATAAAAACTCGCCAACGTCGGGACTCCACACCTCGACCCTTGACTCGTGCTCAGCACCAAGCCGCCCGTCTCGTACGTCCTCGCGCACGTCGTCGTCGCGTCGGCTCCCGCCGTCGCGTCCCACCCCGTCACCGCGTACGACGCCGTGAACGCCCTATCCGTCACGTTCGTCGTCAACGAGTACGCGTTGATTCCCGCGAGCACCACCGCGAGCAAACCGAACTGCAGCACCGTGTCCAGGTACAGCGCCAGCGACACGCTGCTCGCGCCCACGCGTCTGTGACTCGCCGTCATCGAAAATCGCCGCGCGCTCGACGGCACCTGCACGCCGCGATGATCGACGTCGTACTCCAGCACGCCCGCGCGCGCGTGCGCCCGCCTCGCGGCGATCATCGCCGCGTCCGCGCGCGCCACCGGTCCGTCCTCGAGCGCGCCGAACGTCGTCGCCGCGCGCGACGTCGCGCGCGTCGCCCGGCGCTCGACCGCGCGCAGCTCCACGACGTCGGCGTCCGCGCCGTCGACGACGACGACGTCCGCGACGTCGTCCGTCGCCGCGGCCGTCGCCATGTCGACGCGCGTCGATCGGTGTCGTCGGCACACGACCGCGCGCGCGGCGATGCGACGATGCGCGCGACGCGCGCTCGAGCGCGCGTCGCGCGCGGCGACGGCGACGACGCGTCGAACGCGCGCGTCGTCGTCGGGCGACGCGCCGTCGAAGGCGACGAAGGCGACGACGCGCGACGACGGCGGGACGGACAACCCGCTGCGCGGGGTGATGTTCCCGTGGGAGCGCGCGGTGCTGCACAGCGAGCGGTGGGCAGGGGAGCTGAAGCCGTGGCAGAAGGCGTACTGGGCGGCGTTCGCGCTGGGGTGCGCGTTCGTCGTCGGCGCGCGGGCGAAGCGGTATCACGACGATCAGGAGCGCGAAGACGCGCGACGGCGAACGATGGAGGCGAATAAACGCGCGCTGCGGGGCGCGCTCGAGGGGAGGAGTTTC
>Ga0206682_10003743_pt1 | contig 12777 bp, 4 predicted proteins | sample M240m12015metaG_FD_155444 | JGI IMG/M metagenome (GOLD analysis project Ga0206682, IMG submission 155444) | Ammonia-oxidizing marine archaeal communities from Monterey Bay, California, United States - M2 40m 12015 | ecosystem: Environmental > Aquatic > Marine > Intertidal zone | place: USA... | reverse complement strand
CCAGCAACCCGGCGTGGGGAACGCGGAACTCCGTGAACCGCACCCACGCGTTGTCCAGGTCCGACCCGGTGGTCTTCGCGCCCATGTCCCCAACCGTCACGCCTTCTTTTAACGATCCGTCTTTTTCGCGGAGCCGCGCGAGGAAGCCGTGCGGCCCGACGCGGCGGCCGCCCGTCGTCACGTCGGCGACCACCACCGCCCACTCCGCGGTCAGACCCTGCGAGATCCAGTTCTTCACCGCGCCCTCGCTCGGTGAGTTCAGGACGAACGTCCGCGTCGCCGGGTCGTACGTAGCGGTCGTGTTCACGACGAGCCCGGAGTTCACCCCCGCCAGCCGCTCGGTGAGGCAAAAGCACCCGAGCTCGCCGGCGGCTTGGATGGCGTCCAGTCGCCGCAGGTGCGCGGGGCCCCCGAGCGCGACCACCGTCCCGGCGAACAGGTTGAACTGCACGGTGAACCGGATCCAGAACCCGGGGCCGTGCGCGGGGGCGTGCGCGGCCAGAAGCCTGTGCGCCAGGAAGAACCGGCGGGGATCGTCGCGGATGTCGGTGAACCGAAGCGACGCGCGCCGAACGATCTCCCGCAGGAAATCCGCGGACTGCGCGTACGTCACGCCTTTCGAGCGGAGAAGCGAGATCTCGCTCGCGAACCCGCGCGCCCAGGGCGTGCTCGCGTCATCGCTCGAGGCCACCGCGGAAGTTGGACCGCCCGCGGGGGCGGCGGGGACCCACGTCCCGGGCACCATCGCGTTCTCGTGCTTCCCAACTTGCCGTGACTTGACCTAACAACGGAATCCGGAACTGCGGGGCTGCGTCCAGAACCGTGGGGGAGGCCTGCCACGTCGCGCGGGGGAGACGCGGCCGGGCTCGAGACGTCTTCGCGGTCGCGTTTGAGCGACGGCCGGGCGAACGAGTGCGCGCGAAGCGGTGTGCGCGCGACGGGGACGCGGGAAGGTCACGAAGACGAGACTTTCGTCCGATATCCGAGCTCCGAGCAAATAGCTTGGTGGTCCAGTCAGCAGCGCGCGCGGTCGACGAAAACTCCCGCGGTTTTTCTTTATTCCGCGGCTGGGGTTTCCCTCCGAGACGCAGAGCAGCTCGCGCGTGGGCAGGTGGCTTGACCGCGACGAACGAGCGCCGTCTCCGGTGGGAAACGCGTGGCGTGGCGCCTGGTCGTCCCCGTCTCGTCCGACCCTCGCGCGGGGACGCGCGCGGCCACCGGCAGTGCGCACCGCTGGAATCTGGCGAGATTTCCACGGCCTAGTTAGAACCGGACCGGCCACCATGGCGTCCGCGACGACGCCGCTGGCGCTTCAGCCGTGGACTGCGCGCGTCACGCGTCGCGCGCGGCGCGCGCATGCGCGTCGGACCGCGAGGGGTGTCGATCGCGCGTCCCCCTCGACGCGCTGCGACGCCCTGGACGACGCGGTGGCCGCGGTGGGGGATGCCGCGGCGGACGCCGCCTCGCGGCTCCCCGCCGCGCTCGGCGAGCGCCCGTACGAGGTGCGCGTGCACACGGACACGCACCTGTTCCCCGGGTTGGCGCAGTACGACGCGATCGGCGCGCACTTCAACGTGCCCGCGGTCCTCGCGGCGACCGTCGTCACGACCGGCGTCGGCGTTTTGCTCGCGAGCCAGCTCTGGGAGCGATCCTTCCGCACGCTCGTTTTCCCCGAGGAAGCCGCCGAGGAGCGGCGGCGCAACGCGCCGCCCTTGACGCTGTGCGGCGTGGACTGCTCGGCGTACCCCATCTTCGGCGACCCGACCGTGCAGCGCGCCGTGGCGTTCGCCGCGCGGTGGCACCACGGGCAGTACCGGCGGACGGGCGAGACGTACGTCACGCACTGCATCGAGGCGGCGCTCATCTTGGCGGCGATGCTGCCGACGACGGCGCCGGGCGCCGCCGCCAAAAAGAAGTACGTCGACGCCGTCGCGGCGTGCGTGCTGCACGACGTGGTGGACGACACGGAGTGCGAGCTCCAGGACGTGCGGTTGGCGTTCGGGGACACCGTCGCGACGCTCGTCGCGGACGTCAGCACGCTCGGGAAGCTGCCACAGATCCTGCGCCGGAGCCAGCGGCGGCGCGCCGAGAACGCCGCCGCGGCGGCGGCGAAGCGCGCCGAGAACGGCGGATCCGAAAGCGGCGCGTCTCGCGTCGCCGGATTCGAAAAACGTTTTTCGAATACCTTTCCGGACGCCGATTTGGAGCGCGACGCCGTGCGCGAGGCTGGCATGACGGGCCGCGCGTTGAAGATCGCGGAGACGAGGGAGAACTTCGAGGGCGTGGACGTTCTCGAGCTGGCATCCCTGCGACGCATGCTGTGGTCGCTCGTGCGCGACCCGCGGTGTTTCCTGATCAAATTCGCCGACCGCATCCACAACATGCGCACGGCGTACGCGGTGGACCCCGCGAAGGCGAAATTCGTGGCCAACGAGACGCTGCAGGTGTGGTGCTCGTTCGCGGAGCAGCTCGGCATGTTCGCCGCGAAAGCGGAGATGGAGGACCTGTCCTTCGCGGTGAAGGACCCCGAGTCCTTCCGCGCGGTCATAAACGCGCGGTACGACGCCTGGGGCGTGGACGGCGTGGAGGCGTCGCGGCGACGCAAAAAGTTTGCCAAGCGGTTCGAACGGAGAAAGGCGGAGGAGGTACGCGCGCTCGAGGGGTACGCGTCTGTGTCGCGCGTGATTTCCGCTGAAGACGCGGAAGACGACACCGCGTCGTCTCACGAACACGGAACCGCCCGAACGAGCCTCGAAGGGTGCGAAAAGGCGATCGTCTCGGGCGCGATCGTCTCGGACCGACCCGCGTTGCGCGCGAAGTGGACGTGGGAGCCGCCCACGGGCGCCGACGTGCAGATGTTTTTCGAGCGCATCCGCCGCGGCGAAAACGCGGGCACGCCCCAGGACCTGCGCGTGAGCCGCGCAGACCGCAAGGCGCGCGCCGCCGCGGAGACCGCCAGGCGCGTCGCCGAGGCGGCGCGCGCGCGCGCGCTGGAGGAGGAACGCTTGAAACGCGCGAAACCCGTCACGCCGGAACAGGAGTCTTTGCGCGCGCTTCTGGCGTGCGTCCCGCCCTTCGACGTGCTCCGCGCGTCCAACCGCTCCTCCGCCGCCGCCGCCGCCGCCGCCGCCGCGACGGCGGCGGCGGACGCCGCGACGGCGGCGGCCGTCGCGGGCGCGGGCGCGGACGCGTCCGCGCGCGCGTACGCGGACGCGCGCATGGGCGGCGCGTCGCTGGAAGCCTCGCTGGAGGCTCTGCAGAAGTGCCGGGACACCACGCTGCGCTCGCTGCAGCTGGACGCGCTGGCGCCCGGCTTGCGCGTGGACATCGAGGGCCGGCTCAAGTCGGCGCACAGCACGCACCTGAAGATGCGGCGCAAGAAGGCGACCTTCGCGCAGGTGTGCGACGCGCGCGCGCTGCGCGTGGTGGTGGGCGAGCCGGGCGAGCAGCCGGGCACGAGGGAGGAGGTTGTGGCGTGCTACGACCTGGTGGAGGCGATCCACAAGCTGTACCGCCCGGTGGACGGCGAGTCCGACGACTACGTGTCCAACCCGAAACCCAGCGGCTACCAGAGCCTGCACACGGCGGTGGTCGGCCCGGACGGCGCGCTCCTGGAGTTTCAGGTGCGCACGCGCGCCATGCACGAGGCGGCGGAGTTCGGGGACGCCGCGCACTGGCTGTACAAGGACTTCATTGCCGACGCCGACGCCGCGGGTCGCGAGGACACCGACGCGAGCGTGAACGTCTCTAACGTCTCTTCGCCCTTCGCGTCGCCGAAAACGGAGGCGCTCAAAAACGGAAACGGCGACGGCGTCGCCGTCGCGGCGGGCGCGCCCGTTTTGATCGTGCGCGGCGCGCGCGGCGACCGGCTCGCCGCGGGCGTCGTGTGCTGGGCGCAGGGGAGCCGCATGCACGTCGTGGAGCCCGCGCGGGGCGACGCCTTCGCGCCGGGCTTCGCCAACGCCGCCGGCGTCGTGGACGTCGCCGAGTGGGTCGCCATGGGCCTGCACGAGTCGCTGCTGGAAAGAGCGGTGGCGGGCGGCCGGCTCGAGCCGAGGCAAACCGGCCGCGGCTACGCCGTGATCGAATTCGCGCTGTGCTCGGACGGGAGGTGGCACCAGCGGGACGCGTACGGGCGCGTGCTGGGGAGCACGGTGGCGGACCCGCTGGATGTCGACGCGCTGCTCGACGCGCTCGAGACGAGCGAGAGGGCCGAGAGGGCGAAAGGTGGCGAAAACGCGGGTTCGGAGGAGGGCGCGAAAGACGCGCGAGAGACGCGCGCCGCCGCCGCCGACGCCGACGACGTCTCCGGGAAGAGCGACGCGCGACGGGACGCGAAAAAAAAGGAGCCGACGCGGATCGAGCTGGGCGAGGGCGCCACCTCCGTGGTGGCGGACCTGGCGAGTCCGGACGACGCGATGGTCAGCCTGCAGGTGGCCGCGATGCAGCGCGCGCTGCAGGCGTACCTGGACGACGCCGACGACGAATCCCCGGACGGAGCCCAGAAAAGCTCCGGCGCCGGCGAGACCCCGAGCGACGCCGCCGACGCTCGCGACGCGAACGACGCTTCGCGGGACGCCGCGGGGCGGCTTCGTGGCGGCTCGACGGGGACTGCGCGACGAGACTGGCAAGAAAACGAAAACGAAAACGAAAACACTCTGGAAGGAATGCGCTCCGGAGACGGCTCCGGAAACGTCGCAGACGTCGCAGACGTCGTTAAGACGCCGAGCGGCTCGAGGAACGTTCCCTCGGCGTTTCGCGAAACCGCCGCGGCGGCGGCGCGCGCCGGCTTGCGCGCGGCGGAGCGCACCCTGGCGCGCGCCGCCGCCGGCGGCGAGGCTGGCGCCGAGCGCGCCGTGGAGGAGGCGCGCAAGGAGCTCCGTCTGCGCCTGGACGCGCTCGCGCTGGACGCCGCCGCGGAGCGGCGCGCGAAGCAGCGCGCCGCTGAGGCGGAGGCGCTCCGGTCCGGAGAGGGCGCGTCGCCCATCTTCCCAATCGCGCGCGCGGCGGCGGCTGGCGCCGCGCCGGAGGGCTTGGACGCCGGCGACGCGCTTTCGAGCCCCGCGCCCGAGACGCGCGCGGCGAGCGGGCTCTTCGACGCCGAGGACGCCGCGCAGATGGCGGAGGCGCTCTCCGGCCAGCCCAGCGTGACGTTCGACGACGAGAACGTGCTGGTGGTGGCGTGGACGAAGCGAGAGGATGGCGACGAAACCGCGGCGATGACGCCGGAGCTCATCAAGGTGCCCAAGGGCGTCACCGCCGCGCAAATCTCGCGGGGCGTCGCCGGCGACCGCGACGACGACGCGACGCGCGACGCCGACGCGAAAAAAAAAAGCGACGCCGACGCCGACGGCGTCGGCGGAGCGTCGACGGACGCCTCCGCCTCGAGCCCCGGGATGAACAATTCCGTGCCGGAGCTGGTTAACGTGAACATGGAGATGGTCCCGGCGGACACGCCGCTCAAGCAAGGCGACCAGGTGTTCCTCGGGGACGAGCGGTGACGAAAAGGTCAAACGGTCAAACGGTCAAACGAAAAACGCCCGTCGGCGTCGACGCCGCGCGTAGACTAGTAGCTACTGTTTTTCGTGAAAGTAGGACAGAGAGCCCGTCTACGAAATTCCAATAGCTACCTAGAGCTAGCTACTACACGTTCCGTCTATTCGTCCTCGCCTTTGACCGCCGCGTCATGCATCCGCCTCGCGGTCTCCGCCGACGCGCGCTCGAGCGCCGCGGCCCGGGCCCCCGCCCAGGCCTCGAGCACGGGTCGACCGCCGCAAGCCTCGGCGCGCCACGCGCGCAGCGCCGCGGATGCCGCTACGGCGATTTCAGTTTCGGCGGCTTCGGCATCCTCCTTCGATTTCGGATCGCCGTCGCCGCCGCCGCCGGCGGCGGCGGCGTCCGCGAGCGTCCCCTCCGCGAACGCGCACGCCTCGCGCACCGCGCGCGCCAGCTCCTGCGGGTCTCGCGCTAAGTCGTCTGGCAGCGAGAGCGGCCTAACGTCGATTCCGAACGGGCGGAGACTATTTTTGTGAAGCCTTCCCGTTCTCGTGCGGTCCAGCTCGAGGCCCGCCGGCCCGACGCCCTGCGCTAAGCGCCACCTCGGTTTTCTCCCAGCATCGCTCTCCTCATTCCTGTACACGGGCGGGAGCTCTTCGTCGTCGAACACCACCAAATGGCACGGCGTGAGCACGGCGAGTCCATCACGGAGATACTCGCCATGTTTGACCTGGTCGAAGCCCTGGTTCGGGTCCGACGCGCTGGCGAACGCGTTGCAGGTTGGGCAAGCGAGGAAAAAAGTGACATCTTTCAAAGCGTGCTTTTCCTGGAACTCCTCAAGGAGATCTTCGTGCGCCGCCCTGCCTTTGATGCCCCGCGCGAGCTTGCGATCGGGCAGGAGACCGAGCGTCAGCAGCGCGTAGCTGTCACACAGCAAGCAGTTGCTGATCGCCGCGCCCTCGTCGCCCATCGCATGCTGCGAAAGTCCGAATGCGTTCTTTTCGGTCACGAGACGCACTTTTCGGGCACTTGGTTTCCAAGTTTCTTCTTGTCGGGTTTCGCTGAGAGTCGCCACACGTCTCGCGCGCGGCGGAACGATCTGAGCGATGGCGTCGTCCGCGGAAGATCTCTCGCTCGCCGCGGCGTTCGCGCGCGGGCTCGAGGTGTTCACGCGCATGCAGTCCGGCGACGCGGACGCCGAAGCGCTCGCGTCGGGCGCCGCGGCGATGCGCCACGCTGTGGCGCGCGTGGACGTCGAAGGCGTCTTCTCGCGCAACGAGACCAAAGACGACGTGCCCACCGAGAACCTCCGGTACGCGCTCGCGCCGTGGTACCTCGCGGAGTTGGCGTCGCGCGCGCCGACGCGGGACGCCGCCGCGAGGGAGCACGCGCTCGTGGAGGTCTCGGCCATGTACGAGGCGTTTCTCGAGCGGTGCGAGCGACACGACATGCTTTCCGAGAGCGCCAAGCGCTCGCGCGCGCGAGGCGCGGAGGCGTGCGATCCCGCGACGGCGCGCGACGAAAAAGTCGCCCGCTTCAAGCGCGAGCGCGCGATTCGGCAGAGGCTGGAGAGCCTGGACGCCGCGCGCGTCGAGCGCACGCGCAAGGCGCTGGCGGAGGCTGACTGGGACGATGAGGATCCCGAGGCGAGCGTCGCCACGGAGAACGAGGCGGACGAGCGCGAGCGGTGGCTCCTGCTCGTCGAGCGCGCCGCCGCCGAGGCGCTGGACGCCGCCGCCGTCGTCGCGACGGAGCGCGAGATGTTGGCGCGCCGCGCCGAGACCCCGACGCGCCGAGAGGCGGAAGCGGATGCGGACGCGTCCGACGACATAGCGCGACGCCGCCCCTACCGCATCGAGGCATCCACGGGGATGGGCAACTACGTCATCGGGCCGGGGGGGACGATCGAGCCCATCTCCGCGGGGGGGTACGTCCCGCCCGGCCCAAAGCCGGGCGCTATCGGCGCTATCGGCGCGGCGCCGGTGGATCGCCGCGCGGCGGCGGCGCTCGGCGTGTTCCGGCCATCGCACACCCTGCCCACGATGACGGTCGAGCAGCACGGCGAGATCGAGTACCGCGAGCTGGTGGAGCGCACGCGGCGCGAGGCGGATACCAAGGCGAGGCGCGCCGCCGAGGACGCCGCGCTCACCGAGGAGGAGCGCGACGCGCGCGAGCTCGCGAAGGCGCGCGCCTGGGACGAGTTCAAGGACGACAACCCGTTCGGACACGGCAACTCTAAGCTCAGGCCGTGCTCTTAGGCTCTTAGGGTTCTGGCGGCGGGATACGATGGCGGTGAGACGGTGAGGGTTTCGAGGGTGGTGGTGGGTAATACCCGCGCGAGTGTCGCGAGTGTCGATAGTGTGTGTGGTATTTGGACGATTCCTTCGCGGGTCTCGTATCCGTTAAGACTACGTCGGGCTCGCGTACGCGACGCGTCGTTCGACGCGCAGACGCGCAGAACGTCTTCACTTTTTGATTTTCCGCGGCTCGTCGGAGGCGGCAACCTGGCGCCACAGCATGCCGACGTACGCGAGCTTCAGGACGAAGCCCATGAGCAGCAGGATGCCGATGTCGAAACCGCGGTCGTCGTCCGTGCCGAGGCTCTCGTACGACAGGCTCAGCGTGTTGAGCACCTGCTCACCCGTCGCGCCCCAGCACCCGAAGGCGGTGGCGGCGCCGTCGCAGTAGAAGCCCGCGGCGGGGCAGGCAACCTCGGCGCCCGAGGAGAGCGTGACGTTGGCGCCGACGTCGCAGAGCTCCGCGCCCTTGTAGGCCGCCGAGGGCATGTACACGTCGTAGCCGGCGGCGTTGAACGTCCACTTGAGCGGCAGCACGTAGTAGAAGAGGCGGAACGGCCACACCACGTCCGTGGCGCGGAACACGAGGCCGCAGAACACGATGCTGCTGGACCAGTACCCGAGGAAGGCGAGCATGCCGATGACCGGGCTCTTGAAGGACACCGCCAGGAGCTGCGCGAGCGAGTCGTACACCCAGAGCGTGATGGCGAACTGCACCGCGAAGGTGATGAAGTTGTCCCAGGGCCAGTTCCCCACCGCGAACGCCGCGAGGTTTATCGCCAGCGACAAAATAAACAGCGCCGGGATCTGCACCAAACTCGTGCTGGCGACGTACGAGAAAATCTTGTACATGCCGGCTCTCAGCTCGTACACCACCGAGAACGTGTCGCGGTTGGTGCCGATGAGCGTCGTGATGGCCATGCACGCGGGGAGCGCCAGGACCCACCACAGGTAGAAGAGACGGAAAGGCACCTGCTTCTGGTCGTTCTTCCGGGACGCCAGGTACACCACGCCGAAGAACGCCACCATCTGCGGGATGACGAAAATGCGGCCGACGTACTGCAGGGGATCCACCAGCGCCAAACGCGCCTGCCGCGCGAAGACGTGCGCCACGGACGCCGCGCCGCCGGCGGTGACCGTGCGCGGCGGGAGCGCGAGCGCGTTTTTCGACCCGGCAGCCTCCGAGGCGACGCGCTCGCGTCGCTCGGATGACTCCCAGCCGTCCAGCACGGCGCTTACCTGCGCCTCCGAGGTGGTGTCCTTGGAGACCAAATCCAAAACCGCCTCGGCGGGGTTGGCGTCGTGCGAGAGCGAGGCGCCCACCGAGCCAAAGTGCGCCGCCATCTCCTTGCGCGGGCCGCAGTACGCGACGCGCCCGCCGGAGAGCACCAGCACTTTGTGGAAGCCGGCGAACACGAGCGCGGAGGGCTGGTGGATCGTGCAGACCACCGCGGCGCGGCGCGAGCGCGCGACGCGCGCGAGCAGGGTCAGGATCGCCGCCGCCGCCGCCGAGTCGAGGCCGCTGGTGGGCTCGTCCAGCACGATGAGGCTGGGCTGCTTCACGAGCGCCACGGCGAGCGAGAGGCGGCGCCTCTGCCCGCCGGAAAGACCCTTGAACAGGAACCCGCCCGCCATGGTGTCCGCGCAGGAGGTGAGCCCGGTGACGCTCAGGAGCTCGTCCACCTCCGCGTCGCGCGCCGCCTTCGTCGCGAGGTCCGAGCGGTACATCTTGAACGCGAACGCGACGTGCTGCCGGGGAGACATCGTCGGCCACAGGTTGTCCTCGCGGGGCACGTAGATGGCATCCTTCGCGAAGTCAGCGCGCGTCATCTTCTTACCGTTGAGCGAGATCTCGCCGGAAGGCGCGCCGGGCCCTTTGTTGAACGTCAGCGTGTCCAGCAGGATGGTCTTGCCCGCGCCGGACGGGCCGACGATGGCCATTAGCTCGCCCTCTCTCACAGACCCGGAGACGTCGCGGAGCACGTCGACGTCGGGCTCGTCCTTCTTCGCGGCGGAGATGGAGTAGCAGATGTTCTTGAACGCAAACTCGACGCCCGTGCCGTCCTCGGCCGCCTCGCCGACCGTGTCGAACGCCTTCAACTCCACGTCGCTCAGCGCGATGTCCGCGCCGGAGCTGGAGTGCGGCACGCGCGGACTCGCGGCGTCGTCCGCCTCGTACTCCATCGGCACGGCGACATCGTCGCCGGGCGCGCCGGGCGCCTGGCCGCCGTACATCTTGGTGAGCACGTAGATGGCGGCGACGTACACGAGACGCGTGAGCGCGCCGAACGCGACGATGAGCCCGATGTTCCGCGCGTAGTGCCCGTTCGCCTCGAAGATGGTGAACTGCACGGAGAGCGACTCCAGGATGGTGTCGCCGTCCTTCCCGTAGCACACCGCGCCGTTCGGATCGGAGGCGGAGGCGCAGTAGAAGCCCTGGTCGGTGCAGACGCCGCCGGTGGGCAGCTCGTCGCCGGGCGCGCACGCGAAGGTACCGGAGTGGTCGGGCATGTCGTGCATCAGCGCGTACATGTACGACTGCAGCGTCCAGCCGAGCGGCATGAAGTAGCAGAACACGCGGATCGGCCAGATGACGTCCTCGGGGTCCACGAACATGCCGCAGAACAAGAAGGCGGCGAAGTACAGGTTGAGGAACCCGAAGAGGCCGATGATCACGTTGGAGAAGGTGCTGAGCATCTGCGCGAGGCCCTCGAAGGACCAGAACGTCAGGGCGTACAACACGAGCACGATCCCGAACGAGCTCCACGCCAGGTCGCCGACGACGTACATCGGGAGCAGCGACGAGAGCGCCAGGACGAACATCATCGGCGCCTGCACGACAAACGACGCAAACGCCGCCGGCACGGGGTGGTACATCCCGTCCTTCACTTCCTTCTTCAGCGCCAGCCACTGGTAGTGGTAGATGTAGTTACTCACCAGGATGAACTGCATGGGGATGCCGACGCAGAACATCAGGAAGAACGTGCGCGGGTTGATCTGGCCCTGCACCTTCTCTCGCGTCTCCACGTAGATGATCCCGAAGAACAGCGTCGCCGAGAAGTTGGCGACGAGGCGCACCAGGTACGCCAGCGGCTCGCGACGCGCGACGAGAAACGAACGGTCCGTGAGCACGGAGAACTGTTCGACGAAGCTCGTTTCGCGCCCGCGGTCCACTTCCGACAGGCGTTTCCCGTCCACCGCCTCGCGCGCGCACCCGAACGCGCTGCCGTCCGTCTGCGCCCAGGCGTCCAGCACGCGGCGCACGCCGGCCGGCGGCGTGAAATCCTTGTTGACCAGGTCCAGGATGAACTCGGCGGGGTTGGTGTCGGCGGGTGGCGGGAACCCCACGCCCGCGAGGTACGCGCCCATCTTCTCGGCCTTGCCGAAGTACGCGACGCGGCCCATGCTCAGCACCATGGTGTTGTCGAAGCCCGCGAACACCGACGCGGGGGGCTGGTGGATCGTGCACACCACGGCGACGTTCTGCGTCGCAGCGACGGTTCGCAAAAAGCTCATCATGCGCACCGCGCTGGCGGAATCCACCCCCGACGTCGGCTCGTCCAGGAACAAGATGTTCGGGCGCTTGACGAGCGCGAGCGCCACGGACAGACGGCGCTTGTTGCCGCTGGACAGGCCGCGCGTGATCTCGTTGCCCGCGCGCGTGTCCATGAAATCCTCCAGCCCGACCGCGCGCGCCAGATCGTCCACGGCGGCGCGCCGCGCGGTCTCGTCCAGGTCGGGGCGGAACAAGGAGGCGGCGTACGCGAGGTGCTCGCGGACGGTGAGCGACGCCCACAGCGTGTCGGTCTGCTCGACGTACGCGCACGTGCGGTCATACAGCGCGGGCGTCAGGGGCTCGCCGTTGACGTTGATGAAGCCGGTGGGCGTGCCGCCGTTCTGCTGCAGCGTCAGCATGTTCAGCAGCGTGGTCTTGCCGGCGCCGGAGGGGCCGAGGATGGCCAGCACGTGGCCCGACGTCACCTCACCCTTGATGTCCTGCAGAAGCAGTTTCGGCGTCGAGCCCTTCACCGGGACGGTGTAGTGGAGGCGCTCGAAGGCGAGGCGCACCTTCTCGCCCTTCATGGCCGCCATGCTAGCGGACGGTCCGGCGGCAGGCGCGGGCGAAGAAACAAACGCGAGCGCGGCGGGTGCTGCGCGGCGCGGGTGTGTCCGACCGCGCCGACGCCGCCGAAAACAAAAACAGTCGCGTTATGGCATAACGAGAGCGCTCTCGTTATGTATTTTCAGCCATCAATCGCAGCAGGTCCCGCCAAAAAGTGTGTCAGATGTTTGTCATCACTCTTCAGACTGTTTGCCTGTGACCGACTCTCGAGTTTTTCGCGAGCGAAACTGCAGAGCATCGTGATGAGCAGGCGTTTTTTTCTCGGCGACGCGCGTCGCGACGCTTTTTGTCTGCTTTGTTTCCCCCCCGCTCTTTCGTCATTGCGGTCGGCGCCGAGGCGATGGCCGCCGTGGACAACCCCCTATTCGCGGAGGACGACTTCTCCGCGTTCGCGCCGGAGGATGGCGTCCAGGCGCCCGAGCCTTCCGGGTGGCACGGCGAGCCGACCGGCCCCCTGCAGCCGCCGAGCCCCCTGCTCGACGCCGCGCAGCGCGAGAAGCTGAGAGCCTCGAGGCGCGATCGACGCGACCCCGGCGGGCGCGAGCGCCGCGACGGGCAGAGGCGACGCGCGTTGGAGGCGAAGAACGAGGCGTTGGAACAGGAGGTATCCTCGTTGCGACGCGCCTCGGAGACCCGAGCGGACGAGGCGCTCGCGACGCGCGCGAAAGCGCTGCGCCACCTCGAGGCTGCCGAGGACCATGTCGGTTTGCTCGTCAAGGAGAGCGCGGCGAAACTCGAGACGCTCGCCGCGGAGAAGGAAAACGACGCGACGCGTATTCGGCGCGCGACGGGCGACGACGTCGACGAGCTTTCGTACGAAGCTCGTACCGAAAACGCATCGAAGAACACTCGACACGACTC
>Ga0206682_10003734_pt1 | contig 12795 bp, 17 predicted proteins | sample M240m12015metaG_FD_155444 | JGI IMG/M metagenome (GOLD analysis project Ga0206682, IMG submission 155444) | Ammonia-oxidizing marine archaeal communities from Monterey Bay, California, United States - M2 40m 12015 | ecosystem: Environmental > Aquatic > Marine > Intertidal zone | place: USA... | reverse complement strand
TTTTTTGTAATATAACATAGTTTATTAATTCGTGTTTTTCTTCAATTTTTCGTTTTTATTTTCACTGGCAGTAACAGGTGGACCCCAACCTAATATATTACGTCTCCATATATCACCACGGACTTCGTCATAATAATATGGTTCACCATCATTCATATCTGGGTCAAAATCTTTATCGCCATTTTTTAGAATAACCCATCCTTCTACTTCTGGTCCTATTGGTGTCCAGTTTCCCATTTTTAGAGTATATACTATTATCTTCATTTTAATTTTAATTCAATTTAATGAAATAACTTATAAAAATGAATGCTAATAAAAAAAATAAGTTAAAAATTTTCTGATAGGTGGGAATCGAACCCAACACGCACACTATCCCCCACCCAATGTTCCACTCTATGTTCCACATACTTCCAGAAAAGGCGTCCCAATTCCTTTCATAGTTTTCCACAGGTTTTCCATTGAACGGTTGAGTGGCACCGGATCATAACTCCGGTGCGTTTACCTTTCCGCCACTATCAGTGTTTACAAAAATGGGTGCTACCCATAGCGCTATATATTACATTACTTTACATACCGTGCTCCCCGCTTAGATAGTAGGGTTCGAACCTACGACCGGTAAATACCAACAACATCTTCGTGCTGTTCCCTTAGTCCACTCGGGGCATATCTAATCATGCTAAGAAACTACTTTCAAGTATGTCTGCAGCCATAAATGATTTTGTAACTACCGCATTTTCCCGTACTCCCAAAGGATATAGTAGCTGGGTTCGAACCAGCGAAGCTTTGCAATTCTGCAAACTATGCGGAGGGCTTTTGGCCCCCTTCCTTTGCCCACTTGGATATACTAATCCTTTTTCCGTGCTCCCCAAATCCATAATACCAAATTCAATTGCCAACACAATTGCCTTTTATTAAATATATAGATTTATTCAATTGCCAACACAATTGCCTTTTATTAAATATATAGATTTCCGTACTCCCCTGAGTTAAGGCTCCCCTTAATAAAATTGCCCCTCCATTCGCAATTACCAGTCGTAGCCCGCCCTTTCTACTAACTACGTCCTATCACAAGCCCCTCCATGCGCTGTGTGATCGTCTAAGCCCACCCTATACTTGCTTAGTCCGGGATTTTGTTGCAAACCCTCCCCCCCTCCGATTTATCTACGCTGACAGCCCAGGACAGTACCGGGTCTATTACGCCTTTACCATATCGCCGATACGTTAGTACCGTCGATGTTAGTTTGCGATTATAACCAACTTTCGATCGTCAGCAATAATCCGTGATTATTTTTGAGTGTTCACACGATACACTAACTGTCTTTTTGTTAGGGTATAAAACTTCAATTTTCATTTAAGGAATCCCAGGTGAAAAAGGCGAACCATATTTAAGAAAAAAAATATGTGCATTTTTATTTTTTTGAATTTTTATTTTGTTTTGGTATATCTTTTTGAAAAGGTATTTTTTTAATTTTTTATTTTGGTATACCTTTTTTGAAAAGGTATTTTTATTTAATAATCTAACAAGAAAAGATCCTGATTTTGGTAATAAATACGGCTCTTAGGAAACCCATATCTAGCGGTGATATCTCCCTGATATTCTAATATTTGGTCTAGAACAGGGTTAAACCCTTCTTCGTGGACGGTATGGAAATGTTTCATTGCTTGTTTGTCTGCGAGTAAATCAAATCCGAGTACCAACTCATCATCCTTTTGACAATTTCCACACATCATCGTCCACTCACTTCCCATTTCCTCTAGACCATATCCCCATACTAGTTTGTCATACGCGTTAGTCCAACTATGTTCATCGGAAAAACAGCAGTGACAAATATCACATTCTATTGTTCCTTCTTCCTCCTCTTCCTCAGAGCAATTCTCACAAACCCACTCCTTATCTGGGTATTGTGGGTTATGTTGCCAGTTGTGTTCACTGTCATAAGTACAGTCACAATCATCACATTGACGACACTCTGGATTGGTCATAGAATCAAATAAGTCCGCTAAACTACCAAAGAGCCTGCGGAGAGGCTTGCGTTCAGGGGCAGAAACGTTCTCAACGGTACTATCCACCATCAGTTGGTTAGGCTCGAGATGAATATTGAAAGTCACACGAACTGTAGGATGAGGTTTCATAAGACTGTCACTGTCGTGAGTGAAAGTAACTCTGCGAGATAATTTTGAACTCATTTTAAAAGTAGTAGTGTAAAGTATCTAGTAGAAATGAGAAATCGATAATATATATAGTAATGGTTTTTTTTCACAGTATCTGGAAAAAAACTTCAATTTTCTCATCTTTTTAATACCTGATTTTTTCCAGGTGGTATTTGGAGGTGAAAAACACCTGGTATTTAAAAATGGTCAATTTTATCTAAATTTCACCTGGTTTTCTAATACCAGGTGAAAATTTGAAAGAAAAATTGAAGTATTGTAAATACTAAAGAATTTAGTATATATAACTTTAAAAATCATCAACAATTCAAAAATAATCATTATGTCATTAAAAATAACATTAACACCTGCAGCATGTAAAAAAGCCTTTAAAGATTTTGGTAATGCTCTTAATGAAGAGATTACTAATAATCTTAAAAATCTAGCCAGAACTCGGGGACAAGGAGAAGAAATCCCCCAAGAAATGGTAGAAGTCCTTTCAACAAGTCTCGAAAACCTACTAAATAAGGTAGGAAAAAAGGAGAAAACCCCCAGTGAAAAGGTGGTTAAAAAAGATAGGGGGATTCGCAAACGTTTTCAATACAAAGGTGTAGACCAACGTGGAGTAAATAATCACTGGCTTCGCATTCGTGTAGATCGTGAAACCCGACTTGTCACAAAAATCAATGAATCAAATTGGTCAGAAAAAGCCAATAAAATGTATCGAAAGGTATTTGGTACAGGTGATGCTTATATTATTCCTACTGGTAATGGAAAAAAGTCACAAATTGTACCAACAATTCCTTATAAAAAAAAGTCAAAAAAAAACGATACTACAGGGGTTAAGGAAAAATTTATTCCTGATGTTTCATGTGCGGAGTTTAATGAATATGTAGACTGGCAAAAAGTAGGAGGACCGAAACCGTATTGGTTCATGACAAACAATGCAAAAGCAAACAACATAATGCAGAAGTTCAGCGAAGTGCAACAATATTACAAATAAAAAAATAATTTATAACTAATTGAAAACTTTTTTAATACCATAATACAAAACAAGTACTAAGGTAATTTGAATTTCTATTTGCATAACTTCTACCCAGTCCTATGTTCAATTTCCTCGTTAAACGCCGATATTTATTTCTTTTTTTAAACTGTAATTTCTCTTTAATATTCATTTTTACAATGGTTAATTCTTCATTTGAAATTGAAAGAAATCGTGTGGATTGTCCTACATTTTCCCCAATTGGATAAAAACGTATACTAAATTTTATTGCACGAGTACCATATAATTTATCAACCAGAGTTTTTATTGATTTTATATTAAATGGTGGAAAGTTTTTTTCATACCTATATTCACACCAACTATATAATACAGTGATGTGAAAAAGTTATTATTACTGTATTGATTTATCCATTGAATAGTATTATACAAGTTTTTTATAAAATAATCATATTGTGTAAATAGTTGTGAAGTAATGTATTTATTAATTGGTTTATTTTTTTCATTAATCGGCATAAATTGTAGTATATGTATAATAATAGATTCAGGGATTTTATGTAATAATGACATTATATGTTATTTAAGTAACATATAATTTTAGTAACAATTATCAACTTTATATAGAAATATTACGAGAACACGTCACATTATAAATAGATGGACCATACACTCCCGGGCTTATAAACAATGCAGTGGTTAGACCTACTATTATACAAGTAACAATCCACCCAACTGCTGTCTTATAAAAAACTTTACAGTTTACACCCTTGCATTTTTTTGCATCTTCCAATAATCCTACTCCAATTGTTGCCCCTACCTGGCAATGTGTTGTTGATAAAGGAATTTTTAATCGGCTACCAGTAATAACAACCAATGCAGAACTTAATTCAATGGCAACTCCACGAGAATGTGTTATTTTAACTAATTTTTCACCTATTGCATATGTTATTTTTTTACCATAAACTAATAAACCTATTGCTATTCCTATTCCACCAAATCCTAAAATCCAATATGCATTACCATCCATACTGGCTTTTTTATCTAACAAACCTCCAGATTTATAAATAGTATAAATAGTCACAAAGGGTCCAATTGCATTTGCTACATCATTTGCACCATGACTGAATGCATCACAAACTGCAGTGAAAATTTGTAAAAATTTAAAAACTTCTTCTGTTTTTTCATCAAATTTTTCGGCATCATTGTGTAGTGCAACAACTCTATTTAATTCGTCATCATTTTTAATATTTAGTTCAACTTGGTTTGTTTTCATTTCATCTTCAATAGTTTGCAATTCAATTCCAGCCTTTTCATTTTTTAAAAAATTATTTTCTACTAACATTTTTAATCTAGGAACCAATGGAATGGTTATTAATGCACTTATTCCTCCTATACCAAAAGCGAACCCAAAAGCAGTCCCTAATGGTATTTTATCTAATCCAATCCCCTTAGCACCCTTATAAATTATAAAAAAGGTATTAATTGTCATTGTAGAACCAATTAATATTGGGTATGCCCAATTAATTCTTCTAGAATGAAAATCTTTTCTCAAAACGGTTATTCTTGTTACTGCAAATATAAACATTGCTATTAATCCTGAAAATACTGGTGAAATGACCCATGATGCAACTATTCCACCTACTCCACCTATATAAGGAAACGTTTCCTCTGACTTATACCAAATGACACAATCCGCTCCTTTTAAAACCATTGTCATTCCAATCATACCTCCTACGCAAGAATGTGTTGTACTCACAGGCATCTCCAAATAACTTGCCAAAAATAACCATATTCCTACTGCCAAAATCACCCACATACACCCATACATTAAAAGATCTGCATCATTTTCAAAACATTTATAATCTGCTATTCCTTTCCGGATAGTATCAGTTACGTGACTCCCCATTAAAACCGCCCCTGCTGTTTCAAATATTGCTGCTAATATAACAGCCTGTTTTAGTGTTAATGCTTTAGAACCAACAGAAGTAGCAAAAGCATTGGCTGCATCATTTGCACCTATACCAGCAGAGGCAAAAAAGGCAAATGCACCACCAACAATAACTATCCAGAGATACATTAATATGCTATTATATTTACATTACTTTAAATATATTTATTTATTGATAAATCTTAAAATTGATACTTATTGTTATAATAAATAACAAATTATAATATTTAATAAAAGGATGAACCGTAATGAAATACAAAAACATTTTAAAGTTGATGGTGAAAAAATTAAAGGAAAAAATGATAAACATTTGAGAATAGCAATATATAAAGTAACAAAAGCCGTTCGACGTGTAAAACCCACAAATTGGACATATGATGCAAAAGAAATATTTTATAAAAAGTACCCAGATTTAATTTATATTGTAGAGAAAAACAAAAAACAAAAAAAAAAGAAAGAAAAGGAAATTAAACAAAAAATCTCGCCTCCGCCGAAGAACAAAAAACAAAAGAAAAATATATCTACATTTGACTTAATTGCAAATTTGGTTAAAAATGCCAATATGGCCAATACCTCAGAAGATAATAATATAAAATCTAATATTAAAACAGAAGTAAAAGAAGAAGAAAATTTATCTCAAAAAAAATTTTTTAGAACAAACTTGAAGGGAAATAACGGAATAAAAAAGAAAAAAAACCTTTTTAAGAAAAAGGTTTCAAAAAATAAAAATAAGGATGAAAAAAAAATTATAGTCAGAGAATTTAATCATGACGAATTTAAAATGACTCAATATATTGATGAAAATAACAATATATGGAATGATAAGCATAAATTAATTGGAAGATTTGATGAAACAGAAAATACTATTATTTGTATTTAACGGTTAACATAAAATCATTTTTAAAAATGATTTTATGTTGAGGATATAAGTATGGATGATTTTACATTTAATAAAGAAATATTTACAGATACAATAAATATATTGTATCGTGGTGAACTTTCATGTAAAGATATATATAATTTAATATTAAAATCATATAATATTAAGGTAGACCAAACTATAGATATAAATAACTTAATATCGTCTATGTGCCGAGATTCTTTATCATTAAAAAAAAAAGACAAACATATTATGGCAGACCTAATTGATATTACTATATGTTTAATTACTATAAAAAAGAAAAATTGTAATGAGAATATGAAAAAAGAATTTATAAAAAAAATAAATGATATACTTGTAAAATATCGTTAATATTTATTATGTTTTTGATTTTCTTAATGTTTTAAACGAAAAATAGACTCTTTTCTATCTTTTAAATAATGATTGTCTTCTTCAGGATCATTATTTATTTCAAGGGCAGGTTTCCATTCTTGAAATGGATCTAGAATAAAACTAACAAATTTATTCTCTTCTACCAATCCTTTAGTTTGTTTATAACAACATTTGCAAAATTTTCTTTTTCTTCTTTTTTCTGCACAAGTTATTTCTTGTTGAAAAAGTTGGTCAATAATAGAAAATGCAGACTTTAGCAATAATATAGTAGTTAAAATTTTCTTTTTCTTTTTATAACATTTATTTATTTCATATTCAAGGTTACCTTCATCCAATGGTCTTGTTTTTAAATAAGATATTCTATTAATTATATTTCTTAATCGAGTAATATAATCTTTTCTAAAATTTTCTATTTTTTTTATTATCGAAAATATATTAATATTATAAATATTGGGGTAACGATATCTAATTTCACGAGGTATTATAAATTGGTTTGTTTCTTTTATTTCTTTAATTTTTGTTTCAATATCTTTAATTTTTTGTTTTAAATCGATTTCATCTCTTTCTGCAATAATATTTTTATCTGTATGTTTATTTTTTTCTTTTGAAGCAAATAAAAGTATATATCCACTAGAAAATTCACACATAGATTGCAATTTATCATATTGATGAGCGGATGTTTTATGTGCTTCCGCCTGAGCATCTAATTTCATATAACTAACTACTGCTAATAAGAATGATATAATAGCATTTAATCCGGAATTAGCATATGGACCGAATGAAAAATTTTCTAATGAAAGTGCCAATACAGCAGCCAATGAAGATAAAAATATAGCAGGAAGCATTAAATAGTTAAGACGGACATTGCTAAAATATTTGGATTCCATGTATAAAATTTTCTGTCCTCTTACGTAAGTTGCTAAAATATCCATCGAAGAACTATAATATTCACTATTGTCAAAATATAAATCATTAATTTTATCTCTAACTTCCAAATATGAAACCCTGTCAAATCGTCTGTGTAGACCACATAAATCTTCTAATGAATTGCAACTATTCATTTTACGAGGTAATGGACTAAGATCATCAAAAGATAAAACGCGATGTATTTTATCTTTAATTTGTATTTTTACTTTTTGTTTTACTTTTTTATTTAAAATGTTTAATCCTAATCGTTTAAAAACATTATCCCGAAGATTTTCTATTTCAATATCTTCTTGGACATCTATATTTAATTTATTATTTTCAGATTTTGGTTTAACTTCTGAAGTTTCAAGTTTATCAACTTCATTTTTTTTTGTGGGTTCTGTTATTTCTATAGATACGTTTTCATTATCTGACATATATAAAAAATAATGATTTTATTTTTTATATTAATACTAAAAAATTGAATTAATCATACTTAATTGTATCTAAGTTATAAATTACACAATGAATATTTTACCAATAAACAGAAACAATGACACATGGACTAAAATAAATAGCCAATTTTTAAAAGGAGGATTTGATTGGTATAATCAACACATTCCAGATTTGAGAAGATGGTACTATAATTATTATTTAATTGATGAAAGTGAAAAGTATTGTTGTTCAAAGGTTGCATGGAATAGAAGAAGAAATAAAGTTACATGTTGGTTACGCAATATAGAAAAATTTGAAAAAACTAAAAAACAATATGAAAAGGAAGATAGAGAAAATAAACAAAAGAAAGAAAAGCAAAAAAAAGAAAAGCAAAAAGAAGAAAAGCAAAAGGAATATAAAAAGAAGAATGAAGAAAAGGAAGATGAAGAAAATTGGGAAAGAAGAAATAGAGAATGGAGAAAAGAAAATAGTATGAGTTGGCGGAGGACTAAATATGAACAATAATATACCTTAAACCATTGCGTCTTTTAGAGGAATAACATCTGCAATATTTCTCTTTAATGCTGTTTTTATTTTACCTGGATTTTCACTGGTGTTATCTTCAGTCATACTGGCAAGCATCATCTGCCATTCGTGTAATAATTCTGGACTATTTTGATAATTAGGATGTAATTTTTCCCATTCTGTTAACTTGTATGTTTGTTTTAGTTTAATATTATGAATTGTTTGATCTATTTTATGACTATTGTTATCTTTTGCCCATTTATCATCATCTTTAATATAAAATTGTAATCGTTTAGAATCGCTGCAGTGTATAGGTCTATCTTTAGGGTCCATATCTTTTAATTGCTTTGTAAATATATTAGTTACACCTGCAACAAATCCATTGTTTTTTGAATAATTCAAATCTTCAAGTGATACTTGCAGTTGGTCAATGAAATCAGTTAAATTCATGGCGTTTTTACATTCCTGATTTAAAAATAGATTAATAGAAATTGTATTATTATTATTGTTACCTATCTTTGGAATCATATTTGCATTTGTTTTAATGGACTCTTTTAAAAGATTGATTGTTTCGTTCATTTGTTTTTGTTGTTCTTTAAATAAATCAGTTAGTATTTCCTTTTTAGTAGAGGATTTTTTATTATCATCATATGGTAATTTGTTATCATTGTTATCATTTTCAACAACTACAATTATATTATTAAAACATTTCTTTTTATGACGTGATAATCCGCTTCGGTGTTTATATATTTTGTTACATATTGTACATTTAAATTCAACACTGTCCGACTTAATGTCCTTTTTGGGGGATTTTTTATGTTTTCGCGTAGTACAGTGCTTATTATAGTCTTTCTTACTATTTGTGCTGTAATTACATTTAACACAAATATATTTATGATTTGGATTGAGGGATTTTTTCATTATCTTATTATATGATAATAAAAAAATCCGCTTAAATTATTTTAATAATTTCTATATTTAAAATATAATTATTTTTACAGTTAGATCAAAATTATTATATATTCTATAAATTTTAAAAAACACACATCATATATAGACTTATTATTAAGACATTGTTTTTTATTTTGTAATTTCAACAATTTTCTCCAAAATTGGCCGATTTTTTTGAGCTTTTTGTCAAAAAGTTCTTTAAGTAGGCTAAAATGCAATAGATATTATTTTTTTTTTCAACTTTATTTAATTAGGTTTATACTACAAGTTTCAATAATACAGGTTTGAGGAAAAGGGGGGTGGTGGTTTGCTCAGTCACAAAAAATGGTAACAATGGTAACAATGTTACCATTGTCAACATTGATATTTTCAACACTTTTTTATTTTGTTGAATCTCCTACATATCAATAATACAAATTTTGTGTATTTTTTTAGTGTTCATAAATATTTTCAAAAACATGGCAGGAAAAAGTCCCAAATCGGGATTTTTCATCCATAATCTTTATGGTCACAATTGGGGTATACTTGGTAAATGTGTTATTATTAATAGTCATAATCAGATTGAGTAGTAAAGTGGGATTTTTTGGGGATTTTTGTTACCCTCCCAATGGTAACAAAAAAATCCCATTGAAATGTTCTCAACAGTCGTTATTTTTTGTCTCAGTCACAAACAGGTTTTTTCCATTTTTTATTTTCTCTACATTATGCTCACAATAGTTTTTTCAGCTTTTTTGCACGAAAACTTTTTTGCGATTTTCGATTTTGGACATTTTTGAAATGTCCATTTTGCAATTTTCCAAAAAACTTTTTACAAAAAATAAGCTGTAAAAACTTTTGATCAAATTAATGAAAAAGTACCCATACCAAAAAGCATAACAAAATGTAACATTAATATTACGTTATGGTCTTGAAAAAAACTTTTTTAAAAGTAATTCCCTATAAGTCAATTGATTTTATATACATAATTCATCTTAACAATATTTGGTAAATAATGTTTATCATTTAAATTTAGGTGTTGAAATTAAAAGTGCGTTTTTTTAAGTAAACCCATATTTAAAGCATTTACTATGATAAAAATATAAAGCAAATCACCCCAATATAATCATATGTCTAGCAATGATGAAATAATAAAAAAATTTTTGAATAAGTGTAATATAGTATTTGATGAGTTTTCTCAATTAGAGGGTATGAATATACCTCGAGAAACATTTCTCTCCAAAGAAGTTTATAATAAAGTTAAAAATGATATAGACGAAATAAAAAAATTTTATAGCAGTGGTTCTATGACTAGTTTGCAAAAAAACGCAGAAACAAGTCAAAAATGGCCATTATTAAATTTAGTAAGACAAATATTGAAATCAAATAATTATTTGATGCATCCTATAAGAAAAAGTAACGGATACACAAAGGATGGGAAAAAAAAGTATTTAAGATACTTTGTTTTAAAGAAGATTAAATCAGTGAAAGAGCATGTTGAAATACCCCAGAATGCGTAAAATATAATAATAATTAAGGTTATAGTATTTTATATGAGTTCTTTGAACCCAATTGTTGGCGTAAGTGTATGTATTGGTGCTTTAGGAGCAGGACTTGCTTATTTAGCATGGAATAACCGAGATGATGAAAATGATGATGCTGAACTTTATAATGAAGTAGACGATGGTAAACAAGAGACCTCAGAAGAGAATGAAAAAGGTAAACAAGAGCCTTCAGAAGATGAACAAGCATCTGAAACAGAAAATGTAAAAAAAAATAAATCAACGCCTCAAGAAGAAATTAAACAAGAGGTTCAAGAAGAAATTAAACAAGAGGTTCAAGAGAAAGAAAATAAATCAAAACAATCTAATATGCAAAAATTTCTGAAAGAAACATATGATGAAACAAACAACTAAACATTAAATATATGTATAAATTACTTAATAAATAGGAGTTATGAATAAATAATGGTATTTTGGGGAGAGAAGGATTCAACAATAAGTTTTTGTGAGGGAGCATATGTAAAATCAGATTATATAGCAGAATATTACAATAGTTTAACAGGATTAATATATTCACTATTAGGAATATATTTTTTAAAAACGAAATTGTGGCGAATGAGTTATACATTAATTTTCCTCGGTATTGGAACGGTATTATTACATGCTACTCAAAGATGGTACGGACAATATATAGATGAATTAAGTATGCTTTTTCTTTCTTTTCAAATTATAGAATATTTACGAATGAAACAACATAGAACTACTTCGCAACTGTGGATACCCCTAGGATTATCCATATATTTGCATAATTATAATTTAATTTTCTTGTTTATATTTTCGGCATGTCAGGCGTATATTCTTTTTTATTTAAAAAAGCCCCGTCCTCACATGCATTGCGAAATAACAGTAGCCGTTTATAATTATATGTATAAATATTTATTTATTTTTTCCCTTCTATTATGGATACTTGATCATATATTTTGTGAAAATATTCAACATTATTATTTACATGCATGGTGGCATATAGGAACAGGGTTATCAATATTTTTCGGGTTAAATGAGTTACTTTTGTGTGAGTAAAAAAAGATTATAATAATATAACTTAATATAAAATGTTAAATTTTATATTAGGATTTGTCAGCGGCGTATATGTAGGAACATATAATCATCAAACATGTAAACCATGTTTGGATAGAATTACAAATTGTTTTAAAAAAGAATATGATCGATTCACCGAATCATATGATAAAGATAATAAAAAGTCAGATGATAAAGATAAAGAATAATTAATTTCCAAACAGTACAGGTATATCATACATTAACGAACCGTCATGATTTTGTTTTTTTGTATATTTAGCAATAATCTTTGGATTATCGATATTTTGAAAAATATCTTGGTTATCATAAACATTGTTTTCATCATCGATCCAATATACAATTCCTTTAATTTCTTGGGCAAATACAGTTTTTAGGTTGTGTGTTTTCTTTTGTTGAATCTCATTAAGTTCTCCATGAGGAATACCTTTAATATGAGTTCCACAAAATTTTTCACCCTTTTTCTTTCGACGAGTACATTGTTGTTTATTTGCCCTAAGAGCACAACATCTATCATAAAAAGGTACAATATTTTTAATTCTTTTTCGTTTGGCAAAATCTTCTTTTTTAAATTCAAGAGGTTGATAATCATAAATAAGTTGTAAAAGACAATGCACTCTTTCATCTCCGTTACCATTTTCATCTATAAACGCAGAACATATATTTTTTTTTAGTTCTTCTTTAAAATTCTGTAAATAAGTTCGTGTTTTTTGATTAATTCGTTTTTCCATAGTTATCCTTTAAATCATTAAACTAGAGATATATTAAAATCAATTTTGTTTTAATATATTTCAAACCAGTATAAAGAATTATATTTTTAAAAGAAATGGCGCAACTTTCTGTGGTAATAAAAATGCAAATAAAAATAAAGCATTTCCCCATAATTGTATAGGTAAAACTTTATCCATTGGTATAGTGGGAAAAGAAAAATTTAATAATGAGATGAAACCATTGAAAAATATAAAACCTAGTAAAATCATTAAATATTTATTCATATAATTAATGATTATATTATAAAATATCATATCCAGTGTAT
>Ga0206682_10003730_pt1 | contig 12810 bp, 11 predicted proteins | sample M240m12015metaG_FD_155444 | JGI IMG/M metagenome (GOLD analysis project Ga0206682, IMG submission 155444) | Ammonia-oxidizing marine archaeal communities from Monterey Bay, California, United States - M2 40m 12015 | ecosystem: Environmental > Aquatic > Marine > Intertidal zone | place: USA... | reverse complement strand
TTAAAAACGGAAGGTGTACGAATAAATAAAACGCAAGCGAAAACACAAAGCTTGCTTTTTTTTGTGAGGTTTTGATTTTCAAATCGACACTTTAGGGAAAACAACCGAAACGCGTTAATCCCACCTCAAGTACAACAACCCTTGTTAATCATTTGATTTTCAAGGGTTTGTTTTTTATACGTAATCAAATTTGTACGATTTTTGTATTGTTGAGGTATAAAATTCTCGTATACACGAGATTCGCAGGAGGACTACTGAGCTCGAATTGCACGCACAGATAAGCTAAAATCTTTGTATTTATCACCCCAATTCCCTGTGTTAGGATGAAAACTCACATACTCTGCGTAACCAATATTTTTCTCTGTAGAGCTCCAATAAAAAGCTTCAGTAAAAGCTTTGCCTCCATTTGCTTCTGCTGTAGTATTAATTTTTATCTTATTATTATACATTTCTTCTAACCCATTTCTTGAAGGTAGAAACCAATCTGTATAGCCGCCTCCTTGGTAAGCTCTTGCCAATCCAGCGGCATAATCTGTTTGAATGTCGCCCTGTGCGTTTATAATACTATTAGTATTGTTGGCTCCCGTCTCTATGGTTTCACCATTTGCACCTACTTGAAAAAATGAACCGTTATTCCATGCTATTCCAACATTCTCTATACTTTGATTTTTTATAGAACATATCAAGTATCGTTCTAGAGCATCGTCATTATCTAAGTTCATGACAGAGTCTGCAACGTAAAACACTACACCGCCATATGCATAATCTCCTACATTATACAAACATCTGATGGAATTTGAAGAATCACTAGCAGTACCTGAACCAAATGTATTATTGGCAGTAACCGTAAATGTATAGTCAATATCATTCGTCAAACCAGAAACTATTACGAAACCGGATTCTGCCTGTTCTATGGTGCTAGTTATGCCTTCTGGACTTGAAATAACAGTATATGAAGTGATTGCTGATCCTCCATTATTATCCGGTGCTGTAAATGAAACAGTGGCTTGTTGATCTCCAGCAATGGCTGTAACTGATGTTGGACTACCTGGAACACTGACAGATGAAGAGGATTGTACCTCCCAACTACCGTTTTGTTTTACATATATAATTGTTCCTTCATTATAATCTGTTAAAAACACCATCAATCCTGCAGCTGGATTTTCAATAGCTAAAAACTGACTAACCGTCATTCTTGGAATTAATAACCCTCCTTTATCAGATTGAATCTCCAATACGGCAGAGGCATGAGGCGATGATGTTCCAATACCAACTTGGCAAAAGACATGATCACTTATAAAAATAAGTAGGACGACTAAAAATATTTTGATAAACTTATTCATTTCAATTAGGGGTTTAAGAAAGTTCAATTTTTTAAGTTGCCGAAACAACTAAACAATTGATCTTTATATTTTATAAAAATTTAGTGTAACACAAACATAAGTTCTGTATTAGAAGTAAAAAAATAAAAACCCTTTTTTTAGATAAAACATTGTTTTTAAACAACATAACACCTCACAAGTGGAGCGATTTATAATGAGTCGCCACGCAACCACGAATCACCAAATAATCTCTTTTTTGCATTTATATCGTTTTTCTAAAAAATTTGAGCAGGTCTAGCCCAAGGAAAGTAACTTTAACCTGAACAGAAGTTTTTATCAGACTGCGCAAATAAATAACAATTCAAATTCTAAAAAATTAAATTTAATAGTGATGCCATTTTTAATATCTTTGGAGAGGTCTAACTAATTATATGCCATAATGAACGAATTTATTCTTTATTTTAAAATGGGTCTTTACCATGTGTTAGACTTTGCTGCCTATGACCATGTTTTATTCTTAATTGTTCTCGCAGTTATCTTTAGTTTTAATCAGTTTAGAAAGGTAGTGTGGCTTGTTACTTTATTTACAATTGGGCACTCTATTACACTTGCTTTATCTGCCTATGGAGCTCTCAATATAAAAACGGATTTGATAGAATTTTTAATTCCACTAACCATTTTCGTCACTGGAATTGTAAATGTTTTTAGCACGAAAAAATCAACCTCTGCCAAAGAAAATACAAATTTAATTTTTGGCCTTCTTTTTGGATGTATTCATGGCTTGGGATTTTCTAATTATTTTAAAATGATGATCGGAAAAGAAGAAGACAAGCTTTTCCCACTATTAGAATTTGCTTTGGGCATTGAAGTCGCACAAATCATAATTGTTTTAGGGGTTTTGATATTAGGAAATATTCTTCAATATTTTTTTACTGTCACAAGAAGAGATTGGATTTTGGTCTGTTCGTCTATCGTCATTGGTTTTTCATTACAAATGATGTTTGATAGAGTCTTTTGGTAAACAAATTTTATTGGATTATTAACGTCTTTTTTCTCCAAATCTTTTTACTTTCGTTCTAATGACAGAAAAGAAACAACTAAAATACGACCGGGCCTATCTGAAAATGGCATATGAATGGGGTAAACTCTCCCATTGCATACGAAAACAAGTAGGGGCTTTAATTGTTAAAGACCGGATGATTATTTCTGATGGTTTTAACGGAACACCAACTGGCTTTGACAATTGTTGTGAAGATATATCAGGGGCTACAAAGTGGGAGGTTTTGCACGCAGAAGCCAATGCTATTTTAAAGGTTGCCTCTTCAACACAATCTGCAAGTGGAGCAACTTTATACATCACATTGTCTCCCTGTACGCAATGCAGTAAATTAATTCATCAAGCAGGAATAAAACGCGTTGTTTATGCGAACTCTTACAAAGATACTTCAGGTATTGATTTTTTAAAAAAAGCCGGTGTTGAGATGCTGCACTTGCCCTATGAAAAATAAAAATAATCTTCCTTTATATTTCTCTTTAGCCGTTGTTTTCGGGATCTTTGTTGGTCTTTCTGCAAGTGAAGACAGTTCTAATTTATGGTCTTTTTCAAAAACCTCTTCACAGGAAATAAAAATCAAAAAACTAATCAATTTTATTAAAAAAGAATATGTAGATACCGTAGATACCGAAAACTTGCTAGATATTGCTATCAACGAAATGTTAGGGGAATTAGACCCTCATTCTATATACATCCCAAAAGAGAACTTACAAGCTGTTCAGGAAAGAATGCAAGGTAATTTTGAAGGGATCGGTGTACAATTCAGAATGATCAACGATACCATAACTGTGATTCAGCCCATAAAGGGCGGCCCAAGCATTTTGGCAGGCATCAAATCTGGAGACAGAATTTTAATGGCAAACAAAGACACCTTATTTGGTAAAAACATTGCTAGCAACAAAATCCCTTTTTATTTAAAAGGAAAGCCAAATACAACCGTTTCACTAAAACTATATAGAAAAAGTACTGATTCTCTTTTTACCGTTGAGGTTACTCGCGGAAAGGTAAATATTAAAAGTGTAGACTTAGCTTACATGATTAAAGACTCACTCGGATACATAAAGCTAGATCGCTTTGCCAGAAATACTTTTAGAGAATTTAAATCTTCACTTGAAACATTAATTGATCAAGGAATGACGGCGCTTGTATTAGATTTGCGTGGAAATGGCGGAGGTTTTATAGATATTGCAACTCAGATTGTTGATGAGTTTTTAACAGAAAACACCCTGATTGTCTTCACAAAGAACAACCAAAATAAGATCGAAAAATCTTTTGCAAGCTCAAGAGGCAGTTTCAAAAATGGGGGCTTGTATATATTAATAGATGAAAATTCTGCATCTGCTTCAGAAATTGTAGCAGGAGCTCTGCAAGACAATGACAAAGGAACCATCATTGGACGTCGTTCTTTTGGAAAAGGATTGGTACAAGTAGAAATGGATTTAGGAGATGGTTCAGCTGTTCGTTTGACAACCGCCAGATACTTCACTCCCACAGGACGCTCTATTCAAAAACCATATGCTAAAAAAGGTTACAAAAACTATTATGAAGACTACCAACAAAGAGTTTTTAATGGAGAGTTATTAAATAAAGACAGCATAAAAACAATAGATTCTTTACAATTTAAAACTCCAAAAGGAAAAATTGTTTATGGTGGTGGCGGAATTATTCCAGATGTTTTTGTAGCCATAGATACTGCTTCTTATCTCTCTAATTTTTACTTCAATTCCATAAATAATTTTGCCTTTAATTTTGTAGACAACAATAGAACCTCTCTTAACAAATGGAATCTTTCTGATTTCATTTCAGATTTTGATGCAGATGAGACTGTTCTTGAAAGCTATTTTACAGCGCATAAAATCGGAAAGAAACAAAGTTTTAAAACAAGAAAACGCATACAAAAATACTTGAAAGCAGCAATTGCAAATACGCTTTTTGGTGATGAAGGTTTTTATAGAGTTTTACATCAAGACGATAAAATGCTTCAAAAAGTAGTAACCCTAGAAACTTCAGATTAGGAAAGTTATCCTTTTTTTAGTTGTATTTTAAAACAGTAATAATAACGATTCATGAAAGACAATTGGATGTACATTGTATTCTTTTCCCTTCTTATGAATTGCTCCTCTGGTGAAGAGAAAATATATACCCCTGTTCCTTATATTTTGGAAATTCCAGATCTTTTTCAAGACAAATTAATCGCTCCAAGCATCCCAACAAACAACCCTATGACCGAGGAAGGTGTTGCGCTCGGCAAAAAATTATTCTTTGACAACATTCTCTCTGGCAACGAAACTCAATCTTGTGCAACGTGTCACAACCCAACAAAAGCTTTTACAAATAATCTACAATTCAGCAAAGGAATTGATGGGCATATTGGCACCAGGAATTCAATGCCTTTATTCAATTTGGCTTGGAATTTCGACGAACTTTTTGCCTGGGACGGGAAAGAGTTTAGCCTCGAAAGACAGGCGCTAGAACCCGTTTCAAACCCTATCGAAATGCACGCAAATTGGGAAACTGTGGTTAAAAGACTAAAAACCCACCCAACATATCCAGTGTTATTTCAACAAGCTTTTGGTTCGCCAACAATCAATAGTGACCGAGTCACAAAAGCAATTGCTCAATTTGAAAGAACACTTATTTCTGGCAATTCTAAATTTGATCAGTATTTACGTGGAGAAAAATCCTTAACCCCAGAAGAACAAAATGGTTTTGCTCTTTTTATGGATGAAACCAAAGGGGATTGTTTTCATTGTCATGGAAGCGATAACAATCCTCTCTGGACAGATCATCAATTTCACAACAATGGTTTAGATATTGAATTTAATGACTTAGGTTTAGGAGGAATAACAGGAGATCCTTCAGACAATGGCAAATTTAAATCTCCTTCCATAAGAAATTTAGCCTTTACAGCCCCCTATATGCATGACGGAAGATTTGCAACTTTAGAAGAAGTAATCGACCATTATTCAGAGGGTTTGAAGCCCTCCCCTACAATAGACCCTTTGATGAAAAAAGTGTCGCAAGGAGGCGTAGGACTTACCCCGAATGAAAAGGCCGATTTAAAGTCTTTTCTACTCTCTCTTTCCGATTCAGATTTTATCAAAAATCCAGCCTTCAAAGAGTAATCGACAAATCCAATTGTGCCATTAGGTTTCATAATTAAAATTTGCTCCTTTTATTATACTTATATTGTATATTTGCAACATATTTAATTTTATTTATTTAAAATTAATCCATTTAAAAACATGATAAAAGTTTCAGATACAGCAAAGAAAAAAGTAGTCGCATTGATGGTTGAGGAAGGCTTTGACGCTACAAAAGACTTTATAAGGGTTGGAGTAAAAAGTGGCGGTTGCTCAGGGCTGTCTTACGATCTTACCTTTGACAATAAAAAAGAGGAAAACGACAAAGTTTTTGAAGAGAATAACGTGAGAATTATTGTTGATAAAAAAAGTTTTTTATACCTAGTAGGTACTACTTTAGAATACTCCGGAGGCTTGAACGGAAAAGGATTTGTATTTAATAATCCAAACGCAAACCGAACCTGTGGTTGTGGAGAATCATTTTCGCTTTAAAATTAAGAAAAAGATGTCAAAATATACTGAAGACGATTTAAGAGAAGAACTAAAAACCAAAGAATACGAGTACGGTTTTTATACTGACATAGAAAGTGAAACCTTTGCCAAAGGGTTAAATGAAGAGGTTGTCCGTGCCATCTCAAAAAAGAAAAATGAACCCCAATGGATGACCGACTGGCGCATAGAAGCTTTTAGGGTTTGGGAACAAATGAAAGAACCTGAATGGGCAAATGTTCATTATGAAAAACCAAAATTCCAAGACATTGCCTATTATTCTGCCCCAAAAGAAAAGCCAAAACTAAATTCTTTAGACGAGGTCGATCCAGAATTATTAGATACTTTCAAACGTTTAGGGATTTCTTTAGACGAACAAAAAAAATTAGCCAATGTCGCTGTAGACATTGTCATGGATTCAGTATCTGTAGCAACAACTTTCAAAAAAACATTGGGTGAAAAAGGGATTATTTTCATGCCGATCTCTGAAGCAATTCAAGAACATCCCGAATTGGTAAAAAAATATTTAGGAACGGTTGTCCCGACAAAAGATAACTTTTATGCAGCATTAAACTCTGCTGTTTTTTCTGATGGTTCTTTCTGTTATATCCCAAAAGGAGTTCGTTGCCCTATGGAATTATCTACCTATTTTAGAATTAACGAGGGAGGAACGGGTCAGTTTGAAAGAACGCTCGTTGTTGCAGATAAAGGCAGTTATGTTTCTTATCTTGAAGGGTGTACTGCGCCAAGTAGAGATGAAAATCAACTTCATGCTGCGGTGGTAGAGTTAGTTGCCATGGACGATGCAGAGATAAAATACTCAACGGTTCAAAACTGGTACCCAGGAAATGCAGAAGGAAAAGGAGGGGTTTATAATTTTGTGACTAAAAGAGGCCTGTGTGAAAACAATGCAAAAATTTCTTGGACACAAGTAGAAACTGGATCTGCAGTTACCTGGAAATATCCTTCATGTATCTTAAAAGGTAACAATTCTATTGGTGAATTTTACTCAATCGCAGTAACAAACAACCACCAACAGGCAGATACTGGAACGAAAATGATCCATTTAGGCAAAAATACTAGATCAACGATTATTTCTAAGGGAATATCGGCTGGTCAATCTCAAAATTCATACAGAGGTCTAGTACAAATTAATTCAAGAGCAGAAAATGCCCGCAATTTCTCTCAATGTGATTCATTATTGATGGGCAATGCCTGTGGAGCTCACACCTTTCCATACATTGAGGTAAAAAACAAATCGGCACAAATAGAACACGAAGCAACCACGAGTAAAATTGGTGAAGATCAATTGTTCTATTGTAATCAGCGAGGAATAGATACCGAAAAAGCAATCGCTTTGATTGTAAATGGATTTAGCAAAGAGGTCTTGAATAAACTTCCTATGGAATTTGCTGTTGAAGCGCAAAAGTTATTAGAAATTAGTTTGGAAGGTTCTGTAGGATAATTAAATAATAAAAAACGCCTACAATTAACAGTTTGAGGCATATAGTATAAAGAAAGATGTTAAAAATAGAAGATTTACAAGCAAGTATAGATGATAAATCCATTTTAAAAGGGTTGAATTTAGAAATAAACGCTGGGGAAGTTCACGCAATTATGGGTCCAAATGGTGCCGGAAAAAGTACCTTTGCCAATATTATTGCAGGAAAAGAAGAATACGACGTAACCAACGGAACCATTGAGCTAAATGGAGAAGATATCAGTGAATTGGCTCCAGAAGAAAGAGCACATAACGGAATCTTTCTATCTTTCCAATACCCAGTAGAAATTCCTGGAGTTTCTGTAACTAACTTCATAAAAACAGCCATTAACGAAACCAGAAAAGCAAAAGGCTTAGAAGACATGCCTGCAAAAGATTTGCTAAAAATGATTCGCGAAAAGTCTGAATTATTGGAAATAGACCGAAAATTTTTATCTCGTTCTTTAAACGAAGGGTTTTCCGGAGGTGAAAAAAAACGTAATGAAATCTTTCAGATGGCTATGCTAGAGCCACAATTGGCTATTTTAGATGAAACCGACTCAGGGCTTGATATTGATGCACTCCGTATTGTGGCCAACGGAGTAAACAAATTAAAATCGAAAGACAATGCCGTGATTGTGATTACGCATTACCAGCGTTTACTCGATTATATTGTTCCAGACTTTGTGCATGTTTTGTACGATGGGAAAATTGTGAAATCTGGAGACGCCTCTTTGGCGCTAGAATTAGAAGCAAAAGGGTATGATTGGATTAAACAAGAATTAGTTTAAAATATACGCCGAAGGATGGAATTAAAAGATAAATTATTATCATCATATGTCGCGTTTGAAAACCGCGTAGACACAAATTCCGATGTGCATGACATTCGTTCAGAAGCATTTCAGAATTTTGAAGCGTTGGGCTTTCCTACAAAAAAACAAGAAGCATGGAAATATACTTCTTTAAAGACTATTTTAAAGCAAGATTATAGCATCTTTCCTAATAAAGAAAACAATGTTGAATTTTCTGATGTAAAAAAATATTTTATACACGAGATTGATGCATACAAACTTGTTTTTGTGGATGGGAAATACAATTCTTTCCTCTCGGAAACCACGCATGGAGATTTTGATGTTTGCCTAATGTCAGCCGCATTGAATAAGCAAAAATACAAAGCAGTCATTGAAAATTACTTCAATAAAATAGCGAAACAAGACAACTTAACCTCACTTAATACTGCTTTTACAGAAGAGGGTGCTTATATCTATATTCCAAAAAATGTGGAGGTAAAAAAGCCTATTCAAATCATCAATTTTACAACAGGTTCTGAAGCAGCCACCATGTTACAGCCAAGAAATTTAATTGTTGTTGAAGAAAATTCGCAGGTGCAAATTATAGAACGTCATCAAAGTTTAACAAACAATCCTGTTCTGACAAATGCCGTTACCGAAATTTATGCAGACAAAAGAGCTTTTGTGGATTATTACAAAATTCAAAACGATAAAACCAATGCGTCATTGGTAGACAATACTTTTATAGAACAACAATCAAATAGTGTCGTTTCTGTACATACCTTTTCTTTTGGAGGAAATATTACAAGAAATAACTTGAACTTTTATCAAAAAGGACAACACATCGATTCTATCCTAAAAGGAATTACAATTATTGAAGGAAAACAGCACGTAGATCACCACACCTTGGTACATCATATAGAGCCAAATTGTGAAAGCCATCAGGACTATAAAGGGATTTATGACGAACGCTCAACAGGTGTTTTTAACGGAAAGGTGATTGTTGAAAAGGAGGCTCAAAAAACAAATGCCTATCAACAAAACAACAATGTTTTAGTAAACGACAAAGCAACTATTAATGCAAAACCTCAGCTTGAAATTTTTGCAGATGATGTAAAGTGTTCTCATGGGTGTACGATTGGTCAATTAGACAATGAGGCCTTATTTTATATGCAACAAAGAGGAATTCCAAAGAAAGAAGGAAAAGCTTTACTCATGTATGCCTTTGCGAATACCGTTTTAGAAAGTGTAAAAATTCCAGAAGTAAAACAGCGAATTACACAATTAATTGCCAGCAAATTAGGCGTTAATATCGGATTTGACCTGTAAAAGATTCCACTCCTTTTTTCATGTAATTAAAAACCACGCAGATTGCGTGGTTTTTAATTACTAATTGATCGACTCCAAAATACCCTTTAAAAATTCATTCTCGTCAAACCAGGACAGTCCAAAACGCACAACGATTAAATCTTGATCTGGCAACACATAAACTCTTTGACCTTGATATCCGTCTGCAAAATACATGTTTTTGGGAACGTCTTTTAACTGACTCCCGCTATTTAACCAAAAATGTGCGCCATACAATCCGTTTGACCCAGGGGTTGGTGTCGTTACATAATCTACCCACTCTTCTGCAAATAATTGCTCACCGTTCCAATTTCCTCGATGGAGATACAACAGCCCAAACTTACCCCAATCTCTTGCCGTAGCCCAGGCATAAGAAGAACCCACGTAGTTTCCGCTTAAATCAGCCTCTAAAACCATCGAACTCATTCCTATTTTATCAATTAAACCTGAGTACCAAAAATCTAAATAGTCTTGATGCGTTTTAAATAGGTTTCTTAAAACTCCTGATAATAAATTTGTGGTTCCTGAAGAATAATTCCAAGATTCGTTTGGTTTGCCTACTAGCGGCTTATACTCTTGCATTTTACTCATGTCTCGGTCTAAAAACAACATTTTAGTAGCATCAGAAATTTCATCATAATTTTCATCCCATTCTAAACCTGAATTCATTTGTAACAAATTGTGAAGACTAATGTCTTTTCTTGCATCGTTTTGCCAAGATGTTATTGGCGCTTTGTCTTGCACGTCTACTTTTCCTTGATATTGTAATACTCCAAAAACAGTGCTTACAATACTTTTGGTCATCGACCATCCTAAAATTTTAGAATCTTGATGAAAACCTCTCGCATATTTTTCTGCAATAATTTTATCTTTATAAATAACAAGAACAGCTCTTGTGTTAGAGGTTTCACAGAGCAAATCGACGCTTTGTTGTAATTTTTTATAATTGATATTCGTAAATACCGTGTCTTTTTGAGGGGCGTTCCAAAAGGGATACATCTCTGTACTTGCTACATGCACTCTATTCGGAACTAAATAAGGTCTTGTTTCATCTGTAGCGTTTAGGGTTAGGACACTTCCCAGGCCCTCTCTATACATTGCCTTTCTCGTCAATAACCCAAACACAGAGGAAGTTGCGCTTTTATTTTCCAAATCAATCATATCAGACGCTAAATGAACGGGAGAAAAATTAGTGTCTGTACTATCTGTTAGTGCCAAGCTCCTGTTGGCTAAAAAAACCGAAGAGGCTGTATATTTTGCAGAATACCCTGCCAAAATATTTAATTTTGGATAATTATAAACTATTGAACTAGTTACAGCTACAGCCAGCACAAGGAGTATTCTCTTAAAAATCTTCATCCATAAGGTTTTAGTTATGCGAAAATAAGAAAATCATATTGCCTTTTTGAAAACTTTAAAAAATCATCTGTTATCTTTGCACTATAAATACGACTCGTATGATAGATGTTGATAAAATTCGAAAAGATTTCCCTATTCTAAATAGAACGGTAAACGGCAAGCCTTTAGTGTATTTTGACAATGCTGCTACCTCACAAACACCCCAAATAGTTATTGACACTATTGTTGATTATTACAGTAATTTCAATGCAAATATTCATAGAGGTGTACACACGTTAAGTCAAGAGGCAACTGATAAGTATGAAGAAGCGCGTATAAAAATTCAACAGCATTTTAATGCTGCACACGCCTATGAAATAATCCTAACCTCAGGAACCACCCATAGTATCAATATGGTGGCTTCTGGCTTTGCTGCATTATTAAAAAAAGGTGATGAAATTATTGTTTCTGCCTTAGAACATCATTCCAATATTGTTCCTTGGCAAATGTTATGTGAAAAAACGGGAGCTATTTTAAAGGTCATTCCTATGAATTTAGAGGGTTCTTTACAAATGGAAGCATACCACGAGTTAGTTACTAAAAAAACAAAAATCGTATTCTGTAACCATGTTTCTAATGCTTTAGGTGTTGTAAACCCTATTGAAGAAATTATTGAAAAAGCCCATCAATTTGGGGCAGCTGTTTTAATAGATGGAGCACAAGCTACACCTCACATCAAACCAGATGTTCAGGCCTTAGACGTTGATTTTTATGTGGCCTCAGCTCATAAGTTGTGCGGCCCTACAGGAGTTGGTTTACTCTATGGAAAAAAAGAATGGCTAGAAAAACTCCCTCCTTATCAGGGAGGTGGAGAAATGATTGACACGGTTACCTTTGAAAAAACAACCTACGCGGGTTTGCCTCATAAATTTGAAGCAGGAACCCCAAATATTTGTGGTGGAATCGCTTTTGGGACTGGGCTAGATTATATGAATAGTGTTGGTTTTGATGCTATCGCATCCTATGAAGCAACGCTTTTACACTATGCAACAAAAGAATTATTAAAATTTGAAGGCATGAAAATTTACGGGACTACTGCTGAAAAAACAGCGGTAATCTCCTTTAACATTGGCAATATTCATCCATATGATATCGGTGTCATTTTAGACAAGCTCGGGATTGCTGTTAGAACTGGACACCACTGTGCACAGCCGATTATGGATTTTTACAAAATTCCAGGAACCATAAGAGCTTCCTTTTCTTTTTACAACACCAAAGAAGAAATTGATCTTTTTATTACTGCACTGAAAAGAGCGGTCTCGATGCTCTCATAAAAAGTTTTAAAATAAAAAAGGTTGAGCTAAGCTCAACCTTTTTTTATCACATGTGCATGATCTCTTTACAGAGAACCATGTGCTTAATTATTAATTGTCCAAGAAAGGTAATACTGAGAACCTGTTGCCCCAACACCTGGTGCACTAAAGTACTCGTTCCCACCTAAATTAGCTCCACCAATTTTAATGATCGACTTTAAGCTTGGTAATGCATAATTTATTTGTGCATCAACCACCGATCTAGCAGCGATCATTCCATCATAGAAAGAAGATTGCCATAAGAAAGAGTCTTGCCATCTGTAGTTTATGTTAAATCCAAAATTTTTAAATAATTTTTCTTTCCCAAACTGAACTTTTACTTTGTGTTCTGGTGTGTTGAATCCAGCTTCAAAATCTGGGTTGGTTCCTCCTTTTTCTTCAAACTTTGCGTAGGTATAATTAACCCCTAAATTAAAGCCGTCTAAAATCTTTTTAGAAACACCAACACCTACTCCGTAAGAACTGATATCTGAATCAGAGTTAGAATCAAAAGCAACTCCTTTAAAATCTCCATTTGACAAAGCAACTAGAGC
>Ga0206682_10003722_pt1 | contig 12835 bp, 10 predicted proteins | sample M240m12015metaG_FD_155444 | JGI IMG/M metagenome (GOLD analysis project Ga0206682, IMG submission 155444) | Ammonia-oxidizing marine archaeal communities from Monterey Bay, California, United States - M2 40m 12015 | ecosystem: Environmental > Aquatic > Marine > Intertidal zone | place: USA... | reverse complement strand
TCAAGGTTGGGAGTTGGTGAACCGAGATCAAGAACGGTCCATGTGGTATTGTTCCCCGACGGAGTTGAAAACCCCTGCCAATCGTCCGCCCATGCCGTGGAGTTGACGGTCCAGGTCGATGGATCATTAGGATCGGGTTTTGACATACCACTTCCGTTGATGACCTGTAATGCCGCGCCATTTCCGGTTAGGCTATCGCCTTGGTGAAAGGCTTTGATGGAATTCGGAATCACGACATCGGCGGAGATAGGTTTTAGACCGACCAAGGTGAGGAGAAGTGCCGCGGTAGCGGTTGAAAAAGAGCGGAGGAATAGGTGCATGATCAAGGAGGCTATGGAAGTGGTGGTAAATTCGTTGTGAAGGTAGGAAATCGTGACCTTCAGCTTTAAGCTGGGAGTGAGAATAAGGTAATGGCTTTCAACTTACATTGAAAGAGCATCCCGGAGTTTTTAAAGCCCCCGAAAATTTTCGGTCTCACTGAAAGGAATAGAGCTCATTTGAGCTCTGTCATTATGCCGCCTGACTTAGTTACTGGGATAATTGTTCCTTTATGACTTTGGCCACTTGGGCGGCAAGCAAATCACGTCCAGCTTCGTTGTAATGGACGTTGTTTTCTCCCAGTTGATATTTCCCCCGTTCGCTTTCAATTAAGGCATAGAGATCATTTACGAAGACTCCGTGCTTTTTCATGACTCTCAGGGCGGCTTGATTGAATTCCTGAGCTCTCGCTTTTGAGATTTTAATCTTCGCCTTTTTTTCAGGTCCGACACAGGGCGGAGTGGTCATGGCAAAAACCAGTTTAGCTTCTGATTTTTTGAGTTTCTGGACGATGTTTTCAAGGTTTTTGGAGTAGGATTCAGGAGTTGCTTTGGTGTCTTGCGACCATCCATACCAGTCCCATAATCCAAAATTAAAATGAATCAGATCCCATTTTCCGTTGCCGATCCATTCATCGATTTTTTGATCTCCAAAGGCGGACCATCTACAGTTAGTGGTGGGTCGATGGACATTGGCTTTTCCATCCAATGATTTTCGTAGTCGGGGAGTATACCCGATGGAAATTGAGTCTCCTAAAATTAAAACTCGTGGCAGTCCTGGCTTGTCGACGGGATTGTCGAAAGGTTTGGAGAAGGGATCGGGGGCTGCATGAAGGACTCCTACCGTAGCGACAAAAAGTAGATGAAGAAATTTTGTTCTTTTCGGCATGCCTCAACTTAGAAATAAGGATGATGAAAGACTAGAAATTTTCTTGCGGGGAATAGCAGCGCTACGCTTTGCAGCGCTTACTCTGATTTTATTACAAACTGATAGGGGGCATTTTCTCGGTTTCAAATCAGTAGCGACTAGGTCTACCAAAAATTCGCCTTTGACTGGTAATGTTGGGATTTTGCTGATTGGTGAATTTGAAGAGGAGAAAAGAATTTCTTTTCTATTGTCACGGCGTTTCGGGCTGTTTGTGATGCGGGGGATGTTGATTGATCGCCGAGGTTTTTTGAACCATGCTGCCCTTGTTACTGCCGCTACAACTTTACCTGCGCGTTGGTGCGGTGGAAAAGATTTGCCCGTGAATCGCAAACTCAAGATGCGATTTGCGGTGGCTTCAGATCTGCACTATGGCCAGGGGAATACCCCTTATGAGCAAATGGCGGAGGATATGGTGGGCTGGATGAATAAAGAGAAAGAGAGTAGGGGGCTCGATTTACTCTTCATCAACGGAGATCTGACTCAAGATAAGACTGAGATGCTGTTGTCCCTGCGTGACAAACACCTCTCGAAGCTTGAGATGCCTTATTACTGTAACAAAGGAAATCATGACTACCTAAGCTCGAAAAAAGGATCTTTAACCGAATCGTGGAAAAAGATCTGGGGATATGATTCCAATCATACGGTGGTGCATAAAGATTTTGTCTTTGTATTGGCCGACACGTCAGCTCCAGCAAAGAGTAATGTCTACTTAGCTGCCAACCGAGATTGGCTGAAGGCTGAGTTTGAAAAGTATGCGAAGGCACCAGCTATCTTCTCGCTGATTCATATCCAGCAGCGTAAGCACAAGGTGGATGGTTGGCCGGAACATGGGGTGAGTGATCTTGCTCAAATCAAAAAAGCAGAGGCTGTAATGGACCTCTTAGAGAGCACGCCAAACGTTCGTGGGGTGTTTCATGGCCATAACCACAACCAAAACAGCATGTGGATTTCAGGCGAACGCCGTTATTTCTTTGATAGTCACGTAGGAGGGAGCTGGGGCGCTGCAAAGGGTTATCGCATTGTTGAAATCGATGAACAAAACCGCATGGTGACTTATCAGGTTAATGCTGAGGAGGGAAAGGAGATTAATCGTAATGATTTGCCGTAATCATAATAATCATCGTAGGAATTTCCGGGGTAATAATTAAAAATCCATTAATAATCTAATGAGCAATGTAAAAGCCTTCGGAGCGGTGGGAGACGGTAAAATTGACGATACTTTAGCGGTCCAGCATGCCGTTTCCGATGCTGATGGTCAGCTCGAATTTCCACGTGGAAATTATCTCATCAACAAGACGATTGAAATCAAGTTAGATGAGGTGGGGCGTATTGCTATTACTGGCAACGATGGCACCGCTACGATTATCATGGCGGGAGAAGGACCCGCGTTTCGGATTATTGGAAGCCATCAGGGGACTGGAGATCCATTGTCAGTCGAACCTAAGGTATGGGAGCGTCAGAGAATGCCAACGATTCGAAACATCGAAATCACCGGAAATCATCCTAGTGCAGATGGTGTTGAGTTAATTGGAACAATGCAGGCAATTCTTGAGGGTGTCTTGATTCGGCAGGTAAGACATGGGGTCCGGCTGCATCGACGAAACCGTAATGTGGTCATTAGCGATTCTCATATTTATCATAATACGGGAGTCGGTATTTATCTCGATGACGTAAACCTTCATCAAATCAATATTTGTGGGAATCACGTTAGTTACAACCGACTGGGAGGTATTCGGATCGAGCGTTCCGAAGTGCGTAATCTACAGATTACCGGAAACGATATTGAGTATAACAATCATAAACAGTTCAAAACCGAGCCGGAATTAACGGCCGAAATCTATATCGACACGACTGGCGATAAAGCCAGTGTGAACGAAGTTACAATCTCCTCCAATACGATTCAGGCTACCCCATCCCCGGGCGGAGCTAATATTCGGATCTATGAAAAGAGAGGTGAGGATCGCCCTCCGGGGCTTTGGTCAATCTCAGGGAATGTGATCGGGAGCCAGGAAAACAACGTTCATCTGACCGGCTGTCATGGGATCACGTTGAGCGGGAACTGTATCTATTCTTGTGAACGCCGAAATGTCCTGTTGGAAAATTGCAGTCAGATCAACCTGACAGGGAATAATTTCCGTCGTCACACGCCCCGCGCTAATGTCGGTGTGCGCATGGTAGATTCGGAGAATTGTATTCTGAGTGGATGTATCATCCAAGATGAGTCCGAAGAGGGGCAAGGGAGTGGCGCGTCATTACTGGAAATATCTGGCTGCAAGCGAATCAACGTCCAAGGAGTGCAGCTACTCGACGGAGCGCCGTGGGGGCTTGATGCCGTAAATAGCAGCGAGATCAATATCACCGGTTCTACCCTAGCGGGCGATTTGATCGGTCAACGTGGAAGAGGTGCGATTCGATTTCGAGGCGTAGGAGAAAAGAACCAGGTTTCTTCCTGCCGAATCAAGGGAGGGGTAGAGCTTGAGGAGGCTTCGCAAGTGGCCATGGTCAATAATGTTGAATGATTGACCCAGGGTTTTGGTCGTGCTCCTGAGGTGTCTTTGCAAGATTATCCCACAAATTAGAATTTAAAAAATTTGGTGAAAATAAAACCGGCTGAAATGGCAACGGCTACTAAAACCAGAACAATCCGACCGGACCGTTTCTCGGCGACTCTGCAAAGCAGTCAAAACATGAGTGAGGTTTACCCTAATTTAATTAAACACAAGTTAATGTGTCTGTATAAGCGCCACTGCCGAAGAGGAAATAGTGAATCGGAATGGGCAGAGCCTTACAAGTTGCTACCCAGAAAGGGGAAGGTAGGTGGAATTATTTTATTTCCGCATGAACATCAAGATATCTAATCTTCAACCCGTTATGCTTAATTTGATAGATAAAAGCTTAAGGAGCGTCGTTGGTGTTTGGCCTAAGTGCGCTACAAATATAATTGGGGTTTTAGCCTTTACGATCACCCAGGCCACGGCTGATTTTGGCCCACAGAGAATCATCTCATCGAATGCGACTGAGGTTATCGATGCCTTTCCAGCTGATATGGATGGTGATGGTGACATTGACGTGCTAGCCGCCAAGCCAGGTTCACCCTTTGGTGGGGGCAGCATCGTCATTTATCGTAATAATGGAAATGGCAGTTTTACGGAGCTCAATAATAGATTCCCCGGGAGTTCAGCGGCTCTTGTAAGCAACGTTGTGGGGTCTGACCTTGATAATGATGGCGATATCGACGTAGTGGTTGGGAGCTCGGGGTTTTCGTCTGGTGGAGTGCGAGTTTACCGCAACAATGGAAATCTTTCTTTCACGAGGACCTTTGATAATGGGAACGCACCCGGTCTATGGGATATTCATTTGGCAGACCTGAATCGCGATAATCGTCCGGAAATTATTTTTAGCCTCGGAGGTAGTTTTGATCAGATTGGGATTTATATCAATTCCGGTAACCTTTCTAGCTGGGGAAGCTTGATCTCGGCTAAGACTGGCACAAATACCGGTGACGAGCCCCGAAGTCTCCATGCAGCAGACATTGATGGCGATGGTGATGTGGATGTGATGTCCGTAAACTACCTTAGCAATCAGCTCTCTTATTATCCAAATGGTGGGCCTCAACCGGTTCGCCATGTCACTTCGGCATCTCAGACACGAGGACCACGCAACTTGCGAACTGGTGACATTGATGGTGACGGTGTCCTCGATATGATTTCTACCTCAGTTCTTGATGGCAAAGTCGCGTGGTATAGAGGGACAGGCCGCGGGAACTTTGCATCGCAACAGATCATTCACAGATATCAAACTGGAGCTAATGAGCAAGGCCCCCGAGGTCTAGATGTTGTCGACATGGATGGCGACGGAGATCTGGACGTCCTGTCGACTTCGGAAGTTGGAAGTTCGGTCTGCTTTCATGAGAACACGGGCTCAGGGTCGTTTTCACAGCCAGTCATTATTACTAATCGGGCAAACGGTGTTAATCTTGTTACGACAATTGATATGGATGGCGATGGTGACTTGGATGTGGTTTCAGCTTCGCCTGGCGACAATAAGATTGCGTGGTATGAGCAGCTGGGTGGTGGAGCCAAGGATAGTGATGGTGATGGTGTTAATGACGATGAAGATGCCTTTCCAAATGACCCCAAAGAAACAGCTGATACTGATAATGATGGGGTAGGCGATAATGCGGATGTATTTCCCAATGACCCCACTGAGATCGCAGACTGCGATAACGACGGAGTTGGAGACAATGCCGATGCAAGGTCGCCGCAAATTATTGCTGGGCTAGAGGCCCAAATTGCTCAGCTCCAAGCACAGATTACTGAGCTTTCTAAGCGCCCAACGCTCGAACAAATTCAGGATGCCCGCTTGAACTCAATCGTCATGAGTGCGGGTCAGAATAACACGGCTACCTTGAAGTTTTATGTTGAAGAGAGCGCAGATCTAGAGACTTGGGCAAATCAGGGTAAGTTTGTCGAAGTAGGTTTCCCCCTTGAGGCTGGGAAAAAATTTCTGCGCTTCTCATTGAAGAAGGAATGAAGGCTTTGATCCTCACCCGCGAGGGTGGGGATTCCCTCTCACCATTTGAGAGGGTGGCTCGCCAACTTCTTGCCGAGGCGTCGTAATCATTGGAACTTGCTTGGATCTTCTTGAGCATCTAAGCAGAAACGATGATTCGTGTTCTGCTCTTCTCTCTTCTGTTTGCAAAGATAGCCAACGCTCAGACGGTTGGCCCTTGTATTGGCAGTTTAGGCCCAACTGAGGCATTTTTTCTCTATCGGCCTGGAGAATTTGAAATTGATCTAGAGCTTTCGGTTCTCAATCAAGAGGGTGAAGTCGTCTCCACCGCTGAAACCACGGCTTTAAAGGCCGATGATTTTGTCGCAAAATTCCATATCGAAGGGCTCCTCAGCGCAACTCGATACCGCTACCAGATTTTAAATCAAACTTCCTCCAATATTATTGCCGGGGGGGATGATCTCACCTTTAAAACTACGGATAGTTCCCGTGGTGAGCGTGTGAGTGCCGCGCTGATTTCTTGTGTCTCAGCTAAGGATACGGCCCCTGTCTGGGAAGAGATCGGCAAATTAAAGCCAGATCTCCTCTACCTTGGTGGTGATACTCCTTACATAGACACCACTAATCTTGCAGAAGTGCGGAAAAAGCACCGGACCCTCCTTAATGAACCGCCCCTCGCAAGAGTCATTCGTAGCACTTCAACCGTAGGTATGTGGGACGACCACGACTTTGGGCTTAACAATGGCAACGGGAAAAATTTTGAAGAAGGGAAGATGGCGACCCGCAAAGGATTTGTAGAATACCGAGCACACCGTCAGTATGGGAATGGGGTTGCTGGAGTCTACCACAAGACTGACCTTGGCGTAATCGAGTTCTTTCACCTCGATCCGCGCTGGTTCTCTCAATTAGCGCCTTCTCCGGTTGACCCTCAGCAGACTTCATGTTTCGGGAAGGAGCAATGGGAATGGCTTCTTAAATCACTCAAGAATTCAAAAGCCCTCTTCAAGGTTCTCTCGATCGGCGGAATCTGGCAGGACAAAAAGAATTCCGAAACAGATGATATGTTTACCTATTGGTATGAGCGTGATGCCCTTCTTGACTTCGTGAAGCATGAGCGCATCAGTGGAGTTGTTCTTCACGGTGGAGATATCCATGTCTCACGCTATCTCATACACCCACGTCGAGTCGGTTATGACCTTCATGACTTCATTATGTCACCAGGCCATAACCGCATTATCCCTTCTCTGAATGTTTATCACCCCTCGCTTGAATGGTCCCTCGTAGAAGGCCAGCAGTTTCTCTTTTTGGAAGCTGACCCTACTCCAGATGACCCAACTCTAACTGCCACTTACCGGCAGCCCGGAGGGAAAGTGAATAAGAAAATCATCCTCAAGCTTTCCGAGCTTACTCCTCCTAAAAAAGACGAAACTCTGCGAGCTCACTGGTCCTTCGATAAGGATTTTTCAAATTCTTCAATTCTTGGGGAACGCCTCGATGGGAGCCCTCAGAATGGTGCTGAAATTTCCGATGGGGCACTCCAGCTTGAGCGAGCAAGGGGACAATTCGTCAACGTCCCCCGGAGTTTTCTCGATGATAACTCGGCCGGTCATTCGGTTTCTTGTTGGATTCAGCCCAATAAGCTTCCTGCATTTGGAAGTAAGGATCGCCAATTCATTCTTGAAACGACTGCCGAGGGGAAGCCGTCTTCAAAAGCGGCTTACCATCTCTCCCTTGAACTTAGCACAGCAACTGAGGCTAAAAATATTGCGATTCGGCTCCACACCCAAACACTACGCCCGGGCGGTCCACAGAAGGCTCCAGTCGCCAAAGCACAGGGGGCATTTCAGTCGAGTCACCTGAGATCAGAGATCGAAGGGAAATGGTCACACCTCGTCGTCTGCTTTGATTCGAAACACCTAAAGGTATTCCTGAATGGTCAAATTATTGCAACACACGTGCTTGAGCACCCAGGGCCTGCTGCTGAGCATGGTGGCCTCATCATTGGGGGACACCGGGCAGGGACGGGACGTAATTTTGAAGGGAAGATCGATGAACTCACTATTTGGCAGAGAGTTCTTGATGCCGTTGAAGTGAGGAAATTTTATCAACAAGGCCTTTAGCTTTGAGAAGACTTTCTTTTCGGAGTCTGGCTTCTGCGGGGAGAGGTAAGGTAAGGGAACAGGGGAGAACTCTCTTTTGGCGAGTCAGCTTTTTAAGAGATGACCTGATTCGGTTCTAGTAATCAGTGACAGCGCAATAAAAAAAGAGGAGCCGTTAGGCTCCTCTTTTAAAATTAATGTTAACTAATAATTAGCTAGCAAAGGGTTTAGAATCCGAGTGTGAGGGATGTTCCCACAACAGTCTGGTCTTCGGTGAGGGCAGTATCACTTGAGCTATGAGTAACTCCGATTGATGCGCCAACATTATCACCAAGATCAATGTTAAGAGTTCCAGAAACCGAAAGGAAATCGACGTCTGAAACAGCTCCACCGAGAGGATCTTTATTCCAATTACCGTAGGTAACAGCAAGTGTTCCGGTCACATTTTCAGCAACGTCGAAACTTTTGCTCGCACCCAACTCATAGTAAGTGTCACCAGTGTAATTATCAGACTCGTTGAAGTAAGCAGTAGCGCTCACGTCGATTCCGCTCACACTTGTGGCTGCTCCGACGTAGACTTCAAGGCGATCTGAAGGAAGAAGGTTGTAAGAAGTGTTGATGATACCTGCGCTTACGCTGAGGCAATCGCTAAGTCCTGTTGAAACACCAGCGTGAATTCTGGTCTCGTCGAGGCTAGCTCCGGCTGCACCACCAAGATTGGTAGCGTCTTCGCTTGATCCGTGGAACAAGCCGATGCTCCAGTCGAGGTCACCCGCGTTGCCTGAGGCACCAAGGCTGAGAGTTGATTGGTCATCACCAAAATCAACACCACGATAAACATACTGAGAGTTATACCCGGCTGAAATACTACTCTCGATTTCAGCGCTGGCGAAGCCAACTAAAGAAGATGAGAGTCCGACAATTGATAGCGTTCTTTTGAAGCTCATAACACGCACCGTATGACTCAAATTCATTCACCTGTCAAACTAAATTCATCAATTATTCTGAATAATCCAGTTTTATCGATAATTCTATCTTCTTGGCAGTTTTCTCAAGATCTTCAAGATCGGTCGTTTATTGCAGGCAAAAGGAAACACGTTTTAGCCGTGATTCGGGTTGAAAGAGCCCCCTTAGAGGGATGCCTCTTGGGAAACTGCCCATGACTCGATTTGAGTTTCACCAAAACTCCACGTGAAATCATTGAAATAAACGATGTTAAAATGGAAACAATCGATTAGGGGGGATCAGCACTAAAGGGCATGATGCTTCCATGATTCTCCTGTTATTTGGGATTGCCCTGCTACTCGTTCTCATTGAACGGATTTGGCCAGGTAATGAATTGCCGTCTTCGAAAGCTTGGTGGCTCCGCATTGTGGTGATTAATACCGTTCAGGTCGGTATTCTTATTCTAGCGGGGCACACTTGGGATCGTTGGTTTCAAAAAGCCTCTCTCTTTCATCTGGGAGAAAGCCTCTCCCTCTTTTGGGGTGCCGCCATTTGCTACCTCATCTCGACTTTCCTCTATTACTGGTGGCATCGCGTTCGGCACGAATCCAATTTATTCTGGCGTCTCTGCCATCAACTGCACCACTCGCCACAACGCATCGAGATCCTTACCAGCTTTTATAAACACCCCGTCGAGATCACGATTAACTCTCTGATCTCGGCGACTCTCACATACGCGGTTCTTGGGCTCACTGCAGAAGCGGCGGCACTCTATACTTTTTTCACTGCCATCGCAGAATTTTTCTACCATTGGAATATCCGCACGCCACGCTGGCTTGGTCCGATTTTCCAGCGTCCAGAATCACACCGTGTGCACCATATGCGCCGACATCACACCCAGAATTACGCGGATCTCCCGATCTGGGACCTTCTTTTCGGGACCTACAACAACCCCAAATCGTCTCCCCAGAAATGTGGCTTCGATTCGGAAAAAGAGAACCGCCTGGGTGCGATGCTCGTTTTCAGAGATGTCCATGGCCTCTCGCCAATCTGCCTCGGCTGCCATAAGCGTTGGGCTTGCTATTCACAAAAGGAACGATGTTTTAACTCATGAAAAGAAATCTCCTCACCTTCCTCATCGGAGGAATCTCATGTCTGCAAATTGTCGGATACTTTGCCGATTCACGGGCTCTTCGGGGAATCGGGTTAGCGACTGGAATTTCCCCCTTTCCCAAGGTTTTTTGCGAATCTAGCGGTTATGAACCCTTCGCGGCTGAATTTAAAATCATTGATTGTAATGACACCGAAATTCACCTGACTTCCGAGCGCTATTCTCAACTCGAAGGTCCTTATCAACGGCGCAATGTCTACGGTGCCGCTCTGGCCTACGCTCCCCGGCTTCCCGAAGATTTGCGCGACCATCTCTTTGGTAAAATTCTCTCCAAGGAATTTACCCTGTCTGAAGAACTCGATCTCTCCGGTCTCGATGAACCTTTCATCGTAATTACTCCACGCCCCGGCGAGTCGCCTAGGCACTATCAATACTCACTACAGAAACCATGAACTCACAGTTTGCTCTCTTCCGTATCTTTTTTGGAGTCTTCCTGACTTGGCATTTCATCGCCCTGATTCCCTATGGGTCGGAGCTCTTTTCAAACGAAGGACTCATCAGCGACCCTGCCCTCAATCCCACCTATGGGATTTTTCCGAACCACCTTTACTTTTGGGACACGCCGATGGCGGTCACAGTGACTCTCGGGATTGCGATTCTGGCATCGGTGAGCTTCACTCTTGGATGGGCCCGCAGAACTTCGGCGGTTGTTTTGTGGTTTGTGATCACGGCCCTCTTTCATCGAAACAACCTCACCTCCAACCCCTCGCTGCCTTATCTCGGACTGATTCTTATTTTGACGACCTTGATTCCAGTTGGCGAAAACTTTTCCCTAAGTCGGAAGAACGAACATTGGTTCATGCCCAGATGGATCATACCTGTAGCAAGCTTTCTCCTCGCTCTCGGTTACACCTTTAGTGGTTGGACTAAGCTCTCATCGTCCAGCTGGGTTGATGGGGGCGCCATCGCTCACCTCCTAACTAATCCTCTCGCTCGACCAGGATTCTTCCGGGATTTACTGCTTGCGATGCCCGACGGCATTCTTGGGTTTCTGACTTGGGGAGCTCTCTTAGCGGAACTTTGCTATTTTCCTCTCTTCCTAAACAAAAAATCACGACCCTGGATTTGGGTCGCTCTTTTAGGGATGCATCTTGGCCTCATCCTTCTGATCGACTTTGCGGACCTCTCAATGGGGATGATCATGATCCATCTCTTCACCTTCGATCCTAAATGGCTGAAGGCTAAGACGCCGGCCCGCATCGCCTTCGATGCCGATTGTCTCATGTGCAATCGCTTTCTAGCTTTCCTGGCTTGCGAAGATGAAGCACGACTCCTCACCTTCGAAGCTCTTCCCGATGATAGAGAAAAAACTAGTATGATTGTCACACGGGAAGGGAGAATCTCTCGCCGTTCTACAGCAGTTATTGTCATCCTCGATTCTCTCGGAGGTCATTGGAAGGTGCTCTCTTTGGTCGCGCGGATCATCCCCCGGCCTATTCGAGATTTTCTTTACGATTCTGTTGCAAAGAAGCGTCATTATTTTGGGTCAAATAGAAGCTGTATGATTCCTTCCGCTGCGGTTCGACAACGGATTATTAAAACTCTGAGCGCTTTGATGATCGCCCTTACCGTTTCATCCTGTGCCATAGTTGAGCGACCCCCTGGAGGAAAACACCTCGGGACTGGGGTCGCTGCTTTTCGGGAAATATCTGGTTCCCAAAAATCACTCCTCCAAAATGGCGACATTGTGGCATTCCACATGACGAAGAAGGAAGCAATGGCTTACTTAAAAAAAGGAAAGATCCAAAAGCTTCCCTATCAACTTTTTGATTACGGACATCTTGCTCTCGTTGTTGAAAGCAATGGGGAGAAAAAACTCCTTCAGCTCGCTATGAAGCAGGCTGCCAATATCGACGATGGATTGGAATACCTTGATGACAAAAAATGGGCCATTTTTCGTCCCACTTCCGATCTTGATGAAAAGCGCCTCGAGGAGTTTGTCACCCTTTCACTCAGAAAGCTTTCTGATCCTAAAGAATCGTATGACTATTCCGGCGTAATCGGATTTCACAATCGCACGACGACTCCTGAGACGCCTGAAGAAATCGCCCACGAATACACCTGCGTCACCCTCCTTCAGGCAGCCCTTCATTACGCCGGTCATAAAACTTTGTCGGTTCATCGTAAGGGCTTCTTGGATATCGTGACGCCAGCCCAGTTTATCGAAAGTAAGAAGCGCGAATGATCTTAGTTGGCCAAACCACAATTCTTGGTTGAGGGGCGTCAATAAAAGCAGCCAGTTTTTACTGGAGGCAGCCTTTGGCACGGTGAAGGCAGGCTGGCGGCCCCTTTTTTAGAGGAAAAAAGATGGTAAATCTCCTAACTAACAACAAGATCTTAGGATCTAAAGCCCGTCTGGCGATTCAGATTTGGAACAATTCTTATTGACGAGAGCCATTTTTTTGAAAACAACCTACCTCGATAAAGATTTTATCACACTTTATGAAGATTTCATTTCTTATTTCTGGCATTTGCGTAGGCGCTGTTTCGGCGGCAACTGTGAACATAAATACTCTGGCTGATCTCGGGGAGCCTTCCGAGACTGTTAAGGCGATCGGGCAGACCGCGACGTATCAAAATCGGACTGTTGGTGGAGTTGAGGCGGTTACTACAAAGGACGCTACCTTTGCGGTCTCGATTGATTTCAACGCAGGTGATAGTGCGAATAACGGAGTCATCTGGGAGAGCGGTGGAGCAACAATTGGATCGACATTGAGTTACAATCAAGCTGCAGCTACTTTGAGCGTGCACCACTCAACTAATAGTGGAAATGCCTTGGGAGTGGTAACTCATCAACTTACAGATGCGCAAGTTTCAGGGGGAGAGGTCGAAGTTGTGTGGGCATACGATGCCAGCGAAATCG
>Ga0206682_10003713_pt1 | contig 12849 bp, 5 predicted proteins | sample M240m12015metaG_FD_155444 | JGI IMG/M metagenome (GOLD analysis project Ga0206682, IMG submission 155444) | Ammonia-oxidizing marine archaeal communities from Monterey Bay, California, United States - M2 40m 12015 | ecosystem: Environmental > Aquatic > Marine > Intertidal zone | place: USA... | reverse complement strand
ATCGGGGATTTTTCGAGGTTCACGACCCCTGATCGTCGTTCGTTTTTGGCGGGTGTTTTTCGAAGTGGCCAATCACAGCGCTCGCCTTGGCACTCGTGCGTCGGATTCCAAATCCAAAAAAAAATCCCGAGCGGCGGTCGTATCGGCGTATGGGCATTTAGTTTGGAGTGATCCATTTCACCGCCGACGGTGAAAGCCGCGTCGGTCGCGCGGGGGACGCGCACATCCGACGCGCGGCGCACGCGAGCAGCGAAGCGACGCGCGAGCGACCACGTGTTTACCGCGAGATCTATCCTCGACGAAAGACGTTCGGGGCACGGAACCGAAAAGCGCGGGCGGACGCGGCGAGCCGCGGGACGCGCGTGTCGAACACGCGACCATCAGTGGACGGACACGTTCGTGAAGAGTCGCACCGGTGACGCACGGACGCGGCTCGATCTTTCTCGGCGCGCCACGCCTCGCGAGGTTCTCAGAAGGGCGCGAGCGGCGGCTCGACCGCGCTGAACACGCGCGCCATGAAGGTCGCGTCGCTGTTCACTGGCCTAGGGGGGCTGGATCTCGGGTACGACCCCCCGCTTTGCTTTCCCGCGTCGCGTTTGACTCGACCGCTCGCGAGATTAAGAACTCATCCCGTCGTCAACGCGCTCCCTCGCCTCGATCGACGCCGAGAACCGCGCTGACCTTCCGCCGATTTCCCCCGCGACGCACTTTGCAGTCTGGAACAAGCCGGCCACGAGATTATCCTCCAGGTGGAGAGCGACGACAGATGCGCGTCCGTGCTGCGCACGCAGTTTCCACGCGCGCGTCTGAACCGGAATCTCCACGCGCTGCGGGAGCTTCCCGCCGAAACGGAGGTGCTCGCCGCGACCTTGCCTTGGCCTGAGGAGGAGGACGACGACGCCAAGACGCGCGCGGCGGTGGAGCACCCTTGGCTCCCCGCGTCGCGCGCTGCTGCCACCGAGGAGCACGCGCACTTCTTCCGCCTGCTCGCCACCAGGCCGGTCTCCTGGGTCGTCCTCGAGCTCCCCGTGTCCCTGCTGAGATGGGCGACCGCCGCGGTGCCCGGTACGCGCCCTTTCGGCTTCCTTTTTCTCCGCGGACGCGCGCGTTCGCCTTCTTCGCATCTCCCGTCGGGCGCGCGAAAGCGGCGACGCGCGCGCGCGATCTCCGCGTCGGCGAGTTTCGCGACGAACGCGCCCACCGCTTCGCGCGAGATGGGCCCCTGCTGACCTCGCCGTCCCCCCGACTCCCCTCGCCTTTCTTCTCTTATCTGCAGCTCGGCCTCCGCCGATCGCCAAGCTGGTCAAAGAACTGGAGACGTTACGCTACCGCTGGGCGTACCGCGTCGTGGACCTGCCAGGTGCGTATCCTTTGAGGCGACACGACACGTCGCGATCGAACCGAGGCACCGGAGCCGTGCGCGGGATGGCGACACGCTCCTCGAGCCGCCACGCCCGTCGGGGGCGCCCGCCGCGCCCCGCCGGTTTCCCTCCATTTTCAAAAGCGCTTTCTCCGACGATCGCGTATCCGAGGAAGCCGATCGCGTTTCCAGAAACCAAACGAAAAGGCGCCTCGGTTCGTGACTGGAGGAAATTTTTTTTTTTACGACCGAATTCAAACGACCCGAGACCCCGAGAACGCCTTCTTTATGAACCGGCGGACGACGCTGACGCCCCTCCTCTTCCCTTCACCGAAACACCGTCGTTTCGTGATACAAAACGAACGCGAACGACACGTAGGTTTCGGCGTCCCCACGCACCGCCGCCGCGTGTTCATCGTGGCGAGCCTGCACGGCGACCCGCGCGACGTGCTTTTGTCGCAGACGGCGCGGTGCGCGGGCGAGTGCGCGACGACGGGCGGTTTGTGCTACGCGTGTTTCCACGTTGAGCCCGAAGAAGGCGAGCCGAGCGCGGCGGCGGCGTGCGTCGACTTCACGGAGAAGCGACGGCCGCCGCTGCTGCACGAGATCGAGTCTTTGACCCCCCGCAACGTGCGGCGCCTGTGCGTGGTGCGCGAGGACAAAAGCGAGGAGGGCCGCGAAGCCGCGGGTATGCTCTGCGCCAACGACGTCGAGCGCCTGATGGGCTTCCCCGAGGAGTGGACCGAGCCGTGCGCGCGCGCGTCGCGCGCACACACGCCCGAGTCCGAGGACGAGCACGCGAACGCGGACTCGCCCGAGTCCGAGGGCACGCCCTCCGAGCGCGCGCCCGATGAAGCGCGCGCGCGCGCCGAGCGCTCGCCCATGGACGTCGAGGAGAAGCGCGCGCGGGAGGGGAAGGAGGAGGGCGGCGTGCGCACGCCCGCCGAGGCGGAGGGCGACCGCGCGCGGCGCGAGCGCTCGGCGAACGAGTCCGTGGCGCGCGAGAGCTCCCAGCACTCCGAGATCGAGCACGACGTGGAGACCGCGCGCGTCTCCGCGGAACCGCACGACGGCACCGAGAGCAGCGACGATGACCTGCCCATCACCGCGCAGGAGGCGAACGACATCGTGCGCATCGTGCTCATGGCGTCGGCGACGGCAGTGCCGCAGGCGCGCTGGATCGGCGAGCGGCTGCTGGACCCGTACGGCGCCAAGTTCCAGAGGCACGGGCTCGGCGTGCCGTTCGCGAAGGAGGTGGTCGGCGGGCTCGACGAGCCCGACGGCCGCGCCTGGGCGGACGCGGGCTGGAACGTCACATCCGGGTCCCCCGCGGCGGAGTCCTGGCGCGGGCGGCACGCGCTGCGTGACTGCGGCGACGCGCCGGTGAACGAGTCCTTCGTGCCGCTGGGCGCGTTCCTCAAGGGGCACGGCCCGACGCCGTCCGCGGACGCCGCCGCGGCGTACGTGACGCAGCTGCAGATCGCGCACACCGACATCCCGGGCTTCGTGATGGACGCGCTGGACCCCTACGGCGAGGCGAGCGCGGGGGACACCGCGCACTGGGCGGGGGACAAGCCGCACGCCGCCGAGCTGATTCCGCTGGAGGACCTCGCCGACCTCGCCTCCGCGGAGCCCTCCATCGTCGTCCCGGCGCGCGCCGCCGCGCAGCCCGCGGAGGGCGAGACGCAGGGCGAGACGACAATTCCGGGCGCGGGAGTCAAGGAGGAGGAGGGCGCGTCCAACGAGACGCCCGCGGGCGCGGGCGAGGGCTCGATCGGCGAGACCGCCGACGCCGCCGCCGAGGCGGCGGAGAAGGAGGAGGAGGCGCTGACGCCCGTCGAGGCGCTCGCCGCCGAGCTCTCTGGCGACGAGGACGAGGCGAACCACGAGGACCCGTTCATGGTGGGCACGCCCGTGTGGGCACCCTGGAAGCAGGGTAAGGGCACCGACCAGACGCTCTGGCCGGGCATCTCGCTGGACCGCAAGGAGCACAAGGAGGTGATCCCGGACGCGGCGCTGCGGATGAAGCAGCCAAAGGGCGCGACGAGCGAGACGCACAAGCTCGTCGTGTTCTTCGGCGACCGCACGTACATGTGGCTCCCCGTCTCGTCGTTCCGCGACTTCGAGTTCCGCGGCGAGGTGTTCGAGAAGCGCATGGCGCAGAGCGTCAAGAGGTACAGCGCCACGTTCGAGCGCGCGTGCGCGGAGGCGCGCGTCTGGGGGCGCACCTGGCGGCGCCTGCGCGCCGCCGAGGAGAAGAAGAAGCGCAAGCGCCGCGAGAGCGCGCGCGAGAAGCGGGAAGCCGCCGCCGCCGCGACGCGCGCGGAGGCGGAGGAGGCGCGCCGCTCCGCGGAGACCACCGCGTTGGCCACGCCCGCGTTGAAGGAGGCGCGTGCGGAAGGAGACGCGAGCGAGCGCACGCCCGGAGAGGGTGGCGCCGAAGACAAGACGCGGCGAGACGACGCGCGCGACGAGGCGCCGGATTCGAGCGGGTCGCCCGGGCTCTTCGGCGTCGAGGACTTCGGCCCCGACGGGTACAGCGGCAGCATGGTGAGCGGCGCCGAGCCCGAGCCGTGCGGCGCGTGCCGCGTGTGCCGCGCGCGCACGCCCCAGGCGGTCCTCGAGCAGGCGCTCGCGGCGAGCAAGAGGACGAAGGATACGAAGGACGGTTTCACTAAGCCGCTCGTTCCGCGGCACCTCAAGTGCCCGCAGGTTTCGGCGGTGCGCGCCGCGCGCAAGGGGCACGCCGGCGCGCTGGTGGCGCTGCGTCGCGACGGCGCGGTGGGCGCGCGCGTGCGCGTGCTTTGGGACGACGACGACCGCTTTTACCGCGGGACGGTCATGAGATTCGACCCGGACGCGTTCACGCACGACGTGGAGTACGACGACGGCGAAACCAGTCTCGGTTTGCGGCTCTGGAACGAGTCCGTGCGTCCGGTGGACGCCGCGACGGACCCGTACCCAAACGGCCGAGCGGCGCTTCTCGGCGAGCTTACGCCGCGAGCCGAAACCGCGGAGGAGAAAAAAGCCGAAACCGCGCACGCCACCAAGAAGCGCAAGGGCGCGGCGAAGGGCGCGGCGAACGCAGACGCCGCCGAGCACGTGTCCGCGCAGAAGAAGCGCAAAAGCGTCGCGCACGCGAGCGACGCGCAAACGCTCAACGACGAGGGCGCGCAGCGGTGCGAGGCGTGCGCGCGCGCGCACAAAGGAATCGCGTACTGCGCCGCGCGCGGGCATGTCGCCGACGGCGCCAAGCGCGCCGGCGACGCCGGCGGTTTCGCCGGCGGCAAGGACGGTTCCAGGACGGTCTCCGCGCAGTACCGCAACGACGGCGCGCCCCGCGTGGCCGCGCGCCGCGGCGGCAACGGCAAGTTCGTGGTGTCCGAGTCGGTGGGCGCCGTGCTGCTTGCCGCCGGGCTGGAGGTGCCCGAGCGGTGCCAGCTCTGCATCCGCCGGAAGAAGGGGCTGGCGCACTGCCTCAAGAAGCAGCACATCTGGCTCACGCCGGAGCAGTCCGCGGTGCTGGCCAAGACGCCCGCCGCGCCCAAGCCGGGGAAGGCGGGCAAGGACGCCAAGGCGGCGGCGGCGCAGGCGGCGGCGCAAGCCGCGGCGCAAGCCGCGGTGCAAGCCGCGCCGGCGGCGTCGCTCCCGCCGATGCTGCAGATACCGACGCCGCCGGGCATGTCGCCGGCGGACGCCGCCGCCGCGCAGGCGGCGGCGGCGGCGGCGATGGCGGCGGCGATGATGGGGATGGGCGCCATGCCTGTACCTATGGGCATGGCGATGCCGCGCCCGCCGCAGTGAGGGAGAGACGAGCGGGACGCGCGTATGTAACAACAGGAGAGACGACCATTTTTTCGAAAATACACGCCTCGTCGCGGTGAAGCGCGCGGCGGTGAAGCCTCGAAGCCTCGTTCTTTATTGTACAAGCGCGCGAGCGCCGCCGGCCCGGATGCGTTTCGCGAAAGGTCCCGATCCCGAATGAACGTCAATGGACGTCCTTTCGCGCTTCCCTTGTTCACGCGATCCCCTCCGGCTCTTCCTCCTCCGCCTCGTCCACGGAGCTCTCTTTGTTCTTGACGCTCGCCTCCACCTTCTCCTGGACCTTCTCCTCCTCCGGGATGCACTCCGCGTCGTCCCCGGTGAAGAGACACGCCTCGTCGAGGTTCACGGTGGCGAAGAGCTGGTCGCGCAGGTGCTCGAGGTTCTGGTCCTCGATCGCCTTGCCGACCGTCTGCGGCATGAAGTGGTCCCCCCAGTCGTCGAACAGGCTCTGCCTCTGCGCCAAGATGCGCTGGCCGTAGTCGGGGCGCGCCGCGAACAGCGCCTTGATGAACCGCTGCGAGTCGTTCGGGTTGTTCTCGGACGCGAACGTGTACAGCCACTTGTACTCCGTCTTGTTCGGCGAAAGGTCCGTCTGCTGGATCTGGCTCAGCGTCTCCTTCAGCGCGCGGAACGTGAAGTACGAGACGAGCACGCGGTCGACGTCCGCGAATCTCTGCGGGTACGAGGCCGGGGAACGAGGGGAGGTGCGCGTCAGCGCCGCCGGCGGAGCGCGTTGGCGAGTTTTTCGTTCTTTCGAGTGAACCGCGTGTTGTTGGTTTTACCGAGGGGCGTTTTCCCATTTTTGAACCGCGGGGTCGGGCGTACCTCGCCGTACTGGGCTCCGGAAGAGCCCTCGGCGCGCGCGGAGACGCCGCGGCGCGCGCGGCAGTGCGCCTGTCCCGCGCGCAGCGCCGTGACCGACAGCCGCGCGTCGCTCGCGAACCGCGCGGACACGCACCGAGCCGCGGAATGCGCGCCGGAAACAGACCGGGGTCCACGCGCGCACGATGCGTTGACCCTGACCGACCGCGCGGGCTGCGCGGCGGGCGAGCCGCCGAGCGCGCCGGCGGGTCGGAGAATGGAGGAGGTGAACATGCGAATACGTGCGTGGGGAGGGCGCGTTGGACGAACTGAGGTCGTCCGGCGCGGCGGAATGTGGAGGGGGGTAAGCGAACCGACAAAAAAGGTGTTCTGCAAAACGCGTTCCCGCCAAATACTGCACTCATCGGTCACTCATTTGTCCACGTGTGATGGCATCGGTGCATTTCCCAGACTAATCGCGAGTCGCGCGCGCGAGTGCCCACGCGGTGCCAATTCGACCGAGATTTTTTTCGAAAGGACGCTTCAAAGGCTTCGGGGACCGAAAAATCAACGGGGTGAACCCGGAGGGAACCCGGGTCCGAGGAACGGGTCGGGCCGGTCGAGCTGCGGTCTTGGGTGCTCACGAAAACACCGCGATTTAGCGATGCGAGGACTTCAATTTTTTTATTATAGGTGGGCGCTTATCACACTCCTCCGTGTAGCTAGCTACTTAAGAATCGCCGCCTTCACTCCGCCGCCACCGCGGGCGCGGGCGCGGCGCGCGGCAGGACTGCGGTGTCCCGCTCGGGCATCCGCCTCGACTCCTTCACCACCGGGCCCTCGCCGATCTTGTTCACGGTGAGGAAAACGCCGCCCAGCGTGGCGAGCGCCACGAGCACGCCCACGGCGGTGCCGAGGCCGAACGAGGGCCCTTCCACCACCTCGAAGTCGTCCCCGCGCACGGACTGCTCGGTGACGCCGCCGACGCGCTCCGGGGGCGGGCGCCGGTACCGACCCTCCGCCAGCGTCTTCGACGCGGGGCGCGCGCCGTACGACTCGGGCGCGGTCTCCTTGCGGCCGTCGGGAAGGTTGCTCACGATCTTGCCCAGCAGCCCGGCGCCCTCCTCGGGCTCCGCCGCGCGGTAGCTCGAGCTGTCCTGCGCGGCGTCCTCATCGGAGGCGCGGGGCACCACGCGCGCGGCGCGGCGGGAGGAGGAGCGCGCAGCGCTCGCCTGAGGTGCGGAGAGAGGTGCGAGCGCGTCAGCGGGCGTCGGTTCGGAAGGTGCCGCTTATCCACCGTGCGCGGGGATGGTGCGCGGGGCGAGCGGGGGGACGCGCGGCGCGAGCGGTGGGACACGCACCTCGACGCGGCGCGCGGCGAGGACGTTGGCGGAGGAGGTAAGGGCGAAAGGCATCGCGTCGGCGTGCGGTGAGCGCGCGAGTCGGTGTGGGGGTCCGGGCGGAGCCGAAACGAAAAGACGTTTTCACGTCGTCCAATGTCAGGCGAACGCCGACGTGGGAGCGCGTCATTGGCCAAGGCGAGGCCGCCGAGCGGAACTCGCGGTTCGGCGGAAGCATCTCCGACTTTTGTCGCGTTTCTTCGTCCGAGAAAACGACGATGGAAGAGCCACGACGCTCTCGACGCGAGACACGCAGTGCGACGCGAGCGGTCGTGACGCGAACGGCCTCGCATCGAACGCGCCCCGCGGTGCCCGGGAGGTCCTTCAGCGAGCGCTGGCGGGAGACATGCGCGCGATGACCGCGAGCGCGATGGCGGCGCGTCCGGTCGCGACGCCGTCCGCTCGCGCCTCAGATTCTTCGGACGTCAACACAAAACGACACCGCGGTCGCGGCGCGGTGCGCCCCGTCCGCGGCGAGCGGTCGGGGCTGGCGTTCGCCTCGAGCGCGCGTCGGCGGGTCGCCAAGGCCCCGCGCGCGCTGAGCGACCCCGTGGAGACCGAGAGCAAGGCCGAGCGCTTCCTGCGCGAGCAGCTCGAGCGCGAGGGCGTCGACGTGGACGCTGCGGTCGCGCCGGAGAGTCCCGAAGAGATCGTCGCCGCGCTGGAGGAGGAGGTGGCGCGCCTGGCCGAGCGGGAGGCCTCACTCACGCGCGATCTCGACGCTGCGTACAGAGCCACCTTCGCGGACCTCGTTGTGCAGGTCCCCTCCTCGACCGGCGCGCGGGGCGAGACACCCGGCGACGAGGGCGACCAGCCGCGAACGGAGTCCTTCGCGTGCCCGAAAGACGTCGACGAGGCGTCTTTCCGCGCGCTCGCCGCAGCCAACGCGCCCGCAGCGTCGGCGCTTCTGGACGCGGCGCAGAGAGGCGACCAGGCGAAGTGGCTGGCGTTTCAGCGGAACGCGCACATGGCGAAGCTGCAGCGCGACCGCGTGGTCGCGCAGAAGGCTGCCGTGCAGGCGGAGGCGGCGGTGGCGAAAAGGGGAGGCGGCGCGGTGGCCGCCGCAGAAGCCGCCGCCGAGGCGGCGCGCGTCGCCGCCGCCAAGGCGGCGTCCGCGCGCGCTGCCGACGGCGTGGTCGCGCCGGAGGGCGGTGCGGGTGCGGTCGGTGAGACGCGGCGCATCGTGCTCATCTCCGGGTTCGAGTCCTTCAACGTGAAGCTGTACCGGCGCGCGGCGCGGAACCTCGCGAAGCGGTGTCCCGGCGTGGAACTCGCCGTGTTTTCCGATCGCGACGTCGAGGCGAACCGCGACGCCGTGGCTGCCGCGCTGGACGGCGCGGAGGTGTTCTTCGGGTCCCTGCTGTTCGACTTCGACCAGGTGGAGTGGCTGCGCGACGCCGTGGCGAAGATCCCGACGCGGTTCGTGTTCGAGTCCGCGCTCGAGCTTATGAGCGAGACGTCCGTGGGGTCGTTCGAGATGAAGCCGGCGCCGGACGGCCAGAAGGCGGGCCCGCCGCCGGCGGTGAAGGCGATCCTCGCCAAGTTCGGGTCCGGGAAGGAGGAGGACAAGCTGGTGGGGTACCTGTCCTTCCTGAAGCTCGGGCCCGCGCTGCTCAAGTTCGTGCCCGGGCGCAAGGCCAAGGACCTGCGCAACTGGCTCACCGTCTACGGGTACTGGAACCAGGGCGGCCTCGAGAACGTCGAGGAGGCGTTTTACTACGTCGCCAAGGCGTACCTCCCCGGCTTGCCCGAGAGCGCGCCGAAGAGCGCGGAAGACGACGACGGCTCGTTGGTGGCTAAGGTTAAGAAAACGGTCAGTTCCGTGCTTGGCACCGCATCGTCCACCGTGGGGAGCCCCGGGTCGAAGCCGCCGAAGGAAACGCCCGCGCTCGGATGTTACCACCCGGACATCGAGCTCGCGCGCGCGCCGTGGCCCGAGACGACGCGTGACTATCTGCGCTGGTACGACGCGCGCGACCCATCGGTATCGCCCTTCGGGTTCACGCCGCTCCCCGCGGACGCGCCCACGGTCGCGGTGCTTCTCTACCGCAAGCACGTGATCACGCAGCAGCCGTACCTGGCGGACCTCGTGCGCGCGCTCGAGGCGTCGGGCGTCAAGCCGGTGCCCATCTTCATCAACGGCGTCGAGGCGCACACCGTCGTGCGCGATTTGCTCACCACGGAGCACGAGCAGGCGCGGCGTTCAGAGGGGGTCGTGGAGATCGACTCCCTTTCGCCGGACGCGTGCGTCGTGGACGCCGTGGTCTCGACGGTCGGGTTCCCGCTCGTCGGCGGGCCCGCGGGCTCGATGGAGGCGGGGAGGCAAGCCGAGGTGGCGCAGGCCATCTTGACGGCGAAGAACGTGCCCTACGTGGTGGCCGCGCCGCTGCTGATCCAGGACATCAAGTCCTGGACCGAGAGCGGCGTCGGCGGCCTGCAGAGCACGATCCTGTACGCGCTGCCGGAGTTGGACGGCGCCATCGACACCGTGCCCCTCGGCGGTCTGTGCGGGGACGACATCTACCTCACGCGCGAGCGCGTGTACGCGCTCGCCGACCGGCTCAAGAAGTGGCACGCGCTGCGCCGGAAAAAGAAGAGCGACCGGAAGCTCGCGGTGATGCTCTACGGCTTCCCCCCGGGCGTCGGCGCCACCGGCACGGCGGCGTTGCTCAACGTCCCGAAGTCGCTCGAGAGCTTGCTGGAGCGATTGCGCGACGAGGGCTACGACTTGGGGCTGGAGAGCGATGAGCCCGTGCCGGACGGCGAGGCGCTGGTCGAGGCGCTCCGCGCGCTGGACGACGGCCGCGTCGTGGCGGGCGGCGTCGAGGCGGCGCGGGCGGCGCTCGAGACGGTGCGCGCCGAGAAAGCGCTCGCGAGAAACGCCGCCACAAGCGCGTCTTCGGAGACTGTCGCCGACGTCGAGGCCCTCTCCGCGCGCGAGCCGCTCGACCCGCTGCGCGGCGTCGCCGTGGCCGGCGAGAACGTCTCTCCGAAGCGCCTGAAGGAGTGGCTCAGCTTCCCCGAGAGCTGGGGCCCCACGGAGTTCGGCCCCATGCCGTTCCTGCCGACGCCTGACGTGCTGGTCCGGCGCATGGAGAAGGCGTGGGGCCCGCTGGACTCGTACAACGGACTCGCGACCACGCAAGGCAAGGACCGCGGGTCGTACGTCGCGGGCCTCACGATCGGCAACGTGTTCATCGGCGTGCAGCCCGCGCTGGGCGTGGAGGGCGACCCCATGCGTCTGCTGTTCGAGCGCGACCTCACGCCGCACCCGCAGTACGCCGCCTACTACAAGTGGCTGCAGAAGTCGTACGCCGCGGACGCCGTGCTGCACTTCGGCATGCACGGCACGGTGGAGTGGCTCCCCGGCTCGCCGCTGGGCAACACGTGCCTGAGCTGGAGCGACCAGCTGCTGGGCGCGATGCCCAACGTGTACGTGTACGCGGCGAACAACCCGTCCGAGTCCATCGTCGCCAAGCGGCGCGGGTACGGAGTCATCGTGTCGCACAACGTGCCGCCCTACGGCCGTGCCGGTTTGTACCGCCAAACCGCCGAGCTGCGCGAGCTGCTCGCGGAGTACCGCGAGGCGCCGGACGCCAACTTCCTCGCGCTCGCGGGGCCGGTGTTCGACCTGGTGGCGTCCGCGGGGCTGGACGCGGACGTGCCGTTTACGGGACGCGCGGAGGACGAGACTCAGGAAAACGGGTCGCCTCCGCCGCGGGTCACCTCCGAGACGGCGAGGCTCGTGTCGAAGAACGCCGAAGAAGGGCTCCCGTCGGACGAAGAAGCGCGTTTGTCCGAAGACGCGGCGACGCCGAAGACGCTCGTCTCCGCGGCGGCGTTCGAGGCGTACGCGGGCGAGCTGTTCGCGTACCTCGGCGTGCTGGAGAACAGGCTCTTCTCCGAGGGGTTGCACGTGCTCGGCGGCGCGCCCTCGGACGAGGCCGCCGAGCAGTACCTCGAGGCGTACTTCGGCGACGGCCTCGACGGCAACGCCGTGGCGGCGGCGGCGCGCGCGCGGCGCGGCGACGACGTCGAGGCGCTCCGCGCGTCGCTCGAGCGTGCGCTCGCCGTGGACGTCGCCGTGCCCGGCTCGGCGGCGGACCAGGCGCGCTCGGGCTCGCTGGCGCGGCTGGACGAGGCTCTGGAGATTCGCGAGCTGCTCCGCCGGAACACCGAGGAGCTGAGCGGCGCGCTCCGCGCGCTTAACGGCGAGTACCTCCCCCCGGCGGCGGGTGGCGATTTGCTTCGCGACGGGCCGGGCGTTCTCCCCACCGGGCGCAACATCCACGCGCTGGACCCGTACCGCATGCCGAGTCCCGCGGCGGCGGACCGCGGCAAGCGCATCGCGCGGGCGCTGCTGGCGCAGCACCGCGCCGCCAACGACGGCGCGTACCCGGAGACGGTTTCGGTAAACCTTTGGGGTTTGGACGCCATAAAGACCAAGGGCGAGTCGGTGGGCATCGTGCTGGAGCTCATCGGCGCGCGCGCGGTGAAGGAGGGCACGGGCCGCGTCGCGCGTTACGAGCTGATCCCCCTCGGTGAGCTCGAGCCGAAAGGCCGCCCCCGCGTGGACGTGCTGTGCAACATGTCCGGCATCTTCCGCGACTCCTTCGCCAACGTGGTTGGTCTGCTGGACGACGCCTTCGCGCGCGCGGCGAGCGCGAAGGAAGAGCCGCTCGAGCTCAACTTCATCAAGAAGCACGCGTGCGAGATGCGCGCGGAGGGGCTGGAGAACGCCAGCGCGCGGCTGTTCAGCAACCCGCCCGGGGACTACGGGAGCATGGTCAACGAGCGCGTGGGCACGTCCGAGTGGGAGGACGGGCGCGAGCTCGGGGACACCTGGGCGTCGCGCAACGCGTACTCGTACGGACGCGGCGGCGAGCGCGGCGCGGCGCGGCCCGAGGTGCTCCAGGCGCTGCTGCGCACCACCGAGCGCGTCGTGCAGGAGATCGACTCGGTGGAGTACGGCTTGACGGACATCCAGGAGTACTATGCCAACACGGGCGCGCTGGTGGCGGCGGCGAACGCGGCGAAGGAGAGCGCGGCGGCGCGTGAGGCGGAGGCGTCTGGGCTCTCAAAACCAAAGGCGTTCAAAAAAACGGCGTGCGTCGTCGTGGAGACGTTCGGCGAAGACGTCGCGCCGCGCGACCTGGACGAGACGCTCCGGCTGGAGTACCGCTCGAAGCTGCTGAACCCGCGCTGGGCGGAGGCGATGGCGGACCAGGGCTCAGGCGGCGCGTTCGAGATCTCGCAGCGCATGACCGCGCTCATCGGCTGGGGCGCCACCTCTGGGTTCCAGGAGAACTGGGTCTACGACGGCGCGCACGAGAGGTTCGTCGCGGACGAGGCGATGCGCGAGAAGCTGCGCCGGGCCAACCCGCAGGCGTTCCGCAACGTGCTCAAGCGCATGCTCGAAGCCGCGGGCCGCGGGATGTGGGACGCGGACGAGGACGTGCTCGA
>Ga0206682_10003707_pt1 | contig 12862 bp, 8 predicted proteins | sample M240m12015metaG_FD_155444 | JGI IMG/M metagenome (GOLD analysis project Ga0206682, IMG submission 155444) | Ammonia-oxidizing marine archaeal communities from Monterey Bay, California, United States - M2 40m 12015 | ecosystem: Environmental > Aquatic > Marine > Intertidal zone | place: USA... | reverse complement strand
TGTTTTTGTTTCAATTAAAATTACTCCATTGGCTCCCTGAACACCGTAAATACCTGCGGTTGCATCCTTTAGGATATTGATACTTTTTATATCATTAGGATTGATTACCGATAAATCTTCGATAATGTTACCATCAACTAAAATTAATGGACGACTGTCTCCATTGGTTGAAATTCCACGGATACGAATGTTTACTCCACTACCAGGAGAACCTGATGCTGTGGTTACATTTACTCCAGCAACTTGACCTTGTATGGCCTGTTCAACTCTAACAGGGTTAAGTTTTTCTATATCTTTAGAACCCAATACAGATACCGCGCCTGTAACTTCTTTTTTGGACTGTGAACCGTAGCCAACCAACACAACTTCACTTAACTCACTAGTGGAAGGTTCTAAGTAAACTGTTATATTGTTATTATTTTCATCAACTACAATTTCTTGAGAGTTGTAACCGAGATACGAAAAAACCAAGGTGGTTCCAACTGATACATTATTTAAAGTAAAGTTGCCATCAAAATCAGTAGTAGTACCTTTGGTAGTGTCTTTTATTATTACAGTAGCACCTATTATTGGGGAATTTGTGCTTTGGTCAAAAATAATACCTCTAAAGTCACCTTGGGCTGAAAGGGATGTTACGCAAAGAAATAAGAAAAAGGTAATTACGCTTCTTAACATGTTTATTTGGATATTGATTGTTTTTTACTTTTATAAATTTAAATGGGTAAATTGATATTAGAAGAATTTAAATTACAACAAAATTTATACAAAGTTTTAGATATGAAAACAATTTTGTTTAAGTCTGTATAAAATGGTTTTAAACATTATAAAATATGATTAAATCGGCAATATTTACCAAAATATTTTTTATATAAAAATGAATTATGTATAGGTAAAGTATAGGTGAAAATCAAAGGGAAATGACCTCTACAAATTTACAAAGTGGTCGACAATACTCTCATCTCTCGAAAGATTCATTTTTTTTCTAAGCCTGTATCTTTTGATCTCAACACTTCTTACTGATATATTCAATAGAGGTGCAATTTCTTTTGAAAGAAGGTTTAATCTTAAGAAAGCACACAGTCTTAAATCGTTGTGCGTCAGAGTAGGATGGGCTTTTTTAACTTTTTTCAAAAAATCTTTATCGGCATTGTTAAAGGCCTTTTCAAAAAACTCCCAATCTTCATTTCCCTTGAGGTTTTTTTTGATCATTTTGGTCAATCGGTCAATTCTAGGGTGGGAATCGAGTGCCTTCAACTCATTTATGATCTTATTCAAGAACTCATTACGCTTTACAGTACTCATGGTCGCTATTGCAATCTCTCTATTCTTATTTTCAATATCGTTCTGTAATTGCTCATTTCGAATCTTCATTAGTTTTCTTTGGCTTGCCAAATCATTTATTTGGAGTTTTCGCTGATTTCTCTTGATTAGCTTTTGGCGTTCACGCTCGTAAAAAGCATCATAAAGTCTATTGATAATGAATAGTATTGAAATCGCTAATAAAATATAGAATACATACATCCATCGGGAGAGATGCCAAGGTGGAGAGATTTTAAAGTTAAACTGACTCACCCCTGAAGCTTGGTCTCCAATTTTCGATCGAACAGAAAAATTATAAGATCCACTTGGTAGATTTGAATATGAAACATTAGAGGCATTCGACCATGAACTCCACAACAAATCATATCCTTCCAGACGGTATTGATATTTGACCTGTTGGTATTTCTGGTAGTGAGTAGCTGTATAAAAAAATTGAATACTATTTCTTTCAAAATCCAACTCAATGTCATTCTTCAAGGGGATCTGCATTAAATTTTGAAAATTGTCTTTTACTACAATGTTATCTATGGCTATTCTGGGCTGGATATTTTTTATTTTATCCCTATCCAACAAAAGATACCCTACCCCAGAGGCAATTAGATATTTTGAATTATCATATTTACTAATGTGCTCAAAACCCAAGACATTTTTTCGCGTATTATTTTCAAAAAAGACGGATTCAAACTTTAACTCTTCAGAGAATACCTCTCTTCTTAAAAAATGAATTCTATTTTTTGAAAACATCCAGAGTCTTCCATTGTCATCATTGATCATTTTTCCAGTAAGATAATCCTCTGGCTTAATTTTAGCTGACAATTGAGAATCTTTTAAGAATTTTAATTGTTCCGCTTCGTATTTGAAAATACCTTTGGGACTGAAATAAAATATTTCATCGTCAAATTTGGTCAAGCCAGCATGAACTCCCTTTTCAACCGAGGTGTCCATTTCAGTCTGAATGACCCTATTGAATGATGAGTTGATCGATAGTCTAAAAACACCTTTGTACTCGTGGCCCACCAAAAGCGTAGAATCGTTTACGACTTCGAAAAACCTAGAGGAGATGTTGAATCCAGACAGTTTGTTTTTATACTGCCATTGATTGTTTTGTTTTTGAAGGACATGAATTCCATTGTAATTTCCTTGAAGTAATAGGTCATCAGATTTTGGGTGTTTTTTGAAATTCCAGGCACCAGCAACATCACTGATCTTAATAGCCTTTGAATCATGCACATAAAAAGTTCCTAAATCATGACCACAAAACAGGTCACCATCAAAGTTGGATAAATTCCACACCTGTCCCTCTGTACCTTCAATCATTTTAAAGTCTTCTTCTCCGTCTTTTACCCTGTAATAGAGTCCATGATTGGTTCCCAAATAAAAATAATCTCCTCGCTTGGCCGAGGCATATACTGCTCCGATCTTACCTATATTGTCATTGTATTCTGAAAAAGGTGAATCGACATTGATACAGTCTATACCATTGTCCAATCCCAACCACAGGTTTTTATTTTGATCTTCGAAAAGTGATAATATGGTGTTGTTGGAAATCCCATTGGACCCATTAAGTTCCATTATGGTTTTACCCTCAGCATCAATCCATATGAGACCCCTAGCAATTGAACCCAAGGCAAAACTCCCATCAGACAATCTGAGTGAGCTGTATAATTTAAATCCTTTAAGGCTTTTTTCGCCTTCTATTTCCCATTTTTTGAGCTGTCCATTTTCCAAAAGAAAAAAACCAGACTGATCGGTAAGAATTAAAAGTTTGCCTTGTTTTTTATACAATCCTACAATTACATTGTCTTTTAAAACTTGATTGTTATTGACTAAAAATGCCTTACCGCTTTTGACTTCAAACAAGCCCTTTCCTGCTTCCTGAAAATAGATTTTATTACCAACTTTATAGGACTTTAATAGGGTATTCTCGGTGGGAACGAATTGTGTTTTTTTATTACCTACATCTGTGATGATGAGTCGATTTAGGGATTGAAAAATTATTTTTTCTCCATAATCGATAATATTCCAAAATTGCTCGTCCTCTAAAATCGTAATATTCAATTCATTTGCCAAAGAGTTATAATGCAGTTCACCGTTGGGGTGGCGTTCCCAAAAACCAAAATCCATATAACTTCCCACACAGATTTTTTCATCAATTACTTTAACAGATCTAACAATGGATTGGTTGGGACTTGTATTTAATTTCCAATCGGTTCCTCTAAACTGCAACAAGCCCTTGTTATTGGCCATAAACAAGGTTCCCTTCTGATCTTGAGAAATCATCCAATTTTGATTCCCCGCAAAAGCAATCTGAGGTTTGTAATGTTTAATGGGAGGGATCTCTTGAGCGACCAACCCCTCAATAAAAATAAAGACCAAAATCAAAACGGCATTTTTCATCATCTAATGAGAATTCCTCAGTATTAATTTTTACACAAAAGTAAGATATGAATTTTTAAGTTGCTTTAGAGGTATATAAATGTCATAAAGAAGTTTATTATTTACAAAACATACCTTGTAAGACAAGGGGTAGCCGAACTTTATATATATTTATGAGATAATCATAAGAAACCATGGATAAATACATACTATTTTTTATCATTATTTTTAATACTAATTTGTGGGGACAAGATATCATTACCCTTGAATATGACAACACTGGCCTTGATTATAAAGGACCTGAATTAAAAACAAAAGGTTATTCAAACAATCAATACAAATTTAAAAACATCTCCATTCCTACCTTACATGTATTTCTCCCTTCGGTAAGCACCCGAGCTACCACTGCAATAGTTGTCTGTCCTGGTGGAGGCATGCGTTCCAATGCTTTTTTTCATGAGGGTATTGACGTGGCAAAAGCTTTGAATAAAAAAGGGATTGCAGCTTTTGTTTTAAAATACCGATTGGTTCCAACACATCTAATCAAAAAAAAAGAAGGACTTAACGAACCTTATACAAAAGAGAAAAAACAACTTACCTATGGGCATTTGGATGCCCTTAATGCGATTGCACATATTAGGAAGAATAAGATGAAATACAATATTGATCCCGATAAGATCGGTATCATGGGGTTCTCTGCCGGAGGAGCGGTTTCTATTGAAGCTACCTTCAAGTCGGAAGAGCACAATCGACCCAATTTTGTAGCACCCATCTATCCATGGATGGTTATTGTAGAGGATCAAGAGCCTCCTTCCTACGGTCCTCCCTTGTTTGTAGTATGTACCACTGCAGATAAATTAAAACTCGCCATACCCAGTGCGGAACTCTATATCGATTGGGCAGAAAAAGGTTTTATTAGCGAACTCCATAATTATCAAAATGGGGACCACGGCTTTGGCATGAAAAAGACAGGTTATCCAGTAGACAATTGGTTTAATAATATGGTAGATTGGATAACAGCCATTGGAATGCTCAATTGATTATTTCTTCTTTTTTTCATTGCTTTTCCCTCCGATGGCTGTTAGGTCGTAAGTAATTTGAAATACGATATACCTCGGCTGAATAATATAGGAGTTGGTCGTAAAAGAGAATTGATTGAAACTATCCCTGTTGATCTGGGTGTCATTGAGTAAGTTGGTCGCACTTACACCAAATTCCCATTTAGACCCCTGGGGAGTGTATGACAAATCAGCTTCCAAAAAACGGTACTCGTTTAGTGTTTGTTCCTCATTGCGGTAAAAGTTATAGGTGTATTTTGCATTGAAAACAAATCCCTTTAAGAAATAGGCATCTAGACGAACATAGGGCGCATCTGTGAAAAATTTGCTTTCAACATTTCCTGTTTTATAATCTCTGATGCTATAGGTATAGCCAACTTCAATATTGGGTTTGATCCTGAAATTAGTGGCAATATTTAATCGGTATCGCTGGGTAAAATTACTAGATGCTGTAGGTGTATTGTTGATGATATTATTAAAATCACTGTAATTGTAATTGATACTGGCACCGCCTTTGAAATTTTTAGATCTTTTGTCAATTCGACCAGAGGCAGTATAAATCTCACGAGGAAAATTGGAGTTGGAAGCGGATCTTACGCTATTAATTCCCGCAACGGAGGTGGTATTCTGAATGGCATTGTCTCTTACAGAGTAACTTAGGTTGGCAAATATGTTGGTGAAATTAAAAATATTGATGCTTTGATAATTCAGATTGACCACATCAAAAAAGGCCGCTTCCAAATTGGGATTTCCCTGAAAAAAGGAGTTGTAGTTCCTAAAAATATACCCCTCAGCCAATTGATTAATGTCTGTGAACTGTCGGGTAGAGCGATAAAGAAGTCTTAGAGTTTCAGCATCTTTTAACTTCATCAAAATGCGTAAATCTGGTCGAAAAAAGGCAAAAGTATTGTCTATAGTATTCTCTAATTGCTCGGTCACCGTCTTGTAAGAATGTAATGTAACACCAGGGTCAAAAGTGAAAATCCCAGAGATGAAGCGATAATGTAAAGCAGCATATACATCCTGAAAATGAAATGAAACATCATTGATCAAATTATCTTCAAAAAAATACTGATTGGTATTGTTGTCTAAAATCTGAAAAATAGAAGAATTAAAATCTTGTTTTACATCGGTTAATCCGAAAGTAAAATTCAAATTGGCCCTAGGAGAAAGAATATAGTAATAGTCCAATTTACCTTCAACTTTATCAGTTTTAGCCTGTCGCTCCTGATTGATATTAAAGTTCTCTTGGTCAACATTTAGATTCAACAAACCACCAAAAGGTTGGAATTGCTTAATAGCCCGGTAAAAAGGATCCTCTTTTTGCGTCAAATGTTGAAACTCCAATGAGAAAATATGGTCTTCGTTATGGGTATAGTACATTCTCAACTCTTGGCTGATGGAATAGGGGTTTTGAACAATATATTGTCCTATTTGTTCGGGAATCCTTTGTCCTTCTCGTCCCGAAATAGTGGTCAAATCTGAGATTTCATTTTGATTGGTTGTTTTGTAAAGTAAGTTGTATTCTGTCTGTAGGTTTTCGTTGGGGTTGAATTCTGTAGTGAACTTATACAACTGTTGTTCATACTCTTGAGTGGTAATCTCAGAGGTTTCCTCCAACGCATTAGAAACAGTATACTGTCTGGTATTTTTTTCCTCTAATTGATTTTCAGCTCTCGAATAAATCGTAAATCCACTAAATTCTAGAGATTCAGAAGGCGCATAACTAAAGTTGTAAGCCCCAAACTGTGAATCAATTGATTTAGCCCTGTTGTTTTGTAAATTAGTGATACCAGCATCATCGGTACTGATGTTAATAGAAGTTCCCGTTCTGGCATTTAGATTGTTAAAACCTCCTTCAAAACGGTAAAAATCCCTACGGGAAAGAGGTGGATCTCCAATATTATTACTGTTCCCCAATAGGTTCATGCTCAAGTCTTTGGAGTAGTAAAAGACTTTAGGAGCGGCAATGAATCGGTCGTCGTTGCCAAGACCACCTCCAAGCTCGCCAAACCAAAATTTATCCTTTCCACTTTTTAGACTGATATTGATGGCCACATTGTCTTCGTTATTGGTAACACTTCTCAATTGATTGACTTCAGAGAAATTCCTCAATACTTCTACTTTACCTACTGCATTGGCAGGTAGGTTTTGGGTCGCCAATTTGGAATCTCCATCAAAAAAATCTTTCCCCTCTACCGTGATTTTGGTCACTTCTTTTCCCTCCACTTCTATTCGACCTTCATCATTGACCTCTATACCTGGCATATTTTTGAGTACATCTTCAAGTTTTCTTTCTGAACCTGTATTGAAAGAATCTGCATTGTAGATAATAGTATCTCCTTTGATGATAACGGGCATCTCATAAACTAATTCTACCTCATCCAAGGATTCTGCTTGTGCCTCTAAAACAAAGTTTTTTTCAATGTTATCTTGCTCATTAAAAATAAAGGCTACTTCTTTCAATCCGATAAACGTTATTTTGATTTCGTAATCTGTTCCTTTTTTTAGGGTCAACCTGTAAAACCCAACATCATTCGAAATTCCAAAACCATCAAGGATCTTGGTTTCTTTTTCAACAGCAACAATATTGGCTCCCATGATGGGTTCACCATCGCTATCTGTGATGACTCCTTCAAAATCAATATTTTGAGCAATAGAAAATGTAAAGATGAATAAGAAAAAACCTAACAAAAATATTTTTCTCAATTTATTGTGATTTTAAATTAACGAGGCCTAGGGCCATCTCCACCGCGACTTCTATTTCTTTGAAACATTTCTCGCATTTCTGCAATTTTATCTTTGCGGATTTGCTCATACTCATCTAGTGCTACTTCGGTTCCTTTCTTGGGTTCTTTGATTTTTATTTTATCCTTAGGATTCATCACTACTTTGGTGCAAAGTATAGTGGTATTGTCTGTATTAACCTCAAGAATAAGCCCAGGTAAGCCACCGTGTTTGTACGGGCCTGTGGATACTGGGATCTGTGGGGTGAACCATGCTGTTATATTGACGGTCTTCATTTTGGATTTCCTGCTTTCCTGATTTTCGCTTTGTCGTCCAAACTGAAAAACCTCTTGGAATTCTTCTCTGGTGGTTATGGCTTTATAGGCTGTATATTTTCCGATGGTCTTTGACTCTCCTGTTAGCATCCATTTACTTTCAGGCAAACTGTCTTTGATCAAAAAAAATTTTCCAAAAAGCTCCACACGATTGGTAAAGGTTTTGGTAGCATACTCTTTATGTAAAACCCCCTGAATAGGACTCATAAAAGACATAAAATTGAAACGTCTATTTCCACCCGAAACATTCAATTTTTCCTGTTCGTAAAACAAGGAAACAGTACTGTTAAAGGTTAACTCGTAATTCTTCTCCATACTGGATTTCATCCGATCCATGATTCGTTTTTTTCTGTCTGGAGGCATATTTTTTCCAAAGTTAGGATCTATTGTCGTTTTTGACATATAGTAGGCTTTGCCCTGAAATTCCTGAGCAACACCAGTAAATGTTATTAATAAGGTTAATAGGTGAAGGAAGTGGTTTTTCATCTATATCAAATATTTTTATAAATATAGACTGCTTTTCTAGCATAAGGTTTAATTCATTTTTTTTTTAGAAATTTAAAGAAATATTAATTGTGGATTGATTAAATAAAGTTTTAGTAATATTCATATTCAAAAGTTTTAAAAATCATTATGATTAAAAAAAGTAAAGAAGATCAACAGAGTAGAAGAGGATTTGTGAAAAAAACCACAGTTTCATTAGTGCCTCTAATGGTCTTGCCCAATAATATACTATTTGCCAATCGACTTCTAAAATGTCATCCCCCAAGAAAAGGCTGGGAGGGATTTTATAAATTGACTTAATGCAGAAACAACAATACCTTAGGAATCTAATTCAGCTCAATTTTGCTGTTTTATTGATTAGCACCTCTGGAACCCTTGGAAGGTATATAGATCTTCCAGTGCCACTGATCATTCTTCTCAGGGCTTTCTTAGGTGGTATTTTTCTCTATCTGTTTTGCAGATGGAAGAAATTGAGCTTTAATATTAAAAAGAAGGATCGAAAAGTTGTTCTTTTCAGTGGGATATTAATGGGCTTGCACTGGATTGCCTATTTTATCTCTTTGAAACTATCGAGTGTTGCTATTGGAATGCTTTCTGTTTTCACCTATCCCGCTATCACAACTTTTTTAGAACCCTTTATACTCAAAAGTAAATTTAAAAAATCGGATCTACTCCTTGGGTTAATGGTATTATTAGGGATTTATTTTTTAGCTCCCGAATTCAGTCTGGAAAACGATCAATTTATAGCCATTGGGTTTGGAGTTTTTTCTGCCTTGTGTTATTCTATCAGGAACATTTATATGAAGTCCAAAGCCACTGAGTACGAGGGGTCTATTTTGATGGTATATCAATTGATCATTGTTTCCGTTTTACTGTCCCCCTACTTTTTTATCTCCGAGATGACAGGACTCCAATCATCGATGCCTGCCATTTTAGTTTTGGCTCTATTAACCACCGCAACAGGACACACATTGTTCATCTACAGTTTTAGAAATTTCACCATCAGTGCTGCTAGTATTATCAGCGGTATTCAACCGGCCTATGGTATCATCATTGGGATGATCTTTTTGGGGGAATACCCAGCATTAAATACTGTCTTTGGAGGAGTACTTATTTTAGGAACTGTATTAATTGAAAGTATACGTAATTTTAAACCATAAGAAAGCATGAAAATTGTCACCTTTTCACTGATTTTATTTACTCTTTTTAATTGTGAAAAACCCCAACCCAATTTTCTATTCATCGTAGTAGATGATTTGGGTTATCGAGATCTCAGTGTGACGGGGAGTGACTTTTATGAAACCCCCAATATAGATAAAATAGCCCAAGAAGGAACTTTATTCACCCAAGGCTATGCCAATGCATCGGTTTGCAGTCCATCGAGAGCAAGCTTACTTACAGGAGTTTACCCTACAGTTCATGGTATCACGGATTGGATTGGGGCGAGATATGGAACGGAATGGAGAAATGTCGGACGAAAGACTCAACTATTGCCCAGTGAATATGTCAAGCATCTCCCTTTTGAAATGACCACTCTACCAGAGGTTTTTAAAGCCCAAAAATACAAAACATTTTTTGCTGGAAAATGGCACCTCGGTTCTGTGGAGCAACAATCGCTCCCAACGGACCATGGTTTTGACATCAACAAAGGGGGCTATCATAAAGGGGGACCTTATACTGGCGGCTATTTTTCTCCATTTAACAACCCCTTTCTAGAAGACAAAACCGAGGAAAAAGGAATGACACTCTCCATGAAATTAGCTCAAGAAACTGTTAACTTTATAAAGGAACATCCCAATGATCCTTTCTTTGCATATTTGAGTTTTTATGCTGTGCATGCCCCAATACAGACCACCCGGGAAAAGTGGATTAAATATCAAAAAAAGGCAAAAGATCAGGGGCTACTGGAAGAAGGTTTTACTACGGAAAAAAGACTACCCATAAGAATCAAACAAGACAATCCCGTTTATGCTGGTTTATTGGAGCAAACCGACGAAGCGGTAGGTCATGTGTTGAATACTTTAGAAGAATTGAATTTGGATGATCATACGGTGGTTGTTTTTGTATCGGATAATGGTGGTGTTTCGGCCGGCGATGATTACGCCACAAGCAATCTGCCACTAAGGGGAGGAAAAGGCTATCAATGGGAAGCTGGAACCCGTATTCCCTTTTTTATTAAAGCCCCTCAAATTGAGGATCCTGCAAAAAAAGTGGATACTCCTGTAACCGGAGCCGACTTATTCCCTACCCTATTGGAGTTGGCCGGTATCGAAAATTTAACTGCCGTTGACGGGGAAAGTTTGGTTCCACTCCTCAAAGAAAAATATTTTGAAGAACGTCCTCTTTTTTGGCATTATCCACACTACGGAAATCAGGGAGGAGATCCCAGCGCCATCATAAGAAGAGGAAACTGGAAGCTGATCCACTATTTTGAGGATCGGAAAAATGAATTGTACCACCTTGGTGAGGACATGGGAGAAACGATTGATGTTTTTGAACAAAATTCTGAACTGGGAATGACCTTAAAAAATGAGTTGGAACAATGGCTTAACGACACGAATGCCAAAATTCCCCAAAAAGACCCCCTTCATAATGAGGCAGAGGAAAAAGAATGGCTTGACCAACACAAACAAAAAATGAAGCTACGGGTTGAAGAAAGAAGGGCGTTTCAACTTGATACCGATTACCTTCCCAATCAAGATTGGTGGGGCAGTCAATCAAGAAATTAAGCACCTAATTAATTTAGATAATGGTTTTGTTATGCTTTTATTTGAATTTAAAGCATAATTTTAATGATGACGCATTTTTTAAATCAACTCAATAAAAAATAATAATGCAAAAATCGAAATTTCATCTATTGGTTTTGAGTATGATATTCCTTATGGCTTGTAAAACGGTCCAAGAAAAAAAGCCAATCAATATCCTTTGGCTGGTAGCAGAAGATCTAAGCCCATATTACCTCAATGCATTTGGCGACCCCAGAGCACCTTCTCCCAATTTGGATCGTCTTGCCCGAGAAGGAGTCGTCTATACCCATAATTTTTCTGTTTCGGGTGTTTGTTCCCCCAGCCGTGCTTGCTTGGCCACGGGGCTATACCCCAATTCTTTTGGAGCACAAAACATGCGTACCCTCAACCAACAACCTGCTAACAGAGGAGTTGGAATTATAGATTATCAAGTCGTTCCACCTCCAGAGGTGAAAATGGTAAGCGAAATCATGCGTGAAAACGGGTACTACACAACAAACAATGCCAAGGAAGATTATCAATTTTTTAAATCAGAACTGGCTTGGGACGAATCCAGTGTATATGCACATTGGAGAAATAGACCCAATCAAGAAACTCCTTTTTTCTCTGTTTTTAATTTTGGGGTAACTCATGAGTCTAATATGTGGAATTATAAAAAACAACTCTTTGATGGAGATGAATTTCCACCCCATCGAAACATCAAGAAAAGAAAGGGGAAAAATGTAAAATCAAATGTAACTTTATTGGTTCCTGAGGATCTGAAAGTGGAAGTTCCCCCCTATCTGCCACAAAATGAGATTGGAAAAAATGCCATGAGACGCATGTATACCAATATCATTAGAATGGACCGAGGAGTAGGAATCATTCTTGACCAGCTAGAAGAGGATGGATTACTGGATCAAACCATCGTTGTTTGGTATTCCGACCACGGCGGGCCTCTGCCTCGACAAAAAAGACTCCTCTATGACTCAGGACTTAGAGTACCCCTTATCATAAGATATCCAAATAAGCAAAGAGCTGGAGAAAGAGACGATCGACTTACCAGTTTTGTCGATTTCCCCCCTACATTGCTTTCTATGGCAGGAATTGCACCCCCGAGCTATATGCAAGGACTAGCCTTTGAAGGTAAGTTTAAATCCGAAAAACCAAGAACTTTTATTCACGGTCATGCCGATCGTTTTGATGAAAGCGTTGATATGATTCGTGCGGTTAGAAATCTAAAATTTAAATATTTAAAAAATTTTCACCCCAACCGACCCTACTATCTTCCTTTGGCCTATCGTGAGCAAATGGATGTAATGCAAGAGTTATTACGCTTGCGGGATGCGGGTGAACTTGATAAAGTACAAGCCCAATGGTTCAGACAATCCAAAGAAGTTGAAGAGCTTTTTGATATACAAAATGATCCCCATGAACTCAATAATATAGCTAATGACCCCGCCTATGCAACGGTATTGGATAGACTCAGAGAAGAATGTGATCGATGGATGAAAAGCATTGACGACAAGGGGTTTATCAATGAAGTAGATTTAATCATGGATTTTTATCCTAATGGAAAAGCTCAATTGACAACGGCTCCCAAAATCGAATTCAAGGACGAAAAAGTATCTGTTAGTGCAACAACCCCAGGAACCCAAATAGGGTATCGTTACATTTCTGAAAAAGCTCCCTACAGGGGTTGGAAACATTACACAGGACCCATTGAGCAAAAAGCGAATGACACATTAGAAATCATTGCCCACCGTTTGGGTTTTAAATATGCAATCACCACTGTTGTTGATGGAATCATTAAAAA
>Ga0206682_10003697_pt1 | contig 12877 bp, 16 predicted proteins | sample M240m12015metaG_FD_155444 | JGI IMG/M metagenome (GOLD analysis project Ga0206682, IMG submission 155444) | Ammonia-oxidizing marine archaeal communities from Monterey Bay, California, United States - M2 40m 12015 | ecosystem: Environmental > Aquatic > Marine > Intertidal zone | place: USA... | reverse complement strand
CAGCGCGTAAGTATAATCGGCCAAAACCAAAGCCTAAGTTTGCGCATGGTGGGAAGGCTGAAGCGGTATGGGCGTATCTCATTGCCAATCCTTTAGCTCGCCCCGCCGATGTGTCCAAAGCCACAGGCGTTTCGTACGGCTACGTCCATCAGCTGATGGGCAAAGTCGGTACGCCCCGCGAGGTATTCGAGGCCGAGGCCGTAGCCAAAACGTCACCATTTCCACCGCGCAAAATACTTATCAGTGCAGCCATCGCTGCTGTTGTCGTAGCGTGGGTCGCATCGAGCTTCTGGCTATGAAACTATACACTGATAGCAAAGGTCGTTGGGCTGGTACACAGTCCGACGCCAAACAGTTCGGCAAATTTTACGGCGACTACGAAACTATCGACGTGCCAACTGATAAGCCAAACCTGCTTGCGTTCTTAAACAAACACAGTGTGGGCGGCGATGGGTTTCGTGTTGACGCGCTCGTCGACGATGACTGGGAGATGCCCGCCGTAAAGACGCACCCGCAGTCATGCAGCGCTAACCCCAACGTCTTCGACGTACGCGATGCCGTACTGAATTGTGACCGCAAGCATCTGGGCAGCGCGTTAGCTGCCATAATCTCAAGATTACATGACGAAGTGGAGGAAGCCGCGTGAAAATAGCCACCGTTGACCTAGAAACCTATTGGGCTGTTGGTCACTCGCTGACCAAAATGTCACCTATCGCATACTGTATGCACGAAGACACAGAGATTATCAGCTGTGCCTTTAAGTTCGGTAACGATCCTACCGTTGTCGTCTTCGGCGAGCAGGACGTAATTGATTACTGCGCGAAGGTGGACTGGTCACAATACTGGGTCGTCGGGCATAACATGTCAGGCTTCGACGCAATGATTTTGTCGTGGAGGCTTGGCGTTAAACCAAAGCTCTGGGGGTGTACGCTCGCAATGGCTAGACCCATCCACGCAAAGGATGTTGGCCTGTCACTTGCAAAGCTCGTCGCGCACTATGGGCTGGGCTACAAAGACCAGTCGGCACTCATTGCCACCAAGGGTAAGCACCTGTGTGACTTCACCGACGATGAGATAGAGGAGATGCGGATATACAACGCCGCTGACGTCGATCAGTGCTACGCCTTATTGTCTCGACTCATCAAGCAGACCCGCCGTGACGAGGTTAAGTTGATAGACATGACGATCCGCATGCTTGTTGAGCCGCAGTTTGACATAAACATGCCGTTGCTTGTTAACACGTTAGCAGACGAAAGCGAGCGCAAGCAGGTGCTTTTAATCGAAGCTGCCGACGTCATGGGGGTCCGCACGGAGGAGATGGATGACGACGAAGCCGCTGCCGCAGCCTTGACGGTGTTGTCGTCGGCTGCTAAGTTCGCAGCGTTCCTGCGAACCATAGGTGTGGATGTTCCCACCAAAGTTTCAGAAAAAACTGGCAAAGATATTCCGGCCTTGGCTAAAACTGATGAGGCTTTCCTAGCTTTGCAGGAACACGACGACCCGCTAGTCGCTACCGCTGCGGCCTCTAGGCTAGATGCCAAGTCTACGTTGCTACAGACACGCATCGAAAAGTTTATGAGTTCGGCAAGCGCACACCCTGATACCAAAGTGCCAATGCCCCTTAAATACTACGGCGCTGATACAACAGGCCGCTGGTCTGGCTGGGGCTATAACCCGCAAAACCTACCACGCGTAAACCCGTACAACCCCCGTCCATCAGATGCACTGCGTATGTCGCTCGTCGCTCCTGCCGGGCACAAGGTTGTCGTCGCCGACTTGTCGGGTATTGAACTACGGGTCAATCATTTCCTTTGGCAAGTACCCTCTAGTGTCGACATGTTTACGTCTGATCCTGCAAACGCCGATCCATACAAAGACTTCGCCAGTAGGCTTTACGACACCCCAATAAACACTGTCACAAAACAACAAAGACAAGTCGGTAAAGTAGCGCATCTTGGTCTTGGTTTTGGTGCAGGCTGGGAAAAGTTTATTGTTGTTGCAAAAATTATGGGCGGCGTCGACATTACTGAAGAAGAGAGTAGAGACATCGTCGAGCGGTGGCGCAGTGAATACTACGAAATCACCAGTGGGTGGCGCACATGTCATAACGCGCTGCCGACAATACTAAACGCTTGTGAAGGCGAAGCCGTTGACCCGTGGGGTATGGTTTACCCTGTGCCAGAGGGTCTCAAAACACCCAAGGGTATGATACGATATCCTAACCTGCGCACTGAGTACGACGACGAAAACCGCAAGCAGTTCGTGTACGGCGACGGTCGCAACAAGGCAAAGATATACGCAGGCAAGATCGACGAAAACATCGTGCAGCATCTTGCGCGCTGCGTAATTGCGGACAACGCTTTATCTGTCCAAAGCAAGATAGGTTTAAACCCTGCGCTGACTGTACACGATGAGCTTGTCTACGTTGTTCCCGAAGCTGAGGCTCAATCCACACTCGACACAGTTCAAGATATTATGCGTACCCCACCAGAATGGTGGCCTGAGTTAGTCACATGGAGCGAAGGAGATATAGCCGATAGCTATGGCGCAGCAAAATAATCCAAGCGAATCCTTGTAATGTGTTTACGAGTGTGCATATGTAAGCTTACATGTATACACATAGGTACTGTAGCAGGGAGGTTTTCATGCTGATTAAAGAAATAGGAGCCAGTGAGGGATGGAAAGAAATAGTAGCTCACACTTGGTCTGGCTCGTACCTTTTGAGAGGCAGCGGCGCGCACTATAGATTAGCTCTGCGAGTGATGAGTAAAGTCATTCTTAGAACGTCCTCTGATTGGACAGGCCAAAATGTTTGGGGCAGTCCAATCGTGGCGTTAGCCCCGCCCCTCGATCCTTTAAAATATGGAACACCGAGGAAATATTTTTTAGGAGACACGGGATGCAACCCGACTTGAACTACACAACGGAAATGCTGCTTAAAAACGCAAGCGTAATAGGCAAAAACTTAGGGGTAATAGATAAATATATGCAGACATACGCGAAGGATTCTAGTATGTTTATCTTACCGAAAGCCCATAAATTTATGGAACCTGTCGTTAAAGCGTACGCAAGTAACCTAGAAGGTTTTACTGAGTACCTCGTTCACCTCAGAGACCAGTTTGCAAAGGGCGATCAACACTGGCTGGAGATACAAGCGCACTATCGTCGAGTTAACGGGCGTCTTGTCCAACAGCAACGAAGAGAACGTGCAAGTAGAGCTTGTGCAAAGGCCGACGAGTTATATGGCCCAACAGACTACCACTCACGACTTCAGTGGGTTTCTGACTTAGAACACGGATGGGCGAAGCGCCGACTTAAGTTTTTAGACGCTTACCGAAGTGCCACTGGCTCAGATAGATTAGACGTCGACACCCGAGCCGAAGCGCTTGCTGAATTTTGGGATGAAGTCGACACCGAAATATTTGAAGGAAAGGGAATACCACCGTGGAATTAACTAAACCTTGGTCTTACTCAGCGCTTACTGCGTTTGAAACATGCCCGAAGCGCTTTCAGCTGACGCGTGTGACAAAACAGGTCGTTGAGAAACAGACCGAGGCCACAATCTGGGGTAACAAGGTGCATAAAGCGCTTGAAGACTTCGCCAATGGTAAGAAGCCGTTGCCCCCTGAGATGGAGCAATACGGACGGTACGTTAAAAAGATACTGTCGTATGAAGGTAAGCGCGTGGTTGAAGAACGTGTCGCGCTTACGAAAGACTTTCGTCAAACCACATGGATGGCGAAAGATGTATGGGTGCGTGGGATTATAGACATCGGGGTTGTCGGCTCTGATACCGCGTACTTACTAGATTGGAAGACGGGTAAACATCGCCCTGACAACGATCAGTTAAAGCTATTCGCGGCCTTGGCGTTCGCCATGTACCCGTGGATCAATAAAGTGGTGACAGGTTTCATCTGGCTCAAAGTCTCGAAGTTTGACAAGGAGATGTTCACGCGTGAACAATTGCCAGAAATCTGGAATGAATTTCTTCCGCGACTATCAAGGGTAGCAGTCGCGTACGACGAAGATAAATGGCTACCCAAACCATCGGGTTTATGCAAAAATTGGTGCCCAGTAGGCCAGTCATTGTGCGAGTTTTGTGGAAAGTAACAACATGTAGAACGCCAGCGACTATAGGTCTGGCAGAAAGACTTTGATGAAAAATGACTACTATGGACGGCAAGCCAACTTCATTGCAGACAGACCTGATGCAGCTAACAAACAAAGATTTACTGCGTCACGGTTTTGAGCAGCCAACAGCCACGCTGTTAGAAAACGAGTTATTACATAGGGTTGAAGCGTACATCGAAATGTATGGTGATTTTTTGGAAACAAAAAGATGGGAATGACACCCGAGGGCAGAGTTAAGAAGAAGGTCAAAGAGTACCTTCAGTCTATAGATGCGTGGTACTACATGCCCGTGTCAAACGGCATGGGGCGCGTAGGGTGCCCAGATATATTGGTGTGCTACCAAGGTATGTTTATGGCGTTTGAAACCAAAGCACCTGGAAAACTTGGACACGTCACTGCTAACCAGCAGCGCGAAATTATTGGCATTCAACGTGCTAACGGGTTAGCACATGTAGTAGATGACGTAGAACAGGTGAAGTCTATAATTCAGACCGCCGCTCAGAAAGGGTTAAGCCATGACCAAAACATCGAAGAAGTCGTTAGCGACTAAAGCGAAGTACAACAAACGACCATCCGTTCAAAAGAAACGGGTGGCGAACAACAAAGCCCGTCGAGAGGGTATACGTGAGGGCCGCGTCAAAGTCGGCGACGGTAAACACATCGACCACAAAGTGCCGCTCGATGCCGGTGGCAGCACGAAAAAGTCAAACACCCGTGTGGTCAGCGCCAAAGCCAACAAAGCGTGGAGAGCCAAGCGCCCGTCAATGTATACAAAGAGTAAAAAATGAAACCGCGCGACTATAACGTGGGGCAATCTGATTACTCCAAACGACGCATCCAGCCTTGGGATATATGGTTAGAGTATGACCTCAACCCTTGGGATGCAGACATTATTAAAAGAGTGCTGCGCGACAAAGGTGAACGTCGGTTGGACTACGAGAAAATCAAACACATCTGCGATGAGCGGATCAGGCAAATAGATGAAGGGGAGCAGTATGCTGGTATGGCCAAACAAACAAGCGTTGATACTTAAGACGCATAACCCCGAAAAAATACTTAACATTTTGCCAAGCGCAAAACAGTTTGTTCTCAAAGGCCATCCGTTAGTAGCCGTGCCACATCGTACTGCTGAAACTATCACACTTCGCAATTTAGGATACGATGCCCCTGCACCGATCCGTACCTACTATAATTGGTCTGGGCGATACAAACCATTCCACGCGCAGAAGGAAGCTGCTGCTTTTTTGTCAACACACAGACGCGCTTTTAACCTATCAGAGCTTGGTACAGGTAAATCCCTTGCGTCGTTGTGGGCGTATGACTACCTCAAAAGCGTAGGTCAAATGAACAAAGCGCTAGTCATTTCTCCGTTGTCGACGTTGGAACGTACGTGGGCCGATGAACTGTTCAACCACTTTCCCCATCTAACGTTTGCAGTATTGCACGGCTCGAAGTCCAAACGACTTAAACTGCTTGAGCAAGACTTTGATGTTTACATAATTAACCATGACGGCGTTGGTATCATTGAACCGCACATTAAAAAGCGTACAGATATTGATTTAGTTATCGTCGACGAAGTGGCCCAGTGCGCACGTAACGCCAGCACAACCCGTTGGAAGGCCATAAACACAGTCGTCAACAAACACGCTTTGCCTCGAGCCTGCTGGGCAATGTCGGGAACACCTACACCAAACGCGCCGACTGACGCATGGGCGCAGTGTAAGCTTGTTGTTCCTAATGCCGTGCCGCCATATTTTGGTAGGTTTAAAGGCCAAGTAATGAAGCAGCTTAGTCAGTTTCAATGGGTGCCAAAGCCAGAGGCGACAGAGATTGTACGGGAAGTAATGCAGCCCGCTGTGAGGTTTACACGCGACGAGTGCTTGGATTTACCGCCGATTATGTTTGAAACGCGTGACGTAAAGCTCACCAAAGAACAGACCAAAGCCTACAAAGAAATGGTTGCGAAGCTGCGAACTGAAGCAGACGACGGTGAGATTACTGCGGTCAACGAAGCTGTTAAAATGGGCAAGCTAGTACAAATTGCTTGCGGCGTCGTGTACGCTAATGATGGATCTGAAGTAACGATACCGTCGACGCCTCGTATTGAAGAAACCAGATCGATTATAGAAGCTGCCGAAGGCAAAGTGATTGTCTTTGTGCCGTATGTTTCATCGGTAAAAATGGTAGCCGAAGAACTTAGTAAAGACTTTAGCGTGGAAGTAATTCACGGTGGGGTAAAGAAGCACGACCGAGACCGTATATTTGGCGCGTTTCAAAAAACTAAAGACCCCAAGGTTCTTGTGGCGCAACCCGCCGCTATGAGCCACGGCCTTACCCTCACCGCTGCCAGTACCATCGTGTGGTACAGCTGCATTACATCCAACGAAACGTTTGAACAGGCCAACGGTCGTATAAATAGACCGGGCCAAAAGATGAATAATTTCATTATCTTATTAGAAAGTACGCCAGTAGAGCGGCGTATCTATAACCGCTTACGCAAAAAACAAAAAATGCAAGGCGCATTACTTGACGAAGTAAAAGCTCATCGTGACCCGCTTATAGCTTGACCTGCTAATTGTGTGTGCTTATGTGTTGACATGTAAACACACAAGGAGTTAGGGTATGAACCTACTTAACACAGTACAGCTATCTAAAAAGCTTGGGATGTCCACGGGTGGGCTGCACCAGTTACGGAAAAGGGAAACGTCTTTCCCTGAGCCGATAAAGGTCTCACCTAAAATTTTGCGGTGGGATGAAACAGACATTGAGAATTGGCTCAATGGCAAGAAAAAGGAGACTACCCATGGCGAAAGTGTCGGAGCTTGACGACGCAGGACTACTAAAAATATTTATAGGTCTGCGCGATCGACGTGCAACGCGTAAAGCAGAGTACGACGCTGACGATTCAAGCGACAAAGACAAACAAAACAAAATCGAAGTCGAGTTTTTGCGACGGTTCAACGACCGTGGCATAGACAACGTGTCATCCCGCGAGTTTGGTACAGCGTACCGGTCAACGCGATCATCGGCAACTGTAGCTGACTTTGAGGTTTTCCTAACTCATGTGCGCACTAAAGAAGCATGGGAGTTACTTGAGCGGCGCGTAAACAAAAAAGCTGTTCAAGAGTTCCGCGACGAACACGACGACTTGCCCCCAGGAGTTAACTGGACAGAGGCGCAAGTAGTTAACTTTCGGCGCAAATAATGTTTGAACTATCGCTTAGTGAACTGCCAGTTGAAGCTGTTATCTCAATGGCTATGACAAACGAGCGGTCGTACTACTCAAACGACGGAGAGCTTATTTGCGTCTCCCACGATGGCATAGAACCAGAAACGGTTCTTGCTCCTGATTGCACCCCGCAGGCTAAAAAATGCGCAGTCTGTGTTCACAACCAGTGGGGTTCAAGCATCACGCCTAACGGAAAACGCGGCAAGGCTTGCACTAACTACGGCACGCTCTGGCTGCTTGCTGGCGGTAAACTTGCCACATTGTTTCTGTTGCGTGTACCGGCAACGTCGCTCACTGCGTTTAAAAACTACGTGAAGGCGTTGGCAGCGAGGGACCTAGAACCCGACGACGTTGTTACAAAGATCGAGACAATTCAGTCGGGGTCGCATTCCCAACTAACGTTTAGACACACCCGTATTCTTGAAAACGGCGAGCTAGACGCAATGGAGAAATCCGAAAAGAAGAGCCGAGTGGAATCGTTATTTCATGCGACCGAGGGCTTTACACATTAAACTTAAATGGAGGATCACATGGCTGATCAAGACAACGCTTATATTATTCACGACGTAACCGCGCTTTACCCGCGCTTAAATCAGACCTATCGGTTTGACACCAAGGCTGGCCCAAAAGGTCGTTCTGTTCCATGCGAGCCGACTGACACCAATGCTAAATACGAAATGAACTTTCAAATGACCAAAGCGCAAGCTGTTCCTTTGTACAAAGCAATGAAAGACAAATACAACGCAGCCAAGCAAGCTTCATGGCCTGATTTTCCTAAGCCCGAACAAGTTTTTGAAGTTGAGGGCGACGTTTATACGGCCGAAACAAACCTAAAAGGTGCATTTGGTGGCAAACTGACGTCAGTTAAACAGTTTGACGCGCAGAACAAACCACTGCCTTCCGACTTTATGCTAACCACAGGTTCGACTGTTAATCTGTTGTTTGTTTTAATTCCATACGAACCCCTACGCTCTACCAACTCCGGTGTATCTTTGCGGCTTCGCCAAGTACAAGTTGTTAAGCTGGCTGAAATGGTTGGCCGCTCTGCATTTGAGGTTATTGACGGCGGGTTCAATTCTCAAGCTGATGGCTTTGCTACAGACTTTAAAACTATAGAAGACACAGCGTCAGAAGAGGGGTTTGAAGACAAGCCAAAGGCTGTCGCTAAAGCTAAAACAGAAACAAAGTCGGTTGACGAGTACAACGACATCGATGAAGCGCTCGACGATTTGGACTTCGAAGTAGCGTAAATAATCCTAGGTAGCCGAAGCAATTTCGGCTACCCTTCTGTTAACCCGTCAACACATAGGTGAGATATGGAGACGCTAGAGTTCTTCGAGTGGCTGCTGCCACCCGACGGTAACGTTGTCTTAGGTGTTCCCGAGACAGGCGACAACGGACGAAAATGGTGGAAGAACCGTAGCTTCAGTACGATTGAAGAAGCTGCATCAGAAGCCCTTAAGCTGGATGTCGACAAAGAAGTATATGTAGCAATCAATTCGTTTGGAGATTGGTACCAAGACGATAATGGTAAGTATGCCATTCGCACACAAAAGAACGTTGTTTCGTGCAAAGCCCTTTACGATGATTACGATGTTAAAGTTGGTTCGCCCGCGCATTACCAGTCAAAGAAAGAAGCATTCGCCGACATCGTTAAGCTGGCCCAGGCGCTGCGGCTAACGCCGACGGTTGTAGATAGCGGCGGTGGATACCATGGGTACTTTCACCTAGACGAAGCCGTTGATGAACAAACGTGGATGGAGCTTGCGTCACTTAAACGTGATGTTACAGCATTCCTTAACATGAAGATCGATCGTGCGGTTGACATGGACTCCGCTAGAGTTCTTCGCCCTGTGGGTACGCACAATAAAAAATACGACACTCCGCAACTCGTAAAAGTTGTTAAGCAGGGTAAGCAGTATTCAGTCGATAAAATCCGTTCGGTACTACAGTCGTATATACAAGCCAACAACATTACCCCCGCGCCAAAGCGAACAGCTAAGTCAGAAGCCAAGTCAGGCTTCGGTGTGCTTGTAGGTGAGTACCCTGCATCAAACGCTGAAAAAGTAGCGGAGCATTGCGCAGCCGTACGTGAGATGCGTGACACTAAAGGCGATTTACCCGAACCGCATTGGCACAGAGCCATTGGCGTTCTCAAGTTTTGTGAAGACGGCGAAGAAAAGATCCACGAATGGAGTAAGGGGTACGAGGGTTACTCGGCTGCTGAAACACAAGAAAAAATAGAGACATGGGAAGTTGGCCCAACGTCATGCGCTGAAATGGATAAAGTGCTTAACTGCATGGCGGATTGTCCTGTCGCTTCTAAATGTAAGTACCCAATACAGCTAGGTACATCTGACACCGCTGCTTCAGTTGCGTACGAGACCGTTGCAGACGACGTCGACGACGAAGACGCACTGACGAACGCCGCTCCTATTATGATCGAAGGGCAAAACATTCCATACTGGCCGCAAGCTGGCTACCGTTGGAACGGTGTAAACCTCAGCAAATCAATGACAGATGACGAAGGCGTTGTTTCATGGAGACCGTTTTCAAGATCGTTTGTGTACCCCATCAACCGCATTAGAGACAGCGAAGGTACTTGGGTTATTCATTGGCGCGCTAAAGAAAAGAACGGCAAGTGGCGTGAGTTTTTTATGCCAACGTCAGAGTTAGCTTCGACCGACAGAATGGCAGCGACATTTGCCAGCAACGAAGTATTCCTAACAAGAACTAGAAACGCGAGAAATGACATGGCTGAATTTGCTGAAACGCTGATTGAGACCCTGCAACAATGGAAAGTTGAAACAAAAACCTATGGGCAGTTCGGATGGACTGAAGACCGCAAAGGTTTTGTGATGGGTACCAAAATGATCACCTCAAATGGGTCTACCGAGGTTTTATGCGACCCCAAAATACCTACCGATGTAGCTGTAGATTTTGGCCGAAGCGGTACGCTAGAAGACTGGGTATCTAACATCAACACGTTGTATAACCGCAAGGGTGCTGAGCCATTTCAGTTTGCGCTATGCCACTCAATGGGATCAATTCTTGTCGAGCTTATGGGATCGTCTAACTGGCACGGTTTACCTTTAGCGTTTACTGGGCATGGTGGTACGGGTAAGTCGACTGCGGCCAAGATTGCTTGCGGGTTTTACGGCAACCCGATGTATATGGAGCGTCAAACAGGCGACCAAGGGGCTACGCTTAACGCGGTAATAAAACGTATCGCCATCATGGGTTCCGTACCTATGCTGCTTGATGAATTTTCTGGTCGTTCGTCGGAGGAGCTTACACGTACCGGCTACGCTTTGGCTAACGGGCGAGACAAAGAGCGCCTTGCAACCAACGGTAACTTCGCCACAGTAGGCGGGCAGTGGTTTAAAAACTCTTTCATTACGTCAAACGATAGTATCCTTGAAAGCATAGCCAAGCTACCAGCAGGCTACAAAGTTGAAGCTACGCAGCTTCGTTTCTTTGAGGTGTCGTTGCCTCAAGACTTTAGAACATCGATCTTCCCAGACATCACACAGTCGTTTGTGGAGGACCACATGGACAACGTCTACGGCGAAGCATGTCTACCGTACATACGGTTCGTTATTAAAAACCGTGACTGGGTTCGTCGGCAAATGGTCGCTGCTCGTGGCAAGTTTAACCCGCAAAGCGAAGACGATAACAAAGAGCGTTTTTACAGAGACACTATCGTTACTGCGCTAGTTGCAGGGAAGATTGCAGAAAAGATTGGACTGGTTTCGTTTGACCTAAACGCCATGAAGAAGTGGGCAATCGAGCATGTAATGACTATGCGCGAGAGCCGTAAAGAAGTGAACACAGACATCAAGGAACACTTGGCTGCGTTTATCAGTACGCTTCACGGACGACTCATCGTTACCAAGCGCCTAGGTCATGCAAGTTCCAACAAAGAAGATTCATCTATGCCATTACGTGGAGCGCCCGCTGGCCGGTTATGCACCGACGAGCGTAAAGCGTTTATCACCTGCGCAGCGGTGTCTGAATGGTGCAAAGAAAACAACGTCACCAAAGCAGCTATTCGAGAAGAGTTGGATAAGTCGGGGTACCTAATCTACGGCCCTGACGGTGAGGTAAACCGATCAATGTATATTGGACAGGGGTCTAAGATACCAAGCGGTCTAACTCGTTGCTACGAGCTTAAATACCACAAACTGATGGACGGTGTTGGGCTGTCTGAAGTTTCCCCCACAGAAACCGAAGAGGCAAAAAATGCAGTTTAGAACAATGGAAGAGCTGCGTGACGCCATGACGCAAGCGGCAGTTATTGAAAACGCCAGAGCGCGCAAAACATGGGGCAACACCAACGCCGCCACTGGAACCCATTTAGCTAAAGAGCGCGGTGCTAAAGGCGGTAGGCCGAAAGAAAACAAGCCTAAGCCGCTAACATCGCAGGCGAAGATGGTAAACAGAATGCTCCAGACTGGTCTTAACTGCGTAGAGATAGGCAATATTTTAAGTAGACCGGCAGACGCAATTAGAACCATAAAGAAAAATTTCGAACTTCCGCGAGACGAAAGCTAATGTCGTCGCTTCCTGATTGGTGTGAAATACCTATTGATATGAATCAAGCTGCGCTTGTGTTAGGTGTGTCAAAACGCAAGTTGATCGACGCGCTTAAAGTTGCCGAGGTAAAGGCCGGTCTGCATTTTGAGTTGCGAGGAACTAAAAAAGTCTTTTATCGTGAAAACATTTTAGCGCTTCGGAAGGTAATGACGCAATGCGCCTCAAAATCACAACAAGGTTCAGCAAAAGCGGCAACTACTATGTTGACGGCTACGACCCTCAAGGCAAAAGAGTCAGACACTCTCTTAAGACTAAGGACGCTCGCCGCGCAGAAGAACTAAGAGCTGACTTAGAAAAAACACTGTGGGATGTTCATATCTATGGCGCTTCCGCAGTTATGACTTTTGATCAGGCAGCGGTTGCTTATGCCGAAGATGGCGGCGAAGCGAGGTTTCTTGTAAAAATATCTGAGCAACTAGCGGGGCTGTCACTCCACAGCATTACTCCGCAGATGGTACGCAACGCAGCAAAAAAAGCATACCCCACGAGTGAGGCGTCGACGCGCAACCGCCAGGGAGTTACTCCAGCGCAGTCCGTTATCAACTACGCACACCAGCAAGGATGGTGCGGTCCGATCCGAGTGAAGCGATTTACCGAAACAAAACCACAGCGCGAAGCTGTTGGTGTAGAATATCTAGTCGCGTTGGAACCCCACGCGCCTGTTAACCTGTTCGCCCTTATGTTGTTTCTCCATACAACTGGGCGGCGCGTTGGTGATGCGATAAACCTAAAGCCAGACGACTTGGATTTGGACAACGCCAACGCGTATATACGCAAGACAAAGAACGGTGAGCCAGCCAATGCTAGTTTGGTTCCCGTTCTTGTAGACATTTTACGAGAACTACCATCGCACAATGGTCATGTGTTTGGGTACAAAAGCAGAAACTCTATTTATGACACGCTTAAACGCGCTTGCGACAA
>Ga0206682_10003691_pt1 | contig 12882 bp, 23 predicted proteins | sample M240m12015metaG_FD_155444 | JGI IMG/M metagenome (GOLD analysis project Ga0206682, IMG submission 155444) | Ammonia-oxidizing marine archaeal communities from Monterey Bay, California, United States - M2 40m 12015 | ecosystem: Environmental > Aquatic > Marine > Intertidal zone | place: USA... | reverse complement strand
GTTACACCCCCCCCTTGGGGGGATCGCGTTCTTTGTTTCTCGCATATATATACCCGTCTTCTCTAGTTTCCAGGCCCCCCAACAAATCCGAACATTGACAATTTTATTATGTAACACTAATTTATATGTAACTATGAATAACAGACACGGGCTTAATTCACTTTATAATAGATCTGATGTGCCTAGTTATAGCATGTCTAGACCTGACACAGAGGTGCCCAGTTATAGTTGGGCTTCGATTGGTAGTGCTATAACTAGTGGCCTATCCAAGGGGGCGAGTGCTTTAGCTAACCTAGGAACTAAGGTAGGTGGAGCCATAGCAGGAGGAGCTAGTCAGTTAGGTCAGGCGGTGTCTAAGATTCCCCTGGTAGGTAATGTTGTTGGTGGTGCAGTAAACAGTCTTGGTAGTGGCCTTGGTCAGATAGTAGGTGGAAATTTTGGAAGTGGACTTAGTAGTTTATACACAGGAGCTGACAAACTAGTCGGTGGTCTTTTGCCTGGTGGAATTGGTTCATCTCAGGGCTGGATGGCAAATTTATATAATGCAGGAGATAAGGCTCTAGGTGGATACCTTCCGAATCTTGGTGGGGGCTTTGGTAAGACAATTCCCGCTGGAGGTGGACTAGGTAGTTTATTTGGTGGTGGCGGTGGAGCTGGTGGAGCTGGTGGCGGAGCATTAACTGGATGGGACAAAGCGGGAATTGCCGCTAACATGCTTCAAGCAGGTGCAGGAATTTATGGAATGCTAAACCCGCAAGGTAATGCAGGGCAGTATCAACAAGCAGCGGGACCACAAGTTCAGCCAAGGATATTAGGAGGTGGTGGAGCTGGAGGTGGTGGGGCTATAGGGGCACCAGCATCAACAGGTTTAGTAAACTCATCCGACCCGGCTTTATCAGCAGGTGGTGGTGGTGGTAATGTACCCACTATTGCACAGGCAACTGGCGGGGCAGCAATTTCTGATATTGGAGTTAAGAAGAATGGGGAGGATTTAACTAAAGCACTAAATAACTTAAATAAGAATAAGACTCAACAGGTCGCTGAGAGTGGTCTTGGTATTAATATAGTATGATCTCGTTTAAGAGATTTCGTGAGTTTCTCAGGGTAGCCTTCGGACCGAAGGTTTTATGGCGTGACTACCTTTCGATATTAAAGTCTGCCCTTACCATTGCGAAGAGTCCGTACTCACAGGAGATGTGGCGTGCCCGTATGACAATTTGTTATAGATGCCCTATATTTGATAAGGCGAGAAAGACATGCCGACCCTTTGAGAAGTCTGATATGGGGTGTGGGTGTTATGCTCCCTACAAGGCGTTGGTCAAAGATCATTGCTGGGGTAGGGGGAAGTTTGGGGACAACTTTGGATGGTAGATGAATCCGGGGGAGAAAGTTACCTTGAGAGTAAAGAGGAGAACCCCTTCCTTAAATACTCTACTCCGATGGAACCAGTGGGATCGGTTAAAGGAGAAGCAGGCGATGAACAAAGCGGTTTACCAAGGCATAGAGTCCGCATTGTCAGCAAACGAGTACGGCTTTGCGACGCGGACAATCTCGTTGGCGGGGTCAAGCATCTCGTCGATGCTCTTAGGCTTAGTCAAGTTATTCCCGAAGACGACCCCCAAAGCATCACGCTCGAAGTCTCCCAGGAGAAAGTATCGTCGTACAGCAAGGAGGAAACATGGGTAGAGGTTACGAGGTAAGTTGGAGTGGTCTTAATGGAGTCATTGAGGGGCGTGAGTGCCAAGGTGCTTTGTCACTTGAGATCCATAAGGAAACTGATCCTTTTTGGTTTGCTTCTATGCATGCATCCGGAGATCAGGTTTCTAAAAATTTTGAAGAGGGTAAGCTGGATCAAGCTTACGACTGGTGTGTCACAAATATTAAAAAGTATGAGACAGAAAGTATCGCAAGAAGAGGTAGCGAAAGTGCAGATAGATAATATCAGGCAAGACATTGATATGGTCGAGTCTAAGCAGAAGCGTTTGGACGAGGATAAAGCTCGTTTAATCATGAAGCTCGTCAGCACAAGAGAGACCTTACTTGCTCTTAAAGAGCAGGATGAGTGAATTAACCTTTGTTGTCCGAGCTGACTTGGGCAACTTAGGGTGGATTGTTCGATCCCAAAGTCTTTTGGGGGAGGGACCTGTCGGCCCTAGACTAGCGAAGGGAACTAGATTCCCGAATGAAATTGGTGTAAGCTTTGACCTTAAGGAAGATGCGAAAATCGCAGCCGAAAGTTGGAATAAGTGGTATTACTCTCAGCCCTACTTAAGCAAGAAAAGACCAAAGAAGTACATATCGTAAAACTTTTAAATCTTTGATTGCATAGTTATGTAACACGAATTAAATTGTTACAATGGAAATAACTCATTATATGTTTGCTGGAGTGGGTGTAGCCCTATCTGTCCTGGCATTCTTTCTTAAGAAAAATAAGTTAGAGTTAGACACCTTGAAGGATAATGTTCGGAAATTAGAAATTTCAGAAGCTCGTAGTTGTGAGCGTATAAGAACCCTACTCAAGGTAGTAGAGGACAGAAGAAAGGACATACAGAATTTGTATGAAAAAGCACAGAAATAGCTCATGAAGAAAAAACCTAAAGCTAAATCAAAAAAGGATGCTTGTTACCACAAGGTCAAGAAGAACTACAAGGTATTCCCTAGTGCTTACGCAAGTGGGGCTATAGCTAAGTGCCGCAAGAAAAGAGCAGGAAAGAAAAAATGACATGGGGGTTCGTAAAGGCAAAGCTGGCTCAAATCTTAAGCGATGGTTTAAGGAAAAGTGGACAGATCAGAAGGGTCGTTCCTGCGGTAATAAAAAAACTAAAGGGGTCAAGAAGTGTCGCCCTAGTAAAAAAGTTTCTAAATCAACTCCTAAAACTTGGAAGCAAGTTGGGAAAAATAAGAAAAAACTAGTAGCCCAGAAACGAAAAGTAGGAATGGGCAAAAGAACCAAGAAAGCTTAATTATGCCAAATATTAAAGGAAAGAAGTTCCCGTACACTAAAAAAGGTAAAGCAGATGCTAAAGCCTACAGTAAGAGTAAGGGTAAAAGTAAAAGTAAACCTTGTTGCAGCAAGTGCAGGAAGGGCAAGAAGTAATGCCAGCTAAGAAAGCATGTAAGCCCACGAAGGGTAAAAAGTTTGCTAAGCGAGTAGGTGGAAAATGCCGTAGCTTTGGTCAGGCAGGAAAGGCCAAGGGTGGGGGACCAAGAATTAGACCGGGAACGGCGAAGGGCGATTCCTACTGCGCGCGTAGTGCGGGTATCAAGAAGTGCAAGAAACCACCCTGCGCTAATGCTCTTTCCCGTAAGAAGTGGAAGTGCCGTGGCAAAAAATCAATGAAATGAAAAAATCCAAAGGAAAGAAATCTGCGTGTGCTATTAAAAGCAAGAAAGCTTTCTCTGCTGGTATGAACATCGGCAAGAGGATGAAAAAGCCTAAAGGCAAAAAGAAGTGAGTGATGAGGCGGTAGGAGAGGAGTCAGTTGTGAAGGCAAATTTAGCCTTCATGATTAAAGTAATTTCAGGCGTTTGCTTTATTTGTTACTCCTATGTGACCATCAAGAATAGCATATCAGAGTTAGAGAATGATAATGCCAGGATAAAACATGAGGTCGAAATGAACTCGGAATTTCGGATAAAATGGCCGCGTGGTGAGATCGGAGCATTACCTGCAGACGCAACTCAAGACATGAAAATCCAACATCTGGAGAGCAGGGTAGATAAATTAGATGATCATGTAGATGTACTAAGGTATGGAGTGAGTAACACAATTGACTAACTCATTGAGTAACATATATTAATAAGTAACATGAATCCTTTAGACGAAATAAGTAATACAATCAACCCAACAGATACAGAAGTTCCGTCCTATGGACTAGGTAGTTTCTTTGCGAGCCAAATACTTGGTAAGTTAGGCAGGAAGGGTGATTTACTTGGACTAGCTAAACAGAACTCCATGAATACATCGACTCTTGGTGGCGGTGGCTTGGGTAATTGGTTTAAGAAAAAAATTATCGATAATGGATCTGGGTTAGGCGCAGCAGGTGGAGTATTAGCCCCCAGGGTGAGCAATCCAGAGAGGGGTGGAGGTATGTCCAGCTGGATAAAGAAAAAGATAATGGACAATGTCCCCAATAATAGTACATTTGGCGCCCCTCAGCCCGCACCTCAACCCGAACCTGCACCTGCATCTAAAACATACAGAGATTTTGAATGGGGTGACTACAATGCGGATCGCATGACCCAGGATGTGGATGAGCGTGATCAGTATTATAGTAACTACCAACGGGACAAAGATTTTTGGGGCAACTTTTATGACCAGCAACCATCCATGCCCAATCCTATCGAGCAGTACAGCGAACCAATGAGCCCTTATCGGCAGAATCGGATGGATCGCATGAATCAGCGGATGCAGATGGAGCAGGATCGCATGCGTACCGATATGCCTGCCATTGACGAGGGTGAGTATACCTATATGCCAGAGGATCCCATTGACAATGGTGAGTATACCTATAAGCCAGAGGACAGGAGTAGCTTTATGCCACAACCTATGCCACAACGGCAGGGATTTTTTGGACGACCCATGCGCCGTGAGCCTTATTATGGTGGCTTTGGTGGCGGGGGATTACGTAACTTACTTGGAGCTTTAGGAAACCTATTCGGTGGCGGTGGATTCGGTGGCGGTAGATACGATAGTTCACCACGACCCCGAATGGGATTAGGGGGACTATTTAGACCTCAACTTGGCACCAATGATAGTTACACTGGTAATCGACTTGCTGTTATGCCTGAGCCTGAGCCTGAACTTGCTCCAATGCCTGAGCCTGAACCTGCTCCAATGCCTGAGCCTCAACCTGCTCCAATTCCTAGACCTAGTAGATTTGGTGGACTAAGCAGTTTGTTTAGTCGGATGTTCTAAAAATAGCAGGTGATCAATGACGAGGCACAACCTCGCAAGGCAAACGCCAACCTCACGAGTAAAACCCTCTGTTCGGAGACATCCTCCGACTCTACGCCCTACATAAATGTTTAAGTGTGAATGGATGGAGGCTAAGAGGTATCTCCTTACTAGCCTGTCAAACCCAGATAACATTCACATGGTCGACCTAGAAGAGTTCGACGGGTATGGTGAATGTTCATGTGAACACTTTAGTTTTCGCCTTTACCCTCGTCTTCGGGTTGGTAAGCGTCCATTTTCTTCACCTTGCCGTCATCTTCGGATGACTCGGAGGCAGGATTCTGAGCGTTCTGCGCCATCCTGAGATTTCGTCCATAAAGTTCCATCTTGGCGATCTCAAGGTGACCAATCACCTCACCAAGACGAAGGTCTTGATCCGCTCCAAGTTTAACTGCTAAATCGATGACCGCTTCCGCAATCGCTACTTTTTTTTCTTCGCTCATAATATTATCTGTTCATTAGTGTATCTAGGACTCCAAGTCCTATAATTAGGAAAATTGATATTAGTAATACCTCAAGCACTGGGTTCTTCTTCTTCTACTTGGGCAAACTTCAGCCAGAATACAAATAAGTATCTGTTTCCCGACTTTAGTGGTAGACCTCTATGTAGGTTACTGAATGTCGGGAATATTAAGGCATGACCGTTGGGTAGGGGATCAACTTCCCCCTTTCTCCAAAATTCTGTGCCACCACCTTCGTACCCACCTGTGTTTAGTGGTACAACCATGGTAATGTCAGCACCACCGTCATGATGCCATGAGGTTTGGGTGATTTCTTTAGGGTTGTAGTTTGCTAACTGAATAACTCCTGTATTGACCCTCCTGCCAAATATAGAATCAAATACTGGATTAATCTTGGCGTATATTAGCTGAAACATCGACCGATACCAACCAGGACAATTCTCAGATAGGATAAACTCCTCAATCTGGACATCCTTCTCTTCTCCCTCATTGACCTTAAATCCTGTTGTCTCCTTGATGTGGTTAATCTCATCGATCATTACATCGCAGAACATGTCGCTAAAAAGAGGAACTGAGTACACTTCCGGTAGATGTGTCGTTACCTTCGAAAGGACAGGAAAGTCTTTGGGATTGGCTACATTTCTGTAGTCTTTATCATCCACGAATTTCTTCAGTACGGGCTTAGTCGCCTCGATGTCCTTACTCACTTCCGCATCCAGCATCCATTCTGCAGGTACGAGTAAAAGGTGGTTCTTTATGACATGCGGGGATTCCCCTGCATCTAGGTAAGATAAATCTAAACTCATATTAAAAATCCTTTTTCTCTAGCCCATATCGGCTCTCTGTGAATCTTATCATGGCAGGGTCTACAGGTTGATAACCAGGTATCGACATCAAGGTAATGTTTCCCCCGACCTGCCTTGTGATGAACATCCGTCGACATCGCCTTCATACACACTTCGCAGATAGGTAACTCCTCCAAGAACTTGTTTCTCTCGGTCGAATATACCTTCATTTCTTTTGATCGACTCTTGGAGACACGCCTTAGTGGAGTCTTTCTTTTCAAAGGCCCGCTGCGCTTCATGATTTATCCGAATTATCGTAGGGAGGTCCCACATAGAGCCATGCCGTTAAGGCTATTAAAATTAATCCAAAAATGATTGCCCACATCTGTTACACATGATTAAGTGTTACAATGCACGAAGTCAACCTAGGAATGGAGGAAATTGAACTTGAGACTGAGCTTTGCTTGAGTTTAGCAAAGTTTTATGATTCCGCATCACCGCCTGCTTGCCCCCATGATGATATACCTTGCATGTGCGACCCCACACCAGAAGAGTGCGCCATAAAAGACGCACCCTTCCGGGAGTAGAGTATCCAAAACGGACACCAGCACGACAGAACTTAAAGATCAAGTTCGTCATTGCCCTGGCGGTTGTCAAGGAGGTCAAAGTCATCCAATCGAAATCGGTAGGTTCTAACCTTCTTACCATCCTTGTCCTCGTAAGAGTCTTCGGATATTGATCCACGAACATTAACATTCTTGCCCTTCTTAAAGAAGTTCATGATATGCTCGTTCTTGTACTCACTCCATGATTCGAAGTTTGCGAAAGAGGCAATACTCTCACCTTTACGCTTTTCGTTCCATGCGAGTCTGAATTTTACAAGGTTTCCCTTGCTGAGTTTTACCTCTTCGGCATCTGCCACTAAGGTTCCGTTGATGTAGAATAACGCTTTTCCGTTCATATTTATACTTTTACTTTGGTGTGTGAGAAGGTGACACCTGCCACCTTGCAAAAAATTTGAGCAATTCTACCCGCTTCATCGGGGTCCCTTGCTTTTATTATAGTTTTAACTGAGGTTTTTCTATCTACGCCCGTAGCAAAGACCTCGTATTCACAGATCTTTTTCGTTTTCGCTGGACCCCTCGACCCTCTATATTTTTTCTTTTTTCCTGTAATAATTACTGGAGATATAAGCCTGCCCGTTATTGAGCATTTACGCTTTTCAAGAACTTCAAGGACTCCACTTTTTTTAAGTTCATTAACCCGACCACTAACTGCATTAATTTCAATGCCTGTCTTCTTTGATATTTCTTTGAGTGAACTACCAGTCGGACTTACTGCATCGAGTATTGCCTTTGATTGCTTACTTGTAGTGCCGTCCTTACTGATTTCCTTGTATGTTATTTTACTTGTTGTTTGTACGCTCATATTCTTGGTTTACCTTTTGTGAAATCCACTTCGTGGATGTCGTCGTTAAGTTTAGCTTGTTGAATCTCTACGAACCTTTGGGAGTCTGTTTCAAAACGAATCCTTGAGTCAGTAGAGCCGGGGAAATTTGAGTGTCCGCATCCCCCGAAGCGGTTCTTTGCTACGATTAACTTTACATCCTTTTTGTCCGCACCAAGGAGGTCTCGGTGAAGTAATAGAACAATATCTGCATCCTGTTCAATCTGCCCCGATTCCCGAAGGTTATGGAGTTGTGGCTCGCCTCCGCCTTTTGCGGATTCACGATTCAGCTGACAGACTAGGAATACAACGATGTCGAGTTCTTTGGATAAAACCTTACAGGCCTTGGAAATCTGTGCCACCTGTTGCTCCCTAACTTGCGAGCTATCTTCTGGTCGCAGAAGTCCAAGGTAATCGATTACTATAGCGTTCAATCCGCTCTTACGCTTCATGATCTTGGCTATTGCCCTAACCTTGCCCATATTCATGTCGTGAGCCTCGTCTACGAAGATCGGAAGGTTATTGGTCGCCCTTACATTCTCGATCAATTCATCGGCATTTGCACGATTGACTTGTGCGTTATTTGTATTCGTCGGCATAGATTTCCCTGCGTGGATCGTAGCTAATTTTCTGCTCATCTGATCTGCGGTCATCTCCATTGAGAATATGAGGGTTTTCTTACCCTCTAGTCCCGCATTGTAAGCAAAGTTAAGTGCTATTGTGGTCTTGCCTACAGATGGGCGAGCAGCGACCACTACAAGTTGCCCACCCCTAAATCCTCCGTTTAATCCATCTCTGAGCCAAGGCAAGTGGGGGACATAAGTTGCCCCTCCTTGATTAAGCTCTTTTTCAATCGCCTTGATAGTGTGATCCGCTAACTGCTTAGAGTCCATAAGGGTTTTACTCTCGGGACGAATCATCTCTTCCAATTTAGCCTCTGCCTTCATAGCTAGGGACATTGGATCAGTCATCTTGTTGGAATCGTGAATTTCCATCTCTAAATCGGATGAAACATCCATGAGGTCACGAAATGATTTAGCCTTAATAAGGCCCTCAATGTATCGATTGCCGTGAATTGGCGTATCGCATGCCGTAAGAACCTCTGTAAAGAAATATGGGTGTTCCTCTTGGAATGTCTTGGGAAGTCTTAGCATTGCCCCGATTGATCCAAAGTCACCCTCTTTCTCCGCTAGGCATAGAGCGTGCCAATACTGCTTACATGCCTTATTCGAAAAGTAATCCGATGTGATTCCCGCCTCTACCGCTTTTGCAAAAACCTCAAAGGATAAATCATCTTCGTCACGGCAAGAGGAGATTAGTCCTCTCTCCGAATCGTAGGCATCGAATACTGATGGATTAGAAGTCATAATGTCCGACTGGCTCATTCGCTACCTCCTTACTTTCGTTTTCCCAACCTTTGTCACTAATCCAAGAATTTGGGTGACAAAATTTTGAGTCATCTAATTTACATTCGTTGACATAGGCATTGTATGCCTCGCCTAATTCCCTTGAAGTCAGCCCCGACTCGATAATTGCATCCCACTTGTCCTTAATCGTCTTACTGATACGCTCAGGAAATTTCCTGTTGTTGATCGTACCAATAAAACCTTGGAAGAACTGATGCTGAGGAGAATGCTTTTTTTCAGACACGCAAGTCTCCTCGAGACTATTATCTTTAGATAATAAATTATCATCTACTTGCCCGCCCACGTGAGGAAGAGGCTCAATGTCTCCTGTGGAGGAGACTTGGGTATTTTCAGAATTATCCGAAAAGGAGAGGTTGATGTCTCCTGTGGGGGAGACCTTAAGCCATTTCCGAACTTCCGACATTGTGGCATTTTTCGCCAACTCGGTAGCTTTTAGCCCACTCATATGAGTAGCCATTCTTAGGCTTTTAGCCGCCATGCCTCTTACAGTAAACTGAACCTTTATACTATCCATTGTCTCGAATGATTGCGGGTGATTTAGGTTTCTTGGTGGCGATGTCTTGTAGGCGTTCTTTAAGGTCCTTCCTCGCCTCTGCTTTCGAAATTCCACGCTTGTCTGCCCAGATGCTTACCATTGGTCCTTCTGAGAACCTGCAAGCTCCCAAGAAGTCATCCCACTGAAGGATGTTCAGATCCATTAATACTTTTGCTACCTTGGTGGCTTCGTAAGCAGTTATGCTCCCACTAGGTCGAAGTTTAAATCCCGGAACCGCCGTAGGGTTCTCAACTAATTTTTCCTTCACTACGGATTTAACCTGCTTGATGAATGATTCCATTATTGGAACCAACTCCATTGCCTCCGCTAAATGCTCGGGCGCTTCTAGCCACTTGGGCTGTTCTGATTTTGTCATATTTTTCCTATCCACTTTATTTATTAATACACGAAAGCAAGTGTGACCTTGCTGATGAGCATACATACAACGCACTACACCACTTGCATTGTTTCCCGCCAGGTACTTGGTCTGGGTCTTTAGAGTAAGCTCTCTTTGCTACCTCCTCGAACCACATTGCCTTTTCCTCTAAAAACTTACGGGTGTACTTTACTGTTGTATATGTCGGGTCGTTGAATGGCTCGATAAGGGCTGCGAAAACATTCTCAACTTCTGGGTGATTCTTAATCACTAGCACCGCCTGTGCTAAAAGTTGAATGTTATTAGGGGCAGGAGTATGAGACCCATGGAGGGTTTTGTAGTCTGCGATGAAAACATTTACCCCTAATGCCTCCATGTAGTCTAGTTGACCGCTCCACAGGTCTTCATACCAATATCTTTCCTCCCTAGTGATAACTCCATCCTCTGAGCCAAAAACTTTTTCCCGACATTCTTGTATTGCGAGTCGGCTTCGGTACGCACACTTTCTCCGCTCGTCATCATCGATTTTATCAAGGGGTACTTGATTTTCTTCAATCTCATGACGAATTGTCCCTTCGTTAGCTGAATCCCGATCGCCCTGCCAAGTAAACCTTTGATTGGCTTGAAAATATGCAGGGCAAAGAGAAGATGCCTCCAACTTGGATGCAGAGAGTTTTGCTTGAACTTTCTCCGACCGTTCCACTTATGCCGCCTCCTTAAAGTCCTGCTTACCGTTATTTTCCGACTTACTTACTAAAACCTCAATTGCTTTAAGAAGCTTGGGGTCGGATTCCTTTAGCACTTCATAGGCACTATCTAAAACACCCTTTAAGTAAACAGGGTCCTTGTCCATGATCTCACCCAAGGTCTTGCCCGTATGCTTCTTCTTGCCCGGCCAAATAACATCACGCTCGGAACGCTGAGTCACATGCTCGGTTGGTCGATCCATAATTGGTGCTTTTTTTGGCTCTTCTCTAGCCATCGGATCATCCTTACTCCACATTTGCCAAGCGTAACCGAATAGTGCCGCCGCTGACTTGCACGCTCCGCGAACAAAGGAGTCAGCAATATCCCTTGCTCCAATTTTGTCACCCGCAACAGGATTCATCTTGTGATCCATGATTGCGTGGGGGATTGAGGTTGTACTTGATCCGTCTTCATGACGGAATCGAATCATTAGGTAGGCTGAACCATCGGGAGCTTTGTGAAGCTCATTTCCATCAACATCCTCCGCAAGCTCGGGCATCCATCCTTGAGCATGCTCACGAATGTCCTGTAGGGTTCTCGCCCAATTAATATAGTCAGCAGTAAACCGACCTGTTCCCTTTTGGCTGACATTTTTGGGGTCAGCAACACCACTTAGATTTGGTATATTCATATTTTTATTTTGTGATTATTAAATTATTTAGCCTTAAATTCAGGCACTCCCTTAAGTGGATCTTTTTGAGCTAAAGCCTCAACTTCACTCATCCTCCACCTAGGAGTTTTGAGAGCAGGTAACCATACTGGTTTAAGTATCCCGTGCTTTTCGAGGTGAGTTAGGTAGGCGTAACCACTAGACCTACTGAATCCCAGTAATTTAAAGGCTTCCGCACTATTTAAGAAAAGTTTTCCCGCATCCATTTGATGTGTTTAAGCACCGAAATGCCTTTATGCAAGTAAAAATATCATAATGATAATAACTTGTCATAATACCGATATGTACCGAAAAATACCGATTTGCTTGACTTAGATAAAAATATATCAGACTGTAGGGTCTTGCTTAAATAGAAAGATTATAATTATGACACACCAAGCCATAAACTGCAGAATACCAAAAGAGACCTACGACTCCATGCAAGTAATTGTAGAAAACACAAAAAAATCCACCGCGGAGTTCGTTAAGAACTGCATAGAGTGGTACATAATATCGGTCGAGAAAGAATTAGATTCCGACTACAACCCACTAAAAATAGACCAGTTTGCATATAAACTAAACAGAAAGGAAAAATAACACCCCATGAATAACCCTGCGCCCTTTACGACAAACTTAAAAGTACTGCATGACTCCACTGAGTGGAATACCCACTTCGCTGGTGAAATAACTAAAGTTCAAGTGAATGGAAAAGAAATAATGCAAACTCATGACATTGCTATGAAAACTGAAAAGCTTTCTCGGCAAATAAGGTTAATTGCAATTCTCGCAAGTATGATTGCCGTAGTAGTGCTGGTATTGGTTTCACTGATCTACCAGTACGAGGATGATCATTACACTGAAGTGAGTAGTATTGTCCACTCCAGAAAGCACATCGCGGATAGACTATACGAGTTGACCGGAAACATATGGGTCATTGATCAGTGGATAGTTGACCCTAAGTGGCAACAGGGTGGCAACAGGGTGGCAAGCCCTAGTGTTCAAGCCGACTAACCCTGACTACGGATCAGGAGGTTGGGAGTTCGACTCTCTCCGGGTGTGCCACTTATTTTAAGCCACAACCTCACTAACAAAGCACCTCTCAGCAATGGGGGTGCTTTTTTTCGTTTACACCGAAGTATACCGATTTATACCGAAATATATGGTTTTACTGGCAACAAAAGTGGCAACAGATGAAGGTTAATATATTTAGGGGCGTAGTTAGGGGTAAACAGAAGTGGATACTGTCTGTCCACAATGAAGGGAAAAGACGCAGGAAATTTTTTGATTCTTACGCAGAGGCAAACTCATTTAATATTTTGGCTTGGCTTGATTTAGTTAAGGAGAAGGAACCACTAGGCGACCAGACACTTCTGTGTATAGCCAAGGATTTATACTTAGCTGATTACATAGAAAACAATTTTAATCCAGCAAAGCCAAAGCAGAAAGGACTGAGGACCACAGAGGAAAGGGTGGGTAGGTTTCTTGGGTGGTTTGGTGAG
>Ga0206682_10003690_pt1 | contig 12883 bp, 19 predicted proteins | sample M240m12015metaG_FD_155444 | JGI IMG/M metagenome (GOLD analysis project Ga0206682, IMG submission 155444) | Ammonia-oxidizing marine archaeal communities from Monterey Bay, California, United States - M2 40m 12015 | ecosystem: Environmental > Aquatic > Marine > Intertidal zone | place: USA... | reverse complement strand
GTATGATTGGGTGCTGAGTTTTGACGCCACCTCTCTTTATCCTTCTATCATTATGCAATACAATATGTCACCCGAAACTCTAGTATCTGATGAGGCATCTATCGATACTAGTGTTGATAAATTGTTAAACCGAGATACAACTATTGAAACTCAGCATGCTGTTGCTGCAAATGGTGCTAAGTTTTCTCGGCATAAACAGGGTGTCTTTGCTGAGATTACTCAAACATTCTTTGATGATCGCCAAAAGTATAAGAAGTTGATGAAAGAAACTGAGCGGGAGTTTGAGAAAACAAAAGATCCCTCACTCAAAGCCAAGATCGCAAAATACAACAACTTCCAAATGGCTCGTAAAATTCAATTGAACAGCCTTTATGGTGCGATGGCTAACCAGTATTTTAGATATTATGATGACAGGATTGCCGAGGGTATCACATTATCAGGGCAGTTTATTATCCGAGAAACTGCAAAGGCACTTGATGAATATTTAAACGAGGTTTGTGGTACAGAAGGTGAAGTCTACTCTTTCTATTCTGACACAGATTCTTGTTATATTACAATGGACAAACTTGTTAAGAAGTTCTTCAAGGATATGCCCACAGAAAAGGTCGTTGATGTCTTGGATAAGATTGGCGAGGAAAAGATTGAACCAGCAATCGCAAAGGCAATGACTAAGTTAGCTGAGTACACAAATGCATACGAGGAGAAGATCTTCTTCAAACGTGAGGCGATTGCCGATAAAGGTATTTGGGTTGCCAAGAAACGATATGCTCTGAACGTCTGGGACAACGAGGGTGTTCGTTATGAACAACCCAAATTGAAAGCTATGGGTCTGGAGATTGTTCGTTCCTCTACGCCTGCGCCTGTGCGAGAAAGTTTGAAAGAAGCAGTAAATATTTGTTTGACTAAAGACCAAACTGCCTTGCAGAACTTTGTTGAAACTAATTGGAATGACTTTAAACAAAGACCTGTTGAGCAGATTTCATTCCCTCGAGGTTGTAATAATTTAATTAAGTATAGTTCTACCTCTGACATCTATCAAAAGGGAACACCAATTCAGGTTCGTGGAGCATTGTTGTATAACCACGAGTTGAAAAAGCGCAAACTTGATATGAAATATCCTCTAATAAACGAGGGCGATAAAATCAAGTTTGTATATTTAAAAGAACCAAACACTCTCGGTGAGAATATTATTGCATTCGCTTCAAAGGTTCCACCTGAGTTCGACTTGCATAAGTATATCGATTATGAATTGATGTTTGAAAAAGCATTTATCGAACCGCTAAATACTGTCGCAGAGAGCATTGGTTGGAAATCTAAACCAGTAGCCACACTAGAGGATTTATTCGGATAATGTATCAAATAGACGTTAAAAAATTTATGGATGCGTGTGATCAACCAAGCGATGTTGGTATGAAATCAGCGCAAGCATATTTGTATATGGAACTCATCAAAGAAGAATGGCAAGAAACTGTTGATGGGTTTGAAAAGGGAGACAAGGTTGAGGTTGCTGATGGGTTAGCAGACATGGTCTGGGTAATCTTGGGGATGGCTAATACACTAGGTATTCCTTTTGATGATGTCTGGCGTGAAGTCAGAGAATCAAATATGAGCAAGTGTGTTGATGGTAAAGTTATAAAAGATAAGAATGGTAAGGTAATGAAACCAGATACATATTTCAAACCAGATATCGCAAAAGTTTTATGACCCCAGTCACTCATCTAAACTACCCGATCGACAAGGATAGGTTGCTTGCTTTGGCAGAAAGCGTTAAGCATCTTGCAGATCCATATACTGATTCAAGATATCCAGGATTAGAACTTGACTCTTGGTTGATTTTAGAGTATACTGATGACTATATTGATGAGATTATGAAAGACCTTGGAGTGAATGGAAGTCCGAGGTTTTATTGGAAACAACCTAATTTTGCGTTGCCAATGCACGTAGATAACAACACCACATGTTCGATTAATTTTGTTTTAACAGATAACCCTGCGCCTGTTAAGGTTGAGGACAGTGAATATACTTATGAACAAGCTATCCTCAATACGACTAGATTACATGGGGTTGATGCTGAAGATCAGGAAAGGATCCTCCTCAAAATAAGTATTTTTGATGAAAGTTATGAAGACCTTGTAAATAGAATTCCCTATATTATTGGAGATTAAAATGAGCCTTATAGATAAACTACAAAAGAACTCGACTATCAAAGAGTCAAATGTTCTATCAAATTCAAAGTTCTTCAACACTAAGGACTTGATTCAAACATCAGTTCCAGCGTTGAACGTAGCATTGAGTGGTCGCCTTGATGGCGGTTTAACTCCTGGTCTTACAGTTTTTGCTGGACCAAGTAAGCACTTCAAAACAGCATTCGCTATGTTGATGATCAAAGCATATCTAGACAAATATGATGATGCTGTTGTTTTGTTCTATGATTCAGAGTTTGGTGCGCCACAGGGTTACTTCGACAGTTTCGGTATTGATACAGATCGTATCATGCATACACCGATTACAGATATTGAGCAACTAAAGCACGATATGATGTCTCAACTTAATAACATTGAGCGTGGCGATCACGTCATTATAGTTGTTGATTCAGTCGGTAATTTGGCTTCAAAGAAAGAAGTAGATGATGCGCTAGATGGTAAGTCAGTCGCTGATATGACTCGTGCTAAACAGATGAAGTCTTTATTCCGTATGATCACACCCCATTTGTCTATTAAAGATATCCCTGCTGTAGTTGTGAATCACACTTATATGGAAATTGGTATGTTCCCGAAAGCAATTGTATCGGGTGGTACAGGAATTTACTACTCTGCTGATAACATCTATATCATTGGTAGACAGCAAGAAAAAACTGGTACTGATATAACAGGATATAATTTTATCATTAATGTTGAGAAGTCACGTTATGTTCGAGAGAAATCAAAGATTCCAGTAGAGGTATCATTTGAAGGTGGTATCAGTAAGTGGTCTGGATTATTAGATATGGCTATGGAATCTGGTCACGTGGTCAAACCAAAAGTCGGGTGGTATCAAGTTGCTGCAAATGGTCCAGACAGTAAGAATTATCGAGCAAAAGAAACTCATAACAAAGATTTCTGGTTGCCTATTTTGTCTGATCATTCCTTCACCTCTTGGATTGAGTCAAGGTATTTGATTTCCTCTGGTTCTATTATGCAGGATGAAGTATCTGACGAAGATATAGCAGAAGCATATGAGTAAAGAATGCTTGACTTGTGACAGTTGTTCGTGTACAATAGAGACACAAACACCTGCTATTGTGTTTCAAACACCTGATGGTGATATTGGTCTTTGCGAAGACTGTGTTGAACGAGTGAGAAGAGAATTTATTGATGAGAATAGAGACACAAATTTTATCGAATCTAGTGACTAATGAAGAGTATGTCCGTAAGGTCACTCCTTTCCTAAAGTCAAGTTATTTTACCGAATCAGATGACAGGATTGTATTCGAGAAAATCTTTGACTATGTTGCGAAGTATAATAATCCACCAACTAAAGGTGTATTGTTGATTGCTCTTCAAGACGATAGAAAAATTAGCGAAGATTTGTATGTTCAGTGCGAGACCCTTATAAATGGGTTGAATACTCTTGAAGCCGATGAACAATGGCTTATAGATGAAACCGAGAAGTTTTGTAAAGATAAAGCAGTCTATAATGCTATCATGGATAGTATTCAGATTATTGACGGATCAGACAAGGAAAGGTCTAAAGATGCTCTACCTTCTCTGTTATCAGATGCTTTGTCAGTCGGGTTTGATAATAATATTGGTCACGATTATATTGAAAATGCAAATGATCGGTTTGAGTTCTATAATCGTGTTGAAGAAAAGATTCCATTTGATCTTGATTACTTCAACAAAATTACTGATGGCGGTCTTCCAAATAAAACACTGAATATTGCTTTGGCTGGTACTGGTGTTGGTAAGTCTTTGTTCATGTGTCATATGGCTGCAGCTTGTATCTCACAAGGTAAAAATGTTCTCTACATCACTCTAGAAATGGCTGAAGAAAGAATTGCTGAACGTATTGATGCTAATATGATGAACGTGCCCATCGGTGATTTAAAAGATCTTCCGAAGAAAATGTTTGATGATCGGGTAAATAAAATTAGAAACAAGATTGATGGTAAGTTAATCATTAAAGAATACCCAACTGCATCTGCTCATGCTGGTCACTTTAAAGCATTGATACAAGAACTCAAACTCAAGCGTTCATTCTCTCCCGATATTATATTCATTGATTACTTGAACATCTGTAATAGCAGTCGTTTCAAATCAGGCTCTAATGCAAACTCGTACACTATTATCAAAAGTATTGCTGAGGAACTAAGAGGTCTTGCCGTTGAACACGACCTTCCTATTGTTTCTGCAACACAGACTACTCGTTCTGGTTATGGTAACAGCGATGTTGAATTGACTGATACTTCGGAATCATTCGGTCTTCCTGCCACGGCAGATCTTATGTTTGCCCTTATAAGCACCGAAGAACTTGAAGAACAACAGCAGATTATGGTGAAACAGTTGAAAAACCGATATGCCGACCCCACTTCTAACAAAAGATTTATGATCGGGGTTGATAGATCTAAGATGCGTTTGTTTGATTTAACAGAAGAAGTACAGAATCAAATAGTTGATAGCGGTCAAAACAAAAGTAATGCTTCTCTTGACTATTCGTTCAATACTCAAATGAATTCTAATTATGACAATTTTAAGTTATAAATAAAAAACCTATGGGATATTTGAAATTATGATCCTTAAAAATAAAATGGATAAACAGGAAAAAACTATGCTTGATCTTATTAAAAGTAAACTCGGAAACAGAAAGGGACACGATGGAATCGTGTTAATTGCAGCAGGAATTACATTTTTACTGTTGAAACCTATCGCTAACATTGTCGCTGTTGCAGCCATTGGTTATGGAGCATGGACAATCTGTATGGACGAGTAATGTCTAAGGTACTCATTGGAATAATTTTTGTTATGGGTCTCGGGGGTTATTTTCTCTATAACAAGAATCAAGAACTCATACAGTTGAACACTGCCTATGAGGTAAGAGATGCCGAACAAAGAGAAGCAATCCAAGCCATACAAGAAAGAATGGTTGTATCTCAGAAAGCATTAGCAAATCTACAATCTCAAAATCAACAATATGAGGCAGAGATGGCTAATTATCTTGATATCTTTAGACGGCATAATCTCGCTCAACTCGCAAGCGCAAAACCTGGAATGATTGAGGTGAGAGCGAATGACAGAACTAAGGAGGTCTTTGATGCAATTGAAAAAATTAGCACTGATCTTTCTACTATCAACGACTAGTGCCTGTTCTCTGCTGGGGACAAAAGACGTTGAAGTCATAACTAAGCCGATCAAGATAGACATCGCGCAACCTGTTATGCCCAGACCTTTGGATTTGAAAGAACCAAAGTGGTATGTTGTTTCTGATGCAAAGGCAAGTAATCCTTGTAACAAAGAATCATTTGATCCACCGCAGTTTTATGATAATGGTGAAGAAAGGTACAAAAGACCTAAAGTAGATCATCCTGATGGTTTACTTAATGAAAAAGGTCGAGTCATAAGAGTGTGTAAGCTGGGAAGAGAAAACCCAGATTGGCCAGATGATTATACATACATGGATAGATTTATTGACGACATCAAAAAGAAGTATTCTGGCGATGTAGTATTTGTGGCAATGACAGTTGAGGATTATGAGTTAATGGCTTATAACACTCAGGAAATTAAACGATATATCAGCCAACTAGGTGAGGTTATCATTTATTACAGAAATGTGACGATAGGTGATGAAGAAGCACAGGCGGTTGAAATTAAGATAGATAAAGAGGAAAAGTAATGGAATTCATTTTAGATCAGTTAGTAAACTTTTGGCAATTCACTGTTGTAGGTATTTTAATCATAGTTGGCTTCGTTGTAAATTATTTCGGTGTTGACCAAGAAGATCCTATTGTAAACCTTTCATTTAAAGAAATGCCACATATGAAACCAATCACAATACCAACTGCTGGTAAGGGTTTTTGGAGTGCAATTAAAATGTGGTTACTTGGTGTCCGAACGTGGGAAATCGCTAAAGACTGGAACTTCGAAGTTTGTGGTGAGAAATATGTGATCCCAAAAGGTTTTGTGTTTGATGGCGCATCTGTTCCTAAGTTCCTCGCTTCTTGGTTGTCACCAACTGGCGTATTACTTATTGGTGGTCTTGTCCACGATTATGCCTACAAGTATACTGTTCTTCTCAAGAAAGGCAAAAAATCTACTTCTGAGCCTATGACTCAAAATGAAGCTGATCAACTGTTCAGAGATATAAACATTGAACAAAATGGATTTCACGTTTTGAATAAACTTGCTTATTGGGCACTAGTTATTGGTGGGTTTGTGGCTTGGAATGGTCATCGTAAAGCAAATTGCAAAGTTGAGGTTAAGTAATGTCTGAAGAAGAAAAGGTTTTCCACCCAGCAGATTCAAATGGTGATGGAAAGGTATCAAAAGAAGAAGAAAAAATGTACCTTGAGTTTAAACGTAAGGAACTCGAAGATGCTGATGCAATGCGTGATGCGCAACGCAATATGGCATGGTTCTCACTTGGAGGAATGTTACTCTATCCATTCGCTGTAGTTATTGCTTCTCTCACTGGATTAGATCAAGCACAAGAAACGCTAGGTGATATGGCTCCAACATATTTTGTTGCTGTTGCTGGTATCGTTGCTGCATTCTTTGGTACTCAAGCTATGAAAGGTAAGAAGTAATGGATCCAGTAGAAGCGTGGAACTCATTATCTTACTTTGATGGTGTCTTGTTCACTATTTGGTTGGGTATACTTTACACTGGTAAATGTTGGATAGATAGCAAATTCAAGTAATAAAAGTGTTGACTTTTTCATTATAATGTAGTATAATAGTCCTTTGTGATGAGGATTTTATTATGGATGCACTACTTGATTATATTGATGAATTGAATGCAAACAGAGTTTTTAAACTTCAGAACACTGCCACCTATTGGCGCCATAAAGGTGTCGAAACGATTGAGCAATTTGCTCGTCACGCTATAGAGGTGGCATTTACTGATGCTTGGATAGGGTGTTATGGTGTACGGCACAATGGTTCTATTGATCACTTCACTGATTCTGAATTGATTAGTATGACTGATGAATTAAATGAGCAACGATTATTTGACGAGGAATTATAATATGTTTAAAAAAGTTTCTGAAATGTATCGTATGATAATGGACTTGAGGTTCAATCCTCTTAGATTTATTCCTGACCCAGTAATGCAAGGTTATCTACTGATGGCTCTGTTTGTTATGTGGTCAGGATTCTTTGGTTTGATTGCGATCTATTATATTGGCTGGTTGGGTTATAGCATCCCAGTAGCGATCGGTGTTCACATAGCATTAGTTGTCCCTACAATTATTACTAATGCAGTGTTTGAAATGGCTGAAGAGGATAAACACTAATGGAAGATTTAACTTGGACATTATGTCCACATGGTAAAAGTAAAAATGTGGCGCAGTGGGTAGTAGATAATTTTTCAGATAAGACTGCTACTCGTGCTGTCGATGTTTGGGTAAAGGCATCTCAACAAATATTAGATGCAGAAAAGGATAAAAACTGATGCCCTTGTATGATTTTATGAATGAAGAGACTGGTGAGGTCGAAGAAAGGATTGTAAGTATCTCAGGGTTTGACCAGTTTCTTAAAGATAACCCTCATTTGAAGCAAGTGCACATTAATGCTCCTGCGTTGAATCAGGGGGGTTTGGGTGACAGAGTTAAGAATGATGGCGGTTTCAAAGAAGTCCTTTCTAAAATTTCTGATGCCAACCCGAACTCAAAACTTGCTAACACTTATGGTAAAAAAGACAAAAAGTCTGTTGCCGTGAGAGAAGCTGTTCAAAACGTCCAGAAAAGAATGGGCGATATTTCAACCAAAAATGCAAAAGACAACTGATATAAATATAGGATAAGATAATGGCTGAAGAAAAAACAAATCCTCTTGAAGGTGAGATAAACGTAGAATATGAAGAGATGCTTTCATCACTCATCACATCTTTGACAAAGGAAAGACTTGGTGCGTTGGCTCAAGGTAAAGTTATTGCAAATAAATACAACGAACTTCTTAAAGCGAACCAAGAGTTAAACGAAGCGTTAATTAATGCTCAAGAAGAATTGAGTCATAAGAATAAAGAAATTAACAAATTAAAAAAGAGTGTAAAAAATAATGCGAAGTCTGAGGACATTTCTGAATGAAGATGCACAAGGAAAGAATCTGCATCTAGAGCATATTGAGGACGAAATCCTCAATCATGGCATTGGTGGGGCGAGAGGTTCTATCAATTTCATCAGATCCCTCAGAGATATGTTGGCTGGTCATTCGCGATCCTCTATTAACATGACAGTTAAGTGGGATGGCGCACCAGCCATTTTTGCAGGGATAGATCCTTCTGACGGCAAATTTTTTGTCGCTAAAAAATCAGTTTTCAATAAAACTCCACTCCTTTATAAGACGCAATCAGATATTTCTTCTGACCCAAAACTACCTGCGTCTCTGAAACCCAAATTCAGTATTGCCCTTCGAGAGTTCTCGAAGTTGGGCATTACTAATGTTCTCCAAGGTGATTTGATGTTTACATCAAGTGATCTAGAGTCCGATATGATTGATGGGCAACGTCACACAACTTTCCAACCTAACACAATCGTCTATGCAGTTCCTCAGGGAACGCCACTTGACGTCAAGATTAAAAAAGCAAAGATTGGTGTAGTTTGGCACACGTCATATTCTGGACGCTCTCTACCAGAAATGCAAGCATCGTTTGGTGCTAATATAAACAATCTTCGTAAATCTCCTTCTATCTGGATGGACGATGCAACATACAAAGATGTATCTGGTAAAGCAACCTTCACTCAAACAGAAACTGCTTCAATTACTGCAGTTCTTTCTGGTGTTGGCACTACATTCAGAAAAATAGACTCCGCGAAACTAAATTCATTTCTACGCTATCAAGCAGGGTTTACTGGTAAGATGCTTGGAGCGAGCGTGAAGACATATATAAACTCTAAAGTCAGACAACAAAAAGATTTGAAAAGATCTCACGCTTCAGGGTACTCAGCGTTTGTTGCCGACAAGTATGATAAAGAAATCGCCAAATTAAAAACCGAGAAATCGCAAAAGGCACTTTCTGATAAGAAAGAAGCTGCAATTAAACTTGCTAATGAATATCAAGAATTACTTGGAAATATATTTGAATTCATGTCTGGTATTGTTCAAGCCAAAAATATGATTGTTACAAAATTAGACAGCGTAAAGGGTATGGGAACATTTATTAGAACTTCAAATGGTTTCAAGGTCACAAATCCAGAGGGGTATGTTGCTATTGATCGTGTGGGCGGTAATGCGGTCAAACTTGTAGACAGAATGGAATTCAGCTTCAACAACTTCACAGCTATAAAGGCATGGGACAGATGAGTAAAACATTAGTATTTGCATTTGGTAGGATGAATCCTCCCACAGTTGGGCATGGTAAACTTGTATCAAAGGTAAAGCGTGTTGCAACGACTAATCGCGCAGACCACCTTATTATCGCCAGCCACTCTTTTGACAAAAATAAAAACCCACTAGATCCGAAACTAAAGTTGAAACATCTAAAGGGTATGTTCCCAAATACTAATTTTAAATTATCAGATAAAATGAATCCTAATTTCATCTCTCAACTTAAATTGTTGACTGGCAAGTATGATAATGTAATAATGATTGCTGGTTCTGATCGCGTACCTGATTTCCAACGATTGCTCGATAAATACAACGGAAAAGATTTCACATTCAAGACTGTAAAAGTTGTATCTGCGGGTGAGAGAGATCCTGATGCTGATGGCGTTACTGGTATGAGTGCAAGTAAGATGAGACTCCTAGCAAAGAATAATGACTTCAACGGATTTAAGCGTGGATTACCTGCTGGATATCGTGGAGCGAAAGAATTGTTCAATGATGTCCGAGATGGGATGCAATTGAAAGAAACGTATGTATCATTTTCACAATATATCAAGGAATAATAATGAAACTAAGTAAAAATTTCTCACTTAAAGAGTTTACAAAGTCACAGACTGCAACTCGTTTGGGTATCGATAATACTCCAGAAGGCGAGCATATGCGTGCTGCACAGGAGTTGTTCACACAGGTAGTACAACACGTCAGAGATGAGTTTGGCATAACTCGTATCAACTCAGGGTATCGTTCTCCTGCACTAAATGAAGCTATCGGTGGTTCTCCTCGTTCTCAACATAGTAAAGGTCAAGCGGTTGATATTGAATGCGACAAAGCAGATAATTTAGTTGTTGCTCAATGGATCCGAGACAATCTAGAGTTTGATCAACTCATTTCCGAATTTTATACTGAGGGCGATCCTTCTTCAGGGTGGGTTCACGTTTCTTATGTAAGCCCAGAAGATAATCGTAAACAATGCCTAACTGCTCAGCGTGTTGACGGAAAGACTCAATACAGTGTTGGACTTCCCGAATAATTATAAATAAGACTATGAAGCCATTTAAAACTTACTTAGAAGAATCCAGAATCACTTGGATCAAAAAACCAGATGGATACGACAGTGCACGTAGGATGATTTACAAGCACGTGACGTCAGATGGTAAGTTTGAGATTCGTATGTCTGGTATGGATAGTACTCGTAAGAACAGAGATGGTAGTCAGAAAGTGATGCCTACAATTTTTGATAATCATCCTCCATCATTTAGACCCAGACATCCTGTTACAGCATACAAAACTGTCAATGATGCTAAGAAAGATGTTCAAAGGTGGAGAGATAGTCATGGAGTTTAAGGACTTCATTTCAGAAGGCGTAAACGACCCAGCCATTTTCAAGGCAGTATTCCTTGCAGGTGGTCCTGGAAGCGGTAAGTCTTTTGTTGTTGGTAATACTGCATTACAAGCACAAGGTTTGAAGCTGATAAATTCAGACAACTTTTTTGAAACCTTGCTTGCTAGAGAGGCGATGACGCCAACTCCAGAAAATATATATTCTCCTAGAGGTCAGCAAATAAGAAATACAGCTAAAGCACTGACTGCTCTTCAACAAAAGATTGCTGTAAAAGGTCGTTTGGGTCTTGTCATTGACGGAACTGGTAAAAATCTCGCAAAGATTAAAACCCAAAACGAAAAACTAAAGAGTCTTGGCTATGATACTGCGATAGTATTTGTAAATACTGATAAAGAAACTGCAATTGAACGAAATAGAAAAAGACCAAGACAACTCCCAGATGAAAAAGTAACAATGATGTGGAAAGGTGTTCAGAATAATATGGGCGCATTTCAACAGATCTTCAAAGAAAATATGTTTATCGTTGATAACAGTGATAACGTAAACACAGAAGCTAATATGTTACAAGCATATAGAAATGTTAAGAGGTTTGTTGACTCACCTATACAATCACATATTGCTAAGAAGTGGATATCTGATCAAAAGTCTTCTAGAAACAGAATGAATGAAAAATTAGACGCATCTGATTCAATGGGTAAGTGGATTGATGATTTCCAGAAGTCTGATGCACCACAATTCAAGGGTAAGAATAAAAAGAAACGACGCCAAATGGCAGTCGCAGCAAAGTTGGATGCTATGGATGAGAAAACAGAAGTAAGACAGGATAACGATATCGCTAAGAGGAAAGGCAGTCAACCTGCCAAGTACCACGCAGGTTTGAGTAAATCTACCAAACAAAAGCGGGATGCACAATTCAAACGCCAATCGAAAATGTCTGATAGTAATCCAAAGGCATATAAACCAGCACCTGGAGATGCAACTGCGAAGACTAAACCTTCAAAGTATACAAAGTTTGTTCAACGTATGATGGACGAAGAAGGGTTTGAGCCACACATGATGTACCACCCAAAGACTGGAAAGGGTATCATGGCGAAAAGGTATGCAGACCACGTTAGACTCGACAAACTCGGTTACGTCCACGACAAGAAAGATGTTAAAGAAAAGGTAGAAGATGTCTTGGTTGATCCAAAGACTAAGAAAGACCCAATGGCTCTACCCAAAATAGGTAAACTTCGCAACGTACAGAAACGTGTCTCGAAACAACGTGTGAAAGATACCAAAGTATTCGATAAGATTAAAATTGACGAGAACGAACTTCCTAGATCAACTTCCTTAGATGAAGTTTCAATGTCAGATATCGTTAAATCCAAGACGATCTATAAAGACAAATATGCTCAAATGGCTAAATCAGTTCTTGACGACTATAAGAAAGATAAAAAAAGTCGAGGCGGTAGAGCAAGGCATGATGTATATTTTTATGCAGGAAAACTACTTCGCAAGTTTAATTTGACAAACAAATTCAATACAAAGATTCTTGGTAAACAGGCAGTCGACCTATTAGGTGAAGAAGCCAAGTACGAACGAGGAACTCCTGAAGCTACTGCATATATGAAAGCGATGACTCCAGGAGAGCCAGGAAAAACTACTAAGAAAAATAAAACATCCTCAAAAAGACATTATAGAGTAGACGAGAAAAGTATCTGCGAAGAAGATGGTATAATGTGTGGCGAAGGTAAGTATTACTGTAGACAACGTAAAGCGTGTGTCGACATTCCCGAGGGGTATAAAGATCGCGGAGATGGATACATTGTCAGAGAAAGTGTTGCTGATGCAATAGAACACGTGAATAATTTGTACGCAGGTATTCTTGAGAATCTAGAGGATAATGGAAAACCAATTGTCGCTGAGCCAATGGACACTGCATTGACTGAAAAAGATATACGAGATATGATGCTTCAGGCAGACAACGTCACGATTGATGATATGGTAGACCTTGGAATATTAGAACCCGATGAAGTGGTAGAAGT
>Ga0206682_10003688_pt1 | contig 12890 bp, 14 predicted proteins | sample M240m12015metaG_FD_155444 | JGI IMG/M metagenome (GOLD analysis project Ga0206682, IMG submission 155444) | Ammonia-oxidizing marine archaeal communities from Monterey Bay, California, United States - M2 40m 12015 | ecosystem: Environmental > Aquatic > Marine > Intertidal zone | place: USA... | reverse complement strand
TATCATAAGTGACACTTCTGACACATCACTAAATGACAAAATAAAGATCACAGAAAGTGGTGTGTTGTGTATTGTGCCCGAAGACCTTGCCACTAATACCCCGGCGATAATCGAGTACAAAATAAGATTATGGGACTTAATGAGTCCATCCATATGGGACTGGGAACCTGCCGGTGCCGACTCCGTGGAAATCTATGAAACACTAGAAGAGATAACAACTAGAGAAGAAGCAAGAAAGTTATTTTGCTATCTAGAGTTGCTCCACGATTTTGACGCTATGATGATTATGTCGCCCAAACCGGGTGGTTACATCACCAAAGCTCGATGTCAGAAATCTGGATCAGCTAAATATCCTTTTTCTATTAGCTTATACTAATTTGTAATTAGCTTATATTAAAACGATCTAATATCAGAGGAGACCACTAAGAGCCATTTGTGATACCCTATGACTTAGGTTGGCTTTGAGTAGAAAACCCCAGAGAGGGACAGAGAGGAGCAGAGATGGTCCTTTGTGGTTCATTAGTGGTTCATTAGTGGTTCTTGATGAAAGTTTATCGAGGGAAGGAGCTTGCGACTGACCGAGTAGGTCAAGTCAAGTACGAAAGAAAAAATTTTCGCGGCGCGGCGACGATACTCGATTATCACGCAAGATCTTGATTGATCACATTAAAGAAGAGATACAATCTATTTCTCTAAAATCGATCACACTATAGAATAACACTTCTAGTTCTATTAATGATCATTAGGGACCATTAATGCCTATTAATTACCCTTAATACCATTAAGGACCATATACGTAAGCCATATAGGACCATTAAGAGACCCCTAGTGCTATGTTTATCGTTAACCCTTAAAACTAACCCTAACTAACAACTTACCAATGGCGAAGCAACCGCCCTATAAACAAACTAAGAGGAATTTCACATGCTAGACCAACTGGCTGTTTTTGTAAAAGCAATACTAGCTGGGGCTCTTGTTGCAGTGGCAATATCATCTATCTACATTTACCGAGTGTGGACTAAAGACACGACTCGAAAGGTGAAGCTATCTGTGATGGGGTTCTCGATTGAGCTTGGAGAGACTAAGACCGACAATGTTAATGTTGTACCGCTGACCTCCGTTAAGGAGGAGCAACAAAAGCAATCAGCGTAAACGGAGAATATTATTATGATAAGCAAGATAGCAGGAATGCTCACTGGTGAACTACTAGGTACAGTAGCCGGACTATTCAAAGATTACCAAGATAATAAGCTCACAAAGGAACAACTCAGATTTGAATTAGAGACCTTTGAAGAGACAAACGCCCAAGACCTTAAACTAGCTCAAATTGATCTTAACAAGCAAGAAGCATCTCATGGAAGCATGTTTGTTGCAGGTTGGAGACCCTTTCTAGGGTGGGTTTGTGGTCTGGGATTTGCTATGAACTTTCTAGTAGCACCCGTTGGCACTTTTATTTGTGCCTTCTCTGGTTATCCAGATATTGTCTTTCCTCAAGCTGATGTAGCAACTATGATGCCCATACTGGTAGGTATGTTGGGATTAGGTGGTTATAGATCTTATGAGAAGACTAGTGGTGTGACGGATTCTTTCACAAGGAAAAAATAATGCCAAAAGGACCGGGAACATACGGCAAGAAAGTAGGACGGCCACCTGCTAAGAAGAAGGCCCCTGCTAAGAAGAAGCCGATGAAGAAACCATCAAGGAGGAAGTAATGCCCTCTAAAAAGAAACCTAACCTGTTTGATAACATCCGAAAGAAAAGAGCGAGGATTAAAGCTGGCTCTGGTGAGAAGATGAAGAAAGCAGGTGCAAAAGGAAGACCTACTAATAAGACAATCAAGAAAGCTGCTGCGGGAGCTAAAAAGAAAGGAGGTAAGAAATAATGCCTTCAGATTGGCAATTAGAAAGAGCCGGAGTAAGCGGGTACAATAAGCCTAAGCGGACTCCTAAACACAAAACAAAATCACATGTAGTAGTCGCCAAAGTTGGTGACAAAACCAAGACCATCCGATTTGGTCAGCAAGGTACTAAAGGTGCAGGTAAAAACCCTAAGTCAGCCAAAGAAAAAGCTCGTAAGAGTTCATTCAAGGCCAGACATGCTAAGAATATCAAAAAGGGTAAAATGTCTGCGGCGTACTGGGCTAACAAAGTCAAGTGGTAAAATACTAAGGAAAATCTGATGATCATAAGCGATACATACGCCTTTATACAGGTACCTCGTACTAGTAGTTCTACTATTAGCGGCAACCTCGTTGACATACATGGTGGTGCAGAACCTGACATCCATGTAGCTGTCGGAGAGGAAGTAAACGGGGAAGTACACGATCTAAGTAATCGTTTTGTATTTGGGTTTGTTAGAAATCCTTATGAGAGAGAATTTTCACAATGGAAGTACCATAGCCGTAAAAAGGGTGATGTATTTACAGAAATAACCTTTGAGCAATGGGTACTGTGGAGATACCGAAATCTAGATTTACCAGAATCTTGGTTCTTTGATACAACTGTATACAACTACCTTCGGACATTTAGTAGATACCCTCAATTGGGATTCTTTCTAGACAACGAGGGTAGCATGCATACAGATTTCATAGGCACTTATGAGAGACGGCAAGAAGGTCTTGATTTTGCTTATGCACAATTAGGCTTTACAGATCAGTCGGGCAAGACTCGTGAACAGTCCAATGGTCCAGAGCCTACTTCTAGTTATCAAGAATACTATACAAAAGAAATGATCGAACTAGTTACTGAAAGATATATGCCAGACTTAATAGCCTTTGGATATAGCTTCGAAGAAAGAGAGTCCCAGTGTATGCGCCCGGATCTAGTTTGCGATAGACAGTTTAGAAACATAGAAACTCGTCGATACTTGCATAAATGACCCTTTTACGCACAACAACAGTAAGGATCCAAATAACATGGGTAAGAGAAATAAGAAAGTTTACAGTCAATCTTATGTAGCACCTCCTATCTTGGCGAAAACGCCGAAGCAACAAGAATTAATGGATGCAATAAAATATAACGATCAAGTAATAACCACGGGTTCCGCAGGGACAGGTAAAACATTTATTACCGCCGGATTAGCAGCAGACTGGTATGCTAAACGACCTGAAAGGAAAATCATCATCACTCGACCTATGATACCCGTAGGCGAGGATATCGGACACCTACCCGGTGATCTGAGTGATAAGACTGTACCGTGGGCCTTGCCCGTTTTAGAGGTTATCAAACAACGTGTTGGAGCTGCAAAGCTTAAATGCGATATGGATAAAAGTATAGAAATTGTACCTTTGCAAATGATGCGAGGACGTACTTTTGACGACTGCTACATACTAGCAGATGAATGCCAAAACCTCTCAATAGAACAAGCTAAGATGCTAATTACCCGAGTAGGAGTAAATACTAAACTTCTCATTAACGGTGATTTGAAACAGAAAGACATACCTGCCTACTCTGGTTTGGCATGGTTACTTAAACAAATAGAAAGGTATTATTTGCCTGTCCCTAACATAGAGTTCACCTTAGACGATTGTCAAAGAAGTGAAACGTGTAAGATGTGGCTTGAAGTCATGGAGTGGGAATACAGTGCTCCTGACCCCGTTGTACCTATATCTACTAAATTAAAAACAATACATTGATACACTGCCTGATTACGTCCTATCACGGGCGCTCACTATAATTTAAATGGAGCTTAAAATGCCGAATCAATTTAAAGAATTTTTTACAGAAAGCAATACCGCATCGTATGTAAGTTCCCCTGTTCATAGAGACAGTGTCAATAACCGAACATGCGTATTCCAAGCGAAGGTAAACGTAGGTGATACAGTAATTCTACAGGGTCGTTTACACGACTCTATGGATTATGTTAACATCCTTACTGCTACAGATACGTCCGTATTACAAGAAGTTATCACTGCGGCTGAATTCCGTGTAACCGTAACTAACACAAGTGGCCAATCGGTAATTTGTGCTCTAGCAATATAAAGGTAGATTAATGGCTATTACTTATAATTCTCCCGGCATGATCCCCGGCCAGAATGGGGTATCTAACCCGGCGAATACCGAAACAATATTGATATCCTCACAAGGTGGATACGAATTAACTGGAGGCTTTGCTGATCGAGTATCAGGAACTGCAGGAGCGTCAGACCTAGGAAACGATGTAGAATACACTAGTACTATGGTAGCTACCGATGCGTGGTTACGCTTTGGATTTAATAGCACTCGCCAACAAGCTAACGACACCCCTTACTGGGCTGACTCAGGTGACTCTGGCGAAGCACCTCACACGGGAACCACCGATTACATTAGTAAAGGTTTGTTCTCCGGCGCTTATATGCCTAGAGGCGTAACTAATCTGTTTAGCTTCGATGATGACACTGCGTATAACGCGGCTTCTACTTCAGGCACCGTATATAACTCAGCTATTGGGTCTTACGATATGTCGCAGCTAAGTGTAGGTGACTTTTGCCAGTTTCGATTCGACTTTAACCTTACTCCACAGTTTGCCAATACTACTGTAGAAGTAGGTTTAATCTGGTCTACTCGAGACTCCTCTAATAACTCAACATTTACCTTTGCTCTTACTGGTGAACCATTATTTTATGGTGCCGGTACTACTGGGCAGACTTTCCTTAACCGGCCAATAACTACAGCCTACCTTGCTAGTGCTGAAGATGTAAATGCTCGTGCGCTCCCTGCTATTCGCTCGGATCAGCCAGTGTTTATTCAGCCTCTAACAACACTGTTCGTAGTGGGGAGATAATAGATGCCTATTCGTATTCAAAGAAATGAAAATGCTAACGCAATTACCTTCGTAGGTTCTTCACAGCCAGCTTATTGGAACGCTTGTTTAGAAGGCGAAGTCAACGAAGACGACAGCACTCGAGTCAACGTAGTGAACACAGTTCGTACTACTGACGCTGACAATAAAGTATTTGAGTTCTTTGCAGTTCCTTTCATGGAATTCCAAACATCTCTAGGTACAAGCTTTGCAAATGCTCAAGAGTGTGCAGACTACATTACTGCACAGGCTAACGCTACAGCTATTGGTATTCTCGAATTTGGAGCTACAGATGTTGTAGACTTCCAAAGAGACGCTACTAACACTACTATACTCGTTTCTACAGGACATTCATACCCTGTGAACAGTATTAAAGCGGTCGCTAAAGCAGATGGCACAATAACAATTAGAGAGAACGTAGACAGCGGTGCAGACCTTATGAGGTTTATACGCAAGGCTAACGTTACTTTTGGTGGACAAACACAAGCACAACAATTAGCTCCTGTAGTTAATGCTTGTAATTCATTGTTCACAGTAACACCTGTAGGTGGTGGTGCAGAGGATAGATTCGTATCTAACTCCTACACAACTAGAACACCCGCAACAACTGTTTTTGGTGATGTTATCAAAACAATTAGTGGTGGTCAACCTATAGCGTTAAAAGGGACTAATACTAGTTCAGAATTTAATGACGGTTTCTTTACAACATCTCACCCTATATCAGCTAATGGAGAATACTTCCAGTTTGATAACTCAGGGCATGACCCTCTGAAGAAGATGATGATTGGCTTGATGTTGACATCAGAAGTTTCTGTAGCGGCTCTAGAAGACAATACTGTAACAGGTGAAGACATGGACTTAGCTGTTCGTCTTAAGCCTAACGCTACTTATGAGCATTCACCTTACGGTGCTGTGATTGAGAGCGGTATGTTTGAAAACCCACAACGCTCTGACGAGTATCGTGCAGGGATTGACGATGACGGAAGACTATTTATATCTCATTACAACGATAGTGCTAGTGAATGGCAAGTAATTGTTCGTTCAGCACTAGTAACAGCTAATGAAGAATATAGCTTGGTAGTATTCTTAAAGCAAGAAAATGCGGCTTGTAGCTATGTTATAACTGGAAAAGAAATCTACAGTGGTCCAACAATGACTTACTACTATATTGAGTCTCCTGACGGTAGTTTCTATTATCCTCTATTCTCAACAGAAGAAGAGGCTAACCAAGCAGACACCAACAACGGTGGTTCAGGTGCTTCGCATCAACATACTTTTGCGGATGAAACACCTACATCACAGATATGGTACATGCCATCTACTGGCGGTACTCATGCGGGGAGTTCAGCTCCAAGTAACACAGCAGATATAACTTATAATGTTATAGCTACAGGTGCGGATGCTAACTATGCTCCAGCCGCTTTCACAATCAATGATTTGTCAGTAAATGAGAATACAGCAGTTAACTATCAAGTAGCCCCTGCGGGTGCTTCATGGACTACAACTGTATCAGGTTTACCTCTTAACTTAACCTTATCAGGGGACAACATTGTAGGTACTACTCAAGACATTGCAGGATATGCAGATACAACTCCAAGTGTAGTATCAACAGTAACAGTTACAAGAACCAACACTTTCGGTTCTACATCTAGTACTTTCGATATTACAATAGTAAATACTGCGGCTCCGGCTACAGCTATTACTGGCTTTACGCATATAACAGGAAGCACTAACTTAATAGACTCAGATACCCTCGATGACGGTTCTGCAGTTACTTTAGATGATACTGTTGAGGATGGTAAAAGGCTTAAAATAACAGATGCTTGGATTACAGCAAATGTTCTTGCGAACTTATCAGAAAACGAAGACAAAATATTCATTGGTTTCTCACCTACACCAACTAGTGGTTGGTCAGGAATAACTGTTGGTGACTTTAACTGTGGATTTAGATTCCAGTATAACTCAGCAACTTCTGTTAGAATTACACCTATGCTTGGTGGAACTTCAATGGGAAGCACAGTTATACATGCTTACTCAAGCAACCTTGGTTATGACTTCTATATATCCAACAAAGGCGGCGTTTGTGAAGCTAACTATCACAGTTCTACTACTGATAAGTCTACAGAACCAACTGCGGCAGATGGCGGTACTTGGGATTACACAGCTACACAAGACACTTCTGTTACTGAAAGTAAAACAGTAGTAATAGGTACAAGTGCCACAACAGCAGATATTTCACTTAGTGGTATTAGTGAGCACACTCTACCTACTCCCTCAACTATAGTTACTGACTGGACTAAGGCTTTAGACTTTAGCGGTTCTAATGAACACCTAAAACAAGTCTCTTCAAGCATGTATTCCCAACCCTTACAGATGAACGGTCTAGCTAACACAGTTGATTTAGGAACAGTCTCACAAGGTGATACATCTAATCACACATCTGCCAGACCTTGGGCAACAGCAGTTGTATTCAAGTCTGATGGTAACAACAGTAACCAGATTATCTGGAATCAAGGCGAAGGGTCTTCAAGCGGTAACGACAACATCTACCTGAGACTGTCTGCGGCAGGTAGCCTATTCTTTGGGTGGGGTCGTGAAGGTAGCGGATACAACGAGTGCAGACTCGCCAACCAAAACATCTCCACTTCTAACTGGTACGGTGTTTCTGTTGCACACTCTGGTGTAAGGCTAGGTGGTAACGCTGCTACTGCGGCTAACTTAGCTGATTGCTTTGATATTCGTATCATGAGCAGTGCGGACTCATTTGGTTCACTAAGTAGCAACCTATCTACATCTGCTAACTGGACAAGCAGTGGAAACAGAATGGATAGGACTGTGGCAGGTGACTTCACCGTGGGTGGGCGTGGAAGCAACAAGAGTTTTCACGGTAAGATTGCTAGTATGGTCGTTACGACATTACTTCAACAATACTACTCTATTGCTCAAATGCCTGAAGGAACTATGGTTGGTGCTGACCAAGCTAAAATGATGATTACTGACCCAATTCAGTGGGTTGATAATTACAAAGTTAGATTGGGTTCAGGAAACCCCAATGGTTTGTTTAGAAAATCTGCTGAAAGGTTCGCAACCAATTACTTTACATTCGCAAATGCTTATCAGCACACTCATGTATGGTTAATGGGTGACGGTACTAGCGATTCTTACGCTAACGGTGTCCGAAACTACATCAACCCGTCAGACCAAAACTTTGTTAAGATGCAGCTAAACAGCATGGTGTCTAACGACATCGAGACTGTGAACATTCCAGGTCTAACTTAATAACTATTGACAACTCCTAGTTTATATGTTATAAGCTAGGGGTTATAGTCAACCGATAGGAACTTTAATGATTCTCAAACAATTAGTAAATGATAAAACACTGTACGATGCTTTTATAGAAGAGTTGGATATACGGATTAACTTCGCATATAAACAGTTAGAACAGAGGGATGAACCCTTGGAACTACACCGACTACAAGGTGAAATAAAAGCATTGCGTAGCTTGAAACAATTACGTGATAAAATTAACGGAGAGAGAACGGAGACATTTTAACAATGATGAAGAGTAAGAACAATAAGCTCTACGAAGAAGGTGGCTTAGCTACTGACGGTGTAGACGTAGACCCAGTATCAGGTAATGATGTACCTCCTGGCTCTAATGCAGAAGATGTAAGGGATGATATCCCTGCACAACTATCGTCTGGTGAGTACGTTGTACCTGCTGACGTAGTGAAGTACTTTGGTGTAGCTCACTTTGAGAAACTAAGAGCTAAAGCTAAAGACGGATTAGAAGGCATGGAAGAAGATGGACGTATGGGTGGTGAGCCTGTAGAGGAAGCTTCAGTGGGCGTGTCAGATGAAGATTTAATGAACCTAGATGGTTACGCAACAGGTGGAATGGTAATGAAAGACTCAGATGTAAACAGCATAATAGATCGTGTAAAGGCAGCTGCAAAGTCTGACCCTTCCGTATCTAACTTATTAAAAGCAAAAGGTATCTACATGCAAGACGACAATGTAGGGCCAGAAGTAAAAGGAATGGCAGGGCCTCGTAAGTTTAACGAAGGTGGTACTGCTGATCTAAACTCGACAGGTACAACAGGTAACTATAACCCTTACACATACACACCAGGATTCTCTGTAGAGTCAGGTAGTACGGGTGCAGCTCCTACAGTTCCAGGAACTCCTGCTACACCTGCTCCAGTAGCAGCACCAGTAGCTCCTGCTCCTGTTACATGTCCTCCAGGTTATGTACTAGATACAACTACTAACTCTTGTGTACCAGAAGATAACAGAAGTGATAGAAAAGCTAGAAACAAGGTAGAGCATGACCCAGAAGCTTGGATGAAGAAGTACGACTACACAGACCCTGCTGTACTTATGGAACAATCATTAGACACACTCAACATGGGTGAGACAGATGAAGAAAAAGGTTTCTTAGAGAAAGCTGCAGGTGCAGTATCTGGATTCTTCGACAACGGTATCTTTGGTAAGATATTTAAAACACAGAAGCATGCTGAAGTATTAGCTAACGCAGCTGTATTAGAATCACATGGTTACACAGATCAAGCTACTAAGTTACGTGAAGCTGCAGGTGGATACGCTGAGTCTAACAAGTTGAAGTTAGGTGGGTTCTTTGACTCAACTACAACTCTAACTAAGATGGCTATGGGTACTTACGGACAGACTGAAATGATGAAAGGCAACTACATGCCTTCTAACAACACTAAGAAAGCTGATGAGAGACCACGTACATCTAAGTCTGGTGGACGTTACACTTACTCTGATGAGAAGTACAAGGATAAAGGTTTAGAGTTAGCTAAGAAGATTAATGCATACAGCCCTAAGACTAAGACAGCTTTAGGTGCTAAGATAGCTAAAGGCGATGCTCGTCCAACAACTTGGAAAGGTGGCTCAGTAGCTACTAACCAAAATAAACCAGGTGGAAGTAAACCTAATAGTAACTCTCCAGGAAACCCTGCTCCTAAAGCTCCTTCAGTAGCAAAGCGTAAAGAATCTGCTAAGAAGAAATACGGTGGAATGCACAGTGGTGGTAGAGCGACTGGTGGTTTAGTAGACAGCAAGACTAAACTAAAGAAGAAAGGTCTAGCTTCTAAACCAACTAAGAAATAATAACACTAAAGGTGGGGGCGAGCAGCCCTCATCAACTCCTAAATAACTAAGGCCACTCAGCTACGGCTGACCCCAACATAAACAAAAGGATGTATAATATGGCTCAAGATATGGTAAAGAAAACGGATACTGCAGAGGCAATGATGTCACGAGGCAGTAACTACGCAGTTAAACAAGCTCGTATGGATAAAGACGAAGCAGAATTAGCAGCTCTAGTAGCAGAGCATAACGGTGAAGAAGTAGAGACAGTAGAAGAAGCTGTTGAAGAAGTAACAGAAGAACCAGTAGAAGAACCAGTAGAGTCAGAAGAAGAAGAGTCTGATGAGAACTTAAGTAGAGAAGAGAAGTCCTTCAAGAAGCGTTATGGTGATCTCCGTCGACATATGGCTGACAAAGAGAAGGAATGGAAAGAGCAGATGGAGTCTCAAACATCAGCTCCCCTCAGAGCTCCTAGTTCAGATGAAGACATTGAAGCATGGGCAGAGAAGTACCCAGACGTAGCAGCTATAGTAGAAACTATTGCATCTAAGAAAGCAGATGAGAAGTTTGCTGTAGCAGAAGAAAGACTACGTGAGTACGATGAAGCAGCTTATGAAGTTGAAAGAACTAAAGCAGAAACAACTATCCGTAAATCACATGCAGACTTCGATGAGTTAAGAGACTCAGACAAGTTCCATGACTGGGTAGAAGACCAACCTAAATGGGTACGTGATGCCTTATATGAGAACTCAGATGATGCAGCTAGTGTTGTAAGAGTTATTGACTTGTATAAAGTAGACAACAACATGACTCCTGCAGCTAAGAAGAAAGCTACTAAGGATGCAGCTAAGACTGTATCTAAGCGTGGTACACCTGCTGTAGATAGTGATGGTTCTGGTCAAATGATTAAAGAATCTCAAGTATCTAAGATGACTGATAAACAGTTCGAAGATAACTACGAGAAGATACAAGCAGCTATGGCCTCTGGTAAGTTCATTTATGACGTATCAGGCAAAGCTCGTTAATACCAACATACTTAAATAAGTGCTTGACAGACAAGTACAAGTATGGTATAACTGTTGATGTCCTACTAGACCGATATGCATGGTCAGATAGGGCATCTTCAAAGACTCACAATGAGTCATAGAACACTAATAAATCTCTAAGAATTACCTGACAATAAAGGCCCGATTAGTAAGACTGGCAAGTTGACCTAATTGCACCCTTGAAAACTCAGCCCCTTATCCAGATTGTTTTAGGTTCATTTAACCGAGATACAATTAAGTATCTTTATTACTAGCCAAACATCATAAAGGATATTAATCATGGCTTTTGCAGCAGAATCAGGACATACAAACCTGCCAAATGGTAACTTCTCTTCAGTTATCTATTCAAAGAAAGTACAACTTGCTTTCCGTAAGAAGAGCATTTGTAACGACATCACTAACTCAGACTATTTCGGTGAAATAGCTTCTCAAGGTGATACAGTTAAAATCATTAAAGAACCTGAGATTTCAGTATCAGCATATAAGCGTGGAACACAGATCGCTCCACAAGATTTAGACGATGCAGACTTCTCATTAACAGTCGACAAAGCAAACTACTTTGCATTCAAAATCGACGATATCGAAGAAGCACACTCACATGTAAACTTCATGGACTTAGCAACTAATCGTGCTGCGTTCCGTTTAGCTGACCAATTAGATCAAGAAGTTCTTGGTTACTTGTCAGGTTATAAGCAATCTGCTTTACATGCAAACGCTAATGCAGTTAACAACATCGTTAACGGTACTAAAGCTGACGCAGCTGCAGGTTCAGACGAACTATTAGCTTCAATGAAGTTGAAGAAGTCTGACTTCGGTAACATCACAACAGCATCAGCAGCTGATCACTCAATCCCAGTAGCAGCACGTCTACCAGGAGCGACTGCTCTTCCAACTGCTTACGCTTCACCAGTAATGCTTATCAACCGTATGGGTCGTTTACTAGACCAAAACAATGTTGATAAAGAAGGCAGATGGATCGTTATAGACCCAGTAATGCTTGAAGTATTAATGGACGAAGATTCACGTTTCTTGAACGCTGACTTCGGTGACTCAGGTGCATTGCGTAACGGCTTAGTAATGAACAAGTGGAATGGTTTCCGCGTATACGTTTCTAACAACTTACCATCAGTTGGTAACGGCCCTGCAACATCAGGAACTGCAAACCAAAACACTGACTTCGGTGCAATCGTAGCAGGACATGATTCAGCTGTAGCAACTGCTGAGCAAATCAACAAGACTGAAACATACCGTGACGTTGACTCATTTGCAGACATCGTACGTGGCATGCACTTATATGGACGTAAGATTCTACGCCCAGAAGCATTAGTAACAGCTAAATACAACTTAGCATAAACTAAACGAATACAGGGAGTCCCAATGATGGGGCTCTCTATCTATTTAAAACCATTACAAAAGGATTCACATTATGGCTTTTATCGCTGATGCAGTGTTTGATGGTGGACTTACAATAGTGGATACTAACGGTACTCGTTTAGATATCTGCTCTGCTGAGCCTACAACATATACAGCTGCTACTTCAACACTTTCACTTGGTAACGATACAGTTAACACAGGTGCTCCTGAGAACGGTGCAACTGATGGTCGACGTGTAATCGTTCCTGCTATTACTGCAGGTTCTGTAACAGGTACAGGCACTGCAGCATTCTGGGCATTGACTAACGGTTCAGACACACTATATGCAACTGGTTCTTTGAGTGCTTCACAAGCTGTTACTACTGGTAACACTTTCTCATTAGACGCAGTTTCTATCACTATCCGTGACGCTTAGTAGGCGTTAACAAACATGGCTGATCACAACTTTCAAGCAAGTGCACCAAATCAAGCATTGTATGGTACAGACTCTTATGGCTCTGGAACATATGGTGAACCTGGTATTTCTTCACAAGCTGAGGTCAGCCAACCTGCTTTTCATAAAAACCTTCAAGCAGCAAG
>Ga0206682_10003687_pt1 | contig 12892 bp, 19 predicted proteins | sample M240m12015metaG_FD_155444 | JGI IMG/M metagenome (GOLD analysis project Ga0206682, IMG submission 155444) | Ammonia-oxidizing marine archaeal communities from Monterey Bay, California, United States - M2 40m 12015 | ecosystem: Environmental > Aquatic > Marine > Intertidal zone | place: USA... | reverse complement strand
TCTCTGCGAGCGTAAGCGAGTAGAGAAAACATGCTCACTACACAAAGGGCTTCGCCCCCATCGGGCTGCTTACAATCCGATTCCGGTAGTTTTAACGTCGTCAACCGTTCGACGTGAAGTAAAGGTGTGGGGTGTACCGTGACTAGCGATACAGGAATTAGGTGTTCTCTAACGTCCCTTCTGACCCGTGTCAGGGGTGACGCTTCACACGCACAGGCTCTTAAGGGGGCCAATCCTGGGGTTCTTAACCCCGGCTCAGTTGTTCGGTGAGAGGTACTATAGCGGACCACCCCCAGCTTTGCAACCTAGCCGTGCAAGTTTTCTCAGCCCCCCACACTACGGCTGTGTGGTAAGCTATCAGGATGGCTGCTAAGACGACTCGTTACCATATCAATCGAGGTGAAGTCTGGGAACGGCTTATCGTCGTCAAAGACTCTTGGACGCACCGTGTGCGGAAACCCGAGTCTGCCGCAGCCACGATGCTCTACGAGGGTAAGAAGTACGTCATCCCCCACGAACTGACATGGGAGGGGGGCATCCTCCTCTCGATGACTGAGTTCAACACAGAGTGGCTCAAGGACGGTACATACCCGTTCGATGTTGTGGCAACGATCAGTCGCTCAAACTATATGTACAAGGGCGATCCCTCTGAGACTAAGGTCGTGAGTAAGGGTACGCTCAAAGTTTCTACGTACGAGAACATCTCCCCCATGCCTTCAGACACGATGGCAGCACAGCCCCTGGAAGAGTTGTCATTGACCGGTCCTATGAAAAAGCGTAAGAAGAAGTCTTAGCTGACATTAGCTATTGTTATTACCACAGACTAATGATATACTGTGGGGATGGCAAAGCGTCGAGGTGGTCTAGGTGATTATGGCCGGGACAGGTGGAAGTCAATTGCTGACCCATCCACAGGTACCCAGGATGAGATCCTTAGCAACACGCTGTTCGCTAATACTACCCAAGACACGCTCTCGGGTAGTGGTGACACCATTGCTGGGCACCAACAGTCCTCTGATGGTCAAGACGGTGGTCACGCCCTAACCTCTACAGAGTGGTACTTTCCTGACTCTTCTAGGGTCCTCGCCTACCAGTATGACTACGACACGATGGACATCCGTGTTCGATTCGTCAAGTATGCGACTCCCTGGATCTACAGTAACGTGCCTGTTTCTGTGTGGGACGGTTTTCACGGTACCGACTCCAAAGGTCGCTACATCAACTCGACTCTTAACCATTTGCCTTATCGACGTGCTACGGCACAAGAAGAGGCTCAATTCTTTAACGGTGCATAATTGAAAGGTTAACAAAATGACTACTTTTATCTTGATCGCCCTATTGGTGGCGTCCATTTCATTCAACATTTACTTACTGTTCTTCAATACGATGAACAAGCTTCAGGCCATCACGTGGCTCCGCATCTACTGGCTTGTCAGGGACATTGGTTGGGACGGCGATCCTCGCTTCAGTAGAGCTTTCATGCGCCAGAACGGAGCACCCTTCTGGAGAGGTCAAGGTATCCAGTTCCGAAGGAAGCAGTACATATTTCAAATCGGCATCCTGACCGGAAAGGGTATGAGCCGCCTGGACCAATTAGATGGTCGGGAGATGGAAGAATCGCCCAAGGAGATCCGACAGTGGGGATGAAGATCACGAGATCAATCGACCCCAAAGCTTACGAACGAGCGAAGAAGCTTAGCAACGAACAAGCTGTTCAGTACCTCGACAACAGCATCATGGCCCTCGGCCAGTCTTTCGATGCCTGGCGAGGTAGTAGCTCTTTAGATGCTGCTACTGGCAACTCCGCAGAGGAGTTGAGAATGTGTGTGGACGCTATCGTCGCCCTGTGGACGGAGCTTGAGAACAGAGGACTACAATGATCGACAAACTATACAAGGAGAAATACCATGGCTGACAACCGAAAGGTCGCCAAACCACGCAAGACAGCAAAGTATTACCAAGATAATCCTGACGCTAGAAAGAAGAAAGCGGAGTACATGAAGGATTACGATAAAAAGGCTGACGTCAAGGACAAGAAGGCTGAACGTCGTACTGAACGCCGTAAGCGGGGCATCGACGGTAAGGGTGGCAAAGATATGTCCCACACCAAAGAGGGCAAGCTCGTAGCCGAGGACCCCTCCACTAACCGTGCCCGTAACCGAGGGAAGAAGTAGACCATGCGTTACACAGTAAAGAGAGGCGCAATCAGAAGTGGTGCAGTCGGACCATACCGACGATCCTCAACGCTAGTAGGCCGGTCAGGGATTACTAAGATACCCAAGAAAACGGCCCCTCCTTGCATTGAGGGTGTTAAGATGGTAGATACATCTTCACCCGACTCAGAAAGAAGCTAAATCATGGCATTACCCGTTGTAGCCGCTATTGGAGCAAGGCTCCTGGCAGGGACCGCTGCTCGTGCTGGAGCTGGCGCTGCCGCTCGTGCAGGTGCAGGTGCAGCCGCAAAGGGAGCAGCTTCGACAGCTACTCGCTCAGCCTCGACATCATTTATGGGGTCATCGACCGCCAAGATTGGTGGTCGTATGGGTGCTCGGTCTATGATGAGTGGAGGCGGCGGTGGAGATTCTCAACCACCTACTCCTCAAATGTCAGCGCCCCAGACACCTGAGACTGGTGAGGCTTATCAGCCGGTGTATACTAACAGTAGCGATGGAGCAACGACATCGTGAGCGACGGCAAGTCAGCTAAGTATACTCGGGGCGGGATTACCTTCTCTGGATACAACAAGCCTAAGAAGACCCCCGGTCACTCAACTAAGTCACATGCTGTCCTCGCTAAAGAGGGGGAGACTGTCAAGCTCATTCGTTTTGGCGAACAGGGTGCTAAGACTGCCGGTAAGCCGAAGGCGGGAGAGTCAGATGCTGCAAAGAAGAAGCGTGCATCCTTTAAGGCCCGCCACGGTAAGAACATCAAGAAGGGTAAGATGTCGGCTGCTTATTGGAGTTCAAAAACAAAATGGTAGCTTGTTTGTGGAATAAGGTTAAGTGGTGGGATACTGCCGTGTATGGACCTTCCACAGATTCCAAGAGTAGCCCAACTTACTGACCAGTTGTGGACCGGGGGAGCGCTTCCGTTCCGTTCCGATTCAGCACGTAAGGTGCTAGATACGTATCGTAAGGTTGGTATCAACGCCGTCCTTGATACCAGAGCAGGTAGCAGCGACGAAGAGTTCGTCAAAGAGAACGCCCCCGAGATTGACTACTTCAACGCAGGTGTAGTCGATGGGGGCCAGAGACTTCCAGAGTCTTGGTTTACGGTTACTACCGATTGGGTCAGGGAACATTTACTGGCAGGTTCTGGTGTATTAGTACACTGTAGCGAGGGTTTGAATCGTGGCCCCTCAGCAGCCTTTGCAGTTCTTCTAACCCTAGGTTGGGACCCAACAGACGCTATAGAGCTTATACACGAGCAGTTGCCACGAGCCACAGTCTCGTACGCTGAGCAGGCTTTAGAGTGGCATCACCGACTGTCTCTCACACGGTTTAACATCTGGCGAAATAATGACCGAATATCCCGTTGCACCAACTGAAGATCAATCTAATACTTATTACTCGTAACCCAGACTCAATGTTGTAAATGTGTTACACTGGTCTCTATGAAACGACGAGAAGAAACTCCCTCCCCTGTCACCGACGACACCTTTGCTAACTTTGCCGACGCAGAGGAGCAGGACGCTGATGGTGACCCGCCGATCGACTGGGCACGCCTTGATGAGCTTGCTGAAGTATTCGCTAACAACACACCGCTAGAGGCTCTCAAGGCTATCTACGGTGAGAAACTGGATGTGCCACAATGAGTACCTGGCTTTTGAATCTCCCGACATGGCTGCGTGAAGGCGGTCTTAAAGTTGAAGAGTACCCCGGTTGGGAGACTCGTTCACGTTCATCCGGTGGATATGACGCAGTATGGGCTATCGGAGTTCACCACACTGCCTCCAACACGTCGCCCGCAAACGATCTGGCGTACATGCTTAAGAACGCTGACGCCAAGCCGATCGGCGCTTTGTACTTGGACAGAACGGGAACCGTGACCGTCTGCGCTGCTGGAGCTACAAATACTCAGGGCAAGGGCGGGCCTTACAAGACTTCTAAGGGCACGATCCCGAAGGATGCTGGTAACCGCTACATGCTGTCCATCGAGGCTGCTAACGCCGGTACGGGTGAGCAGTGGCCGGAGGTGCAACAAGTGGCATACACCAAGCTCTGCCACATCCTCGTTCAGAAACTCGGGTTGTCTTGGGGCGATATCGTCGCCCACTTTGAATGGACCTCAAGGAAGTACGATCCGGCAGGCAACAGCAAGTACGCCAACGGCGGTGCGCTGTGGGACATGGACAAGTTCCGTGGCGACTGCTGGCTGGCATACGCTGATGAGACTCCACCGCCACCAGCGCCTGAGCCTGCCCCAGAGCCAGAGCCAGAGCTTCCTAAGCCGCCCCCGGCTGAGGGTGTAGAGAAAACAGCAACCGCACAGTGGTACGTCAAGAAAGGCGACTCGCCTTGGAGCGTAGCTACCGTCGTGTATGGTACGGGTACCGAGAACGGTAAACTGGACCCATCAAAGTTCAACTCGTACAGCACGGCAAGCAAGCCGGTGTTTGTTGACACTCCTGGAGTGGCGGGCACCCGCACGACCGTCCAAGACGGCGAAGGTGTTGCTTCAATCATCCGGCGTCTCACAGGTACGACAGCCTGGCCCAGCACCCAACTGTTTGACACGTTCGCTGACTGGAACGGTGGCAGTGGCCGCACGTTCTTCCCTGGCAACGTAGTCAACATGCCCAGCTAATGAAGTTCTCTGCCCCGCTACTCGTAGTAGCTGCTGGACTTCTAGCAGGTACTGTGGCAATCGCAGAGAATGACGGAAGCTCTCAGGCTATGCTTGCTGGAGGCGGTCTCGCTGCCGGTATGGTAGTGCTTGGAGCGTATCTAGCTGATTCTGATCGTAGAGACGACGAAGATACTAAATAAGACCTTTCTATAGCCTTCTATAGGTCAAGGCACCTTTCTGTACCCACAGTTTTTACTTGTTAATTGGTACGTATAAACGCATACACTAACTGTCTACACCCCTTGAACCAGACGTAACAGTCCTTATCCCCTATTACTGGAGTTAGTTATGACACGTCCCTTTAGGTCCCTTATTGCATTCTGTATGCTCGTAGGTAGTATCTCTGCCTTCTCGGGTTCCAGCGTATCGGCTGAACCTCGGCCTATTCACGAAGATATAATGCCGGTCAGCCTGGAAACTCTTGCATCGGAAGTATTAGCAGGAAACTACGGCAACGGTGATGCTCGTAAAGAACTGCTTTCTGAAGAAGGTTTGACAGACGAGCAAGTAGACGCCGTACAGGAAATTGTCAATAAGAACGTTCCTAAGATTACCCGCCCTGCCAGGGCAACCGCAACGGCTACTCGCCTGAACCCCCCTACTCCTTCATCTTCTGGAGGCGTGTGGAATGGTCCCCGCCCCTCTTACTACGGTGGGGGTACCGGATGCTCACAAGCCAATGCCAACCTGATCGCCAACGCTATGTGGAATGTTGGTGCTCAGAACTGGGCTGTTGAGAAAATGCTGAATATCGTGAGCAGAGAAAGCAATTGCAACTCGGCGGCGTACAACGGAAACCGCAGGACCGGAGACGACTCATGGGGATTCTGTCAGTTGAACGTTTTAGCCGGGTTCTTCCGTTCGGGGCAGATTCTAGCAGCGTACAACCCTTACTCGTTTGCAGGAAACCCAACACATAACGCAGCAGCCTGCGCTAAATTGTATTCAGTATGCGGTTTTGGGCCTTGGACCAAAGGTGATTACGGTTGTCGTAGGCCGTAACGTTACGTATGGTATAATGGTGGTCATACATTAGGGAGCACTATGAGAGAATACTCAGACGAAGAACTGAGTCGCATGACTAACCAAGAGCTTGATGATCTTGAGGAACAACTTAACATAGAAGCTCTTGAAGAAGAGATCGAACTGGATGAGGCCAGCGCTGAGTTCATCGATAACTTGGTAGGACGTCTCATGGTCTTTACTGAGTCTTTTTGTGATATCGAGTTCTTCCCGTATCAGACCCCCATTGCTTACGACATCATTAAATCTATCGTGCTTGGCGATGGTGAAGAGAAGACACTTATCGCCACTCGTCAGAGTGGTAAGTCGGAGGTAGTCTCCAACGTCATCGCCAGCATGATGGTCATTCTCCCTAAGCTCGCCCCTATATATCCATTATGGCTTGAGAAGTTCAAGAAGGGCTTTCTAGTCGGCGTGTTCGCCCCCACGGAAGAGCAGGCAGATACGGTATTCGGACGTGTAGTATCAAAGCTCACGAGTGAACACGCAGAGTCGGTTCTACTAGACCCTGAAATCGATGACTACACCACAGGTGGTGGTAACCGTGGTAAGGGTAAGGTCATTAGCCTCAAGAACAGTGGCTCTATCTGCCGTATGCAGACGTGTAACCCTAAAGCTAAGATTGAGTCTAAGACGTATCACTTCGCATTCATCGATGAGGCTCAGGAAGCTGACGAGACGATGATTAAGAGGTCGATCAAGCCCATGCTCGCTTGGAACAACGGTACCCTGGTACTCGGCGGCACCGCTCGTACGTATAAGTGTTACTTCTTGGATGCCATTCAGCATAACAAGAGACGGCAGTTACAAGGTCGTACGAGCAAGGTTCATCATCACGAGTATGACTGGAGAACCGCTGCCAAGTACAACAAGAACTATGCCTCTTATATATCCAAAGAGAAGCTCCGTATTGGTGAGGACTCAGATGAGTTCAGACAATCCTATAATAACGAGTGGTTGTTGGATAAAGGTATGTTTGTGTCTGAAGACAAGCTATCTCGTATATATGATCCGAGTATGGGAGTAGTTCCAACATGGTCTACTACCCCTATCGTTGTGGGTATCGACGTTGCTAGGTCTACGGACAGTACGGTGGTAACCGCCGTATGGGTAGACTGGGACAGGCCAGACCCCTTCGGTTTCTATGAGCACAGAGTGTTGAACTGGATGGAGTTGAATAACGTAGAGTGGGAGACTCAATACTTTGAGATCATTGACTTCCTACGCAACTACGATATTATGCGGATTGGTATTGACGCCCAGGGTGTAGGTGGCCCATTTGCTGAGCGTATGCAGATACTCCTTCCGCACATCGAAGTTCTAGCTGTGTCGTCAGACGCTAAAGCCCAGAACGAGCGGTGGACGCACTTGATGCAGCTACTTCAGCGTAACCAGCTTTTCGCCCCTGGTCACAGTAAGGCAAGACGTCTAAAGCGTTGGAAGAAGTTTAACCAACAGATGATTGACCTGGAAAGGATCGACCGAGGCCCATACATGCTGGCAGCAGCACCCGAGGCAAGGGGCGCTTTTGATGATTATCCTGACTCATTAGCTATTGCTTGTCAAATGACTGTGCAGGATGTCATGCCAAGCGTCTCTGTGTCGGAAAGTCCCTTCTTTAGATGATATGCTTATTTCAGCACATTGGTCACTCTAATGTTGCTATTATATAAGTAATCCTTGTCCTCTAACTATTTAAGGAATAGCAAACAATGGAAAAGTACCAAAACGGTGACTACATGAACAAGTACGGTGACCAGTCACAGATGATGTCCCCCGGCCACCCTAAAGCTCCGGCTCCAATGGTCCCTGAAAAGTCAGAGACTATCTTTGAGTATGGTTATGGACCAGAGTACACTGGCAACCGTGGCGACCAGAGCTTCATGGAAGGTGTCGCCACCGATACTGATGTCCCTCGTGACTTCGCTGTCGGAGCTTACCGTGACACCGCCCCGGCCAAAGGACACCTCGCTGTGCCAGAAGCCGAGACCGTGTTCAAGCGTGCAGAAGAGACCATGCAGGAACGTGCCCATGTCGGGTCGGCCTCTTGGATCGAAGCCCCCGATGTTCTCAATGACTTCGTTCAGGGTGCTCACTCTGGTGAAGGTGAACAGCGCTGGGAGTACGCATACAACACGGGCGGGCATATGAACCGTCCGAGTGCGGTTCGTATCGAAAGCTGATCCCTATGGGAATGGCAGACAACCTTAACCCTACTCAACTTAAGCTGTTTATGACCGGGACTGAGTGGAAGAATGAGCTAACTCATTCTACTGATGGCCCCCTGGACATGGTTATGCCTCAAAAGTTAGAAGAGGCAAGTGTCTCCCTGGAGTCCGGTAAACGTAATCCTCACGGTGCCGGTACCCTAGACAGCTTGCGTGAGCATGGTTGGGATCAACAGCGTTCTGTCAACTCCCCCGCTACCACCATCATAGAGGACTCTAGTAGTGGTAAGGCTACCAAGGTAGATAAGGAGACGGGAGAGACAGTATCTCTAGGTAGGGTAACCCAGTCGGAAGGGCATCATCGAATCGCTGCTGCCGCCCACCTAGAGTCACAAGGTGAGGGTCCTTTCTTTATTCCTACCAATATCGTTGACAGCTCCGCAGCGGGTCGTAAGGCCCGTAACCCTGAACCTCGCACTCCTATTACTCCCAAGTCTTCGGTTATGACACCCAAGACAGAAGAGATTACTAAGCACCTACGTTAATTAAATAGTACCTAAAGGGGACCCTATGTCTAAAGAACCTAACTCCAGAAATCTGAATAGGGACCTCAATCCTAACTCTAATCCTGAACGCTCGTTCTGGGGACAGACCAGGCCCACCTCTCCCTCAACGGGAGTAGAGGGACCAGTGACTGACATGGGTAACGAGGGACCGGGCTACTACCAGACTCGGGCTACTGGCCTCAAGTCTGGCCGGGTATCTCCCCAGCAGCGAACACGTGCTTCCGCACGGGATTTGACACTTGCAAGTCATGGACTTATTGACCAGGGTCACGCTGACCCGAATCAGGGACAGTTGTTTAACGCTGATAAGACTCTTGGCCCCCGCCGTACTGACCAAGAGATCATCAAGGACGAGGGTATCAACATGGCTACCCACATGCTGGTGGAGAAGTCCATGCCTAAGAAGGACGGAGTGGCGTCTTATGGACCCCCAGCTACTCACTCCCAGGAGTTTGGAGCCACACCCGGCTACATGCCCAACCTTAATGCTAAGCAGAAGGTGAAAGCTATTGAGTCTGCACATGAAGCCAGGATTGAATCCGGCACATACCGTGGTGGTGGTGCTACTGCTGAGATGATGGAAGATCGTACAACTGCACGGAACAAAGTGGGTAACCAGGCTTGGTACTCTGGAGTAGATTCTTCAGGGGAGCACTCCACCTCTCTTCCTGGCGAGGCTCACGTCCAAGCCGCAAAGCGTGCAGACGTGGCTGGCGTTTCTACTGGATCTATGCTCCGAGCAGCGGCCCTTACATCCCCCCAAGCTGCGTGGGATAAGGGCGTCTCTGGGGGGCACGAGCACCGGTACCCTAACCTTAACCATGCTGCGGGAGTTATCTCCGCTGTAGAAGAAGCAGGTTCCTTCGTAGACCATTCGGAAGCCATGGATATCGGTGCGACGGTTGATGTTTCGGACGGAGGACTAGGTACTATGGGAGCTAAGGCAGCAGGCGCTCACTTTACCCACGGAAACGATGCTAGTGATCCCACCCGCATCAAGAGCAACAAGTCGCAGAAGGCTCCTAACTTCAGAGCTTCTCTACACCTATCTGACCCCCACCCCGCAGCTAAACGTATGGCTTCTCAGTCCTTTACCGTCGATCGCCACGACGTGAGAGCGGCAGGAATTGACAACGGTTCTATCGAGTCGAAGACGGGCGTCTACGACGTAGCTGCCATGACCGGTGCCCGAGTAGCCCATAAGAATCGACAACTTGCCCCCAACGAGCAAGCACGAGAGTGGGTGGGCCAGCGTGGAACTAATCAGCATGAGTCGGACCATAACGGGCTGCTTTTAAGCGGCACCACCGGAGGCGAGGTCGTTACCAATCCGAAGAACCACGCAGAAGGGGTCTCTCGTACCTCTAAGAGGGTGTCCTCTTACGAGTCCGATAAGGACTTGTTTGGATCGTGATGGTAGGACAGAACAAGGTCTATCATGGCTGAGTATATAACTGAAGGTAGTACGATAGCAGCCACCACGAACGGTAGTGAGGTAGATACTGCTCACTTCGTGGGAGGGCTTGGGAACCGGTACTATCTCTACAACCCTTCCGATAGTGAGTATCTTTTTGCTACGTACGGCAACATCCTCCCCAACGACCCTTCTCCCGACAACTACATCGTTGTAGAACCTGGAGTCTTCTCTGATCTTGGAAAGATCCCAAAAAAGGGTATGGATAATGATATCTATATCAAGTTAGTTAGCGACGGGTCCAATCTATTATGGGAAGCCGCGCAAGGTATTGCACCTACCGGTGAGGGCTCTGGTGGTGGTGGTGGTTCGGGACAGAAGGGTGACAAAGGTGACAAAGGCGAAGATGGCGCTGACGGCAAAGACGGGTTGCCTGGCAAGGACGGTGATCCTGGTGCTGATGGTAAGGACGGTGATCCTGGTGCTGATGGCAAGGACGGCAACGACCTGACATGGCCCCTCCCTGCACTCAACGGTAGTGCTCTGGCACCTTCGTACTCATTCAAGAATGACGCTGCAAGCGGTATGTACCGGGTCGGTAGCAAAGTAGTTGGCTTCGCAATTGACGGCGCTGAGACGATGCGTGTCAAAGGTAATGGCGTGAAAGTAACAGGCGACCTAAACGCAGGCACTGTGACGACGATGCACCTTGACTCGGGGCAAAACTCCAACCTGGAGCTGAAGCACAACGGGGATACGAGGGTCTATATCGGTGGCTCGGTGGTCGCTTTCAATACGAAGGTGAAGCTCCAGCAAGAGGGCACTGACGCTGACCACGTTGTCACAAAGGGCTACGTGGACGGCTTAACCGACTCGATTTCTAGTCATGCGCTGTTCGGTGACGCTTCAAATGATGCGACCGATGCGTTCCGGCTTCGTAGTGGTGACAAGACTTTTGTGTCGCTGTTCGGTGACGAACTTGGTTTGTACCATGTGAAGGCTCCGACTAGCCCTACGCATGTTGCTCGTTTGCAAGACGTTACTGACGCTGATTACGCACCTACGAGTCACAGTCATAACTATTCGGCAAGCGGTCACGGTCACGACACCTACGCAGTCAAGGGTTCCAGCAAGAAGGTCATGCAGGACGACGGCACTACTGGTCCTGTGCAGTTCACAGTCAGCGGCAACAATCTGTACTGGAATACGTAATGGCGTCCCCGATTTACTCTGTGCCTGCGGGTTCTTACGGGAAATGTGAGGCGTTCAGTGAAGATTTAAAGAAGTTCAACGCTGACGAAAGTTACGGGCCGGTCAAGGTTGGTGCGTCGGGCGGTACCACCACAGACTTTTGGGGTGACATTGACGGCTACTGGTATCAGGGCGGTTATCCAGAGGACAAAGCACGTTTCTATGGCGACAACGGCCTGGACCATTTTGCGATCTTCCTGTTCGGTGGCGGCAACTACTCCCGCTGGATGAACGGACAGTTCGTTTCCGGCATCCAGTTCAAGGAGAACAACGACTCCACTGCCGGTCGCGGTATATATGTGCTCAGGTATGGCATTGCCATCACGAATGGCAGCAGCCGTGAGAACTACGACTTGTCTGGCGAGATGTCCCGCCCGAACTCTTACGGCAAGACGCACACTGCGAACTTCAACTCTGCGTTGATGAGCCGGTTGAACGGCGGCTGGTTTATTGAGAAGTTCATTGTTGAGATCAGTAGTGCTGGCGGTTCCGGTGGTCGGAAATCGAACACGTCGGTCAGCGATCTCAAGTTCAAGACGGCTGGTCCGTCAGGCAGCAACCTTGTTCTTCCGGTGGTCCGATCTAAGGCAGACCGGGCCAAGACAGATTGGATCGGGAAGTTACAGTTGAGGAATATACTGCAAAAGAAGACGAAGATATGAAACGCACCACCTTTTCCAACACTAAAAGAGGGTCGGAGGCACGTGGACCCTGGCAACACACCGCATCGTGGAAGAAGCAGGAAGAACCCACAGAGGTTCTTAGCGAAGAGCCTTTGGTAGAGCCTGCCGATGTAGTCTCATATATTACAGAAGATGTTACAGAGCCTTCCGTTACAGAGACTGAGACTGAGACTGAGACTGAGACTGAGGAAGAGGTCAGCCCCCGCTTCAAGAAGGTGATTGCAGCAGCGGTACTGATTCTCGTCTTGCTGATCGCTCTGTTGTTTGTCCGTAACCTGAGAGATGACGAGGGTACAGATCTTGAAGATGATGAAGTTGTAAGTATCTGGGAGGAGGTTGACTTTACAACCACCTCCCTGTATACTGATTGACATCACACTCGTCTACGAAAGGCCGTAAAGCTGTGAGAGAACTAATCATCGACATTGAGACCTCCCCAAACCTCGCTTATGTGTGGGGGCTGTTCAAGCAGAACGTCGCCCTCAACCAAATTGAGGACACTGGAGAAGTCATCTCCTTCGCTGCTAAGTGGCGTGGAGAGAAGAAGGTACACTTTGCTTCTACTTACCACGACGGTAAGGAGGGTATGCTGGACTCTGCACACGCACTTCTGGATGAGGCTGACGTTGTGATCGGATACAACAGCAAGGGCTTCGATATGAAGCATCTGCGTAGAGAGTTCCTTCTCAACAACTACGCACCTCCGTCCCCCTGGCAGGATGTAGACCTCCTGACAGAGACACGCCGTTTGTTCCGCTTTGTTAGTAACAAGCTGGACCACGTATCTCAGCAACTCGGCATTGGTTCCAAGGTGAAGCACGAAGGCTTCGACCTCTGGAAGTCCTGCATCGTGGATCAGGATGAAGCTGCCTGGGGACGTATGCGGAAGTACAACAAGCAGGACGTGGTTCTCACAGAGAAGTTGTACGAGATTTACGA
>Ga0206682_10003686_pt1 | contig 12893 bp, 23 predicted proteins | sample M240m12015metaG_FD_155444 | JGI IMG/M metagenome (GOLD analysis project Ga0206682, IMG submission 155444) | Ammonia-oxidizing marine archaeal communities from Monterey Bay, California, United States - M2 40m 12015 | ecosystem: Environmental > Aquatic > Marine > Intertidal zone | place: USA... | reverse complement strand
ATCCAGAAGAAAGACCTTTTTAAGAAAAAGGTCGAAAAAAAAAAAGAAAAGATCCAGAAGAAAGACCTTTTTAAGAAAAAGGTCTCAAAAACAAAAGAAAAGAAAACGCCGCCGCAGAAAAACCTTAAAGTAAAATTTATATTTTTATTAATAACTTTATTAATAAAACTAGTTAATATAATTATATGAAAATTGATTTAAGAAATATACTAAGAAAGTATAGTATAATTGAAGATGGCTACGTTATATTTTAATAACACAAACGAACTTTCCGCTCTTTGGTATGAATCTCATGCCTCGATTGTAAAACGTGTCTGTATGGAGTTAGGACAGACTGATAATATGAATGATGTTATAGAGAAGATTTTGGGTCCCCGACCTAAGATAAAGAAGATGAAGGACCCTAATAAGCCTAAAAAGGCTAAGACTGCTTTTATGTTCTATTGTGACGCACATCGTCCTGCACTTATGAAGGCTCAGAAAGAGAAACATGGAAAGATTAATATTGGTGAAATTGCTAAGGCATTGGGCAAGAAATGGAAGGCTCTTACTGATAAGGATAAGAAACCATTCAATTCTAAGGCTGCTAAGAGTAAAGTAGAGCAGCAAGAGAAAATGAAGATCTATCAAGAGTCTCTCGGATTGTAATTCACTTAACAATCAATAAAATAACTTAACAACTCATTAGATTTATAATATAACTATATAGTCTTACTAAAACTTTTTTTTACCTACATTATTCTATATAAAATTGAATCTAATATACAATAATATATTGTTACTTATATAACAATATCTTATGCAATTTTTGAACGAATGTCAACTCAAAGCAGAAATAAATAAAAATAAAGAAAAACAATATACAAATACATCATTTTACACGTTAAAAACATTTAAAAAAGTATTAAAACTTGCTTTTAAATGTAAAAATAAAAACACTATAGATATAGTTCTTAAAAACTGGCAAGAACTCCTAGAAGAAGAGATAAAATGGGGATATAAAACAAAAATGATAGTTAAAAAAGAAGAAATATTAATTAATAGCCTACATCCTGAAGAACTAATTATGGTTATAAATATAGGAAAATTCATGCTAAAGGAACATAAAATGAAAGCAGAAATAGCATTTATATTTGCTTTTGGGATAGTTTGTGCTCATTTTATTTTTGAAAATACATCTATGAATTTAAATATTGAAGATATTTATAATACTCTTCCAAATAAAATAAAATCAAAGCATGGAGAGAAAAAGTTTAAACGAGATTTCTTTTTAAAAGGAACTAGTAAAGAAATAAGAAATATATTATATAAAAATAATAAAGATGAATGGAAAAAAAATAGTAAAGATAGATGATATTTATAATGATTTAAAAAATTTAGTAGAAAAAACACACACAGCCATTGTTTTAGAAAATAATAAATCTCTCCAAGAAAATAATCCACACGAAAATAAATCTCAAGTAACCCCGAAAATACAAAATATAAAAATATATGTAGAAAAAAAAACAATATCATGTCAAACAAGTACAACAAAAACAACATCACCTGAAACATATAGATATGTTACTCTCCCTGCAGCAGGAAGAAGAGGAACAAGAACAAATACTTCAATATTAAACTGGAGTAGATCTTTAAGATTTCCTTACTACTAAACTCAAATATATATATAAAAAAAACTCCTAAATATTATTTACAATAGTGTAAAGAATATTAAATAAAATCTCATAAAATAGTTACATAAACAAATATAAATATCTAATTACCATAATTATTTTAAATTATAAAATTTTTTATAATATTTTTTTTTTGATCCAAATATACTATGTAAACAGTTAGACATTATAGTTACATTTGTTTTTGAATAAACTAATGTTGGTTGTTGACAAGAAATACACAAACAAGAGTTTTTACGTTTAAACCAATCAAAATAACAAGAATCATGGCATAATTTGCCACATGTATTACATCCTATAAATGAGTTTTCAATATTTACTTCATCAAAACAAAATAAACATTCTTTTTCTTCATTGTCCTCATCATTTACATCACCCCCATATACAACTTTATCGCTCTCATTCACACACTCTGTTTTTAAAAGTACTTTATTTAAGGGTTCATCTTCTTCTTTTAATTTTACAAAATATTTGTTACTTGACATTATAGTATATATACATACCCTACTATTTTTATTATCTCTCTGAAAGAAATAATAAAAGTAATTTAAGAATACAAACATAATTTATGTAGATGATAAAAAAAGATACACCCGATGAAGAAAATCAATGCCGCCAAGAATATATTAGAAATCATGTGAATAATAGATTAAATATTTTACAAGAACCTCAACCTAGAAAAAGTATCATATCAACACCCTCAACCAACCAAATATTAAAACAAGATACAATATTCAAACAAAGTTGTTGTGAAGCATTAAAAAATAATATTTCATTTTTATGTGCACAAATAAATGCAAAATTTCACGATGACTTATTAATAGGACAAGAACATTCAAAAAAAATATTACCAGATTGTAATTCACCTAGTCAAAATTTATTGGCACAAAAAGAAGAACTTTCAGATGAAGAAAAAATAGCAATCGTAACACAAGACCCCAAATTTGGTATGTTTTCTCTTTTCAAATACCATATACATCGAGGTTATAGAAATGATGTATTAAAAGCAAAAAATGCATTTTATTGTTCTCATATTTTTTCGTTAATTTTTATGTTACCTATTTTAATATTTATTATACAATGGATAGTTTATATAGCATTATTAGTACATGAAACAAAAACATTTGACAAAGGATTCTGTCCTAACGATTCATCTATTGAAATGAAATTAATTATGTTGGCAGTATCAATGCTTTATTTTATTAGGTCTTTCTTTTTATGGGACAATTTAACTGATAGAACCAGACTAAATAGAATGATGCCTAGTATTGACATTTGGGTTATGATCGATACATTTCAAGAATTTGGATTTAATTTACTCGTCTATTTGGCAAATCTATGGATAGTTTATAATAATGATAGTATTACGGAAATGGTTTTGAACTCTCTTGCAATGGAATTTCTAATGAATTTAGATAATGAATTTGAAGAAATGTATTTTAAATTCTTACCAGAAGCAGGTATAGATATTTATGATAATGTATTTGTAAATTTTCGAGATAATCAAGAAAAATTAAAAAAAAGAAAACGTTCATGTGCATTTAATTGTGTGCGTTGTACATTTTTTATACCCTTTAAAATATTAGTATTAGCCTTATTGATTTTCCCTATCTTTTGTGTTATTATGATGTTTTATGGCCCTATTTGCAAATAAAGCAATTTCATTATTTTCATATTGGTCATTTTTAAATATAAAACTACAACTATGATGCATAGGAAATGAATGACTCTTTTTTCGTATAGTCTTATATGTTTTATAATTTGATAATCTATCATGTATTTCAGAACTTATAACAACTTTTTTTTTAGATAAATTACATCCCATTATTAATTTAATAAAATATTTAAATTAATAAAAAAAATAATAAATAAATTTAATTACTATAGGTAATATAATGCTGAAATGCATTCACATAAAAAGACGAAGCCCTTTTATCATCAATCTTAGTATACATTTTAATATAATTATGAATTTTAACAAAACGTGTAAATATATTTTTACTATATAATTTATTTATATCATTTATTTGTTCTTCTGATATATCAAATATTTCATTGACTTTTTTCTCTCCATGCAATTCATCATAAAGAGTATGACAAAACTTCAAAAAACATTCCTTTTCTATTTTTTTATTTGTTATCATATTCTTATAATAACAAATAAAAAAATTTTTAATAATTTTTAATAATTTTTAATAATTTTTATTAATAATTAATAATTTTTAATAATTTTTAATAAATTAATAATATCTTACTAGACATTACATTAAACCTTAGACATTGCTTTGTTAGTCAACTTTTTCTGTAGAGCGTTTGCGGCGGTAATGGCTTCTTCTTCAATAAGAAATTCTTCCTTTCTATGTAGCCTGTAACTTAGGTACTCAAGATAAGCCTCCCTACGCTTACCAGTTCTAGATTCATTATATTCAGTATATCTATTGGAATCGATAGTGTAAAACATGTTTCCAGCAGTATAATTGATAGAACATCCAATTCCTTCCGGATCATCCTCCTTATCGATGAGAGGAATCTTGAAAATTCGTCCATCACGAGCCAAATGCTCATGTACAGAAACCATCTTATTTGGATAACGAACGTGAGTAAAATGTTCTAATTCACCATCACCTACCTGAAGTCTCCAGTTATTATCAATCATAGTTTGTTGCAAAAAGGCCATCTTTTTATCAACTATTTCTTGTTGGATATCAATAACCTTAACCCGGGGAATAATATTAGGATCAATAGGTTCACTGGGAGAATATGAACCATTTACATAACGCTCTCTCTTCCAACAAGTCCATTCATTTGTCCCAACAATAAAAGGACACTTCTCTCCGGTTGGTCTCTTTTTAACAGGCTCTTCCTTCCACTTCTTATATTTACGTCTCTTACCATTATATCCTCCACGTCCACGTCCTCCACGTCCACGTCCACGTCCTCCTTGTCCTCTCTGACCCCGTTGTGTATTTTGTCTTGATGCCATTTTATATAGTTTGTTTTTTTTGTTTAAACGATTTGCGTAATATGTTTGCTTAATAGTAACACTCATTATTAGTGTTAATTCTGCTTCAATTTTCATATAATCGTCAATTTGAATGATATCACATAAAACACTCATACATTAACTTTCTGAGGAATAATAATATTTGTGACACAATCACCGTATAAATATCCTACAACTCTTTTTTTATTTCTAAGAGTTCTTTGCATTTTCCAATGTTTCCTACGTTGTTTTGTACACTTACTTTTGATTTTACTAACAGTCATATTTTCAGGAACAGATTTCATCCATTCCTTACGTTCTTTATTAAAATCATCCCATTTTTTCTTATATTTTCTTACGTTTTCTACTGCCTTTTTCATTTCCTTTGAGGCACTTTTTTTTCTAGATTTTTTAGAAACAATACTATACAGTTTTAAATATTTAATTCTTTGTGCCCAATGAGCATTATTGACATGTTCATTTATCTGTGCATTTGTACTATTTATTCCTTTATTATTACAAAGAGGACACGTATTATGTCCTGCTCGAAACCAAGTCATAATACAATTAGTATGATAACTATGAGTACATTCAGGTAAATTATACACATTATCTTCTCCTAAATTATCATGGCATATTGCGCAAATATTATTATTGTCATTCGACATTAATAATATATTATAAAATGTATTGTAAAAACAAACTCATACTTACCGTCTTCTGCGGCGTCTTTTTGTTCTTCTGCGTTTTCTAGATTTGCGACCTTTTCTGGATTTTCTGCGATGTTTTCTTGTTCTTCTGCGTCTTCTACGTCTTTTTCCTCCGCGAACATCAGATGAAAGATGACTTTGCTTATTATCAGCATCATATGTTTTAATATCTCTAAAAACTTTACCACATTGTGCATCACTCATATTATCAATATCTAAATTACTAGTCCATGAAGGTAAACTACCTTTAGCCAATCTGCTCTTAAGTTTTCGTGTTTGTATTGTACTCATTATATAATTTATAGAGATAAAATAATAATATAATTATTTTCCTTTATTTTTTCCACTACGTTTTCTCATTATATAATCTATTAACCTTTATTGCAAATTATTTAAAAATAAATATTATAATCTTTTATATGAAAATTTGTTTAGGTATAATAGGAGGGCATGGTTCTAATGCTGCTATTGAACTACAATATTATGTTAATGAGGAAATTAATAAACTAATAGATACAAGAAAATATATCAAAACATTTGTAATTAACGATGCTACTGTTAATAATGATAATGAGACCATATTTGATTTATATGAAAATACAAATGAAAAAGTAGAAAAATCTATTTATGATGCATATAATAGTTTGGTGAAATTGGGTTGTAATGTTATCACAATTCCTTGTAATACATATTCAAATATATTGTCTAATATACCTGATAGTAAAATTATTAATATAATCGATGTTACATGTAATTGGATAAATTATACTTTTCCAACAGTAAGGAAAATCGGATTGATTGCTACTCAACAAACAATTCATTCTAAATTTTATCATAATAGATTACAAAATTATGAAATTATATGTTATGAGGATTTAAAATTAGATATAAATACTATTATTTTATGTGCGCAATATGGTTATTATAAATTACAACCCACTAAAGAAATTTTAAAAAAATTACATATTGAAGAGAATGACTTAATTAAAACAATGAATAAAATTATAAATAAATTTACCGAAAATGGTATTCACCACCTTATTTTAGGTTGTACTGAACTTCCATTATTTGTAAAATATAATAAACAATATTTGAATGATATTATATTTATAGATACGATGGAAATATTGGCAAAAAAAATATTAGATACTTAATTATATGATTATAGATATAAAATAATTATCTTTTTCTGCGTTTTCTACTTTTTCTGCGTTTTCTGCGTTTCCCTCCTCTTTTTGCAATACCCATATGATATGGGTTTCTACGGAGGGAAACGCAGAAAATGGATCAAAACTTTTCATTATATAATCTATATAAATTATATAATAAGTATTTGAATAAAAGTATAACTAAAAAAAAACGCTCCGAACAGGGGTCGAACCTGTGACCTCACGATTAACAGTCGTGCGCTCTACCTACTGAGCTACCAGAGCAAAATGCCAACAGAGGGATTTGAACCCCCGCGGCCGAAGCCAGGCGATCTTAAGTCGCTCCCCTTAGACCTACTCGGGCATGTTGGCGTAATAATAAAGAACAAATCAAATATATGTGGATTGCTGGAAATTTTTGATATTTTATCTAATATATCATCCGTCATCTCAATACATTAGAAACCGGTATCGCCGGTTACCTGATTAAATCTTGCTGTACATTTCCATAAATATATTTGATCAAAATTTTAGTATATACAAGGCCTATACTAAGGCATAAAGTGCTGCGACCATAATAATCTAATTATGATTTTGAAATTGCTGTAAGGTCGCTTATGCTCGATACGGGGTTTGAACCCGTGACCTTCGGCTCATAAGACCGATGTTCTACCAACTGAACTAACCGAGCATACCACATTTATTTTATAAAGGTGGTGCTGACTACTCATGGCAAATTACAGTTCAAATTTCATATGACTGCAAAACAGAGCATAATACATACTAATTGTATACAAACAATTATTACAAAATCTCTTTATACTATTTATAAACATAAATAATAAGTAATCAAATTCCTCACTCACTCACTCACTCATATCTAAATAGTAGGAGGCTAACCATATAAACCAAAATGGCCCTATTTGAAACTCAAAATGATGTAACATACCTATTAAAAATCCTATTATCGCATGCTTTGTTGCTGTTGATAATTTACGACCATCTTCATTATGTGGAATAAAATAAAGAGTATATATTGAAAATAATAAAGCAATGAATGCAGAAATAGCAAAAGATTTATTATGAAGCAATTCAGATAATATTTTTCTTTTTGATTTATTCTTATAAAACATAAAAAAAATGACTAAAACAAATGAAGAAATAGCAAATAATTTATCTTTATGAAAATTTATATTGCCTAATTTAAACAATATGTTTTTATTTTCCTCTCCTTTTTTTTTTTGATTATTTTTTTGTGAATTTTCCATTATATAAATAAATAATATTTTAATTGATCTATTTATCAATAAATAACAATAATATAACAATAATATAACAATAATATAACAATAATATTAACAATAATATAATAATATTATTCATAATTTTCCGCCAGCCAACCCCCTATGGCAAATACACATGTCATAACAAACATACCAATAAGTGTCATAGAGTCACTTTGACTTCGAAGAATTTCCAATTCTGTTGCATTCATTGTAATAAGATTTAATACTATAAATATTTAATAATAAAATAACATTCAATTTTATAGATGTCAGAAAATCCACAAGACGCATATCCAAATCCAAACATATATGAAAAATGTGTTATATGTAAACAAGATACAATATATAAAAGACAATCTTTTATTAATTCAAGGCAATTTTATACAGAAGGTCTAGGTCAATTATGTCATAGTTGTTATTTTGCCACAACAAACATAAGTACTACATGTAATATTGATTTTGATGATATTTATGAACATTATGTTCATTAACCGAAGAATTCTTGAAATTGATAAATAAAATGAAGAAGAAAATTGAATAAATAATATAAAATAAAAAATCCGCAACTTAAATGAATTGCCCAATCTGTGACGATAAATTAACACCGGAAACTGCTGTAAATACTGAGTGTGGGCATAGTTTTTGTAAGACTTGCTTTTGGAAGTGGACAAAAGCAAACAATACATGTGCATTATGCCGACACTCAATATTAGCAAATTCTGAAGAACTAAAAGAACATCAACACATTAAACAAATGTTAGGACAGAGAACAGAACTTTCAAGACAAGTACGATGGTTTCAAGAAAAACTAAATTGGTTAAAAAATGAAGTAAATACGACAGGAAAAGTACTTAATAAAATAGAACACGGCATAAAAAATAATTCAAATGATAATATAAATAATGATACAAATAATGATACAAATAATTCAAATAGAACAATTATAATTAGTACGCCTGAATTGAATCGTAGAAGAATGGAATCTATTTATAAATCTATCAATTCACACTAGAAGTTATTCCAATATCAATAATAGATATTATGAAAATTGAAGTAAAATAATACATTTTTTTTATCGATATAAAATCTACATACAATATATTATTAACATGAGTCAAAATAATATCAACAACACAGTTGAACAGGTTCCTGAACCAGAAATTCTCGAACCATCTATTGCTCATCCTCCCCTCCCAGAGGAGGAAGTACCAAATCCAATTCCTATTGAAGAAGCACCTACAGAAGTGTTCAATGAAAGTGATGAAGATTTTGTAGAAGAACTTATCGATGGTATGACAGACGATTACAGTGATTCTATGTCTGAATTAGAAGAAATTTCCGACAATGATTCTGATAACAATAATTATGATGAGAACGATGAAATTGAACAAGAAGAGAAAGTTCCTGAAGAGAAAGAAGAAGAGAAAGAAGAATCTACAGAAAATAAACACGACAGTTATGAGTGTGCTGTGTGTTATAAAACTCTTACAATGGACACAAATGTTGTTACAAAATGTGACCATCACTTTTGTAAGACTTGCTTTTACAGATGGATTCAGACCAATGCATCTTGTCCTCTTTGCCGAACGCTGATTGATTCTAATGCACATCTTTCACCTGAACAGTTAGAGATGGCTCTCTCAACAGAATACGCTTACTATATGCATGTTCTAGAGAAAGCAAACAATCTTCAAGGTAAACATATAAGATTAACAAACAAACATTATAAACTAAAAATGGATACAAATCAACTTCTCACAAGACAAATTACCCTTAATAGACTTATAGATCAAACTGCTGCTATTACAAATGCAATGGTGGCTGCCAGAGAGCATTGCATTAATAATGATAGCGGAAAACTAGAGACCTTTGCTAAAAACTACAGGAGACATAAATTACCGCATCTTTCTAATGCATTTTATGGTGCATTTTCTGAAGAAAAAGAAAGGATTCAAGAATTTATTGATGAGTCTCCTGACATAGTAAAACTGGCTCCTAAAAAGAGAAAACGTATGTCTCGAAAAAATATTAAAATCAAAATAATAAATACAGAAACAGATGAAGAAGGAGGAACAGCAGAAGGAGCATCTACAAAAGAATCACACAGTTCTAAAAAAAGCAAATTGAAATCTTCTTCTCCGCCTCAACCTAAAAACGAAGAATTTGAATTTGGACCTCCCACAGGTACAATATCATTTAATTTTGGTCTAGACGATAACTTTGATGCAGAACCTGTCATTACAGGACCAATTTGTATTTAATCCTTAAACTTAACCTAATCTTAAACCTTAAACTAATCTTAAAATTCTTAAAATTATTACTAATAATAATATAAAGATAAAATTTTTTTATTTATGGTGCCACTATACTCCGTGGAAGAGCATCACACTTGTAATGTGGAGGTCTTGTGTTCAATCCCCTACGCGGCTCTTTATTTTTAACATTTTCTTTAATATTTTTAACCTCAATAACCTCTTCATTTTCTACTGATTGTTTTTTAATATTTTTATTCTTATAAATTTTATCAAAAAATCTATTTATTATTCTTTCATTTTTTCTATTTTTTACTATAAAATTAGAATTAGTACAAAAAAATCTCCTACAATTTTGTAACATGATACTTAATGATAAGATAATTTATTTTACCATTAAGTTTATTCATCATCAAAACAATAATTCATTATTTTGCCAATACTTTTCTCATTTCTTTAAAGTTTCTAACTGAAACCCATTGTGTTGGTTTCTTGAGTTTTACACCTAATTTAATAAGAGCAAAAATAATAACAGATAAACATGCAAATTTAATAGCAGATGCAACAACTTTATCTAATTTTAATTTTATTTCACTTCCTGGAATAGTCAATACAATACCATCTTCATTTCCATTAGATATTTTTTTTAATATAGGATTTACAAAGGGCATAAGAATATCATCAATAAAATCACCTGCAACATCCTTTAAATTACCACCAATCATCAAACCTATTGCTAAACCCAATACATTAAATTTTTGAACAAATTCCATATAATCATCCAACATAAGTATACTGTATATTTAGATAATTAAAATTAAAATTGAATAATAATAATAATAAAAAATATACCATTATTATGTCAATACCCCTAAATATGGAAAATACTAATCATCAAAACCAAAAAACCATGGTTGAAAATGTAAATTCAGAAAAAAACAAGTATCTAGAACAATTATGTTTTCAAGATTTCCAAAATAATAAATATTTTGGTTTTGGAAGTAAAAGAATTTCAGTCAATATTGAAGGAACTATAACTCAAAAATACCCATTTCGAGCATTTGGATATAGAGATGAAAATCAGAAATTCTATATTGGCATGAGAAGATATTATGACCAAGGAGATGGATTCAAAATTGTAGATTATGATTCTAAAAAAACTATTGAGAATCATATTGTTACTTTAATTCAGGAATATGAAAAAGAAGAAAGAGAAAAGAATAGTAAAAATAGTTTAAATATACAAACATGTTATTAATTAGACTTTATGTTTATAGAGCAAGAAAAACAACTTATTGAAAAAAATTATCAATATAATCAAAAATCAGATAATATCCTATCATTTTTTTATAAAGATGACCCTATGAGTCAAATTAATGTATCAATTGTAGATGATAGTTATAAAGTAAGTTTCCCTATGTTGAACCATTCTATTCATTATGCAACATACTTTAAAGAAAAAGAAAAAGTAAAAAAATATTTAAATTTTATAATTAACAGTCATCTTTAAACAATCTTAAGTTAGAATCCTAAAAAGTCACCGGAATGCTCATAATAAACTCCCGTTGCATGGCACGTTTACGTTCTTTATAATTCATACACTTTGGATTCTTAGTTAGATTTTCACAGTCTTTTGGTTCGATAATATAAGTAATTTTATCATGAGGAATTTCAGTTGCAAGGCCATCTCCTACAATTTTTAAGTAAGGTAGCATCTCTGTATATGAAATGATACCTACTGCATTTTCTTGTGCAAACATATAATAATCAGCAGGATCGGCTATTTCCGTAGATTTAGTTTCACCCAATGAATTTTTAATTTTCATTTTAACAGTTTTTGTTGGTTTACTTGTTTTTGCACTGAAGAGAGCCTTTTTCGAAAACTTAAACTCAATATCCAAATTAAGTTCAGTATCACGATGGTCTCGTCCAATTCCATCTACCCATCTAAGTTTTTCATTGGAACAGATTTCAATTGCTTGCTCGAGAATATCTGCCTTATCAAAACGGTCCTTTCGACCATTACATTGATCACCCAGTTGGTGAACAACCAGAAACCAACGTTTCCAGTCAATAATTTGCTTGTAGCGTGCTGCAATAATAGCGGTGTTATGCATGAGAGTTGCCATAGTGTTTGTATATATGTACTAATTTTTATATATTTTTTTTCAATTTTCTACATAAAAAAAGTATGTGCATTTTTTTTTCTTTTTTATTTTTTATTTCGAACTTCTTTTAAACCCAAAATGGTCGTTCCACACACTGTGCATAGAATTTGTACCCATTGTAGTGTTCTATTAAATTTCCCTCTACCTGTTCTCGGTACTTTTCATACTCAAAAATAATACTCGGGTGCTGGATGCACACTTTTATATTTTGAGATAATGTTATATATAAATTTTTATAATGAATTTGAATACTCCAATCCTCACCACCAACCCAGTTCTGCTCAGCATTAGTCAATGTATTTATTTTAATAAGAGGTTCATCCTTTCTATCGTACATATGAGTATACTCGGCCATTCCAATAAATTTCCCACAAAATTTTTTACTGGTAAAGAACCATAATATATCTCCCTCCTTAAATTTTTGCACAAGTGTCTTAATACTACCACCTCGCCCTCTTTTAACACCCCATACTGCATAATTACTTTTCATAAAATTTATACCGTCTCCAGCCCTAATCATCCAGTGAGATTTACTCATGATACTTAATTTTGAATATTTAAATACATGCAAATTTTATTATAAAAAAAATTCAATTTTCTTCATAAAAAAATTATGTGCATTTTTTTTTATTTTGTGAACTTTTGTTAAGTTCTTTTTGTTTTTTTTATTTTT
>Ga0206682_10003685_pt1 | contig 12895 bp, 27 predicted proteins | sample M240m12015metaG_FD_155444 | JGI IMG/M metagenome (GOLD analysis project Ga0206682, IMG submission 155444) | Ammonia-oxidizing marine archaeal communities from Monterey Bay, California, United States - M2 40m 12015 | ecosystem: Environmental > Aquatic > Marine > Intertidal zone | place: USA... | reverse complement strand
CCAGTTGCGCCTTCCTAGCGCTCCACTGCCCCGGCTTCCCGCCTTTAGAACCAGCTTTTACTGATGCAACGATGCGCTTCCATTTCGGCTCATCTTTTCTAGCCATTACTACTTCTTCTTTTTAAGTAGCTTTTTTAAAGCAGGTGTCATCGGCTGCTTATTACTAGGCACTGCTTTTTTTGGTTTAGAAGCATCAGGTTTAGGCTGCTTATTACTAGGCACTGCTTTTTTTGGTTTAGAAGCATCAGGTTTAGGCTGCTTATTACTAGGCACTGCTTTTTTTGCAGCCTTTGGCTTTGCCTTGGCCTTAGCTGCCGCTGCGCGTCCTGCTTTCGTGTACGGATACTTCTTTCCACCTACATTTGGCATAGCTAGCTCCCTTTTTTCCACTTGTTTGAGGGTGATTTAGTCTTGCTGGGTGACCATTTGACCTTGTCGGCCCAATACGCGGCTGACATCTTTCCTTTAGCGATGTTTTTACCGTGACGTGACTTAAATGCCTTCCTCTGCCCCGCCGTTTGGTTGGTTTTGACGCCCTGTTGACCAAAACGAATGGTTTTGACCTGATCACCTTCCTTCGCCACCACGATGTGCGACTTTTTCGGGTGAGACGGGGTGCGTTTCGGCTTGTTGAAGCCAGATACACCCGCTCGCTTTAGTCGAGAGTCTTTTTCACTAGGCATTACAAGAGATCTCCTCGCAATCGTTTGATGGTTGCATCAGGAAGCGCGTTAAACTCGTCTTCCGTCATGTTGCTAATGTCCAACGCCTTCTCCCCGCGTGCAGCAGAGCTCTCCCCAGGTAACTCGGGCGGTTGCGACTTAGCTGCTTTGAGCTTTTTGTTTACCTCGGCCCGCTTTTTGGCAACTTCGTCCTGCATAGGAGCCGCTGTTTGCGTCAAAGTGGACTCCTGCGCGACATCAGTAACCAAATCGTGGTCCTTAATGACGAAACTGGCAGCTTTTGACAGTGCGTCTACCGCCTCGAAGCCCTGAACGATGAATGCGTCGCGCAAATCGATGACTTCTTGAGTGAAATCGGCGTTATATTCGGCGGCGTTCTGATCAAACACCGGGAAATTAGCCTCTAGCTCGTTCGCAGCAGCCTGTAACGCGGTCGCCTGTGCGTTTTGCGACACTGTTTGCTGCATCTTCTGGCCCATGTCGAACTCAAGCTGGGTTTTTTCGGCGGTACGGATCTGCTGTCGGAGCTGCACAGCCTCTGCTTCCTTGCCGTCGAGCAGTAAGTTCATGTACTCGCGCTCTTTCGCGTCAAAGTCATAGGAATCAGGCGCATCCGCAGCGGGTTCTTGCGCTTTCTTCATGTCCTCAACCTGCTTCTGAAGCGCTTTTTGCTTCGCAAGCACCTCATCTAGCCGCGATTTCGGCACCATGGGCTTACTAGTAGTAACGTCGGGCTCCTGGGCGGGCTCCGGCGCTGCTTCTTCAGCAACAACTTCTTCAGTTTCCTCGGCTACGGGCTCCTCTTCGGCTGCCGTTTCCTCTGCTTCTTCGGCTTCTTCGGCTTCGGCGACTACCTCTTCCTCGACCGCTTCCTCAACCTCTTCGGCTTCGGCAACCGGCTCTTCCGTGGGCTCATCGCCCAAACCGAAATTCAGATCAAGTGTTTCATTCTGCTCTGTGGCTTTATCGGCACCGGGCATAGCATCAAAAACGGTGTCGAACTGATCGGTTGGGGTATCTTTCTTCGCCATAAGGCAATCTCCTATTGGGGGTTACGAAAATTCGGTACATCTGTTTGCTTCGGACGGGCTGCTTGCTTCTTGGCTGATGTCTGCATAGCCGTAGCAGCCATACGCGTTGCAGCATTCGTTTCCGACTGACTGCGACGTGTCTCGTTTGTAAGGTCAGCAAGCTCGCGTCGTAACATCAGCTCCTGTTCCTTCATACTCATCTTGCCTTGCAGCTCAGCGACTCTGACCTGCGGATCAACCTCGGCGATATCCTGAACCTTGGCAGCGTTGAGTGCGGCTTCGGTCTGCGTCTTCTTAACGTCTGCGTCGAGCTGCGCGATCTCAAGCTGCAACTTCTGAATAGCCATCTGTTGCTGCATCGCCATAACCTCGGCCTGCTCCGGTGTAGGCGGCTCAGCACCAGTAATCTGACGGATACGCTTAGCGAGCTCACCCTTCTTGGCGAGGTGGCTATATTCAATAATCGCGTCATCAGGAATAGCCACGCCCACTTGGCGAAGGTTGAGGGCTTCAGCGAACTGAACCTCATCAAACGAGTCGCGCGCAGGTGCAGTAGCAATAACTACGTCGTACTCACCAAGGGTCAAGTCATTGAGAATCTGACCTTCGGGGGTCATCTCGTTAACTACCATAGGCTCTCTAGGTTTCAGCGGGTCACTGTCGTCTGTGACCATAATGATGCGCTGCTCGGTATAGAACGCTTGCACCAGATCGAGCACCTTTTCGGCTAGGTACTGTCGGGACTTACGCAAGTTATCTAGCGGCACCTGAATCATTACCACGCCACGATTCTGCTTGGCTTGTATAGCTACGCCCGACACTTCGGCGCTGTCTGATCCCAACATGCTGTCGTTGATGCCAGAAATCGTCTTAATGTTGAGCGCTGCCTTCTGGCTGATACGGTCTAAGCCGGTCGGGATCTGGTTGGGTTGGATCTTTGTCGGCGGTGATGAGCCACGGTTGTATTCGACAACCAGGCCCGTCTCTGCGCCATGCTCTTCCAAGTCGTCAGCGGACATACCTACCAGCGACCCGCTCTCTACCATCCAGCCACTATTAGCTGTGGTATTAACGATATGCAGCTCTTGGCTGGCGATCTTGTTTAGCTGCTCCTGCGGTGAGAGCAAGTTTCGCACCATGCCGAATGGTCGCCCTCGGCGGAAATACGCGAAGAAAGGCACGATGGTGAGATCGTTATACGGGCTCCAGTCATCATGCAGCACGATGTGGTCGCATGTCACAGTCCACCTGACTCGCCGCTTCACCTTACTAATAATGTCTAGACCGTACTGCTTGGCGAACTTCTTGGCCTTAGCGTCAGACCAGTTCTCTGGTACATCTCTCGTGTCGCCTGTATTAGGGTCCACGTAGCAGTCAACACGGTGCATGCGTTTGTGCTGGCGCTCGATGACTCGCAAGGATCTGACGTTGCGGTACTCGTCTTCGCCGGGCACACCTGCGCCGAAATAGTCGTCTGCAGAGTCTGTATCACCGAAACGATTCTCCTCGTACTCAATGGAATCCCTGCCGAATCCAGACCCGTTCTCAGCAATGAAGCGCAAATCCTCGGCCTTCTTCTTGCCGTACAGCTCTTCGATCTCGTCCAGAGTCATCCACTTAGTCTCGAATACTTCGTTCCAGCTCTTGGGGTCTGAGTCCTTGGCGTCTGGGTCAATCAGAATATCGAGTGGGTCTTTGGCGGTTATGCGAATCTCGCCTTCAACGTGATCGCTGAAGTCCATGCGGACATCAAAATAGCCACGGCCATCGAGGATCAAACCGTCACTAAATACCTGCTGCTCGACCCAATCTAACTTGTTGTTGTCAGCAATCTGCATGTACAGCTTGGTCAGGGTCTGGGCAACGTCCATTTCTCCTGCACGGCGAGGCTTAAACTGCACGTCTGCTCGGCGTGTGGACTGCTCGCCTAGTACCGTATTAACAGTTGGCAAAATTGTATTAATAGTAAGAGCTGGTCGCCCTTCATTATCTAGGGCATGCAGATCATCCAAGTCCCACTGATCGCCGCGATAGAAGGCATCGCACTTCTTCGCCATGTCGATATATTCAAGGTGGCCGTTATCACGCGCTCGGATATAACGATCCCACTGCTTAGAAGCTACTTCCTGTTGCTCAGCCGCCGTCATCCTTGACAGTTTCTTTTTATAACTCATGCTATGCACTCATCGCTGATTTTGAGGCACGCTCTGGCCCCACCATGTGTTCCAGTCGATCTCGCCAAGAGGGCGGCTTTACGACTGGTGCTTGGTACGTCGAAAACTCGGACATCATCAGACCGAGCCATGCAAGTGCATCGACTTGGTCATCGTGGACCCCATTGGGGAAACGCAGCATCTCTGCTATCAGTGGTCCAGTGAAAACTTCATTCCTGGGAAAGAACACCATCCCCTGCTGCATACGTCCCTGTATCGCTCTAGCTCTTGCTTCCTTATCGCGGCGTCCGGTCTTCAAGTCCTTGAAGTACGCCTCGTACAAACCACGCTCTCGGACACGTTTCTCTAGAAACGGCCCCAGTGCCATCTCGATATGGCCCTTTTCGATTCCTACGATGCTGGGCTTCCACGACTCGTAGAGGTCTAGGATCTGCTCCACCAATTCAAAGCCATCGAACTTCCCGCGCACTACATCAATTACAAACAGTCGATCCTGCTCGTCTACGCCGATAACCATGCCGACTGAGAAGTCGTTACGATCACGCTTACCAATCGCCAAGTCCCATGCTGCGTAGTAGCGCATCTGGTTGTAGTCGAGATCCTCTGGGTCGTAGTACTGGATCATCTGACGTGTGAAGTAGTCACCGTCATCGGCCACCGGATTCTGCTGGTAGAGGGCCGACCAATCTCTCGGTCCAACGGCTCTCTGTATCTGTTCGAGAGCTGGCACGTCGTAGCGTTCGGGATGCAGGGCCTCTCCGTACTGCCTGAACTCTTCGTCTTCTTCTGCGATGGCTGGGTATTTAACGACGGCCCACTCGTCTCCGCCTTCCGCCCCGGCTTTGAGTAGTCGTCCAGCCAGATCGTCATCGTGCCACCGAGTGAGAATGACCAGTACGCCACCGCCAGGAGCGAGGCGTGTATAAGCAGTCGACGTATACCAGTCCCAGTTAGCGTCGCGATTATTCTGACTTTCAGCGTCTTCACGGTTCTTTACAGGATCGTCGATGACAAGGACGTGTGCGCCCTTACCAGTGATACCGCCACCGACACCAGCAGCAACGTAGCCACCGCCTCCAGTAGTAAGCCATGCCTCCGCACTTTGGGAGTCTTTGTCCAGACGCGTCTGAAAAGCGGTTTTATATGTTGGCTCACGAAGGAGTTGACGGACTTTCCTACTAAAGCCCATCGCAAGCGAACCCGAATACGAACAAGAGATAAATTCATGCTCAGGATGCCTGCCGAGATGCCAAGCCGGGAACGAAACTGACGCCAGCGTACTTTTTCCATGGCGAGGTGGCATAAAGAGCATAAGTCTTGGACTCTTCTTTTCAGCCACGTCGCGACTGAACTGCTCCAGCCGTTGGCAGATGTCTTTATGGACCCAACCAGCTTGGTAATCGGCGTTAAACCGCTCGACAAAAGGGAGGAGACGCTTTCGTGTGAGGATGCGTAACGCCAGCTCTGCTTTAGCTTTTTGTTCAAGTGTGCCCTCCCTCGGCTCCGGTTCGTAGACTTCTGTCTCTGAAAGTTGTGGTGCTGGTAGCGCTTCTGCCATAGCGGCTAAGCAGTAAACGCAGGTGTCGATTATGTCGTTTGCAAACAGCGTTTCTGGCTGCAGTGTTTTGCAGTTAGAACACTCACGTTTAATAATTTCATTCGGCAACAGATGGCTCCAAGTAAGCCGTTTCTTTACCCGCGATCTTGATCAGCTCTTCATCAGACAGGCGTTCCAGCTGCTTAGCCGTTGCGTTTATCTGCACATTTACTTGAGCTTGCGGTTCCTGCTGCACGAGGCCGTGCAACTTAACCAGTGAATCTGTTGTGTTCTTCATCTCCGTGGCATTTGATGAAGCGGTGTACGCCTCCATATACATGCCGTGGGCATTGGTAATTGTGAACTTCACCGTCTCCCGCGCCTGTTCGCGGAAGTAGTCGAGCGCTTTTTTCATCTCGGGGCGACGCATGGCTTTCAACGCGCAGTCATAGTTCTTGTAACCTGCAGCACGAGACCCTGCCCTGATGGACATTCCTGATGCAACCAGCATGACGAGCTTTTCCTGCTGCACGGTTAATGTTCCATGATGCACGCCCATGTAAGGCATATGCGCTTGGAATTCGGTGTGAGTAAGATCAACCCCGTCTTTAATGGAGTCGATGCTTTCCTCCTGTAGTTGCGCCCGTGATTTCATTTTTTAAATCGTCGTCCAACCAAACAAACATAGGTGCGCGTTCACCCAGGTCAGCTATATCTAGCTCCTGTAGAAACGCCCACAACGAGAGCTCGTAACCACGGCTCTGCAATAGTTCTTCAACGCGTGCGGCATCGTACACAAGTACCTCTTGGCCGCTTTCTCTTAGTCCGATTCCAACAAGGGCTTCTAAAAGCCCCTCTACCGCATACGCTTCAGTGTGATCGGACATACCTATATATTACCCCCACTAATATTTAATCACAAGCGTAGTCGTGTATTGTCTTGACCCACCACCAGAACATGTCAGTGGACAAGGTGTGTCGCATAATGTTGATTCGATACGCAACAAGACGCACGTTCTCCCTGGAGTAACCTTCGTCGTTGTTTAGGCGGTCTATAGATGCGTTGAACTCTTTCTTTCCTGACCCGTCGAGGTGATGAGTCAGCGCTACACCTGATACCGCACACTTGCCATCCTGCAAATCCCACTGCTGCAACACTTCTTCTGCGGTCAACGAGAAACTGTGTGTGTTCCTGCGCGTGCTTCTTAGCTTCGCGAAAAGATTCCTGAGATATGCCTCATGCGAGCCGCCCATGTTTTCGTAGCGTTTGCGGTTTTTCTGCAGCATGCGGCATGGCGTACATTTCTTGCGCCATGTTCCAGTTGGGTATTGCTCAAATTTAGTGTCTGGTAGCTTTTCTTTACACGTCGTACAGATCCGTAATCCCACGGCCTGTCCCTCAAAGTAGCTTACCTAGGAAGATAGGGCCTTAAAAAAATATTGCAAAAAAAAATTTGAAAACTATTTCTGAATCGCTCACGCATTGTCTCCCTTGCCTGCTAGTACCGCTCCCCTTTCCCCTTTTCCGTTTTTGGAACCTTGTTTCATGTCGATATACATGAACCTTGTCTGTCAGTAACCCCTTTCGACGCTCGCTTCGCTCTCGCCGCTCATTAATGTTTGTGAGCTATGACGCTCAATTACTTGGAGATACACCATGCTTGGAGATTACTCAGTTACCTTCACCGATGAGGTGCTCAACCACGACGCTCCCGATCAACTGGCCCTTCCGTTTGGTCAGCTTGAATCAGAGTTCAACGACTACGCAGACTTCTTCAGTGCTTGCTTCATGCACTCCGACGACCCGCTGCAATCCTTCATCCGCCATGAACTCAACTGCATGGAGCATAACTCATGAAGCAGCTCGAACTGGACCTCACAAACTGGGATTACGTGGACAACTGGCCTCACTCAGCAGACCCTTACTTCGAAGTTGACTGTGAAGAAGAAGTGGTTATCGAGAGAGCTATCGCTGTCTGTTACATCATCGAGGGACACGACAAGCTCTTTGAGACCCGCGAAGACGCCGAGCAACACCGCGACTTCCTCTGCATGACCTACGGTTACCAAGACGGCTGGCCTATCAGCGCCGTTTCATTCGAATACGCTCAATAAGGAGATCATCATGAGATTCCACAACTTCGACATCCCACGCACCGAGTCAATGCAACAAGCCTTTGACTTCATGGGTCTTGATGAAGACCAGCAACGCGAAGCAACCGCCGAGGTATACAAGATGGCTGTCACCGCTTCCGCTCACGACATCGTCGACACCGTCAAGCGCAACCCCGGCAAGTTCCTCACTGCCTTCATCGCTGGCGCACTCACCTTCTAATTGGAGATCATCATGAAATCATCCATCGTAGTAGCTCTTTCCTTCCTAACCATCTACGGCCTTGGCATCGCTTACGCCGCATCAACTCAATCTATCGTTCAACCCAGCGACATCTCAGCCGACTACATCTGCATCAAAGACACGATGCCTGACGCTTACATCTGCCTACCCAAAGCAGAGAACCCTGTCCCTTGGTATCTCAACATGGAGCATGACTCATGAATCAGATCGACCTTTTCGACCGCGCATCAGCTAACAACACATTCCCATTACGCGACTGGGAAGCTCAATACGACGCTCAATTCGAGGAGTTCGAGGTTGTCCATTACTTACCAACCGCCCCAGACGCAGCGCTGACATACCTAGTCAGAGGTAAAAGTTACCGCACTCAAGCCGAAGCTGAAGCAGTAGCGCACAGCCGCAACACTGCAACCATTACGGAGTACTACTCATGAAAAACCTTGCTATCGACGTATTAGCTATCGCATTGGGTATGGCTGTAACCAGTTACACCTTTGCTTACATCATCATGCCTATGATCAATGGAGCATGACTCATGATTCAGTTCGCAATTCTCATGGGGGTCTTATTGGCCCCTGTGTTTCTCAGCATGGTTCTTGTCAATCTGGAGGATCGGGGTGAATAGCCCCCTTACTCACAGCTCAATTCACTATCATCGCGTGCCATTCATGCACCATGATCCGTGATTCATGCCGCGTGTGACGGGGGACATCGGCGAGATGGGGTGTGTGCCATGTGTGCCAGTGTGTGCCACCTTGTGTGCCACCTTGTGTGCCACCCCAATATCTCCGTAACACACTGTTTTACATACCTTTTACCGAATATAGTCAAAATGTGTGCCATGTGTGCCACCTTTTTGACTTCAGTTACACATACACACACCTCTTTTATTTTTGTTCTCATATTTGAACTTAAATTACTAAAACTGGCACACATGGCACAAACAGCGTAGGTAAGCCAAATTTGATGGCACACAACCTGGCACACAGGTGGCACACATTTGCTGTTTCTGGCACACATTCCCCTACTTTCTATGTGGGTATTACCAATTTGCGACCAATTTCGCACCATGCAACATGAATCAGGAGACATACACCATGACATATCAAACACACACTATTGAGCTACGTAAGTGGTTCGTCGACCGCGATTATGACCTCGACATGGACCCCTGTTACGTCATCGGACATCTAATGGGAGAGCACTCAACCTTCTACGGAGATGACGAGCAGCTCATCAAGCCGTTTTACAACCAAGCAGAAGCTTATGCCTTCGCCAAGCACCTCAACGAGAAGGCTGACCCAGAAATACTCACTTACAAAGTGTGGAGAGAATAACCATGCAACAACATATCCAACCAGCTATCAAAACCGCCAAGTTTCTAGGCCGTGAACTCTGGACATTTGCCAAGGAGAACCCCGGCGAACTGTTACTCACTTGTATCACTGCCGCCATGTTTGACATCTCAGAGTCATTAGACGGTATCGAAGAGATGGAAGGCTTTCTATTCATCGATCCTGAAACTGGAGCATGAACCATGTATCACGTCTATTTCATCCATGACAACGATGTACACGTCATGAAACGCCCTACTCTCAGAGAAGCAGAGTGGGATCTTATGGTCCATCAAGAACTCCACGGAAACAAAGCGTGGGCAACGCACATTACCGACGATGGGAGTGAGGTTCCCGTCACGGCTGATCGTTCCTCACAGCCGCCCATTAAAAGTGAGCAACTTGATGCGTTTACTACAGCATGATCTGTTGCTTTGTAATATTAGCAGTACTAATCTAACTTCAACGTAAGGAATACGCTATGAACAACATGACCGAATCATTCATCCCAGGTGCTATCAACAAGCTGTGTGCTGGCAAGACTAACAGCCACTTCACCAACCTAGCCAACTACGTGTCTGCCTTCACCAACGACGGCACTGCAATCGACGTAGCGCTAGCCAAAGCTTGTTTCGAGTGCCACTCATCAGAAGACGAAGCACCCTTCCACACATTCGCTGTCCTTGGTTTCTTCCAGAATCTCATGGACCGTGTCATGTGGAACGCCCGCAAGCTCAACATCGCGCTCGAACGTGCTGAGAAGCAGGAGCAAGAGTCAGGCGGCATCTACGGTCTCGATCTTGCACAGTCTGCAATCGACGACGTTGAGACCGACATGCCTCGCGAGCGCATCAAGCAAGCTGTTCAGTCTGACTACGAGCTGTTGTTCACCACGCAGACTCTGATCATGACCGAGCTCGGTATCGACGGCCAAGCGTTCGACATCGACTTGTTGTTCTTCAATCCGTCCAGCCTCGACAAGCAAACCGATACGTGGGTCAACGCTACACCAGCTGACACCTACGACAGTGCCATGCTTGTCATGCAGGAGATTGTCGACGAGCTCAAAGCGTCCGACTCCAAGACCCAGCTTGCTGGTTTCATGGCTAATCGCGCGGCAGCGTTAGAGGCACGTCTTGCCGCTTAGTAGTTACTCCACCCCGGTGCCACTCGTTGGCATCGGGTTTTTTTTCTTAACCCATAGAGGACTCAGCGTGCCATATAAGGCGCGAACCATAAACCATGAGGCATGAGACATGCATCAAGAAGTACCAATCAGCGAAGCACTAAAACAGTGGGGCATAATCCAATTCCACGGCGGACCCACCATCCCTTTTTATATTGTCCATCCACCAATGGAAGAAGACGGAGGTTGGGTGATTTACCCCAATGTCGTCATTAAAAAAGACGGATTTACCGAAAAAGCTGCCCCCCTTGAGTTCTACAGCCAAGAGCACGCTCACGCGCTTGCTGACTATTTAAACGCGCAACACCACCCTAGCAATACATCTGTCATTGAGGCATGAGACATGAAACCCGGCATAGGACATTTCGACGGCAGCAGCACAAGCACCATTGAAAACCATTTCTACAGCAACAAAGACATCGATTGGATTGCCGAGCTGTGTCTCGACTGGCTAGAAGAAAAAGGTGTAACCAGCCCGTGCGCTCTCGGTTTTAAAATCCAAATTGAGTACACAGAAGGAGAGGAAACATGAACCATGAAGACGAAGAAGAAGGCTTCATCATCGAATTTGAAGCAGCAGACGAGCTCAAGGAACTACTTGTTGCTCAACAAAAGACCCTAATCGAAGCACAAGAGAGCATGCAGTTAGCAACGGAAGCACTCAACACTGCCGAAGAAGTGATCTTAACTATCGTGCCTCAAACCAATCAGGACACGGACAAATGAACCAAGAATTTCCATTCGAAGAAATCCGCGACGAGTACGGCGACCTATTCAACAGTGTCGACGCTGCTATGGCTGCAGGTTTCACCCGCAATCAGGTCTGGTCTGTAGTTGACGCAGACTCAGACGACCCAAATGTACACAGCATCTGGTGCTATGGCCCGCCACACCACTATGTCAATTTACTGGGTTACACCTGCACCAGAGAGAAACACGACGACGACACTTACTTTGAGGAAGTAGTTTACCGTGACTAATCTAAAGCAACGCATCTTAAACATGGACGCATACCACTCCGGCGATTACTTCGACGTATCGACAGTAGCCCAACGATTTAAGGTCGGCTCAGTTGAAGTAAGAGACACGTTCCAAACAATGTGCAACCAGAGATTACTTGTTAAACGCGCACGCCAAGCTCGTTCAACAATCTATATGCGCCCCTTCTACAACCGTTGGCTAAGTAAACCATGGGCCATGTATCACCCACCATGTCCCACGCCAGATGAACTGACACCAAACACCACATTTATCTACGGGAGTCCTGTGTATGACCAACATGAAACATGATCCATGGACCAAGCTGACAGACATGGCAGCAGCACACATCGAGTCGTGCATCCGTGCAGAAAACAGACCCGCTGTTGAGAAGCTACTGAGTGAGCTATGCAACAGCACCAAACTAAAACGAGATGTTTTGGTGGACTTTCTAAGCACTAAGCCAATCAAGGAGTGACTTATGATATTAGCAGGACTAATCGCAGCAGCCGGTCTGCTGTTCCTACTATTCAAATTTGGCATGCGCCGCATCATTAACTACGACATATACGTCGACTTGTTCGTCACCGTGCTGCTGATGTTCCTACTCGCAGGCACGTTCAGCGGCATGATGGCAGCACTCTTTGCTGGCCTGGTTGTCAGCGTCATGCTCTTCCTCATGAAGCGCACCATGCGACATGAGTCATTCGGCATTATCAAGACTGACAAGTTTCCCTACCGCAAGCTGGGCTGGCGCGTGCATGAGCCACAAGGCGTAGCGTCGTGACACGCAAAGAGCTGATCGAGTCACTCATCCAATGGACCTACAAAACAGGTGTTGAATGGGAGTTCGGCTTCGAAGACGAAGGCTTCGTCAGCGTGATCTTCCCTTACGACGAGGAAGAAGACAATGAATGAAGAAACACATCGCACCGTGACAATTACAGCCGAGATGCACACCTCCTACTCCATCGAAGTCAACGTGCCTAGCTATTTAGACGACGACGATATTTGGCAAAAACTCGTCAGAGACGGACACCTTAACGGCAGCAACATGGTGTGCGACAACGATGGATGGGCAGATTCTTGGACTTGGGGCGATATGTACGATTCAGACTTCAATCCCGTTGCTGACGACTATTCAGACTCCTTCCCAGAAATAACAGACTGCTGGGAAGACCATATTGATTCGTACCCACCTCCATGGGAACGCCCCGTCATCGAAGCATTAATAGACGGCATTATTAAACGTGGCTTCTCTATTGAGATACGTTGCGGCACGCGACGCATGTATGGCCCAGGCATCGACAAGCGTGAAATTTTTGCTGAACTTGCAGCTGGTGATGAGGATGTAATCGCCTTGCACAAAGACGGAAAACATTCCGGCGTCTTTCACCTTATTTACAACAACGGCTCAAAAAAAGATCCACGAGTAGTTATCCATGACTACTCGTGCCACGACTGGTGCGAAGAAATTATGAAGGAGCTACCGCAATGACAAATGACATCGCTAAACAACTGCTCCAACAAATCAAAGAAATCAACGAGGCATATGCCATGCAGCTTGACCTATCAGACGGTCGCATGCCGTGTTCCATCACGGACGACCCACTCAA
>Ga0206682_10003682_pt1 | contig 12900 bp, 18 predicted proteins | sample M240m12015metaG_FD_155444 | JGI IMG/M metagenome (GOLD analysis project Ga0206682, IMG submission 155444) | Ammonia-oxidizing marine archaeal communities from Monterey Bay, California, United States - M2 40m 12015 | ecosystem: Environmental > Aquatic > Marine > Intertidal zone | place: USA... | reverse complement strand
AAAACGAGTAATAATACTCGTATACCTGAAAAAGGTAAATTAAATTAAATAAAATTAAATTAAATATGAACGGAATTGTCAAAAACTTGAACTTTGGTGACGATGCTAGAGATCAAGTATTTAAAGGGATAGAAAAATTAGCAAATGCTGTTAGCTCTACATTAGGAGCTGGCGGTAAATGTGTGATGCTAGAAGACGGTACGGGTAAACCCGTCATAACAAAAGATGGTGTTACTGTAGCTGATTCAATAATATTGTTTGATCCAGTTGAAAACATGGGATCTACACTGTTAAAAGAAGCCGCTAGAAAAACTGTTCAAGAAGCAGGTGACGGTACAACCACCGCAACTGTTTTAGCACACGCTATATTAAAAGAAGCTTACGCTGTTTCAGAAAAGAAAAATGCCAGGGAAATAAAAGATGGTATTAATTCTGCGGTTGAAAAAGTAATTAAGTATTTAGAAAAACTAGCAGTTGATGTAAAAGGAGACATGCTAGATAATATAGCTTCTATATCTGTTAACAACGACAATGAATTAGGTTCTATTATAGCTGATGCATTTAGATCTGTAGATAATACAGGTATTGTAATGATGGAAACTGCCGGTGACGGTAAAACTGTTTCTGAATTAATTGAAGGTGTACCTTATGATAAAGGTTTAACAAACTCTCATTTCATTACAAACGAACAAACAAAAACAGCGGAATTAGAAAATCCATTAGTATTAATCATGGAATCACCAGTTAATACTATAAGAGATATACAAAAAGTGCTGGAGTACGTAATAAAAAACAATAAACCTTTGCTTATTATAGGCGATTTAGAACAAGGTGTTTTATCAACTCTGGCTACCAATAAAAAGAAAGGTAATCTAAAAGTAAATGTAATCAATGCTCCTACCTACGGTATTAGCAAACGAGAAGTACTTGAGGATCTTTCCTTACTAACTGGAGCTACAATAGTTAACGAAGATTTAGGTGATGACCTTGATTCAATTGACGTAGAGTATTTAGGATCTTGTTTGAAAAGTGTTACCTCACACGAGGACACTGTTATAACGGTCTCTGAGGCATCCGAAAAAATAAAGGATGTAATACGTAGTATAAAAGAAAAGCTTACAAATAACACGCTAAAAAGCTGGGAAGTTATAAAGCTTGAAAAAAGATTATCAATGTTAACCGCTAAAATTGCAGTGGTTAAAGTTGGTGCAAACTCTGAAGTAGAGTTAAAAGAAAAAACTGATAGAGTTGAAGATGCTATCTGTGCAACAAAAGCAGCCGTAAAAGAAGGTATTGTACCAGGCGGAGGCGTTGCATTATTAAATGCTTCAACATATATTAAAAGTGAAGGATTAGGTGAAGAAGTTTTATTAAGAGCTATAAAAGCCCCTTACTTTACAATATTAGAAAATGCAGGTATCACAGCGTCACAGCCAAAAGACAAAGGTGTTGGTTTGAATGCAATAACGGGAGAACCTGTAGATATGGTTAAACACGGTATAATTGATCCGTTAATGGTAACCAAAAGCGCATTAAGAAACGCTGCATCTGTAGCAACTACGATATTATCAACTGATTGTGTAATTAATAATTTAAGAGCAAATGAAGGCGATAGGTAGAAACTTAATAATAAAGAAACAAAAAGAAGGAGTGGCCGCTACTAAAGGCGGTTTACTTCTTGCCGAAAAACAAAGGGAAGATATACGATATATTAAAGCATCCGTAGTATCTCCTGGAGAAGAAGCAACCAAAGCAGGTCTACTTGAAGGTGATTTAATTTACTACGATAGACACGCTGGTCACACAATAGAAATAGAAGGTGATCCGTATCAAGTTATAAAAATGCAAGATATAGTTGTAGTTTTATGAGAATAGATGCTAGTGATGTTAAAAAATTAGGGTTGTTAAAGCACTACAGAATCATACGAAAATGGGCATGTAGAAATAATGACTTAAATGATGCTGATCTAGAACTATTAATTTATTTAGATTGTTTAGACATGTTTACTAAGCAAGATTTTAAAACAGGTACGTTTTCATACAGTTGGAATAATAGAAGATGGAATAAGTTGTTGAAGGAAGACTGGATCTCTGTTTGGCGAAAAAGAAATAGAACTACTCAAAAGTATCATATATATAAAGTATCATTCAAGGGCAAGCAACTTATAAATAGAATTTATAGAATAATGCTAGGTCAAGATGATATACCTACGAGTAGTAGAAACAGAATAATGAAAGGAGATACTTATACAGATAAAGTATTAAGTGTATCTATAAAAAACGTCAACAATGATAAAACAAGATGAAAATTTATTGGGTCAACCAATTTTCCAAAACCCTGAGCAACCAGTTTTGCAAAATCCAGGAGTACCTGTGCCTTCAAATGAAATGGGTAATGCTAAACCTGTATTTAATCCAAGTCAAGCTTCAAATGCTCAATATGTATTTGGAACACCTGAAGAAAGAGCTAAAAGCATGCCTCAAAGAGAAATAACACCTTTCGCTATGAAGGATCAAAATGGTGATGGAAAAATAACTCGAGGAGACGTTATAAAGGCTAGAATAGAAGGTTATAAAGAATAAAATAAAAAAATAAAGATATGGATAACGTTAAAAACAAAGCATCAGGGCAGAGCGCTATATGGGATGGACCATTAAACTTAGAATCATTGCCTCAAGGTAAAGGATCTAGTTCAGGTAAATACGGAATGGAAATTTCTAAAGTGCATTGTGGGTGTAGCTCTATGAAAGGACCTATCACACAACGAGCTAAATAGTAAGCTATGCTAGCTCAGGATGTAAAATTATACGCAATAAACCTTGCCACTATGGCAGTAACTATGACTAATATAGAAGTATATTTAAAGATATTATTACTACTGGTAACTATAGGTTATACGTTATCTAAGTGGGTTAAACTAAAAGAATAAGATATGGCATTTATACAACCATCAAGTCCTTTTTTAAAGAAGAGTAAACCACCAGCACCTTCTAAAAAGAAATCTAAAGGGTATTACAACAAAGCAAACAAGACTGGTACAGGAGCAGCTGCAGGAGGCGGTATGTCTGAAAAAGGAGTTAAAAAATACAAAAGAGATAACCCTGGTAGTAAATTGCAAACAGCCGTAACAACACCTCCTTCTAAATTAAAGAAAGGAAGTAAGGCTGCTAAAAGAAGAAAATCATTCTGCGCTAGATCGAAAGGCTGGACTTCTGAAAGAGGAAGAGCTGCTAGAAGAAGATGGAATTGTTAATAATAAATATATATAAAAATGAAAAATTACAACAAGCAAGAAAAGAAAAACTTAATTAAAGACAATCCTATCGCAGACAAAGGATCTGCTATTAAAAACCTTAATAAAGGATATGGGTCTCAATTAGGTAAATCTCCATTAGCTATGAAAGGTTCTTGGATGTCTAAGTACTGCAAAAAGTAAATTAATGGCTTTTAAATTACAAAATCCTCCATACGCTATAGATAACACACCTATTTATAGCGTAGATATGGAAGACGGCGTTTTAGGGAAAGCTAATAATAATGGTACTATTGTTATAAACAATAACCTGTCGCCTGCTAAATTAAATAGCGTTATAAACCACGAAAAGGTGCATATAGATCAAATGAAGCGCGGTGATTTAGATTACGACGATAACAATGTGTACTGGAAAGGAAAAAAATATTCAAGAGCTCAAATGAAAGAAGGAGCTAAAAACTTACCTTGGGAAGCTGAGGCATATAAAAAAGCAAAATAATTATGGCATTTAAAATACAAAGATTTATACCGGCATCACCAATAACGATGCCAAACCCAGATCCAGTTAAAGAAGTTAAACAAGCTAAAAAACCTAGTAAAAAAAATATAGATCCAAAACCAATACCCAAACAAAAGATTGATAAGGATCCTGTAAAGTATTTTAATTCTTTTACAAGTAAAGCAACGCAAAGAACAGCTAAAAATCCTTACCCAAAAGACAGTGTAAGAAATAGAAAATTTGCGCAACTTCAAAATAACTTGAGAAATTCAAGTAGGTAGTGATTTTATGAAAAAAATATTAGAATTTTTCAGTACTAAAGTCTTCAAACAAGTTGGTGATGTAGTTGATAAACTATTTACTAGCGAAGAAGAAAGATTAAATGCTAGAAATGAAATATTTAAAGTGCTGCAAGATGCTCAGCTAGAACTCCAAAAAATGCAAACTGAGATTATTGTAGCAGAAGCTAAGGGTAATTGGCTACAAAGAAGCTGGAGACCAATACTAATGCTTTCGTTTGGTTTTATAATTATATATACTAAATTCATATCGCAGCTGTCTACAAGACTTGTAACACCTGTTTTAGAGCCTGAGTTTTGGCAATTACTAGAAATAGGTATTGGAGGTTATGTAATTGGTAGAAGTGGTGAGAAAATAGTAGATAAGCTAGGACCTTTATTTAAAAAGTAAAAAGATTAAAAACAAGTAATAATAGTAATAACAGTAACCAATTAAATTAAATAAAATGGGAAAATTAACAGATGAACAATTAAAGTCTATTAAAGACGCAACAGGAAAAATGAACTCTATACTTACGGAAGTAGGATTTTTAGAGGCAAAAAAAGCAGAATACCTAGCAGCACATTTTGAAACTGCAAAAGAATTAGATGGTATCAAGGCTGAAATCAGAGAAGAGTATGGTGACATCACCGTAAACTTAGCTGATGGTACTTATGAAGAAGCTAAGCAAGAGGAAACAAAAACTCTTGAAATAGCGGAATAATGAGTTCTGTTGTAAGAAAAATAAGTATAGGTTCTGACTATAAGAATGACGCTATGCACTATTCAGTAGGGCAAAACGTTTATGGTGGACATACTATAGATTGCATACTACATGATACGCAATCTAATTCTTACAGTATTTACATAAAGAAAGGAAATGAGGTAATGCCATGGAAGAAGTTTAATTCTAACATGGCAATATCCGTTGAGTATGATTTGGAATATTAAATGAGAAGTCTATACGATTTTATCGTCAAACCTATTGGCGATAGATACGATAACAAAATAAAGCTAGACGACGTTACATTAATACTAAACACTAAAATTGAAGACTTTAAGTCTGTAAACAATTTAGCTATAGTGGTTGAAACACCAAAAGCTTTTAAAACAAATATAGAAAAAGGAGACATAATAATAATACATCATAATGTATTTAGAGTTTTTTATGACATCCGAGGTAATAAGAAAAGAAGTAGATCTCATTTTAAAGATGACTTACACTTTTGTTCAGCAGATCAAATATATTTGTATAAAAATACAGGGGATTGGAAATCATTTGGAGACAGATGCTTTGTAATGCCTTTAAAAAACAAAGACACTTTAAGATCACAAAAAGAGCAAGACCTTATTGGTATATTAAAAATAGGTAATAGTTCTTTAAAAGCGCTTAATATCAATCCAGGGGACACAGTAGGGTTTACGCCCGGTAGTGAATGGGATTTTATAATAGACGATCAAAGAGTTTATTGTATGAAATCTAATGATATTGTAATTAAGTATGAACACAAAAGAAACCAAGAAGAATATAATCCTAGCTGGGCAAAAAGCAGTTAAGGAGTTAATTAAAGTGGCAGAAGAAAAGATCGTTGACTCAGAAGATGATTTATCAGCTGACAGACTTAAAAATGCTGCCGCAACAAAAAAATTAGCTATATTCGATGCTTTTGAAATACTTGCTAGAATAGAAGAGGAGGATGAAAGATTAAATGAAAACCCAAAAGAAGCTAAAGAAGAAAAAGCTTTTAGGGGTTTTGCTGAAGGAAGATCTAGATAATGTACGAACAAACCTTAGTAGCAGTATTAAAAGACTATATTAAACCTAAGATATTAAAGAGGTTAAACAGGTATAAGAAATGGGAGTACGGTTATAACGAAGAGCACGATGTAGTTGTGATCAGTAGAACCGGACAGATAGGAGAGGTTTACGAAATACAAGGAATAAAAATAGCATTACCAAAAGAAGATGATGTTATTAAATTTGAAGGAGACAAGTGGAGACACACTGAATACCCAAAAGAGCTTTCAAAGATAAAATCGGTATTTGATTGGGACGAATACCCTTCACAGTTTAAAGAAAAGTGGTATGACTATATTGATACAGAATTTAAAAGGCGTGAAGAAGGTTTTTGGTTTTTTAATAAAGACAAGCCTTCTTATATTACTGGTACTCACTACATGTACTTGCAGTGGTCCAAAATTGATGTTGGGGCAGCAGACTTTAGGGAGTCAAACAGATTATTCTTTATATTCTGGGAAGCTTGTAAAGCAGATGTACGTTGTTACGGAATGTGCTATCTTAAGAACAGACGGTCAGGGTTTTCTTTCATGGCCTCAGGCGAAACGGTTAATCAAGCTACAATATCCACAGACTCCAGATTCGGAATTTTATCAAAGTCTGGTCCAGATGCGAAAAAGATGTTTACTGATAAAGTGGTACCCATCTCGGTTAATTATCCCTTCTTCTTCAAACCAATCCAGGACGGTATGGACAGGCCGAAGACGGAACTTGCGTACAGAGTTCCCGCGTCCAAATTTACGAGAAAAAAGCTTGATACCAATGAGAAGCTACAAGAGATTACCGGTCTCGATACCACGATCGACTGGAAGAACACCGGGGACAACTCGTACGACGGTGAAAAATTAAAACTATTAGTCCACGATGAAAGTGGTAAATGGGAAAGACCTACAAACATATTAAACAACTGGAGGGTTACAAAAACTTGTTTGAGATTAGGTTCAAAAATTATAGGTAAGTGTATGATGGGTTCAACATCAAATGCTTTAGATAAAGGTGGCGAGAACTTTAAAAAACTATACTATGACTCCGACGCAACAAAAAGAAATGCAAATGGACAGACTCGTTCGGGACTCTATAGCTTGTTCATTCCTATGGAATGGAACTACGAAGGCTACATTGATTCTTATGGATTTCCTGTATTTGAAACGCCAAAAAAACCAGCTGAAGGCCCTGACGGATCGCTTATAAAGCAAGGTGTAATTGAATACTGGAATAATGAAGTTGAAGGATTAAAAGGGGATCAAGATGGTTTAAACGAATACTATCGTCAGTTTCCAAGAACAGAGCAACACGCTTTTAGAGACGAAGCAAAGCAATCTCTGTTTAACTTAACAAAGATATACGAACAAATAGATTATAACGAAGACCTTAGGAATACATCGATAATAACCACTGGAAGTTTTATGTGGGAAAACGGTATAAAAGATACTAAGGTGATATTTGTACCAAATAAAAACGGTAGGTTCAACGTTAGTTGGGTGCCTCCTGTACAAATGCAAAACAGAGTTATAGTAAAAGGTAATACAAAATATCCAGGTAACGAACACTGTGGCGCTTTTGGGTGTGACAGTTACGATATATCAGGTACAGTTGATAAAAGAGGTTCTAATGGAGCCTTGCACGGTTTAACTAAGTTTAGTATGGAAGATGTTCCACCTAACAGATTTTTTTTAGAATATATAGCTAGACCACAAACTGCTGAGATATTTTTTGAAGATGTATTGATGGCTTGCATATTTTATGGTATGCCAATACTTGCGGAAAATAATAAACCTAGATTACTGTATCATTTTAAAAGAAGAGGTTATAGAGGCTTCTCAATGAACAGACCTGATAAAAGATTAAACAAATTATCTGTAACTGAAAGAGAAATAGGTGGTATACCAAACTCTAGTGAAGATATAAAGCAAGCACACGCTGCAGCTATAGAATCATATATAGAAACTTGTGTTGGACGAACAGAAGCCGGTTATGGAGATATGTACTTTCAAAGAACATTAGAAGACTGGGGTAAATTCAATATAAACAATAGAACAAAGCATGATGCTTCTATAAGTTCTGGGTTAGCAATAATGGCTTGTAATAAAAACCTATACTCACCGGTTAGTCCAGTGCAAAAAAAGGTTTACGATTTAGGAATTAAAAGATATGACAATAGAGGTTCTACGTCTAAAATATTAAGATAAATGAAAATACAAACAAATACTGATAGTTCTTTTCCTAACCAGGTTGTTAGCGACGAAGTAAAAGCTAGTTATGATTACGGCTTACAAGTCTCTAGAGCTATTGAACGAGAATGGTTCAATCAAGGAAGAGGCAACGGTAATAGATACTTAAATAATTGGAATAGCTTTCACTCACTGAGATTATATGCAAGAGGGGAGCAATCAATACAAAAGTATAAAGATGAATTGTCCATAAACGGTGATTTATCTTATCTTAATTTAGATTGGAAACCAATACCAGTTATATCAAAGTTTGTTGATATTGTTGTAAACGGAATGTCAAACAAATCATACGACATAAATGCTTTTGCCCAAGATCCATTTTCTGTAAAAAACAGAACAGATTATGCGGCTGCAATTGAACGCGATATGCTTACTAAAAAAGCTTTAGTAAATATTAAAGAAAACGTTGGATTAGATTTATCTTTAACAGGTGATTTAGCTTCTTTACCTGAAAGTAGAGAGGAACTTGATGTACATATGCAAATGACTTATAAACAAAACGTTGAAGTCGCGGAAGAGGAAGTCATAAACAATGTATTAGATTTCAACAAGTATAATGAAATAAAAAAACGGTTAGCTCACGATTTAACTACGATAGGTATTGGAGCTGTTAAAACATCATTTAACAAATCAGAAGGTATAGTTACTGATTATGTTGACCCTGCTAACGTGATTTATTCGTATACAGAGGATCCAAATTTCGAGGATATATACTATGTAGGGGAAGTAAAGTCTATATCATTAGCTGAGCTTAAAAAACAGTTTCCATCGTTATCAGCTTCAGAATTAGAAAAGATACAAGATATGCCGGGTAATTCACAGTATGTAACAAACTGGGGAAATTACGATGGTAACACCATACAAGTTTTATACTTTGAATATAAAACATATTCAGATCAAGTATTCAAAATAAAGAAAACAGACCAAGGATTAGAAAAGACTTTGGAAAAACCTGATACATTTAATCCACCAGCTAATGATAATTTTGAAAGAATATCTAGAACAATAGAAGTTTTATATACTGGAGCCAAGGTGTTAGGTACAAATATTATGTTAGACTGGAAGCTAGCAGAGAATATGACAAGGCCTACAGCTGATACTACTAAAGTAATGATGAATTACTGTATATCAGCACCTAGAATGTACAAAGGGCGTATAGAATCTATAGTTAGTAAAATTACTAGCTTTGCTGATATGATTCAAATAACACACCTTAAACTGCAACAGGTGATGTCTAGAATAGTACCAGATGGTGTATTCTTAGATATGGACGGTTTAGCTGAAGTTGATTTAGGTAATGGCACAACGTACAATCCAGCAGAAGCATTAAACATGTACTTTCAAACAGGTTCTGTTGTAGGTAGATCGTTAACGCAAGACGGAGAACTAAACAGAGGTAAAGTACCTGTGCAAGAATTATCGTCTTCGAGCGGTCAAGGAAAAATACAAAGTTTAATAGGTACATACCAGTACTACTTACAAATGATAAGAGATGTAACCGGTTTAAATGAAGCAAGAGACGGTAGTGCACCACATAAAGATTCATTAGTAGGTTTGCAAAAAATGGCAGCTAACGCTTCTAATATTGCAACTAAGCACGTGCTAGACTCTTTGTTGTACTTGACAATTAGAACTTGTGAGAATATAAGCTTAAAAGTAGCTGATGTTATTGAAAACCCTTTAACAGAAAATGCTTTAACAAACGCTATAAGTACATTTAATACTAAAACTCTTGAGGAGTTAATGAATTTGCAGCTACATGATTTTGGTATTTATTTAGAGTTAGAACCAGAAGATGAAGAAAAAGCTTTGTTAGAACAGAATATACAAATAGCTTTGCAGACGCAAGCAATAGCTTTATCTGACGCAATTGATATTAGACAAATAAAAAATATAAAATTAGCTAACCAATTCTTAAAGCTTAGGCAAACTCAGAAAATAAAAAGAGAACAAGAACAACAACAAGCTAATATTCAAGCACAAGCGCAGGCAAATGCTGATGCATCTGAAAAAGCTGCAATGGCTGAAGTGCAGAAGCAGCAAGCACTTACTCAAGAAAAGGTAAGTATAGAACAAGCGAAGTCACAGTTTGAAATACAAAGAATGCAAACTGAAGCTCAAATAAAAAGAGAGTTAATGGCTGAAGAATTTAACTTTAATATGCAATTAGCGCAGGTAAGAGCAAATGCGGAAGGGAATAAAGAAAAAGAAATTGAAGATAGAAAAGATAAAAGAATAAAGATGCAGGGATCCCAACAGTCTGAGTTAATACAACAAAGACAAACAGAAGGATTACCTAAAAACTTTGAATCATCAGGAAACGATGTGTTAGGTGGATTTGGAATAGAAGAGTTCGGTCCTAGCTAATAAACAATTATTTAATTATATTATATTATGTCAGAAGTAAAACAAGAAGGGGATTTTAAAATTAAATCCAAGAAAACAAGTCCTAAGCAATTAGGCAATCAATCTAACGAGCCTATAAAGGTTAACATAGATGAAGTAGAAGAACCAGTAGCTGAAGAAGTTGCTAAGGTAGTAATACCAGAAGTTAAAGAAGACGTAGTTGAAGAACCTGTCGTAGTCGTTAACGATACACCGGACGATACCGCACAAGATGGTATTATAGAAATTGTAGATGAAGAGCCTGCTCAAGAGCTTGAAAAAGTTATTGAACAACAACCTCAGCCAGTAGCAGAACAAAGAGTGTTGCCGGAAAACATAGATAAACTTGTTACTTTCATGGAAGAGACAGGTGGATCAGTAGAAGACTACGTTAGATTAAACGCGGACTACTCAAGTGTTGATGACAAAACACTATTAAAAGAATATTACAAACAAACAAAACCTTATCTAGAATCAGATGACGTTAGCCTACTATTAGAAGACTACGATTATGATGAAGACATAGATGAGGAAAGAGATATACGCAAAAAGAAAATTGCGTTTAAAGAAGAAGTTGGAAAAGCTAAAAGCTTTTTGGAAAAAACCAAGAGTAAATATTACGACGAAATCAAGTTGAGACCCGGCGTTACTCAGGAACAACAAAAAGCAACAGAGTTTTTCAACCGATACCAAGAAGATCAGAAAATAGCTGAGCAACAGCACTCGGACTTTAAATCAAAAACAAATGATTACTTTACTAATGAATTCAAAGGTTTTGATTTCAATGTAGGTAAGAAAAAGTTTAGATATGGTTTACAAGATCCTAATAAAGTTGCAGAGAACCAATCAAGCATTAACAATTTCGTAGGAAAGTTTCTTGACGAAAGCGGTAATATAAAAGATACGAAAGGTTATCACAAAGCTATTTATATCGCTTCAAATGCTGACAAGATTATTAATCACTTTTATGAACAAGGAAGAACAGATGCTACTAAAGAAATAGTTAGTAGTTCTAAAAATCCAAGCACAGAGCCAAGACAAACTACCTCTGGCGAGTTCGTAAACGGAATAAAAGTTAAGTCAATAAGCGGTTATGATTCTTCTAAGCTTAAAATTAAAACAAAAAAATTTAACTAAAAAATTAAAAAATTATGGCAAATGTAAGCCCAGTGTTTGGAAGCTTAATTCCAACGCAAAAAAAACAAGCCTTAGAAGGCAATTATTTAAACTTTACTGACGGCACGAATGATTTTGCACAACAGTACTTACCAGAAATCTATGAAGCTGAAGTAGAGCGTTATGGAAATAGAACCTTAGGTGGTTTCTTAAGAATGGTAGGAGCTGAAATGCCAATGACTTCTGATCAAGTAGTATGGTCTGAGCAAAATAGATTACACATCTCTTACGAGAATGTAATAGCAACTAATGCAGGTGCTGTAGGAGCAAAAGTTTCTACTTTAACTATTCCTGTAGGAGCTGGTATTGAAAACGTTGTATCTCCTGGTTCTACAATTGTAGTGATGAATCCAGCAAATGGAGCAGAATTAAACTGTTACGTTGTTGCTTCTGGAGCTACTCCTGGTAGTGCATTAGGTGCAGGTGTATTAACCGTAGCGCCTTATTCGCAAGAAGCCTTAGATGGAACTGGAGCAGGTGCTGCTGAAGTAGATTTAGTAACTGGTGGACCAGCGCTTAAGATTTTCGTATACGGATCTGAGTATGGAAAAGGAACTGGAGATGCTAACAGAGTTTCTGTAACACCTTCTTTCACTCAATATTCTAACTCTCCTATTATCATCAAAGACAAGTATGCAATCAATGGATCTGACACTGCTCAGATTGGATGGGTTGAAGTAGCTACTGAGTCTGGTCAAGGAGGTTTCTTATGGTACTTAAAAGCTGAATCTGAAACAAGATTACGTTTTGAAGACTACTTAGAAATGTCTATGGTAGAAGGTGAATTAAAATCTGGAAGTTCAACTACAACTGCTAGAGGTACTGAAGGTCTTTTTGCTGCTGTTAAAAGCCGTGGAAATGTATTAGTAGACTTTACTGCAACAACTGGTTTAGCTCAGTTTGATTCAATTCTTAAAAACTTAGATACTCAAGGAGCAATCGAAGAAAACATGTTATTCTTAAATAGAGAAACTTCTCTAGACTTTGATGATATGTTGGCTGGCGTAGGGCAAACAGCTGGAGCTGGTGCTTATTACGGTGGTGGTAGTTCTTTTGGTGTATTTGAAAATTCTGAAGAAATGGCATTAAACTTAGGTTTTTCTGGATTCAGAAGAGGTTCTTATGACTTCTACAAAACTGACTGGAAATACTTAAACGATGCTTCTACTCGTGGAGGTGTTGCTGATGCTGGAATCGAAGGAGTATTAGTACCTGCTGGAACTTCTACAGTTTACGATCAAATATTAGGAACTAACATCAGAAGACCTTTCTTACACG
>Ga0206682_10003681_pt1 | contig 12902 bp, 7 predicted proteins | sample M240m12015metaG_FD_155444 | JGI IMG/M metagenome (GOLD analysis project Ga0206682, IMG submission 155444) | Ammonia-oxidizing marine archaeal communities from Monterey Bay, California, United States - M2 40m 12015 | ecosystem: Environmental > Aquatic > Marine > Intertidal zone | place: USA... | reverse complement strand
CTCCCTCAGCGTCGATCGGCCTGAGTTCGCGGCGCTCGCGCGGCGCAAGGCGAAGTGCGCGTGCTGCGTCGACAAGACACACGGCGACGCCGCCGCGTGGACGGCACACGCCCTCAACGTCAAGACGGGCAGGCACGGGCTGAGTCTGAGCGGCTTGCACCACCGCATCGCCATGGTCGTGAACAAGATCGCGCTGGAATGTGGGGTGAACAGCACGTTCGGCGGCGACCGCACTCGGTGCGGGACGGACGCGAGCGGACAGGGGGTGTTCTCCGACGTCTTCCTCGCGGACCTTTACCCGGACCAGCGTGGCGACGGCGTGCACCTCGACGTCACCTGCGGCAACGTCGTCAAAGGCGACGGCACGTCGAATGGCGACCATAAGGACCCCGACTACACCATCAACGCGTGCCTCTCGCGGAAGGCGAAGCAGTACGCGCCGTTCGTCGACAAGCGGGTCATGACCCTTGCGATGAACTCCGGGGGACGCATGTCCAAGGACTTCCACACCGTGCTCCACGCCCTCGCTCGGAGGAAGGTCTCCGGCGACGACGGCGACGCCGACGCGGGGGAGGACGCAGACGAGCGGATCGAACGCAGGCAGCACATCGCACGTGAGAAGAAGAGAATGATATCAGCCATCCAGGCTGCGCGGATCGCCTACCAGGCTAGGCTGATCATGGCAACAACAGCGCAAGGAGAGAGACAGCCAGGACGGTTTGGCGCTCGTGGGTCCTCCGCAGGGCCCGCAGGCGTAAATTAGTGTTTTTGTGATCCCAGGGGATTTTTCACTAAAAAAAACCGTGTCATTTTTCTAGACGTTTGATCAAACGAACGTCGGTCCGCGTCGACCCTTCGATTCGAACCTTCCGACGTTTGGTTTCCCGATAACGTGGCGCGGGTGCGAGTTCCTATCAGGTCGTCGGTACGTTTACCGCGGTCGTTCAAAAGCCCAACCAATCGCACGCGGCGCGTCCGACACGCGCACGCGAACGAGCACCCACCGATCGCCGAGCATGACAAGTGCGTGCTACACTCCCGCGAGCGCGCGCGTCTCCCTCGCCCGTACGCGCACGAAGCGACGCGCGCGAAACGAAACGGCCACGCCTCGCGAAACGCTACGCGAAGCGACGATCGTGCCCGAGAGATGCGCGCGGGTATCAACAAGCATCCCGACTGACCCGTTCCCTTCAGGCGCACACGCGCGCAGCGAAGACCCCCACAATCTACATGCAGATGCGTTCGAGCGTGGCAGCGACGATGCCGAGGGCGACCGGAGTGTCCTTCGCGTCGAAGGCGACCAGCGTCGGTGTCGTCGGGCCGTCCCGGAAACGCCGTTGAGAAATGCGCTGACTCCGCTGGTCCACGAACGAGTTCCCACGTCCCGACACGGAACCGACACTCCCCCCGAAGTGACATCTCCGCGAACACGTACAATTCGCGCCACCGACGCGTTCGACGGCGAGCGTGCCGAGGAGAAGCCCGAGAAGACCGTCGTGGGCGTCGCCGCCGCGTGTCAAAGATTTCTCGATGCGGTCGACGTCGGAAGAGTCGAATCCGCGCGTTCGCGTCTGGCGCGAAGTTCGGGAGACAGCGCCGACACCGGCGACGACGCTCGGAGATGTGGCGCCACGAACCGACCGAACCGACCGACGCGCGGGTCGAGAGGAAGAAAAGCTCCGACGACCGACGTCGAGAACGCGGCGCACGTTTCGTTCGTCGCCTCCGACGACGAATCCGACGACGCGCCGCCGACGCCGTTCCGCCGGTTCGATTTCGCCGCCGCCGGCGCGCTCGGCTTCACCAGCATCGCCGCGGCGTTGGACGACATCGACGACAAGGCGGGATTGGAAATCGAGGACCTCGAGGACCTCGAGGAACAGAGGGCATCGCCTCCTCCCCCGGACGCGTTCAGTCCGGCGCGTGTGAAGAAGAGACGACACGAAGCCGCCGCCTCGAATCTCGACGCCTCGGAACCTTCGCGGACGCCGTTCGGCGCGGACTTCTTCGTCTCCGCGAAGCGCGAACCGGACGCGCGCCTCCCGTTGACGCTGACGCGTCACGTAAGCGACCAAAGCGTCACGTCCGACGCGGGTTCCGTGTCGGAGATCGAACTTCTCGCGCACCGCGCGTCCCTCGAGCAGCAGCTCGGGGATTTCGTCCACCAGGCGTGCGCGAAGCGCTCGCGCTCCGTCGACGACGCTCGCCGCGAGGCGTCGCGACACGGCGACGGACGCTTGGGTTTCAACTTGAACGCGGCTGACTTCCAGCCGCGCGCGCTGGGCGTATCCGCGGGAACCAAATTCCAGATGTGCGCGCAACTCGTGACGCCTGATCTTCCGCGCGACGATCCTCTCGAGATGGACCACCATCCGGGATGCTCTCTGGCGTGCACCGGACGCAACTGCCTCGGCGACTTGTTCGGTCTCGGCCAGTCACCCAGCGACCCCGGACTCGGCGCGTTACGAATCACCGACCAGTTCGAGGCCGACTTGAAACACGCCCTGGAGATGGAACTCGCGTGCTGACGCCGTTCTCATCGCACGGCTTGTTCTCTGCTGTACATTCTCACGCCGCCCAGCTCCTTCTTCATGTACACACTGCGCTCGAGATTTTCGTCCACGGACCGCCTCCGTTCGGTTCCGAGAGGGTCATCGAGAGCGCGCGCATAGCAACCGCAGCTGTACTGCTAGCCGCCGCCGCGTCGCCGCGCACGCACGTTCCAAAGCCCCAAACCCGTGGCGAGATGCGGGAAACGTCACGCGTAGGGAATAAAATTGTTCACTCGTAAGCGCAAGATATGATGTGCGTTTGTCATCGTAGTTTTACAATCGTACTCGTACACGCGTCGTCGAGTCGCGAGAAACGCGCGCCTCGACCACGCCTTCGTCGTTTTCTTTTTCATCGCGCCCGCGCGCGCGAAAAGACGCGCGGAGTCGTCTCGCGGAGGTTCGTCTCTCACTCGAGGCGCTCCGCGCCTTCCACGCCCCCGAAGGTGTTCTCGCCGCTGTACGCGATGTATAGGAACCCGTCGTCGTCTTTGTGCTCGTCGTAGATGGAGGACATGAGCGCCGCCGTGGGGGGGAGCACGTTGTTCACAAACACGAAGATGGCCTTCTCGGGCGAGAGCTTGATCCGCTTGCGGATGACGTACACGAACTGCCCGACCGTCAGGTCCGCGGGTACCAAGTACTTCTTCTTGTCCAGGTCCGGGATGTCGCTCTTCTCGGCTTTCTCGACGATGACCTGCGAGGCGAGAGGCCAGGGCGTGAGTCGGGCGGTCCACGCGGGGAAGACAGTTTCGGGAACCGAGTCTCGACGGGAACACCCTGAAACGACGACTCAAAATAATAAGCCACGTGTTTTCCCACCGCAAAAGCCGCCTCGAACGGCGCGACTCAGCCGCGGGCGGTTTGAAATCGGGGGATGACGCACCGGGATCCGCTCGGGGTACTTCGTGCGGATGCGCTGCGCTTCCGCCTGACGTTTGTCTGCGAGGCGCGTAGGGTTCGTATGGGATGCGCGATACGTCAGCGACGACCCAGGGTGGACGGAGCGTCGTGGCGTGGCCGGGAATCTCCCGAACCAAAACGCGAATAGAATATTCGTCGTCCTCCTCTTCAACGTCCACCCGGGAAGCGCGCGCTTCGTGGGGACGACGACGAGGCGCGCGGAGACGAAAAATTCGCGACCGACGTCAGGAGCACCGGTGCGACGTATTTCCGTCGCCGAGTCGGTCGAATACGCGGTGTCGAGGCCGTGATGCGCGCGACACGCGCGCTGGCGTCTTCCCAGATTCCGAGGGGCGTCTGACGTGGGGAGTACAAACTCGTCCGGGGGCGAGAGGGCTCGCGCGCGTACCGAGCGGATGTTCCTGCTTGAACGTGGAGCGCGCGGACATCTTTGTCGTCGACAGGCGAGAGGGCGAGCGGTGGTTTCTGACCGGGTTATTGCTGCGCGCGCGAAGGTATGACACTTCGCCTGGTCTCTTGGATCAGACGAAGGATGGGGAAAAGGAGATAATCTTTGGCGTTTGGCGCGAAAACCATGAAGATTTCCGCGCCAAACTGGATCTGCCGAAGGAAATCGCAACTCCAACGGTCGGCTGGTGTACGACTCGCTTGTAGGTTGACGAAAAGTCGTGAAGTCATTAATCTCGAGGCCATCCCGCGGGGGCGGGCAGTGATCATGGACGACGAGTTCGCGTTGTTTGCGGCGGAGATCGGGGAGATCGAGAAGAAGGTCGAGGAACCCGTGACGGAGGAGCATGCGCCAGAACCTCCGCCGCCCAAGCCGAGTAAGCCTGCGGTGACGATCGCCGCGAGCGCTCGCGCCGCGACCATCGCGAAGGCGCCGGAGCACATCCCCGTGGGACCGCCGACGCGACCACCGCCGCCCCCTCCCGCACCGGCGGTGACAATGCCCCCCGCGTATACCCCTGGGGCATCCCTCCCGCTGCCCCATCACCAGATGGCGCACCACGTGCCCCCGCTCGCCGCCGGGGGCGCGTATCCCTCACACGGCGTGCCGACTGGCGGGTATCCCCCAGGGGCTCCGCACGCGTACCCTCCCGCGGGCGCGCACCTGCCCCCCGCCCCCGGCGGCGGCGGTGCGGCTCCAGTGAAGCGCGTGGGTAAGCCCGTGTACCGCGCCGCGGGCGGGGACCGCTGGGTTGACCCCTCGCTGGCGGACTGGCCCGAGGGCGACCACCGCATCTTCTGCGGCGACCTGGGGCTGGAGTGCACGGATGAGACGCTGGCGCGCGCGTTCTCGCACTACCCCTCGTTCGCGATGGCGCGCGTCGTGAAGGACAAAAAGAGCGGGAAGAACCGCGGGTACGGCTTCGTGAGCGTGATGGACCCGCTGGACCACGCGGACGCGATCAAGAAGATGAACGGGAAGTACATCGGCAACCGGCCGTGCAAGCTGAAGAACGCGGATTGGGAGTCGAGAAACGACGCGAAGGGCGACTCGCGGAAACACGCGCCCAAGCGCAAGGTTTTCGAGAAGCGCAAGCACCTCCCCACCGGCGTGGACGAGGACGCGAGGGGGGGGAAGAAACACGCGGGCGGTGGCTCGGGAGGGGACGGGTGGGGAGGCGGCGGAAGCAAGGGCAAGTTCAATCTCTGGTGATGAACCTTCCGGCTGTTCGCGCTCGCGATGTGTAAAAGTAGTCGCCTTTCAAAAGCTCGTCTAGAGCAAGCTAGTCGTACCCTTCGTATTCGGGTTCCCGCCGTCGCTCGGGCACGACACGCTCGAGTTGCGAGGCGGCGCGTTCGAGCTGCGCGGCAGCAGCGCGTAGCTGTGCCTTTTCCTCCTCAAGCGCCGCGCGGTCCCTCGCGAGCGCCAGCTTGACCTCCTCGGTGGCCCTCGCGGCGGAGAGCTTCGCGGCGCGCGACGACAGCCGCAGCGACTCGGCGTTGTCGCGCTCCGCCATCCTCTGCGCGGCGGACGCCACGGTCGCGGCGGAGCTCACCGCCGCGCCCACGGTATTCTCCATAGACTCGACGCGCTCGGTGAGCCCGGCGATGGCCTTGGAGGACTCGGTCACGAAATCGCCGATGCGGATCAGTACCTGCGACTGCGACTCCGCCATCTTTCGCATCTGCTCGCGCATCTCCTCCAGCGCCGCGTCGTGCGCGTCGGCGTCAATCTCGCGCATCGAATCGACGTTTTTCTTCGCCGTCTCGTCGTCGCGCTTCACTCGCACGGGGGCGTCGAAGTGCATCACCTCGTCCGCATACGTCTCGTCCAACACCGGGACGTCGTCGGCGCCAACGTCGGCCACGGGGGGCGGCAGAGCGACCCGCCGCGGCGCCGGCGGTTTGAACCCGCCGTCGCGTTCGATGCTCTTCGCCATGTGCATCCACTCGGGCGCGTCCTCGTCGTCCGAAACGCCGTCCGGGAGCGCAGCGAGCGCCGCGTTCGCGTCACCCGGGTGGGGGCTCCGCGCCGGGGGCGCGGGGGTCTCCGCCGCGACCGTCGGCGGCGACGCCGCGGTTTCCGACGTATCCGCGGCGACGGGTCGCGGCTGGTTCGCGGCGTCGGCGTCGTCAATCTCGCGCGCGTCGTCGTCCCCATCCGACGATGCCACCTCGTACGTGTTCCCCTCCGCGCCAAGCCGGGGGGTCTGCGCGGTCGCTGTGTCGTCGCATGGAACGTGAGCCTCCGGCTCGCCCGCCGCCGGCGGCGCCTCCGCCTCGGCGGCGGCGGCGGCGTCCGGTTTCGGCCTCGCCGGGACCTTGACGATGATTTCTTCTGACGCGTGCGCGTCGATGTTCGCCTCCCGGAACCCCGACGAGAGCTTTTTCCGCCGAATCACGCGTTCGGCTTTCAATCGCGCGTCGTCCCCGTCGGCGGACGCATCCATCGTCGGATCCCGCACGTATTCGACCGTGATCCGCCCGGGTTTTGTGTTCTCCTTCGCGCCGCGCGGGTCGTGCGCGGCGCGGCGGCGGTCGACGAGCGCCGCCGCGTGGCCGTCCTCCCCGAGCGAGCCCACGTCCTGGCCCAGCTCAGTCCGCACCCAGCGCCTCCACATCGCGACATCGTGCAGCGGGAGCTTCTCCGCCGCGTACCGGCGCAGCGCGTCCACCACGGAGAGCGCGGTGCCGACGGCGTCGCGCGCGGGCTTCACCTTGTCGTGCCTCCTGGTTTCCAGGACGCGCTCGATGGCGTCCACCAGCGGCACGGGCGTCACGGTCTCGTTCTCCAGGCCGGGACCCAGGTCGCACAGGAGCACGGTGATGGCCTCCGCCGCCGCGCGGCGCACGGGCCAGTCGTGCGACCCCGTCGCGTCCAGCAAACCCCCGGGGGAGACGGTCGCGGTCTCCGAAGACGCGACGCGCTCGCCGACGTTCGCGGCGGAATGTCTCTTTTCCTTCTTCCCATCCGTCGGCGCGGAATCCGCCGCGAGGGCGCCCGCGTCCGCGCCGTCTTCGGCTTCGACCTCGGCTTCCTCGTCGATCGTCGGGGTCGAGGCCGCGCTTTCGTCTTCGCCGCGATTCGTCGCGCCGTTCGCTTCATTCGCGTCGTCGCGCGGATTCGCGGATTCGCCCTCGAGGAGCCCCAAACGCTCCGCGCCGGCGCGCGCGTTCGCGTTCGCCGCGGCGACGCCGAGGAGCGCGGGGAGCTGCGGGCCCACCGCGAACGCCGCCGCCGCGAACAGCGCGGCGATGGCCTGCACCAGCGCCGCCTTGGCGTAGAAGTTGGGCGCCGAGAGCATCGACGCGAGCTTCAGTGCCAAGCGTCCGGGGCCGCCGTCCGGGAACCAGTTGGCGCCGGCGGGCGCGCCGGCGCCGCCGCGGCCGGGACCGCACCTCCGGAAGACGCGCGCCAGCGCTCGGCACGCGACGTCCTGCGCGTTCCTGCTGTTCGTCTCGTGCATGGCGTCGATGACCGGCCGAACGAAGTGCGGTCCCACGGCGTCCGGCCCGGAGAGCACCGCGCGGTTGATGCTCGGGGGGAGGCGCGCGGCAGCCTCGGCGAGCGCGCCGAGCGTCTCCACGCACGCGTCGCCGACGATGGGGTCGGGATCTTTCATCCTGCGGATCGTCGCGGCGACGAGCCGCGGGAGATGAGGCAGCGCGTGCTCGCGCTGCGCGTCCGCCACCGTCTCGAACATACGCAGGACCTCGCGCCTCGCCGCGGGCTTAGGCGCCGCTGCGCTCTCGTCGCACAGGCACTGCACCACCACGGGGAGGTGCTCGGGAGGCATCGACGTGATCAGGCGCGTCAACTCATGCACCGCGACGCGCGCGGTGTCCCGGTCGCCGAGCCGCGTGAGCGCATCGAGCGTCTTCTGCTTCAACAGGCTCGCGTGGCGCTGCGACGCCGAGAGCGGCGTCATCGCGGCCCGTCCGTCCCGAACCCGCCAAACGACGAGTCTCCGGTTGACCGCCTCTGGTTGACTTTGGACCACGACGAACATTTTGAACCCAGAAAACGCTTTTTCTTGATTCCGGACTTTCTGCTTCCATCCGGAAATCCGCGGAACGGAGCCTTTGAAGTTGACCCTCTCGCGCTGGAACCGACCGGTCCATCCGGTCAAACTCTCGGGTCGAGTACAGCAAACGCCACGCAAAGCTGCTGCTTCTGCTTCTGTGCGGGAAAAAACGAGCCGCGGATCGTGTCCTGCGCGCGTTTCACTTCGTCCGTCGCACCTCTCCGTCCGACATGTTCGCCCGCCAGCTGCTGCGCCGCGTCGCGCGCCGCGCCGCGGAGGTGCGTCGAGCGCGCTCCCGACCTCCCCGCTTTCCCGCCGCGCCGGACGACCCTCGCGACCTTCGATCGTCACCGGTCACGAGCCGACTCGGGTGACGTGAACGCGCTCGCGATCGCCATCGGGACCCGACTCGCCGCTGACCTCACGCGTTCCCCACGCGCAGGCCTCCGCCTCCCGCGCGTGCGTCGCCGCTCTCGAGATACGCGCGGGGTCTCTCGCGCGCCTCTCCGCCTCCGAGGCGGCCGCCTCCCGCCCCGCGACCGCGCGCGCGCCCGTGGCGTTCGGGTTCGCCGCGGCGACGCTCGCCACCTTCGCCCCCGCGGCCACCGCCGCGTGCGCGGAGGCCGGCGAGGCCTCCGCGTCTGCCGCCGCGCCCGCCTCGGCGGGCGGCGCCGCCGAGCATCCCACCGTGGTGTTCGTGCTGGGCGGCCCCGGCGCCGGTAAGGGCACGCAGTGCGCGAACATTGTGCGCGACTTCGGGTTCACGCACCTCAGCGCCGGCGACTTGCTTCGCGCGCACATGAAGTCGGGCAGCGCGGACGGCAACATGGTGGCGGAGATGATCAAGCAGGGCCAGATCGTACCAAGCGAGGTCACGGTGAACCTGCTTTTGGGCGCGATGAAGGATTCGGGGAAGAGCACGTTCCTGATCGACGGGTTCCCACGCAACAAGGAGAACCGCGACGCGTGGGAGCGCACCGCCGGGTACGACTGCGACTTCGTGCTCTTCTTCGATTGCCCGGAGGACGTCATGCTGCAGAGGCTGCTCGGCCGGAACGAGGGCCGCACGGACGATAACGTGGAGACGATCAAGAAGCGGTTCAAGACGTTCCAGGACTCGTCCATGCCCGTCGTGCAGTACTACGAGGGGCTGGGGAAGGTGCGGTCCGTCGCGGCGACGGCGTCGCCGGAGGCGGTGTACGCCGACACCGAGGGGCACTTTGCCAAGTTCAGGTGAGGATCTTCACGAAAGCGTCGGGGCGATCGTCGTCTCGTGTAATAAGGGAGGTCGTCTCGTTTGCGGTATCACACACACGCTCGCGGACGCGCGTCTCCCTCTGTGTCTAGTACTACCTCTCCCGATTGATTTCTCGGAAATCGATCACGCACGCGCCCGACGCGTATCACCGGGGCGACGCGGGTCCGTCGCGCGGCGTCTCGTCCGTCTTCTTCCCTACCAACCCCCGCGCGCGGGGGTTGAACGGGAGTCGTTCCTTGTTCGCCGCCTCCTCGGAGGGATCCCAGCGGGGCGTGGGCAGCGCCGCGGACGCCTCGCGCGCCAGTCTCTTCGCCTCCTCGCGGGTCAGCTCCCGCCGGCGGTTCGGCGCGTCGATGAGGTCGTACCGCCCGTGGAACGGCGCGCCCATGCCCGCCGACTCGAGCTCGACGAGCGCGGGGAGCGAGTCCTCGGCGAGCGCCTCCAGCCGCGGGGACCCGCGCACGATGAACGACCTCAGATCCACGCCTCGGGAGAACGCGTTCGCGGTCAGACGACCGCCCTTGCTTCGCAGGTCGTTCATGCGCGCCTCCAAATCGTCGCTCGCGACGAGCGCCTCGAGCTCATCCGCGGCGGTCTCCGCCTTGTCTCTCCACAGCTCGACACCCTGGTTGGACGCGGCGAGCGCGCGGCGCAACGACTCGGCGTCGCGCGTCGCCGAAAACACCTTCTGCTCGGCGTCCATCTCGATCTCCGCGAGGCGCGCCTTGACCGCGGCATCCACAGCCTTTTCCTCGGCGCGCGCGTACGCCGCGCCCTCGCCCTCCTGCAGGATGCGCAGCTTCTCCTCGGCGGCGGCGCGAACCGCGCCAGCCGCCGCCTCGGCGGCGGCGGCGCGCTGCTCCAGCAGGTTCACGGCGGCGTTCGCCTTGGACTGCCAGGTGGCGGCCGCCTCAGCGGAGACACGCGCGTTCTCCGCCAGCCGCGCCACCTCGCCCTCGCGCGCCTCCACCTCCTGCTGCAGCGTCACGACCAGCGCCTGCGCGGCTTCCTTCTGCGCGGCGAGCTCCGCCATCTCGTCCAGCAGTTCCGTTTGCGAGCGCAGCGACTCCTCGGCGTGCGTGGCGCGCGCCATGGCGGAGGCGATCTGCGTCTTGAACGAGGTGGCGTTCTCCGTCGCCTCGGACAGCTCGCGGTTCTTCGTCTCCAGCGCGACGAGCGCGTTCGTCGCCTTGTCCTCCCAGTGCGCGATGGTGTCCTTCGCGACGGTGGTCTCCTCGATGAGATCTTGAATGAGCTTCGCCTTTTGCGCAATTTCGCGCGCCTGCGTCTCCGCCTTCATGCTCAGCGCCTCGCTGCGCCCCGCGATGGCGGTCACCTCGTCCAGGCGCTCGTTCGAGCGTCGCAGGTTCTCCTCCGCGGCGTTCGCGCGCGCCGTTGCCGCCTCGAGCTGCTGCGCGGCGACGTTCTCGGCGGCGAGCGCGTTGCGCTCAACCTCCTTCTTCACCCTCTCGGCGGTGCTCACGCACGTCTCGGCGGCTTGCAGCGTCTGCGAGACGCGGTCTGCGATCTTGTTCTCGGCAGCCTCCGCCATGGACATGCCGCGCGCGGCGTCCGCGGCGGCGGCCGAGGCGGCTTCGCGCGCGCTCTCCACCTCGCGCGTCAGCGCGTCGATAGCCTCCTCCTGCTCAGCCATCCGCTTCGCCTTCGCAGAGGTCTCCTCCGTCAGCGCGTCCACGCGCGTCAGGAGCTCCGTCTGGTTCTTCAGGCGCTGCTCCGTCGCCGCCGCCGACTCCAGCGCGAGGTCGCGCGCCTCGAGCGCGGCGACGATCTCCTTCTCCGCGCGCGACAGCGCGATGGCGGATGACTCGCTGGCGTCCTTGGCGAGCGCCTCGCGCGCCTTCGCCTCCATCTCCGTCGCCGAGGCGAGGAGCGCGGCGGCTTTGCGCGTGGTCTCGTCCGCCTCGCGGCGCGCGCTCGCGGCGAGCGCGGCGGCGGCGTCGTCGACGCCAGCCTTCAGGCGCGCCTCCAGGCGCTTCTCCGTCTCCGCGGAGATGGCTTTGAGGGAGCTCTCCATTTCCGTCTTGGCCAGCTCGGTCGCTTCGAGCATCTCGCGCGTCGCCTGCAGCTCGAAGCGCACGTCCGTCGCCTCCTTGAGCCGCTTTCGCGCCTCCGCCCGCGCCTCTTCGGTCGCCTCGGCGAGATCCTCCTTCTCCCGCTTCAGCTCCTCCACTTCCGCCTCCGCCTCCGCGAGCTTGCCGCTCTCCGAGGCGAGCGACTCGCGCGTCTCGTCCAGTTGTTCCTTGAGCACCGCCACCTCCGCCGTCGCCTCCTTCAGCGACGCCGCCGACGCCGCCGCCGCCGCCTCCAGCTCCTCCGTCGTCGCCTCGGCGCGCTCGCGCTCGCCGGCGAGCTCCTTCTCCAGGGTCTGGCGGCGCGCCACCGCCTCGTCCAGGAGCTTCGACAGCGAGGACATGCGCAGCTTGAGCGCGCGGACGGTCGCGGTGAGCTCCACGATCTCGTCGTCGCCTTCGGGGTCCGAGGGAAGCACGTTGTTCGCGGCGTCGACGCCGACGACGCCCGCGACGGCGGGCGCGGCGCCCTTCGTCTTCGCGGCGTCCTTCGTCTTCGTCTTGGTGGTGTTGGCGTTGGTGTCGTCCGTGCCGCCCTCGGCGACAAGCTCCGCGAGTTCCGGCGCCGAGACTGTCGCCGCGGACGCGCGGAGCTCTTCGGCGTCCGCGCTCAGCTCTTGCTGCGCGCGCGCCTTGGCTTGCGCAAACGCCGTCATGGCGGAGTCCGAGGCGGTCTGCGTGCCCTCCGCGGCGGCGTCCGCGGCCGCCTCGGCGGCGGCCGCGGAAGCCTCCGCTTCCGCCGCAAGGGCAGCCTCGAGCTCCTCAGCCGAGGCGACACCGACCTCCTCTTCGCCCGCGCCGTCAGCCTCGGCGGCGCCCTCGGCGGCGGCGAATGGGGCGACGCCGCCCCGGCGGCGCGACGCCGAGAGACGCGCGGGCCCGTGCCTCCCGGCGAAGGCCTTGAGGCTCGGGGGCGCGACGGCTGCGGGTCCGGGTCGACGGCGCGAAGCGCGCGCGGAGTTGCGCGCGCCGGCGACGGCCACCGCAGCGGACGACGTCAGGTTTGACGCGGACATGATGCGATGATGGCGCGAAGTCGGGATTTTCCTTCGACTGTCGTGATTCGCAGTTGCTCGAACCGCCGGAAAAAGCTTCCCGTGACGCGTGCGGCGCCGCTTGGATGCGCGTGAGAAAGCCTGCGTTGGGGGAACGGAGAGGAACGCGAGGCGGGTCAGTGGACGCGCCGGCGCATCGTGGACACACGTAGCTACCATCACGACCGCTCGACGCGCGCGCGCGAAGGACGCGCGCGCCGCCGCGCGCTCCCCGCGTCGCGCCATTTCGCGCCGCTCGGTGTGCTTTTTCCACCGTTTCGCGCGTCGCGCGATCGACGGGGGGGGCGGCGTGCCCCGCGGCGACGCGGGAATCGGTCGAGGCGCGCACCTGACGAGTGTCGAGCTCGAGTGTCGCGGAAGCGCGCGTGTGACGCGTGAGCCGCCACAGTCTCGCGCGCGTGGGTGTGCGGGCGCGCCCCGTCGCGGACCCTACGTACCCAGTCACGCCGGTCCGAGGCCACGTCTGATTAATATCGCGCGTGCGCCTTGAGAAACGACTCAACAAAACCACGCCGGCACAGATGGCGAGTCCTCGAACGCTCGTTCGGCCCAGC
>Ga0206682_10003675_pt1 | contig 12906 bp, 15 predicted proteins | sample M240m12015metaG_FD_155444 | JGI IMG/M metagenome (GOLD analysis project Ga0206682, IMG submission 155444) | Ammonia-oxidizing marine archaeal communities from Monterey Bay, California, United States - M2 40m 12015 | ecosystem: Environmental > Aquatic > Marine > Intertidal zone | place: USA... | reverse complement strand
TAGTTGACGAAGCAACGAATGAAACGGTTGCTGCGGGAATGATCCGCTAAATACATTATCGATTCAACAAAAAAAACCAGCTAAATAAAGCCGGCTTTTTTTATGCAGTAAAAATGTCTGCAGCCCGCAGTCATTTTTTCATGAACTTTTCCTTTGTTAACCCCTAATTTTCCTCAAAAACCCCCTTAATTAACGGAAAAAGTAACGTAACTTCCTAAACGAGAGGGAACGTTAAGGCCAAAATTAGCATGTCAAATAAATGGCCTAACGAAATTTCGCTCTCGTTAGAAAGTCGAAAACTGAACACTTCTGAACACCAAAAGTGACACTTTTTGACAGGGTAATTTGAAGGAATGAACATGGGTAAAATAGGATTTAGAATTCGGAGCAAGGTCAACAAACAGGTCAGCATTTATGTCTACCTCTATGGACCGTTCAAAACAAGATTAGAAGCGAAAACCGGTTTTGTGGTTTTACGAGACGAATGGGACATCAAGAAAATGCGCGCCAAGATCTCAGATGAAAACGGTGTCCGTCTGAACGGCTATCTCGATCAGCTGGAAAGACACCTTGTTTTCCAATACAACAACCTCCACTCCAGCTCTCAAGAATTCACCAGAGCATGGCTTGAAAGTCAGATCAGCGCATGCTTCAATAGACCGGATAAAGACAACCGATCTAAGCTCACTTATCAAATACGTCGTTACATTAATGTGGCAGATACTAAACGTGTTCGCTCCACCGGAAGCATAGGTTTATCTTACAATACCATACGTTCTTATGAACTGTTCGAAAAGATCATCAAGAACTTCGAAGAGTACCGTGGACAACCTGTACTCATTGAGCATATCGACAAAGCATTGATAGACAGCTTTACCCACTGGATGCTTAAGGTTCAGAAATACAGTACTAATAATACTGGACATCAACTAAAGCAGATAAAGACCATTTGTAAAGAGGCTGACCGAAATGGATTACAGGTCCATCCATTCACCAAACACATTGAAGGTTTCCGTCAGCGCAGGTCCGAGCGGATCATTCATACCATCAGCTTTGAAGAAATAGAACGGATCAAGAATCTGAAAGATCTGGTTCCAGAGCTGGAAAACACAAGAAAGTGGATGTTGATAGGCTTCTATTCAGGCCAACGAGTAAGCGATCTGTTAAAACTTACAGAAGCACAAATAAGACATGCAATGAATGGCGTCTATGTAGATGTGACCCAACAAAAAACAGGAAAGCATGTGACTATTGGTGTAAGTGACCCAATGACAATTAAGATTATAAATGAAGAGTTCCCAAAGCCGCTATCCGCGATACTCTTCAATAAATACATCAAAGAGGTTTGTAAAAAAGCGGGGATGACCGAGCACGTGAATGGATTCAAACAGAACCCAGAGACTAGACGAAAGGAACCTGGAATATTCCCTAAGTATGAACTGATTTGTGCTCATGACCTAAGAAGATCATTTGCCACAAACTACTTCGGAAAAGTGGAAACCCCAATTCTGATGTCCATAACAGGCCACTCCAAGGAAAGCACATTTCTATCCTATATAGGAGCCAACCCAAATAAGGACGCGATGGCCGATGCCTTTATGATGCGTGCAGCAAGTATATAATTATCTGCGATCACGTTCTTCGTCCATGAAGTCAGTCTTCTTCTTCGACCAATCTTCACTTCGATTATCCTTAAACTCTTGAGTAAAGCGATCATCTTGCCGTTTAGCCTTAGGTAAAACATAATTCGCTGAAATCTGAACAAGCTTTAATAACTGACTGGCGTTAAGCTCATCGATTTTTTCGTAGAGCTTTGCCATACCCTCGGTCAAAAGGATTTCCATTGCATCATGAACGATTGGATCTCTTTTGGCTCTTCCTCTTTTACTCTTTTGCCCTGCAATACGTGCTGTTTCCGAAGTGAACCTTCCCATAATCTTCTGTTTTTGTGATTCTTACCTTAATCATAACCATGATTCCAAAAGAATACAAGCCCAAATAGACTGGGTTTTCCCACAGTAACTAACAAAGAAAAAAGCCGACTCAATGAGTTGGCTTTCTAATAATCAAAAGTAAGCTTAATTATTCCGTGTAGAATACCTCGTCGTCTTCAGAGCGTTCTTGGACAAACTCGTAATTTAAGGTTCTATCCAACCCTTCTTCCAAAGTGAAAGGCGCCTTAAAACCACTCGAGTGAACTTTTGTTGCATCAAACTGAGTCGTTGCAACAAACTTCTTTACTCTAACAGAGCTAATTGCCAGCTTTTTTCGAGTCAAAAATGCAAGCACGTCAAAGCCAAATCCACCTAAGTAACCTATCCATATGGGAATACGAATAGATGGTATTTTCTTATTCAGGCTATTCTCTATGACCCCAAGTAAGGATGTCATAGTGAGGTCTGGTTTATCTATGTAATTGAAAACATGATATCCTTCCTCCGCCAATTCCAAACGATGCTTAATAAAAGCAACAACATTACCTACATAAGCCATAGACTTTTTGTTCTGACCTTTGCCAATCATCAAGAATTTACCTGAAGCAATTTGCTTTAGCAGGTTATAGACATTTCCTCGATTCTTCTCTCCGAAAATCACAGTAGGACGAATAATAGTTACCGACTTCCCTTCAGGATCTTTATCGTACCAAGCTTTTATTACTTGCTCAGCCTCCCACTTACTTTTTCCGTAATGATTAAACGGATCAACAGGATGATTTTCGTCAGGATTAACCTTATTCAACCCATATACAGCAACAGAACTGGTAAATATTAATTGCTTACATCCGACACCGTCCATCGCGTCAAGAAGATTCTGAGTACCCTGAACGTTCGTTTCATAATATTTCGAAACTGGTGAAATGTCATCCCGGTGCTCAGCAGCAAGTAATATTATAGAATCGCTTAAGTTTAATTTTGAAATTAGAGTGCGAGGTATTGTAATGTCCGTAAAACTACTTCCATCAAGTTTTTTATCTAATACAATACAATTAGATAATTCTGATTCTAATCTCGAACCAACAAAACCAGCGCCACCAATGAGTAAATTCATATTAATATCTGTAGTGTTCTGGCTTGAATGGGCCTTCTACTTTCACACCGATGTAATCGGCTTGATCAGTGCGGCCCCAATCGGCCAACGACATATCTTTAACTTTGTAAGGAATGTATTGCACTATATTTTTTTTAACCTAATTATTACCTCAAAACCCCATCTGTACCAGCTCAGAAAATTGTTTTTTTTAAACAGCCCTGACAATAAATCCAACATTATAGCCAAAATCCTTGTGGACCACCTACCGTAATTCCTCTTGATATATCTTTCAATCTTGTAGTTAAAACTAAGCTTTGCAACTAAAGAATCCGAATCTATAACATTGAAATGCGTTGGATCATCATAAAAATTCAAAGTCCAATTTCGTTTGGGAAAATTCACACTTTCAATTGCTGGAAAAGACACAAAACACATTCCACCTGTTTTTAACTTCTTTGTAATTACCGTTAGCAGCTCATACGGATTCTCTACATGTTCTAAAACATGTGAAAGAATAACACCATCATATTCATCAGACAAATCCTCCAATTCTACTAAAAAAGTATCTTCTCTAAAGACAAAGTATTTATCCATAGCTTCTTTTCCAGAATGAGATAAATTATAATCCGCAATATCTACTCCATGATAAATAATATCTGACCTCACGGACTTAATCTTCAAGCCACTATCATTACCACAACCTATGTCCAATATAGAAGCGTTGCTTGGGACAGATTCTATCCAATCAAACTTAGAATTTTTATCTAGCAACTTTTTAATTTTAACTTTTAACAAAACGAAATAGTTTAAATTGAATAATGTAGAAAATTCTTGTTGGCAGGCGACGTAAAATTGAATTTATGACTGAGTGCCATACGAGATGCTGCAGGCCAAAGTATCCTATTGAGTAAAGATAAGCATTCGATTGAATTGTACCCATTCTATACCTCTTGGATTTACGCCGAGGGATCATTGATCTTCCAGTTCGCATTTTAACCAATGGCTCAGCAATATTGCCTACAGTGTTCCCGTTAATTATAAACTCAGCCCAAAAACAAAAATCTTCATTACTAGCTACTATAGGATAACCCCCCAAACCTAGGGCTGTTTCCCTCTTAAATACTGCCGCAGGACCATTGAACGGGTTCTTCCATTTTCCCTTTTTTCTAATTTCTCTATCTAATAATGGGACTCGACGAGTTGAAATAAGCACGTCCAAATCTTCATCGTATTCATCAACCCAAGAACTCAAGAGATTAACACTCGCATGCTTATTCAAAAATGCATCTACTTTTTCTAGACGTTCTGGCACCGAGTAATCATCACTATCTAATCTGACTATGTAGTCACCAGTTGCATTTTTTATACCAAAATTTAATGTGGCAGGAAGTCCAAAATTTAATGGTCCTTTTTGATTCTCTATTCGAAGGACTTGAACGGGATTATTCAAGCTTGTTAAATATTTTTCAATCTCATTATTAACTTTTCCTTCTACAACCAAGAGTATTTCATCAAACGGCCTGGTTTGATTTAACATAGATTCGACAGCTATACTTAAATATAATAGACTATCATTTTTGTACACAGGAATTAAAGCAGAATATCTATTCATGAAAAATCACTTTAACGCCATCATTTTCAAATTGAAATGGAAGTCTGTCCAACTCTGTGAAATTTCGTTCAAAGTACTCCTGATTATCTTCTTCAACATAAAACAAAAAGAATCCACCACCACCCGCTCCGAGTAGCTTCCCTCCGGATGCTCCAGCTTGAATAGCTCGATTATATAATTCCTTTAGACTTCCAGACGCAATTTTTTCTGAGACTTTCGATTTTAATGACCATCCAGCGTCTAATAATTCGCCAAAACAGCCAATATTCTGCCTTTCTAATTCTATTCTCATTTTTTTTGCCAAATCACACATTCCGTCAACTATAAACCTCTTTTCTGCCGAGGACATCTGCTTTTTTTGATCAGAAAGTACGGAGGAAGCAGATCTCTGTTGCCCTGTGTAAAATAAATATAAATTATTCTGGAGTCGTTTACTATTTTCATATGACAAGAGCACTGGATTGTGTCTTACAGTACCATCGGTTTCGAATTCAATGAAATTGAGACCTCCTATTGCTGCTGCATATTGATCTTGTTTGCCAATTGGCTCTCCTAATCTATTTATTTCTATGTCGCATGCGAGACTTGCAATTTCATCTTTAGATAAGTGAATACCCATAAAACTATACACTGCATTTACAAGAGCTACAGTGAAGGTACTTGAACTCCCCATACCAGTACCACTTGGAATATCAGCAATAGATGAAATATCTAAACCTGGTAATTTAAGGGAAGATAAAACTTCACGAAAGATCGGATGCGAAATATCTTTTAGCTCATTTATAGTTTCTGTTTTTGAATATTTCAATATAGTTTGATTCTTGTCAAAGTTCTTATGCAAATTGATATACATATATTTATTGATTGACGTACTCAATACGCATCCTCCCTTATACTTATAATATGATTCTAGATCGCTTCCTCCTCCAAGAAAGCTGATTCTATATGGAGCTCTAGATATGATCATTTGTATTTTATTTTAAAAATTTCTTGTAGCGTAATGGTGTGCCTAAATCCCTTATATAACCCTTGTCTAGTTTATAAAGACCAATTTTTTTTCCTGAATCATTAAAATGCTTTATTAACTCAAACCATTCTGAGTACTCCTTACTTAGCAAAGTATCAAATGATTGAGGAGACAAAATGTAAAACGCAGAAACTCCTAGTTTACCCGAGAAATCATTGAACGCATGAGGGTATTTGGAAAATTTCACATCACCTTCATCCACCCAAGCCAAGTCACTATCAATAGGATGATCTGTATCTCTTACCAAAACAGTGATGTCGTTTTGATTTTGAATATGAAATTTAAGCATTTTTTCAATTGGCAAATCGAAAATTGTATCACCATATGCCAATAAAGAAATGTCATTTGAGATATTCATAGATTGCAATACACCAAAAGAGTTTCCTAATGTTCCTGGATGGTCATTTACTATTTCTAATTCATAGCGATTCGAATTGTCCTCGATCCAATTATCAATTTCCCCGGGTATTTCCCCAACACTGATATAGATTTTTTTCGCACCATAATCGATAAGGTTCGAAATAGCATGTTCTAAGATTGGTTTGCCTTGAACCGGAAGGAGCACTTTCGGTGTGTCGGAAATTTCCTTCATCCTCGATCCTTTTCCGCCTGCAAGGATTATTGCATTCATTATAATTTGAATTGTTTTGCATTCATATTTTGCACCTCATCTCGGTCCCATTCAATAATATTCATAAATTTATCAAGCCACATATGAAGAAACAACTGATGGGCGCACTCTACTTGACCGTAAGTCTTCAATGGTACAAATAATGAGAACTCTGAATTTTGAATACTCTTGTTATTAGTATTCAGTCCTGAAAAAGACAAGGTTGTTGCATTAACTTCATTAGCATAATTTAGCGCTCCTATTACGTTTGAACTATTACCAGAGCTACTGATGGTACAAATAATGTCAGACTCCGTCGGTTTAAATGATTTGAGATGCTCGCTAAACATTTCGTCTTTACTATAATCATTTACATATGCTGTTAACAATGAAATATCCGACAGTGTATGAGACTCAACCTTTCCGTTTTTATGCCAATCTAAAGACATATGAGAAGCGAATGCCATACTAGCTCCATTCCCGTAAAAGAAAATTCGAGTATGATTATTAATACGAGAATTAATTTTTGTGAAAAAATCATCTAGGCTAACAACACCTTCAGCGGACTTGCATTCAACGGATTTTATGCCAACATTAAATGCATTCAAATAGTTACTACTGTACATAATCTATTGCTTTTTGTAATTTAATAAGTGTCTATTATTTGGTAAGAAAAAAGATTAATTGATGTTCCATCACAAATATTCCTTAATTCAACATTAAATAGAATAAATACCCTGATTCGGCTAAACCTGCCATTCCCCTGCAAAAGAACATTTTTTCTATTTTGAGACATAAAAATTAATTGTGGATATATATTATCTAATCTCTTTCTTGGTAATACTTAATTGATACGTCGTTCAAATAACGTCCATTGCGTAACCAGTAAATAGGGTTAACGTATAGAACCTCTAATTTATCACTCATAAAGGAGGCGACTAATGAGAATGTGCTTTGAGGAATAATCAATGTTTTGGCGGAGAGAAGTGATAATAAGTCCTCAGCAACTGTACGTTGTCGTGCTTCAAACTCAAAATTAAAGTTTTTAGCGCTTTCAATAAAAGACTCTTTATCATTGGTTATCACCAAATACCTATCAAAATTCAATTCTTTCATTAGTTCCAATTGGGCATTCAAGTCTTCACAAATAGTTGGGGAGTCACCCATTCTTACGTGAACTACTGGTAAAGTATTCACTTGTACTTTGTAATCTATTTTCAACTTAAATGCGTTTTGGTCTTTTCCGTCTCGTATCTGCCAATATCCGAAGTTTACCCGTGTTAAAAGATATGATTCCCAGCTGACGCCTAAAAACGTTCTGTTCGTGAATTTTGAAAAAAACAAAAGGCACAAGTGGATTAAGACTAGCAATGAGTTCAATCGAATGAACTCAACATCGTTTTTGAATGATAATTCAGAAACCGTTTCTTTATGATATGTCCAACCGAAAATACGGGAATAAAACCTATCCTCAATGAGATTTGTTACCACCCTAACTTGTGAATTTTGGGAACTCAAACTCTTCTCTATCTGGAATAAATTGTTACCTAACCCTCCGATTAAATATAATATTTTCACCTTGCTCAAAATCTGCAATTAGCTATAATCTATCTCTTTTTTATTGGAGTTGCTGGCACGCCCGCAACTATGTGTTTTGCAGGAACATCTTTAGTCACTACTGCACCAGCCGCGATGATAGCGCCTTTGCCAACGAAACACCCACCCAAAATCGTCGCATTTGCACCTATCCAAACATCGTCTGCAATTTGAATTGGTAAAAGTTGCGAACCTTGAAATCTCATTGGCAAATCTGTGCTTTCATAGCGATGTGTACCGCCAATTATTCGGGCTCCAGGCCCTATCATAACATGTTTTCCAATCTCGACTTCGCCTGATATGAAAACGAAAGGATTTAATTGTGAGTAGTCTCCAATTGACACTTTGGATGAGGTCCAAATAATTGAGTTTCTCCAAATGTCCACGCGTTTACCCAACACGGTTTGTCGAGTTGACAAATTTTTATGAAAAGGACTGACATAACACCAAAAATCAACTTTTTTGTAGAGCAGCTTGTTAGGAAGAAATAAAACTAAGGACCAAAAAAACCTGAATGCCCAAAAAAGATATACACTTAGACTTTTATACTTTACCATAAGTGCTTAATCTATATCTCTCATATAACGCTGAATACAGACCATAGAGATTATAATAAACAAAATTTAGAAGTTTTCTTTTATCGCTCTGTGCAATGAGATCAAGGCTTAATTTCTTTTGTAGATTATTACTGTTTCGCCAAAATTTTCTTGCCTCTTCTTGTAATGTTTCGCGATTTGGAAAATCTCCTTCAAAATCATAAGTAAATACCCCCGGTATTTCATTCACAAGGTAATCATCTTCAACCAAAAGTATACAACCATTCAACGGTGCGTGCCAATACCTTCCGCTTATGGCTCTTCCAATTTGAAAATCATGTTTCACGCCTAAAGCAATTTTACTCTTTGCATATATAGTGCTAACTTTTTCTGGACGCAAAGCACCGTTGTAATTTACTCCTAGTAACCCTTCTACAGGCCAATTCTTACCCCAAACCGAAGCTTTTACATGAACACAGTAGCTGTCAAATGATCTCTTTAACATATTCAGCCATCTCTTAGGTTTATAATTTCCTATGTGTACGTAATCATAAACTAAATTATCTAGTGGATTGGACTGAATATGAATAGAGACATATGGATGACCAAAATGAATTTTGTCATCCTTAAATTGTGTCCTTAACGATGTGATACACCTTTTGTTATGTGTATTTGTCTGTTGAAAAACAGACAACACATCTTGACCACTGTAATCTAAAAATAGCAGAGGAGTGCTATGGGGAGGATTTATTGTGTCGCTTTCCATACATCTCAAAACAACAATTAAATCACATGGAATCATAACACGACCCCAAACCACCTTAAAGCCTAACGTTTCATACAACTCTTTTTGATTTGTTAAGACATCTAAATCAAAACCGTCACTAGAATATAAAAGCACTAATCTCATAACCACTTCTTTAATTTGTTTTCCCAGACTTTGGGATTTTTCACACCCACATTAGACTGAGGATGCTCGATTGGAGAATCAAAAGTATGTGTAGCCCTATCATCAAAACCTAAGTTTTTGATTAAACTAACAGGCACTACATGTAGTTTTACATTATTATCCATTGCCCAACTGGTATATAAACTATCCCAGGTGTCAATTTTGTTAATCAAGGTTCGTAGATACAGCCAAAAAAACCGAATTCCTTTCCCAAATCCTCTATATTTTATAGATTTAAAAAATGACTCAGAACTTAATTCAGAACGAAAGCTGAGTTGCATATCTGCTGTATTTAAATACCATCCCCAAATAAAATAATGTCCGATTTGGGTTGTAAATATGCTGTCTTGATTAACTTTTAAAGGGTTGTAAAGAGATAAATGTCCTTCCGCCCTCCATTCATCGCGTAGTTTTAAAAAATCTTTAAGATTGTCAAGTTTTATATCATCTTCGAAAACCCAGCCCTGTCCATATTCATGAAAAAAGTATTCTAACGCATGCTCAATATTACGACGACATCCGTAGTTATGATCTCGATAAACCTTCTCGATTTGTTGTGCATTAACGTGAGCGATTTCATCAATTTCTGTACGTATTAATTCAACAACCTTTTTTTCCTCATCAGATCGGGCTCCGTCACATGCTACGACGACATTGTCCCAACCCAATGCAAGTAGATCAGGTAAAGTATTTTGGACTAAATCTAAACGATTAAAGCATATGTAAAGTAAGTTATTCTGTTTCATCCTGAACAAACTTTAGAGCACTGGCTATTACCTGATGCATATCGTAATATCTATACTCCGCTAACCTTCCTCCAAAAACAACATGTTTTTCACTTTTAGAGATGGTTTTATACTTTTTATATAGTTCTGAATTTTGTTTGTCGTTGATAGGATAATACGGCTCATTTGACCCATCGTAATTCGAAGGGTATTCCTTAGTAATAATGGTGTTGGGAGATTCACTATCCAAAGCAAAATGCTTGTGTTCTATGATTCTAGTAAACTTTTCTTCGTGAGTAGTATAATTCACAACAGCATTCCCCTGAAAATTCGACTCTTTCAAAGTTTCATTTTCAAACCTAAGTGATCTGTAATCTAAGCGCCCAAAGGAATAATCAAAATATCTATCGATCGGTCCCGTATAAATTGTCTTTTTAGCAATATTCGGTCTTTCCTTAATGAACTCGAAATAATCTGTGTTTAACTTAACTTCTATATTTTGCAATAATTTTTCAAATATCACAGTATATCCGCCGATTGGAATACCTTGGTATTTGTCCCGGAAATAATTATTATCATACGTTAAGCGAACTGGTAAACGCTTAATGATATCTGCTGGCAATTTGCTAGACTCCACGCCCCATTGCTTTTCAGTATAGCCCTTTATAAATAACTCATATATCTCTTTTCCGACAAGACTTATTGCCTGCTCTTCAAGGTTTTTCGGTCTTCTTCGTATAATCTTATCAGACTCAATCTTTGCCTTAACGTCAGCAGGATTGCTTAACCCCCAAACTTGATAAAAGGTGTTCATGTTGAAAGGTAAGTTATACATTTTGCCATACGCAAAAGCTAGAGGAGAGTTGATGAAGTTATTAAATTTCGCAAATCGGTTTACATATTCCCATATGTTATCATCATTTGTATGGAAAATGTGTGCACCATACTTGTGCACCAAAACCCCATTCTCTTCCTTTGTAAAGCTATTTCCACCAATGTGATCCCTCTTATCAATTACCAGACATTTAAAACCTCTTTGAGTTAATTCGTGTGCACAAACGGCTCCATACCAGCCTGATCCTACTATTAAATAATCGTATTGTAAGTTTTCCATAATGCAAAATCTCCAGTTTGTAAGTATAAAGTTCTAAATGTTAAAGCGGCTAGTAATGCTATGTATATGAGTTTAATCTTTTGTAATCGCAAAACTCTCATTAGCGCAACGAAGATGATACCATAACAATGGGATAATAACAAGAGATTCAATCTAACAGGTAATAATGGCATTGATAATAGAAGAATAAAGAGCCCAGAGCTAAGTACCACGTAAGACCGATAACGGGGAATTAAGATTGCAAATACTGCCAATATCACTACACGGTGTACAAACAACATATTATAATCTAATATATCTTTTTCCAAAGATGAACTCGTTAAGAATCGTATAGAATAATGGTCTATTGACAAAAAGTAATCTATAAAAATGTCTTTAATTAGATAAATTCCTACGAATAAAATAAACCACTTTCTCCAACTAAAAAATCTACTTGCTACATACTTTATTAAAAAAATTACCGCACTATGGTGCACAAATATTGCTGGCAAAAACATCCATATTCTATTCTTGTTCTTCACCAAAACGATTAAGTACAAAAGCATCGACCATGCCATATATTGCCTTACCAACTGAGTTGACAAACCTATTGATGCAAAAGTCAGTATAGCGACAATCTCCTGCTTCTTTGCGACATGTCTTAACCCCAAGTATAAAAACATGAGGCTTACGAAGGAAAGCGCCCAAAGCCAATACACCTCTTTTACCAAATTTGCGATTATCCAAAAAATAGTATAAAAGAAGTATTCAGTTGTAACTGTCTTTAACGAAAAAAAACCATCGAAGCCATTATCCCTTAAAAACTGACCCTGTTTTACATATACATTGGCGTAATCATCATAAACTGCGCAGCCTACACATCTACTTCCATATGCGTAGGTCAATCCCAAAATGTACAACACTATTACTCCATTCCATATAGGCTTAGAAGCATCGCCATTCATCAATGTTTCAATGACCAATAAGATAATAGGAAGTAATATCAGTAACTCCATAACTTTTTCCTGATAAAGAACAAGGGTATAACTGATGCCTCTGCCAAAAGCATTGTAAAAAATATATTCACTTGCAGATTAAACAGAGTGCAAACGTAGAAGGTAATCATTATTAAAAAAGAGCCGATATTCATAAATAACGCCATCCGAGTATTGATTCCTGATAAAACTAAATATACTATTAAAACGTTCATTGCAGATAAAACTTTAGCTCCGATATAATAGAGGACATCACTATTAACGAAAAGAGATATTCCAAAAATCAAAAGGACCGTAATTAAAAAGGCGAATATGAGCTTATCTTTGAGTACTAAATTAGCGCGAATCATCAAGTTCCCTATTAGGCCTGAAAAAACGATGAGATAATCGAAATAATGAATAAATTTTAAATTTATATCTGATAGAGATGCAGTTTGAAAAATATAAATTTTCGTTACCAAAAATGAACTTATAAGGAGTATGAAAGACTCCAAATAATTTGAGAGTTTTATCTCCTTGACTTTATAACTGTTGTTCTTTCTATTGTCAATTAATAAAATGGTAATGAGAAAAAGAACAACGGACTCTACACTCAGGCAAATCAAATGCGCTGATAAATCTCTAAAGAAATATCTTAGGATGATTCCAAAGAAAACTAAAAATAGTTTTACCGTAAAAATCGGTTTCCTAAGATGTTCGCCAACGAACAAATATTCAGTCAGGATTGATACAT
>Ga0206682_10003674_pt1 | contig 12910 bp, 9 predicted proteins | sample M240m12015metaG_FD_155444 | JGI IMG/M metagenome (GOLD analysis project Ga0206682, IMG submission 155444) | Ammonia-oxidizing marine archaeal communities from Monterey Bay, California, United States - M2 40m 12015 | ecosystem: Environmental > Aquatic > Marine > Intertidal zone | place: USA... | reverse complement strand
CATGTTCTTGCTGCTTGTAAAATTGAAACTAATAAACAATATTCAATGGAGGCATCTAGCCTTACAACACTCACACAACTGGTAGCAGGAGGCATGGGATCTACTCTAGTACCTCATATAGCAATTGATCAATTAGTTAACTCGAACACCTTAATAAATAAAGCATTATTGGATGAGCCTGGCCCTCATAGAGAGCTGGCAATCATAATTAGGCCTTCCTATTCTTCAATGGAAAATGTTGAACTGTTAAGTGAGGTCTTTACATCATCACTTCAAAAAACTAAAAGCTCATAGTAAACGATCCTTTTAGATCATAATTTAATACTATCCAGACGCGTCGTCATTATAAATTCGATCAAAGCAAGCATATAAACATATAACACAGTATATAAATTAGCTTATGAGATTAAGTTATTATTTAGAATTAAGACTTAATGTGATGTGATCATATGCCTCATCAACACTGTCCGTAAGAAAAAAGAGATCTAAGTCTTCTTTATTAATTGTCCCAAATTCAACCAAAGTTTCAAAATTGATTAACTTATTCCAGTATTCTTTTCCAAATAAAACAATGGGAAGATTTTTCTTAATTTTACCTGTTTGTATTAATGTTAAGACCTCAAAGAATTCATCTAAAGTTCCAAACCCTCCCGGCATAATAACCAATGCTTTTGCAAGATAAGAAAACCAAAATTTTCTAGTGAAAAAATAATGGAATTCAAAATCTAACTCTTCATTAACATAAGGGTTTGGAGCATCTTCAAAAGGTAATGAAATTCTTAATGATGCTGTTTTACCATTCGCTTCTCTTGCTCCTCGATTAGCTGCAATCATTATGCCTGGACCACCGCCTGAGCAAATAACATATTTTTGCTCCTCCTTGTCTATGTCCATGGACCATTCTGTCAATTTTCTTGAAAGCATTCTTGTAGCATCATAGTATTTAGCTAGTTTTTGATTTTTTTCCCTTCCTTCTTTAGTGTCGTCGCTATTGTTTAATTCTTCTGGGGATGGAGCTCTTGCAGACCCAAAAATTACTATTGTATTACTCACTTTTTCTTGTTCGAATTGAGCTTTTGGGTGAAGGTATTCTGCTAGAATTCTTAAACTTCGGGCATCTTTGCTGGTTAAAAAATCTAAATTTTTATAAGCTTTTTCTGTATTCATATTTCCTCTTTCCTATTTATTTTTTATTTTGGGCAAGTAACTATAATGATTTAACTCGTTTTGTATATACATAAGTTTATTTTGTGAATTAGAAAAAGGAATGGTGGAGCTACGCGGGATCGAACCGCGGACCCCCTGCTTGCAAAGCAGGTGCTCTCCCAGCTGAGCTATAGCCCCATTAAATAATGAATCGCTATTGTACTTGAAATTATTTTATATTTGTACAATCTTTTAAATAAAAGAAAGGGTGGTTAGACCACCCTTTAATTTAGGGGACATTAAGCATCCCTCTCCCAAAAAACTAAAACTTATATGAAAAACCTACTTTCATTGTTCTTGGTTTTTGAGCTCTTGCTCCATCTTTAGGTGCTCTGGCTACAATATCTGCAGAATCTAACAGATTTTCAATAACCATGAATACATCAAGATTTTCGTTAACAGCTTTTCTAAAATTTGTATCAATAAAATTATGTGAATCAATATTTTGATAAGTTCCACATGCTGCTGTTGAACACGCGCTTCCATTGCTTACAAGTCTAAGATTTCCAGTTAATCCAGAGTCACTTACAAAACCTAAAACAATTGCAAGTGATGAGCTTGGAACATAAGGAACATCATCTCCAGATGAAACAACACCCCAATATTCTCCATCATCATCAAAACTGTTAGCAAAAGTAGCATCACTAGACGTATAAGTTATTCCTACAGGAAAACCTAAACTACCAACTTGATAGATTTTAGAACCTGAAATTTCAATACCTGATACATCAACAGCACCGCCATCAAATACATCCCCAGCATCGCAGTCTCCGCCTTGAGAATTTTTACATTCAGCCTTTAAGCTAGAGTAGTCACTTTGAAAATAGAATACTTCAAGATTTGAAGTACCATTAAGATATCTTACACCGAGCTCCATGTTATCTGCTTTTTCAGGATCAGTTCCAAACATAGGCGTCATCCCTTCATGGAAACCAGCAACGAGTTTAACATTCTCATTTAGGTCATAAGTAGCACCAAATCCTGTAGATGTGTAATCCCCAGATTTAGATTTTGGATAGCCTGATGCAAGCATTGTTCTAGTCGGCACACCATCATTCCATCTATTTTCAACTTGATCATATTCTTCAGATCTATGTCCCACAGTTAGTGCCAGCTTTCCTAACGAGATAGTATCTTCAATATAAAAAGATGTCGCGTTGGATTCTCTTAATCTGTTATTACTGCCTGTGTAACCAGTACTACAAGATCTTAATGCAGAGTTAGTTCCATTAGCACTTTGATCAAAACATTCGTAGTCTTGGTATCTGCTTTCTGAGTCATCCATATCTCTATAACCAACTGTAATAGAATGATTACCGAGCTCTGTCATTAGTTTGAATTGGTAACCTTCATTCGTGTAATACCTATTGTTATGCTTAAGTTTTACTTCTGTTGCAACGGTTCCATCTAATACTCCTTGGGCGATAGCATTACCAGTATTTGCAGCACTAATAACATTATTAATACCATTTCCTACACCGCCAACTTTAGAGTTATTTGCCTTATCAACCTTAAACCAATCTCTATGATAGTCATTGCTCCATGAAGTAAGAACAATATCAAAATTATCAAAATTACCTTTATAAGTTAATGATGTTTGATCTCCATCATTTTGCATTTCGTCATATTGAGTCATGCCATATCTTCTATGTGGATTTGTATTGAAACTTACCTGTGAAAGACCTACATAAGATTGTTCAGATGTTTCATCAAGGTCTAAATATTTAAATGCCAGTGAATGATTACCTGATTCATATCTAGCTTTTAACATTAAATCCGACTTATCAAACCCAGTATCTCCTCCAACATTTGCTATTGAGGCGAAACCATCACTTGAATGATCATGAATCTCAATTAGCGCACCAAAATCTCCTGAATTAACTCCATAATTAGCATGTGTTCTCATCATGCCATTTTCACCAAATTCTTGAACTAACTTACCAGATGTCATTTCAGGAATTGGTGTACTTAATAAATTTATTGCACCACCAATAGTGCTAGGCCCTGCTGATATAGAAGACGGTCCTTTAAGAACTTCAACTGAATTGATTCTTCCTGATGTTGGAAAGTAGTAGGCAGATGCTGATGTATATGGTGCTGGAGCTATTAGCACTCCATCCTCCATGAGAGTTACTTTAGCTGATCTATCAATACTTGTACCTCTTATTGATATATTTGGTCTGAGGCCATAGCCATCTTCAGTTCTAAAATATAAACCAGGAACTGCTGAAAGAATTTTATGAATGTCAGTATCAACTAACTTTTTAAGATCTTCCTCACCAATAACAGTACCAGATCCTGCAAGATTTCTTGCGTCCTCTTTCGAACCTATAATGGTTACCGACTCAACATTATCATTTGCTGATAGTAATGATGTGGCAGATAGCATTATTAATGCAGATATTGTTATCAATGCTTGTCTTGTTTCAATTATTTTTTTAATCATTTTTTTCCTTTGCCTAAATCTATAAAAATACCTAGGAGAAAGTAATTCCTTATTTGATTAAATAACAAACCAAATAGCACACTTTCAGGGAAATAATTAACTTCCTCCTAAGCTAAATAAGAATCATTCTCATTTATGATTGAGAATGATAATCATTCTCATTTACAAATGCAAGAGTTTTTTTTTATTATTTTAGAAGATCGTTTTAAAAACTATTTATTGCCACGTATTGCAAAGAATATTCCTAAAACTAACAAGAACATTTGCTCACTTGTAACAAATTTTGTACTTAAGCTGGTAAACCAGTCTGAATGAGCGATGTATAAAGCGCAGGCCATTATAATTACCACAAGAAGCCCAGATAACCTTGTTAATAAATGTCCAAGATGACTTGCAAACAAGCCCACTACCCCGCCTAAGATAATTCCAATGCCGGCAGCCATTTCACCAAAAATTACTAAGTTTACCCATAGCTCTGGCATAGGTATAAAAATACTTTCAAACCATGTAACCATTCTATGTTGCTCATCCATCATGAAAGGAGCAGGAAGTTTTCCATAGCCATGAAAAAAGAAAGCTATGCCTAATGCAAGTCTTGGAAGCCAAGGAACAATATTGAATAATGGATTTGTTATTTTATCTAAGGTGCTATTTATTTTTTTCATTGATTATGTTGTTTGTGTTTCTAAAAGTATATCTTTGTCGTTGCAAAGAGCAAAGCCGTTAATGTGAATAAAATTATCTAATTCATCTTGTCCTATATGAACGTGAGCAAATATCTTTCCTGTTGGCGACACCTTCTCTTCATCAATACACCCCATTCTAAATAATTTAGCTCTGATTTTTCCTAGAGATGCCTCCAATGAAATCCAGCCTTTGTAGATACCATTAAATAAATCATTATTAATTAATTCTCTTAACTCCTCTATACCAATATTTTTTTCAGCAGAAATCCATACTTCATTTTCTTTGTTCTGACTTTCAACATTTGTAGGGCCCTTAATATCACATTTATTATTAACCCTAATTTGTGGAATGGATTGTAAATTTAATTCATCTAAAATTTGATTAACTTCTTTCTCTTTTTGACGGTGATCTATATCGGATATATCTACCACATGCAGCAACAAATCAGCTGATTTGAGCTCATCAAGTGTAGCTTTAAATGATTCTATCAATTGCGTTGGTAGTTCAGATATAAAACCAACTGTATCTGAGAATAATATTGGCCCCAGCTCTGGATCTATATTTTTCCTTGTTACAGAGTCCAGGGTAGCAAAGAGTTTATCTTCTGCGAGCTGTTTACTATTTGTTAAAGAATTAAATAAGGTAGTTTTGCCTGCATTGGTGTATCCAACTAAAGCAACAAGCTTATTCCTGCTTTTTTTTCTTGAATAGCTGTTAAGTTGTTTTTGCTTATGAGCTTTATCTAGCCTACTTTTTAAACGCTTGATCCTATGCCCAATAAGACGTCTATCAGTTTCAAGCTGGGTTTCTCCAGGGCCTCTTAAGCCAATACCTCCTTTTTGTCTTTCTAAGTGAGTCCAACCCCTTATTAGTCTAGTTGATAGATGATTTAGCTGAGCAAGCTCGACTTGAAGCTTGCCGATATGAGTTGTTGCTCTTGATGCAAAAATATCTAAGATAAGTTCTGTTTTGTCTATAACCCTTACTTTTAATTTTAATTCAAGGTTTCTTGCCTGAGAGGCAGAAAGTTGATGGTTAATAATAACAAGCTCGGCCTTATATCTATCAACTATATTCTTGATTTCATCAAGCTTACCTTTGTTAATAAAATGACTTACAGAGGGTGATTTCTGTTTACTAGAACTCGATTGAACAATCTCAGCTCCTGCTGAGTTAACAAGCTCATAAAATTCTCCAAAAATATTTTCTAACTCTTGCCCTGTTCTTAAAGATTCAACATCAATAAAAATTATTAGGGTTTTGGGTATATGGGTTTTTTCAACAATCATAAAATTTAAATAATATTGTAGAGATTTTATAAAAATTTGTTACTATTAATTGAGTTCATTAAAAATCTTTTTGGAGGATGTTTATGAATAGAGGTGAGCGAGCAAAAAAATCAGCTGATGCTAGTGTTAAAAGAAAAGCTGTAAAAGAAATTAAGAAAAAAAAACTTAATAAAATATATAGAGAATTAAGAAAAGCTCGAAATAAATAAATTTAGCTAAAAAAAGCTTCGTTTATCAAATACTTTAAACTACAGTAGGGAACTTCATAACTAATAATATGCTAGAAAAAATCTACAAAATGGTCTCGAATAATATAGACAAATATGTCCCTATTGGAATAGTTATTTTGGCATTTTTTATTGCTGCTATAGCCTAAACTTTTCTAAAACTTTTTCTTTTGAGGCTGGCACTTTCCTTTAGCCCTTATTTCAACCTTTGGGTTTCTATTGTTTGTTCCATCTTTTTTGTTAAGCCATATATCACCTGATATTTGCCCTTTTCCAGTAAACCAATTAAATGTATTTGAAATACTATAAATATCTACTTCATAGTCAGGAAATAAAGGGTGAATATCTCCAGGTTCCATGGTGTGAGTTATTATTACACCAGTATCTGAGTTTTCTGCCTTCCAATCAGCACTAGGGCTGATCCATGCTGGGGATGGTTCAAAAGTATGTTTTAATGATTTGAATGTTTCTTTGTTGCTATCAACTTCCCAATACTGAACTACATAAATTTTATCTTTTTGCCAATCCTCTTCGGCAAAATTTGTTTTAGCGCGTTGCAGTAAGAATAATGATTGTTGAGTTTGCCTTGCTAGGTTTTTAAAAAGCTCAATCCCTTCGGATAGATAGGTCTTCTTTATATCTTTATATGTAACTGAATAAGTGCCATCTAATTCGCAAAGAATTTTAGAATTCGCTCCATAAGCAGGAATTGATATCAAAAATATTAGTAAAAACCTCATGCTATAATTTTAACTTAAAAAGGCCCTTTATTTGGAAGAGCCTTTAAATATTTAAAAGATTAATGAAATCTTGCTAAGCTTTATCTCCATACTCTTGCATATGCTGTGCTGTTCTTTCATTTGTTCCATACATGAAATGATTGGCCATTTTTTCTCTATATTTACTTGCAGGAACAGTCCTTCCTACCGCTTCAGCAACTTCTCTTTGGTGCATTGGGGTAGCTCCACAGCATACACCTAAAAGCTTAATTCCAATTTTATTAACCTCTTCAAAAAATGCTCGCATTTCATACCTATTGCAGTAAAGCGGATCCAATGCAGTGGGGAAAGTTCTGCCATGAGGTGCATTACAAGTACAGCCATTATTATCAGGCAAGTTAAAGAAAGTTGGGTTCTCTTCTGTGGTTCTAAATGGAAGAGGTAAAGCAGCCATATGACAGCTTATTGCCTTCCTAATTTCTTTTAAATAAGGCAGCATTGTGGCTGGGCCTCTAAAACAGTTCATGCCAACAACGTCTGCACCTCTTTGCTCTAATTCTTTACATGTATCAACAATAGATACACCATCACGCATAATATTTTCTGCCATTGGTGCTATATTAATTACTGCAGGTAAGCCTGATTTTTTAATAATTTCAAGAGCCTTATATGCCTCTTCTGCGTAATAAAATGTTTCACCCATTACTAAATCTGCTCCTTCATCTACAGCCCAGTCAACCATTTCAGTAAACATACGCTCTACTTCAAGATGAGATTTAGTATCATTTTGCTCCCAAATATTTGAATTAGAAATATTTCCAGACATTAAGTTTGGCTCTCCTCCATCAATTGGATTATCAGCTATCTTCTTTGCTATTTTTAAAGCAGATCTATTGAGAGGTTCTAAAAGCTCTTCTTTCCCAATCACTCTCATTTTTTCTCTGTGGCCATTGTAAGTAAAAGCCTGAACAATATCAGAGCCAGCATGCTGAAAATCTTTGTGAAGATTTTCTAAAGCTTCTGGATGTTCGAGAGCGACCATTGGAACAAATTCGCCGGCAGCTAAATACCCTCTTTTTTCAACCTCGAATAGAAATCCCTCTGCACAAATTATAGGACCTTCATTCAATCTTTCAATTAATTGTTTCTTCATTATTTTCTCCTAAATATTTTTAAATTAAATCCAGGAAATTATTCCGTTTTAGCTTTTCTTTTAATTCGCAGCAATAGGATCAAATCACGAATAAGTGAATTATAAAGACATATCTATACGTTTGTATATAAAAATTTATACAGAAAATTGAAAGAGATTTTAAAAGTATTGAGCTTATCTCCTTACCCAAAATTTATCTATGACAAAATACTTAACACTATTATTTAGCAACGACTCAACAAAAGCATCAGTTATTGCATCTAACAACTCAGAACCTGTGAAATACATTACAGATTTTTTTATTTTTTCTATCTTATCAATTGACAATAGACTTTAAAAAAATTCTTAATTGAAGATAAAGAAATAAGCCTTTACCATTGCATGATGCCAAATATAGAAAAAATATTAAACAATTTAACGCTCGAAGAGAAGATATCATTATTAAGTGGGTTTGATGCATGGCATACAAACAAAGTTGAAAGATTAGCCATACCAAGTTTAAAAATGTCAGATGGGCCTAATGGGGTTAGAGGTAATGGAAATTCTGGCGAGCCTTCTGCTTGCTTCCCAAGTGCCATCTCTTTGGGATCATCTTGGAATATGAGTTTAATCAATCGCTTGGGTATTGAACTAGGAGAGGAAGCTAAAGCAAAGGATGTAGACGTTTTACTAGGACCAACTATAAATATCCATAGACATCCTTTAGGTGGGAGACATTTTGAAAGCTTCTCTGAAGATCCATACCTTACTGGAAGAATTGCAATTGAGTATGTTGATGGAGTGCAATCAAAAAATGTTGCAGCATGCTTAAAACACTTTGTTGGAAATGACACCGAGTATGAAAGGTATGCTGTTAGTTCTAATATCGATGAAAAAACACTGAGAGAAATTTATTTACTTCCTTTCGAAATGGCAATTAAAGAGGCAAATGCAAAAGTTGTTATGAGCGCCTACAACAAGCTCAATAATATTTATTGCAGTTCTCATAGAAATTTACTGATAAATATTTTAAAAGAGGAGTGGGGTTTTGATGGTTATGTAGTAAGTGATTGGGGTGCGGCTTTAGAAACGGTTGAAAATGCTAATGGTGGATTAGATCTTGAAATGCCAGGCCCTGCAAAAAACTGGGGTAAATTACTAAAAGACGGAGTAGACAATAACAACGTTTCAATCCAAGAGATTAATAACAAAGTAAGACGAATTCTTCATGTGGCAGCGTTTACAAAAAGATTCGATCATCCTGAAATTAAACCAGAGAGCAGTAACGACAATAAGCCGCAGCGCATTCTTTTAAGAGAGGCAGCACAAGAAGGAATGGTGCTTTTAAAAAATGAAAATCTTTTACCGCTTGATAGTAATTTACAATCTATAGGTATTATTGGGCCTAATGCAAAAAATGCTCAAATTATTGGCGGAGGCAGTGCTCATCTTCAATCCTATTATGAATCGCACCCTCTTGAAGCATTAAAAAGTAAGATTGGAAATTCAGTAAATATCAAATACTCAAAAGGCTGTCATACATATAAATATCTTCCAATATTTAATGAAAATCTGATTGAAGCTGATTCAAGTAAAAAGAATAAGTTTCTAGTTGAATACTTTAATACTGCTAATGGTGGAGAAAAACTTATATCTCAAGAATATGAACTGAGAAGTAAATTTTGGGCTCTTGAGGGTTTTGCTAAAGACATAATAGCAAAGGAAGAGAGACCAGATATTTTTGTAAAATTCTCTTGCGCATATACACCAGATGTAACTGGCATTCATGAATTCGAGATCTTTGCTATCGGAAAAAGCAAATTCTTAATAGACGGCAAAGAAATCATAGATAATTGGAGCAATACTGAACCAGGTGATGCGTTTTTTGCACTTGGCACAGCTTCTAAGAAAGGAACGGCTAACTTAGAAAATGCTAAAAAATACCAGATAGAAATACAATATAAGTTTGAAGGTAATTTTCCTGCTATATATATTGGGTGCAAAGCCCCAGACAAAGTAGACTTATTTAATGAAGCCCTCCAGATAGCAAAAGAAGTTGATCAGGTAATTATGGTCGTAGGGACGAATTCAGACTGGGAGACGGAGGGCAATGACAGAGCTGACTTTAACCTGCCTTCTCGACAAAATGAATTAATTGATGCTGTTATTGATATCAATCCAAACACTATTCTTGTCCTTAATACAGGATCACCAATTAAAATGCCTTGGATTCATAAAGTTAAAAGTGTTATTCAAACTTGGTATGCAGGTCAGGAGTTTGGAAATGCTCTTGCTAATATTATTACTGGAGATATCAGCCCCTCAGGTAAATTACCCTCAACTTTTCCCATCAATATAGAGGATACGCCTGCTTTTTCATCATACCCAGGGAAAGATTTACAAATGAATTATGATGAGAAGCTTCTAGTCGGTTATAAATGGTATGACAAAAAAAAAATAAAAACGCAATACCCTTTTGGTCATGGGCTGTCTTACACAAAATTTAAATACTCTAATCTTGCAATTGATGAGCTTAAAGATGATTTAATTTCATGTAAATTTACTATTAAAAATACTGGAGACTTTTCAGGAGCTGAAATTTCTCAATGCTATGTGGAGCATATGATTGATACTAAATCTAAACCTGTAAAAAAACTTCAAGGATTTGATAAAACCTTCTTATCTCCCCAGGAAGAAAAAGAAATCGAAATTATATTAAATGCCAAAAGCTTTAGTGAATGGAGTCTTGATAAGAAGGACTGGGAAATTAAAAAAGGATCTTATAAGATTCATATTGGAGCTTCCTCAGAAGATATTCGTTTATCCAACCAGTTCAATTTATAGATAGCTCACTCATTTCTTCTTTAGATAGGTTTAGCTGAGTTGCGGCAATAGAACTATTAGTCTCCATAACTGTTCTTGGTCCAATGAGTGGAAATATTAATGGAGATTTTTGTATTACATAAGCAAGAGCAACTTGAATTGGTTGTACATTTCTAGATTCGGCAATTTCAAAACATTTTTTTCTTCTTTTAAGGTTTTTCTTATCATGCCAAACTCTTATTTCCTCTTCTAGTGATGGATTTGAAAAATGCTCACTAGAAGTAATTTCTTTATTCTTTATAAAAAACCCTCTTGCTTGGCTTGACCAAGGAAAAAGCATAACTTTATTATCTACAAGGTAATCCAAATACTCATTATTAGTTCCAACACACCCCGGCCATACAGGATCAACCATTTCGGCTAAACTAAAATTATTACTTAACACACTAAACGCCTCTTTATCATTAGCGGCAGAATAGTCTCTTGCCTCTGAAAAACGATCAAGCTCCCAGTTTGAAGCCCCTAAAGATCCAATTAAGCCTTCAGACCTGACTTCGTTTAGCGCATCCATAAACTCTGCCACAGGTATATCTGGATTATCTCTATGCAAGCAAAAGATATCTATTTTATTAATATTTAAACGCTCCAAGGATTCTATGATCTGAGGCCTTATAAATTCAGGAGAACACTCCGGAGTATGTGCGCCCTTTCCAAGCACTATAATTTTGTCTTCAACATTTCTTGAATTAATCCAATCCCCTAAATATTTGTCACCTTTTCCATTATTGTAAATATGTGCTGTATCAAAAATTCTCCCACCTGACCCATAGAAGTGATCAAACATGGTAAATGCATGTAAAGCAGAAGTCTGATTATCACAACCTAATGCCAACCTAGAACCTAATTTATCAATCTCGTTAAGAGAGATTTCTTGTAATTTTGACTCTTGCATTAAATAAAATTTTGATTCTGAAATTGGCGAGCTTTCAAGCTGACTAAAAGGGCAGACAATATTTAGAGATTCTCTCCATTTATCTAGCCAAAGCATATTACTTTGAGTATCTAAATGAGATACGTATTGAGACTCTAATTTTTTATCTAATATGCATTCAGATGCGTGATCAATTTCTCTGGTAAATAAGCCTACATCATCCTTGAAGGGAATTTCTTTATATAATTTATTATCTTTATATATTTCTAGTGATGAATTCCCATCTTGAAATTGACCACAGTGCCATGGCTGACTGGCTACTAGATCTATGTTGCCATCAGAAATTTTTAAATCATTAGTATAATCTTCATCTATAGCACATTTAATATATGCTTCTACATTACCTGAGAACAATATGCGAGCTTCAGATTGAAGGTCAACACCAGTAGAATCGAGCCTTCCTTTGGCGTCAATGGTTTCTGGATCAGCGAAAGACAATCCGTTGAGTCTTCCAGCAATAATTTTTGCCATTGATAATGGGTAGCAACCAACATCAAGGATAGCTCCTCCTCCCATATGTGGATTTCTTAACCTGTGCGACTCTGGGAGATCAGCAGAGAAACCAAAAGAACTGGTTATCGTTATCTTATTTTTTTTGTTGTCAAAAATAGATAGGTTATCAAGAATATTGAATGTTTGTGGATGCACCCTATACATGTAAGCTTCCATCAAGAATACTTCTGCTTCTTTAGCCAAATTTAATAAAACCATGCTTTCAAGATGGTTAATTGTCATTGGTTTCTCGCAAAGAATGTGTTTTTTGTTTTTGATTGCTAGCAATGAATATTCATAATGGCTGCTATGTGGAGTTGCTATATAGACAGCGTCTATTTCTTTTGATGCAACCAATTCATTTATATCTTGATAAGGCTTAATATCAAATTTAGATGAAAAACTATCAAGCTTGTCATCACTCCTTCCATACACTCCAATTAATTCTGAGTATTGGCAATATTTAATAGAATGCGCAAAAGCTGAAGCTATGTTTCCAGTTCCAACAATACCCCATCGAATTTTATACATCTAATACTCTCCTATTTTCAATATCTTGAATTAATTTTTCATGGAAATTTTTATCTATAGGATAGAAATAAAGCAAAGCAAAACTTATACATACTCCAATAAGAGGAATGATCGACATTAAACTCTTAAGCGCCTTTATTGTTTCACTGGATTGTTCTTGATTTGGTTCAAAACCAATATTGGTAAGAATTATAGTCAATATAAATAACGAGATTGCTATAGAACCTTTTTGTGCAAAAGTCATGAATCCATATAAAGACGACTCGGTTCTTATACCAGACTTCCACTCACCATACTCAATGGTATCAGGAAGCATTGACCAAAAAAGAACTCCAGTTGCACCATTACCAAAACCAATAAGGACTAA
>Ga0206682_10003668_pt1 | contig 12917 bp, 3 predicted proteins | sample M240m12015metaG_FD_155444 | JGI IMG/M metagenome (GOLD analysis project Ga0206682, IMG submission 155444) | Ammonia-oxidizing marine archaeal communities from Monterey Bay, California, United States - M2 40m 12015 | ecosystem: Environmental > Aquatic > Marine > Intertidal zone | place: USA... | reverse complement strand
CGCGCCGGTCGAAAACGTTTTTTCAAAGCGTTTCGATCGCGTCGAAAATATCCCGAGCAAAGTCGAGACCTGCCAACAGTCGCGCTGTGATTGGCCGAGACTGGCGGGATTTCTGTTCCGAGGCAGGAAAAACACCCACTTTTAGTCAGATCCGGCACCCGGGCAGCGGGGAAGCGGGGGCCGCGCCTCGCGCGCGCCATAACGCGCCGCGTCGCGAGACCGCCGCGCGTGACTGTTTCGAAGCCATCGAGCGAAGGTACGCGATCCTCCGCGTGATATCGACGCGAGCTCGTGTCCCGCGCGCCGCGCCCGACAACCGACGCCGACGATTGGAGAATATTTTTTCCCACCGACCGCGCCAAGTGTCGCCAACTGTCCCCGCGAGCGACCCCGCCGCGGGCGTCGCCGTTCCCTCGATCTGGTCGCTGACGCGCTTCCCGCGCCGCTTTCCCCGCGCAGACAGAGCGAGTCTTTGAGATGAACGCCACGGCGCGCGCCGCGGGTTGCTCCGCGAGCACCTCGGGGGCGCCCATCGGCTCCCGCGTGAAATCCACGTCGGCTTGGCGCGTATCCCCGACGCGCTCGGCGTCCCGTTCTCGCGGTCCCGACCGGGGCGTGACCCTGCGCGCCGCCGCGCGCAAGGGCAAGCGCGCGCCCGAGTCGAACGGCGAGGACGAGGATGAGTCCGCGCGCGCGGAAAGCGGCGCGCGCGAGAACGCCGGCGCGCCCCGCCCGCGCCCCTCTTCGGGCGCGCGCAAGGAGGAGAGGAAGCACCACCTGAACAAGTCCAAGTCGGAGGGCTCGAGCCCGGTGCGTCCAAACGCACTGGAATCGAAACGGCAGCAAACGCCGCCCGGTCCTCCGAAACAAGCCATGAACATGGACGCGAACGGCGCGTCGCGCGAGAATGGTTCTCAAAACGCGAGCCTGGAGGACCTCGCGCGGGACCCGAACTCTTCCATCGACCCCGACCTCGATATCATCCCGGTCGGACCCCCCGCGGAGGACGAGGGCTTCAAGCTGCGCAAGAAGCGCCTGGAACTCGTGATCGAGGAGAAGGAGTGGTCCCTGGAAGACGCGCACGAGGGCGAGGACAAGATGGCGCGCATCGTCGAGTACGTCAACGCCGTGGAGGCATACAAGGAGCTGTGCTCGACGCAGGTGCCCAACACCGTCTCCGACCTGCTCAGCCAGTACGTGCAGGTGTACGCGATCCAGCCCGGCGCGCCCGGGTACGAGCAGGCGTTCGAGTTCCTCTGCATGGGCGACGACGAGGACGACGAGGCGCCGCCGCCGGGCGCCGCCGAGGGAAACCTCGCCGCCGACGCGGAGGGCGCGAAGGCGCGCGGGTTTGCCAGGCCCCAGCCCAAGCGCGACTCTATCGACATCTCGCAGGTGGACGACATCATCCGCGCGCTGGTCGGGGAGGACGACAGCGACAGCGAGGACGAGGACGACGAGGACGAGGCGGACCTGGAGGCTGAGGCGTGGCGTCTGCTCCGCTCGGCGGCGAAGGACGGGCCCGGCCCGCTGCACGCGGCGCAGGACGTGGAGGGGCGCTGGCGCTGGCTGGAGGACGACCTCGGGCGCGCGCTGGAGCGCAAGCCCGAGGGCGACTTCTCGGTGAAGCTCATGTCCGTGGAGGAGATGGTCACGAACGGGCTTAACGTGAACTCGCTGCACGAGGAGGTGGACCCGGCGGAGCTCGTGGACTTCGCCGGGTGCAAGTCCTGGGAAGACGCGATCCGCGTCGGGCGCGAGGTGGAGGCGGCGCTCGAGCACATGAAGGCGGACGGCTGGGAGGTGGACACCAGGAGCTGGTGCAACGACGCGGACGCGCTGATGGTGGTCAAGGAGCTCGCGCCGCTGCGCACCATGTCCTACGTGGACGGGCGCGTGCAGAGGAAGGAGAAGAAGGAGAAGGGCGACGGCGAGACGGAGAAGGAGGCGCCGCCGTCGGCGGAGGCGCGCGGCGGCGGCGTGATGCGCGGCGACAACAACGTCGTCAACAACAACCTGTCCTCCGAGGAGAGAACCCCGGACGACGAAAGGCGAGACCTCCCAGCTTGATTTCGCGATACGATTTCGTGAGTTCTTCCGCGATGAGAAGGACGAAACGGGAACGCCGCGCGCGCGCGCGCCGTACCGCCGCGCGTCGACGCGTCGCCGTTTGTAACCAAAATTTGTAACCAACGCCGTTTGTTTAATTTTCACTAAAAAATACGCCTAGTCGACGCCCATCCTCCGCGTGGTCCACTTGAGGAGCGCGAAAGCCAAGGCCACGTACCCCACCGCGAGGCCGCAGAGCGCGCCCAGGTCGGAAATCAGCACGGCGGTGGAGTCGCCGAACTTGAAGAAGCGCAACACCTCGTCGCCGGCGACGTCGACCGAGATGGAACTCCGCGCGCCGCCGCTCTGACCGTTTTTGAACTTGGGCGTGAACTCAAACGTCCCGGCGCCGAGGAACTCGTTTATCAGCAGCGCTTCGAACGCGCGGTTGACGAAGGACGCGCCGATGAGGAGCCGCACGACACTGAAGGCGTGACTTTCCTCGGTCGCCCCGCTCGCGTCTCTCTGCTCGTTGAGAAAGAACCCGCCGCACAGCAGGTTGACGAGCAGCACGAGGAGGCCGCACGCGTTCGCCGTGGCGTTGCTCGGGGCGACGATGCCGACGGACATGCACAGCGCGCTCGCCGCGACGTTGGCTAGAACCAGCACGAGGGCGAACGTGCAGACACACCGAACGCGCGTGAACACGGTCTCACCGTGGTCTATGGTTTCGAAAGAGCTTCCTTCGGCTTCGAAAGACGATCTCGCCGACTCCGTGTTGTTCTCTCGCGAGAAGCCGTGCAAACCGATCGCCGGGTACGCGACGAGCGCGAAAAAGAGCGGGGGCAACACGCGCAGCGCGAGGACGTCGAAGACGACGACGGCGACGAAATACGACACCGTGTCGTACGCGCCCGCGGCTTTTTCGCGCAGGAACAGCGCGCGGTCCTCCCTCCACAGCGGCAAGCTGGAAAGGCTCATGAGCGTCAAATACAGCAGGATGAAGAACAAAGAGCCCATGCGGTTCTGGATCCCGCCGGTATCGCGCCCGGCGGCGAAAAACACGGCGCCGATCAAAGCGGACGCGGCGGCGCTCGCCGCAAAGTGGAGCGCCAGCAGGAAAGGGTGGCGACGCACGTTTCGCGCCATGCGGCGCCACAGCGCGCGCGTCTGCGTGCTGAACGAGGCGCGGAACTTGCGCGGAACGCACGGCGACGAACGCGCGTGCCGATTTCCAAAGCCTGTTTCGTCACTTCCGTCACCGACGCCGTGCAAGTTTGCCTGTGCGGCGATCCGCGCGCGCGCCGCTCCGTCGCGCGCCGCCGCCGCGCTGGCGTCGAAATCGCGCACCATGCGCTCGGCGTCGTCGTCCGACGCGCGAAGCACGACGTCCAGCACGTAGTCGGCGACGTTGACGCCCGCGGGCCGGGGGGGCGCGTACCCGAGCGACGCGAAGTGCGCCTCCGCGCGCTCCGAGGCACCGGAGTACACGGCTCTTCCCGTCGCGGACATCACCAGCACGCGGTCCAGCAGCCGGAACACGTCCGGCCTCGGCTGGTGGATGCTGAGCACCACGGTCACGCCTTTTTCCCCCAGCGCGGCGAGGATGTCCACCACCTTGGCGGCGTTGGTGCTGTCCAAACCGGTGGTGGGCTCGTCCAGGAACATGATGGCCGGCGACGTCAGAAGCTCCGTGGCGATGGACACGCGCCGCTTCTCGCCGCCGCTCAGCCCGCGCGTCCACTCGTCGCCCACGAAGGCGTGCGCGACGCCGTCGACGCCCAGCGACCGCATGGTGTCCGACACGACGGACCGAATCCGCGCGGAAGTCTCGGCGCCGCCGCGCCCGTCGCCTTCGCCGCGGATCCGGAGCGTCGCGTGGAACACGAGGTGTTCCCAGACCGTGGAGGTGCCGGGCAACACGTCGTCCTGGGGCACGTACCCCGCCAAGCTGCGCATCGCCGCCGCGTCGGCGACGGCGCCGTTGACGCGGATCGAGCCGCCGACCACTCGGTTCGCGGACGGGCGCCCGGCGAGGATGTCCAGCAGCGTGGACTTGCCCGCGCCCGAGGGGCCGAGGATCGCGAACAGGTCCGCGCGACTTTCGCGACTTTCGCTCCCTAAAAGTCCCTGTCCCCGCGCCGGTCCGTTCCGCGTCGTGAACGCCGCGTCGTCCACGCCGGCGACGCCGCTCACGCCGCGAAGAATCGCGCGGCCGCCCACCAGGTCGCACGTAACGTCCTCCCAGGACAGCGCGTGCCGCGAGATAAAAGGCGCCGAAAGGCTCGTGAGGCTCCCGCGAACGAGCGCTTCCGCGTCGCCGGGTTCGCCGGGTCCCGTGCCGCGCGCGGAATTTGAAGACTCCTCGTCTATGTCGGTGAGAGCGCCGCGTACCCCGAGTTCGGGCAACCCGGTGCGCGTCTCGGTCGTCTCGGGTGACGCTCCTTCGTGGGAAGCGCCTCCCTCGTCCACGTCGAGATACGACGCCGACGTATGCGCCGAGTCGTCCTCCTCCTCGTCGGAGTACGCGTCGTCGTTTTCGAAACCGCCGCGAAGCGTCTCGCTCGCGAAACCGAGGAGGGGCGCGGTGTCGGCGGACCGGTCGCGGTCCCCGAGGGACCGCCGCCGCGACGTCGTCCGCGACCCGTCCGCGTCGCCGTCGCGCGCTACGGCGCGGCGCCCGAGCCAGTCCAGCGCGGCGCGCCACGGCCCCCCCTCGGCGTTCCGCAGCATCAGGTAGCACAGCAGCGCGAACGCGACCGCCTGCACGCAGACCGCGGTTAAGTCGGCGACCATCCGGTCGCTGTCGAAGCCGAAGGTGCTGAGCACTTTTTCCCCGGGCACGGGCACCTCATCCGGCAAAGTGGACGAGTTCCACGCCGCGGTGAGGGTGAACGTGACCGGGTTCTTCGCGAACTCGTTCGCGACGAGCGCCTCGTAGCCGTAGTTCAGGAACGAAAGCCGCGCGACCCATCGCGCGTACCACGGGATCTGGTCTTTGTTCAGCAGGAACCCCCCGAAGAGCGTCGCGACCAGGAAACACAGGCTGGCGATCGCGTTGGCGACGGCGACGGATTTGGCGGCGGCACCGATGGCCATGCACACGCACGTCGCGCAGACGTTGGTGAACACCAGGGCGAGCACGAACGTCACCAGCGACACCTCCGTGCCTTCGTTCAAGCCGATCATGCCGTACGTGGTGAGCCCGAAGAAGAACGGGGGCAACACGCGCATGGGCAGGACGTCGAACAACAGCGCCGACGCGAAGTACGCGTCGACGCCGTACACGCCGTCGGCGCGCTCGCGCAGGAACAGAAGCCGGTCCTCCCGCCACACCGGCAGACTGGAGAGGCTCATGAGCGTCAAGTACAGGAGCACGAAGAACAGCGCGCCCAGTCTGTTTTGTATGCCCGCCTGGTCCGCGCCGACGTGCATGAAGACGAAGCCGACGCCCAGCGCGGTCGCCAGGGACGCCGCGAAGTGCACGCCGATCAGGAACGGGTGCCGGAAGAGTTTGCGGAGCAGGCGCCCGCACAAAAGCCGGAGCTGTTTGGAAAACGGCGCCGTCTTTTTCGAGCCGCCTTTTTCAAACGCGAAACGACCCGCTCCCGTGGGTCCGCCCGCCGCGCGCGCCGCCACCGACGCCAGGAACGCCCGGTCGGAGGCGCACGTCTCCGAGTCGCGGAACGCGGTGACCATCGCGCGTACGTCCTCGTCGGACGAGCGCAGGACCGTGTCCAGGACGTAATCGGCGACGTTCACGCCTTCGGGGAGGAAACGCTTTTGCGAACGCGCTTCGTTAACCCCCGACTCGCCGTCGCTCGGGCGGGCGAGCGCGGCGAAGTGCGCCTCCGCGCGCTCCGAGGCGCCGCAGTACACCACGTCGCCCATCTTGGACATCACCAGCACGCGGTCCAGCAGCCGAAACACGTCCGGCCTCGGCTGGTGGATGCTGAGCACCACGGTCACGCCCTGGTCGCCCAGCGCGGCGAGGATGTCCACCACCTTGGCGGCGTTGGTGCTGTCCAAACCGGTGGTGGGCTCGTCCAGGAACATGATGGCCGGCGACGTCAGAAGCGCCGCGGCGATGGACACGCGCCGCTTCTCGCCGCCGCTCAGCCCGCGCGTGAACTGATCGCCGATGCGCGACTCCGCGACTTTGCCGAGCCCCAGCTCGTTGGACCACCCCACTACGCACCGATACAGCTCCTCGCGCGGCGTGTGTTCGGGCAGGCGCAGCACGGCGTTAAACAGGAGGTGTTCCCAGACCGTGGAGGTGCCGGGCAGCACGTCGTCCTGCGGGACGTACCCGGAAATCGCGCGCATCTCCTTCGCCGAGACGCGCACTCCGTCAACGCGCACTGTCCCGCGCGCGGCTTGGCCCTTGGGCGTGCGCCCGGCCAGGAAGTCCAGGAGCGTGGACTTGCCCGCGCCCGACGGCCCGAGGATCGCGAACACGCCGGACCGAAGCGAGCTCGAAATCGAAAGAATCCCCGAAAGACTCCGCGCGTCATCCGGCGCGTCGACGGAAGACGGAAGACTCGGAAGACTCGGTCCCGGCCCGGCGTGACCTGAGACGCCCCGCAGGATCTTCTTCACGACCCCGCCGGGGTTGGCCGCCGTCACCGCCGTCGCGTACACGCGCACGTTCTCCCAGCTCACCACCGGCCGCGCGCGCGCCGAAGATGAAGGCGCTCTGGAGTCGCTCGCCGGGTCGTCCGCCGAAGACGAAGCGACGCGCTCGCCAAGGGACCCGCTCGCGCGTGGATCTTCTGATACAATTTCCGGGTCCCCGGGGCTCGCCGGCCGCCGCCGCGCGCGCCGCGGCCCGAGCACCGCACTGGGCGTTCTGGCGTGCTTGCTCGGCGCCTGCATCCCGCCGGCGCGCAGCGCGGCGACGCGCTCAAACGCCGCCGCTGCCGGGACGGAGTACAGCGAACGGCTCTCGAGCCTTACGTACCACGCCGCCGCCGCGATGAGCGCGACGGCTACGGACGCCATGACTATTCGCGTGATGAGATCCCCGGTCCAAAACTCGGGGGGCGTGAACGTGGCGGGACACGCGCTTTGCAGAAAATCGTCCTGTCCCGACCCGCCGGGGCCCGTCCCCGCGTCGTCGTACACGCAGTTCCCGACGTCGCACGTCACCGCGAAGGACGGGATGACGCCCGGCTGGTTCCAGTAGCACAGGCGCCCGCCGCCGCCGCCGTACGCGTCGCCGGAGGTGCGGTTCAGAGAGCACCAGAACGTCATGCCCTGGTCACGCGGCGTAACCAGTGGGTTGCACGGGTGCTGCCAGTACTTCTTGTCGGAGTCGGGGCCGCGGCCGCACCCGAGCGCGTTGCGCCCCGGGCACTTCGGCAGGTCCGCCGGCGGACACGCCACCTTTCCCGCCGCGCACTCGTAGATGGCGCAGTCCTCCGACGCGGGCAGCGGCTCGAGGCACGCCGAGACGCGCCACGCGCACTGCGTGAAGTTGGCGTCCCACGCCGGCGCGAACGCGTACTCGTAATTCCATGGCAGGGCGTCCTCGCCCAGGTTGGGAATGCCCGCGTACTCCTTGACGTGCATCTTCACTCCCGCGTTTTTCGAAACGTCGGTTCCGTCCATCCTCTCGCCGTTTACGTCGCCGTTTATGTGGAACAGGAACGAAGTGTCCTTCTGGAACTGGCAGTACGGGTCCGTGCGCGCGTCGCCCCCGCACCGGCACGAAAACACCTTGCCGTCCTCCCAGTCCCCGCCGAACGGCGACGGCCGGGACGTCTCCTCGGCTGTGGGGACGAGACACGCGTTCGTGCACGCCCTGGCGCGCCGACGCGTGCCATCGTCGGCGACGATATCGGGACACGCGTCCCTGGACTGGCACGCCGAGCAGTCCACGCCCGCCCATCCCGCGGGGCACGACCCCCGGTTCTCTCCGGGTCCGTCCGTGGCGTTGCCCTCGCCGGCGTCGCTCGTGGGCGGCGCCACGCAGTGCGCGCAGTTGGCGGGGTGGGGACTCAGCGCCGTCCACAGCGACGTGTTGTGCTTGCACGGCGGGTCGTTCCGGTCGTACGCGGTGCGGCACTCTGCGGGGTAACAGGGTGGGGGTTTTACGGTGAGCGGAGATGGACGCGCGAGAGAGCGAACGCGATGGCCTTTCACCGGCGATGGCACGACGCGACGGGGTGTCTCTCTGTCGTCGCGCGCCAGATTCGGGGAACGAGGCGAAGCGCGGTGACTCCGGGATGACATCGGACGTACCCGAGTACGTCGCCACCTCGCCCTCGGCTCGCGCTACCAGCGCGAGCCAAGTCAACAGACTCGCGCACCGCGCCGCGCGCACCGCGCGGCAGGCACCGCCGCGACCCATGCGCGCGGCCTCGGACCTCTGCTGCGCGCCCGTCTCTGTGTCATCATTGCGCGAACACGGATTCTTCGCGAAAGTCGGCGTGGACGATTCGACAGGCGAGTCGCGTAAATTGGCCGAAGGGGATCAACACTCGACGCGGTCGCGTCCCCGAAGAAGGCGAAGACAAAAACGTGTACGGCGTATCGCGGGTGATGGTTCCTTATGCGTGATGATGTGAGGCAGTAACAAGTAAGTAACAATAAAAAAGACGTGACGTGGGGCTCTTCTCGTGTGCCACGCGCCGTCTCCTCACGCCATGGGCATCGCCTCCTCGCTCGCCATCCTCGCTCGTCGGCGCTCCGCCGCCGCGCGCTTATCGGCGACGTATTCTTTGCGCGCAAAGTCGACGGCGGCGTTCCACCGCCCCGCCGCAACGTTGTTCGCGCGCGGTGAGTTGAACGACTCCACCTCCGCCTCGCCGCCGCGCGAGGCGACGTGCCGCTTGGCGCGCTGCAGCGCGGGGGTCGCCCACTGGTGCCCCGCGTTCACCGACGCGCGCCGGCTCCGCGCCGAAGCCGAGTGCGGATCGAGATACGGGGACCGAAGCCGGTCCTGCGGCCGGTGCGGATTATGGGGAATCTGCGCACCCGCGGGCCCGTAGTGCGACGACTCCAGCCGCTCGCGCGCCGCCTCGGCGCGGTTGGCGTAGCCCACGTTGGGGGCACGACCGGCCAACTGCCGCCCGTAGGACATGCCCCGCGCGTGCGCGGACTGGCGGTCGACGTTTTGGAAGTCAAAACCGCCTGGGGGGCCCGGGCCCCCGCCGCCTTTGCGCCAGACGTCGCCGCGCGCGCGCGGCGACACGTCCGCGGCATTCGCGTACGCGCGCGCGCGCAGGTCCTGCAGCGCGCGCTGGTGCTCGACGGAGACGCGCGTACCCCCCTTCAGCTCCTCCAGCAGCTCGGCCGCCTCCGCCGCGGCGTTCAGCGTCTCCGCCGCGGCGTTCCGCACGCCGCCGCGCGGCGCCGCCAACTCCGGCGACGGGCTGGCGCGCGCCGGGGTTTTGGCGCCAGCCTGCTCGAGGAGCTCGCGCGCGTACTCGGCGTCCTCGGCGGCGGTGGCCGCCGCGTGCTCCGCGGCGGCGGCGACGCGCTCGGCGTTCGCGCGGCGCGTCGCCTCCATGCTGAGCGCGTCACGCATCATCTCCAGCTCATCCATCTGGCGCTCGCGCTCGCGGCGCTCGTCGTGCGCCTGCGCGCGCGCCTGGTCCGCCGCCGCCATCGCCGCCGCCGCCGCCGCGCGCGAGTCCTCGATGGCCGACATCGTCATGGACGACCCGTGCCCGGATGGGCTGGCGTACGCGCCGCGCGCGTTGTGCGGACCGCCGCCCTGGAAAAGCATCATCATCATCCGGTCTGCGCGTTCCGCGCGCTCCGCGCGTTCCGCGCGCTCCGCGCGCTCCGCACGTTCCGCGCGCTCCTCGCGCGCGATCCTCTCGGCGTCGACACGCGCGACGGCGCCGCCGCCGAGCGCGCCGCCGCCGAGCGCCCCGACCTCGCCGCTGAACGACCCGCGCAGGCCGTTCGCGGCGTTGGTCACGGCTCGGTTGTTGGACTCTACCGTCTCGAGGCCCTTCAGGCGCCAGCGCATGTCGTTGATCTCCTGCATCAGCAAATTCTCGCGCTGGCGCGACCCCCCCGCCATGCCCAGCGGCGGCTCGGGGTTGAGCCCCAGCGAGTACTTGGCGAGGTCCTCCAGCGCGGCGACGCGCGCGTTGACCTCCGCCATGGGGACCAGAGGGGGCGCCGCGGGCGCGGGAGGCGGCGTCGCGGGCTTCGCGGGAGGCGGCGTCGCGGGCTTCGCGGGGGACGCGGGCGGAGGCGTCTCCTCCGCGCCCACCATCGACGCGGCTCTTTCGTCATCTGCCGGCTCGACCATCGCCTCGGGCTCGGGCTCGGGCTCGGGCTCGGGCTTGTACTCCGTCTCCTTGTTCCCGCTCAGGGCGCGCACCATGGAGACGCCCCGCTTGGCCTTGGCCCACCGCGACGCCACCGCAGAGGGCTCGGGCGCCTCCGCGGCCGCCGCGGCAGCCTCCGCGGCAGCCTCCGCGGCCGCTTTCGCGGCGTCCGCCTCGACGGACGCTGGCATGCGGAAACTGTCCGGAACAGCCTCCGCGGTTTCGGGCTTTGACCCGAACGCGGTAGCGGTCTTCACAAACTTACCCGCCTTCTTCCAAAGCGCGCCCATGTCCTTCTTGGGCGCCTCTGGGGCGGCCTCGCCTTCCGCGGGGGCGTCCGCGGGGGGGGCGAACGCCAGGCCGCCGGGGACGCCCTTCGCGCCGGTCGCGCGCATCGCGTTGACCTGCAGGCGGGTCGCCTTTTTCCATTTCGCGAGTTTGTCCACCGGCGCGGCGGCCGCCTCGCCCCCCTCGGCGGGCGCGGCCTCCTCCGCGGGGGGAGCCTCCTCCGGGGGGGGCTCCACGGGCGCTTCTCCTTCAGCGTCTGCCATCGAGCCGGTCGCGAAACGCGCGGGTGGGTATGCCAGATGCGAGAATCGCGCAATTCCGAATTGGAATTGCCGAAACGAATCCCAAAAAGTCGTGGTTGGGTTCGTGGCACGAATCCGGCGCAATTTCCCCTGCCCAAAACGTTCTTGATGAAACGCCTGGCTGCCTCGATCATCGATCACGGTCAGATATATTTTCCGAGTCTACGTGGCTAAGAACAGCTCCCAACAGCTCTCCATCGACTAGCCTTCCCCCTCGTCCCGCGCTATGAGGGACATGCGCCCGCGCGGCCGGCGGCCGTTGCCCGATCCCGGGCCCTGCAACCGCGTCCGACTCAATCCGCCGCTCATCCCCCGCGCGCTCGCCTGCGCCAGCACACGCGCGCCGACGCGCGTGGCGCCGCCCGAGAGGCGCTGACGGTCGGGGTCAAACATGCTGTCGTCGTCGGCGGCGGCGGCGCTCCTCGGGCTCGCCCCCCCCAGCTGCTCCGCGAGCGACACGGTCTCCTCGTCGCTGTCGTCGCTGTCGTGCTTCGAGAGCGCCGCGAGCTTGCTCCTCAAGTCTAGGATCGCGCGCTGCGACTTGCCCTTGTTCGTCTCCGGCGCCGCCACGAAGACATCCGCCGCCGACGACGGTCCCGACGTCAGGCTCATCATCCGCCGCACGCCTTTCTCCTGCTCGGCGCCGCCGGCGGCGGCGCCGGCGGCCATTTCCTTTTCCGCGCGCCTCGCTTCTTCCGCCTGCTCGTCGCTGTTCAAAAAGCGCGCCTCGTCGTCGTCGTCGATGTCCCCTAAGTTCTGAACGTCCGGGATGATGGGCGTGTCCGCCTCGATGATGGCCATGGCGGCGTCGAGGATGACGACGATCACCAGGTTCAGCACGAACACGGTGGCGACGAAGTAGAAGCTTATGAAGTACAGGCGCGTAAACTCGCTGCCGGTCATGGCGGCGTAGCCGTCCATCACCACGAACCAGTTGTTTACGATGCACTGGCACACCAGCATGACTAGCGCGCTGGGGAAGTCGTTCAGGTTCAGGTCGTAGTACTCCGCCTCGGCGTACGACGTGCCCTCCAGCCGCGGGTTCCCGCGGTACGAGAGCCCGCCGAACTGCTGCACGCCGTACGTGGCGAAGACGCTCACGATGCACCCGAACGCGCACAGCAGCGGGAACAGGCTGGGGAGCAGCTCGAAGAATGTGCTGATGATCACCTTGTACAGGCGCACCTTGACGAGCAGCCGTGTCAGCCGCAACACGCGCATCACGATGAGCCACTTGAGCCACACGCCCTGGTCGAAATCGTTGGGCACGACGAGCGCCACCTCCACCCCCGTGCTGAGGAGCGTGATTACGCCGTCGTACGCGTTGAGGGGGTCGCGCCAGTACTTGAAGAAGGAGTGCCCGCCCCACTTCGTGAGCATCTCCACCAGGTACAGCATCCCGAACGCGCCCTCCATGGCGTACAAACCGGAGTCGTTCGACGTGTCGAACCCGAAAAGAGACTTGTTCCACTCCACCACCACCACCGCCGCGTTGAAGCAGAGCATGGCGGTGATGAACTTGCCGAACGCCTTCGTGCGCACGAACGACAGCGCGCGGATCCGCCCGAACAGCAACGGGCCGAACACCGGACCCCACCCGCTTCTTTGCAACGTGGGGTTGGGGATGTCCCCGAACTTGAGCTGCAGCTGGTCCACCAGCACCTCGAACTCGGCGGGCGCCAGGTTCACGTCGTCGTCGCCGTCCTCGGAGACGAAGATCTCCATCAGCACGGGCAGGGAGGCGGGCGACACGGACGGGATGTCCGTGTGGTTGTTCAGCGCCTCCACGAACAGTTTGGCGTCGGCGCCGGAGACGAACCCCGACTTCTGCGTGTCCAGCAACGCGAACGCCTCGCGCAAACACGCCGCGCGCTCGCGCTCGCACCCGTTGGCGGTGTTCCCCGCCTGCTCCCTGTACACGCCGTAGATGGTCGCCAGCAGCAGCGACATGAGGTAAAAGTTCCCGAAGCACACGTAGGCGAGAAAGAAG
>Ga0206682_10003665_pt1 | contig 12925 bp, 4 predicted proteins | sample M240m12015metaG_FD_155444 | JGI IMG/M metagenome (GOLD analysis project Ga0206682, IMG submission 155444) | Ammonia-oxidizing marine archaeal communities from Monterey Bay, California, United States - M2 40m 12015 | ecosystem: Environmental > Aquatic > Marine > Intertidal zone | place: USA... | reverse complement strand
GCTTAAATTTAGAATCTCCATACTGACCTCTAGCAAACAAGGAAAGAGAACGCTGACCATTTTGACCCCTACTCCACCCTCCAAAAATTTTTACTCCAGCGTTGAACGCTACAAAATTATCTGTTTCTTTTTCATGAAAAGAAAAATGAATTGGTCGCTCCCAATCTTCCCAAAAATTTGCTCCGTAATAAGGAATATTTGTATCATAAGTTCCATTAGGTCCAAAAACATAAATTCCGGTATCAGAATCAAAAAAATCTGAGGGATCTGCAGCCAATAACATGACATCTATTTCGTGATTAGCACCCAGAACAAACGATTTGGTATAAGTTGCTGAAGGTAGATAATTTTGTGAAAATATTTTTGCTCGCACACTCATATTAGTACTGATTTGAATTGGAGTCGTATATACTAATGACGATTCTGAAGGAGCACTTCCATCGAGTGTATATCGAATAAATTCTTCTGAATTGTTACCTGATAATGTTACACTTACAGGTCCATTTATAAGTCCTCCTTCTTGTGAAAAAAGAACTTCATTTTCTACAGCACCTAAAAATTCATTGCCAGAATTCTCACTTCCAGGTGTAGTCTCTAGATAACTAACCACATTTTCAGAGCTTTTAGAGACTCCTATCGATGTGTTTGGAGGAAGTTTCTCTGCAGTAATTTCATCAATAAGTGTTCCTGTATTGTCTGTTAAAATAAGTGTCTCTGAAGTTGAGGAAATTTTAAAATTGGTATGAAAATTATTGGTCGATAATCCCAAAATAGCTGGAGGTTCAATACCCACACTAGTCGGTGATAAAAACACTGCAGACAAAAAAGGAATGATGGTAAAATCTGAAGAACCTTCGCTTATATTATGGGCTTGAATGCTTAGTATATTTTCTCCATCGTTTAAGTTTGAACCAACATCTGAAATCTGAAATCTTTCGGGGGTCCCTCCCAAATATAATTGCGCTTCATGATCAGTAATCGTTCCAGCATCATAGGCAGGTGGCACACCATTTATATTTGCACGTGCGACTTCAATACCATTTATATAAGCCACAAAAGCATCATCATAATCCATGTCTAAAATCAATGAAGAAAGCGCTGAAACCTCCGATACCGTAAAAGTCTTTCTAAGATATACAGATTTAGAGCCATTCGGTATTATTGTAGCGTCATCTCCATCTGCATAACCAAAACCAGAGGCTCCTTCAGACCAACTAGAGTCATCAAAACTGAGTGCTTTCCAATTAGAACTTGGCTCAGATGTTGGAAGTAAGTAACTAAAAACATCTCCTTGATTGATGAGGGTTCTAGAGTAACTAATATTGGAGCGATCTTTTGAGGAGGCCCACATAAGCAAGTACTCATCTGGAGAAAGTTTTATATTAGGAAATGTCCACTTTTCGGGGGTCTCTGGATCATCAGACAAAAACCACCCATTGATAGAAACCTCTTGAGATCCGTAATTGTGAATTTCTAACCAGTCGGGGGTATCTCCATCTTCGTCTATATAGACAGAATTGGAAGAAACTACTTCATTTATTCTTACCGTTTGTGCTGTTGTATTGGCTATTAAAAAAAGGAAATAAACTACGAGATACCTCATTAAATTAGTTTTGTACTTCTCAAAGATAAGAGGATTATCGTATTATACAATATTATTTACCTACCACGTAGATATCTATTTTAAATAGAAAAACCTATTAATTGAAACAATCGGGATTCACTTCGTGCATCCCAATCAGAAATCCTAACCAAGCATAAAAACCCAAATTCTTTCAAAGAATTTTGTCTTTTTTATTTCCCAAAAAAACACAAACAAGTTTGGTTTTTTTGGGAAATAAAAAACCCACAACAAACGTTGTGGGTTTCCTTTTGCGGAGAAAGAGGGATTCGAACCCCCGGACCTGTTACAGTCAACAGTTTTCAAGACTGCCGCATTCGACCACTCTGCCATTTCTCCAGAAGTCTCATCAGATATTCTCTGAATGCGGATGCAAATATAGAAAGCTTTTTCATTTTCTGAAACAAAAAACAGATTATTTTTTGAGATTTTTGAATATCGTTCACTACCCATCCTATCTTTCTAAGAATCAGATAGTATCCTTAAAATCTATTTTTTAGAAATCGTCACAAAACAGCTTAAATCTAGATTTCTTATCAGTAGTTTAGTATATTTGTAAAAAATTCTAATTGTATACGTATGTCGTTTAATTCTTTCGGAAATTTATTAAAAGTAACAACCTATGGAGAATCTCATGGGACCGCCATAGGAGGTGTAATTGACGGTTTTCCTGCTGGAGTAGCTATTGACTTTGACGCTATTCAAAACGAATTAAACAGACGAAAACCCGGGCAATCTAAAATAGTTACCCAACGAAAAGAACCCGATACTGTTGAGTTTTTATCTGGAATTTTTGAAGGAAAAACAACTGGAACTTCCATTGGTTTTATCATTAAAAACACAAATCAAAAATCTAAAGATTACAATCACAATACCAATATATACAGACCTTCTCACGCAGATTATACTTATGACAAAAAATTTGGAACAAGAGATTACAGAGGTGGTGGTAGAAGTTCTGCGCGTGAAACTGCCAACTGGGTCGTTGCAGGAGCATTGGCCAAACAATTAATTGCCAACATCAACATCAATGCATTTACCTCTTCTGTGGGTGAGATTTTTCTAGACAAACCTTATCAAGAGCTAGATTTTTCGAAAACTGAACATAATATTGTTCGCTGTCCAGATGAAACAACGGCAGAAAAAATGATTTCCAGAATAAAAGAAATTAGAAAAGAAGGAGACACCATAGGAGGAACCATTATGTGTGTCGCACAAAATGTACCCGTTGGATTGGGAGAGCCTATTTTTCATAAACTACATGCTCAACTAGGAAACGCGATGTTGTCTATCAATGCTGTAAAAGGCTTTGAATTTGGAAGTGGATTTTGTGGTGCTAAAATGAAAGGTTCTGAACACAATGACATATTTAATGCAGATGGTTCTACAGAGTCTAATTTATCTGGTGGAATTCAAGGTGGGATTAGCAATGGAATGGATATTTATTTCAGAGTTGCCTTCAAACCAGTGGCAACGATTATGAGCTCTCAGCAAACGATTAATTCAGAAAATGAAGTCACAGAAATTACGGGTAAAGGAAGACACGATCCTTGTGTTGTTCCTAGAGCCGTACCTATTATAGAAGCAATGACCGCCTTAGTTTTAGCAGATTATTGGCTTTTAAATAGAACAAGAAAAATATAGTCATACAATTGTTGTTCCATTCTAGAAACTAGGAAATCAATTACGGGAGCTATAGATAGGTTAGTAATTTAAATTATTAGAAGCTAGTAAAGTGTGAAAGTCAGGTTGTACTTTATCGATATTGTCCGTGCCTTTGCTATTTTAATGATGCTTCAAGGTCATTTTATAGACACCCTATTAGAAAATTCTTATCGAAATTTAAATTTTGAAATTTATCAGGCATGGTCTTTTTTTAGAGGAATCACTGCCCCCACTTTCTTTACCATTTCTGGATTAATTTTTACTTATCTCTTGATAAAAGCCAAAGAAAAAGGCGAGGAAAAAGCTCGAATGAAAAAAGGGATTACGAGAGGTCTTTCTTTAATTGCCATAGGCTATGTTATAAGAATTAATTTCATCAATTGGTTTTTGGGGTACAACAATACCTCTTTCTTAGCCGTTGATGTGCTGCATTGTATCGGATTGAGTTTAATACTAACAGTTTGCATCTTTTATTTGTGTAATAAAAGGACACTAGTGTTTTCTGTGATAATGCTAATTTTAGGAGGGTGTATTTTTGTAGGAGAACCTTTGTACAGAAGCTTAGAAATAGCAGATATACCTCTCTTTATACACAATTATATTTCAAAAAATAATGGATCTGTGTTTCGAATTATACCCTGGTATGGCTACACCTCTTTTGGAGCTTTTATAGCAACACTATTTTATTGGAACCTTCATAAAAAATATTTTAAAATAACAACGATTTCTTCTTTTGTAGGTATTGGTTTCTTGCTTGTCTTATATTCTTCAGACTTCCTTTTATTAGGATATAAAACTACTAATATTGAAGTGTTTAGAGATGCTGCAAATTATAATTATCTATTTTCAAAGTTAGGTTATGTCCTTTTATATTTTGCTTTTTTTTACAGTCTGGAAAAGTACCTAAAATATCCTTTAATTTTAAGAATTGGGAAAAACACCCTGTCTATATATGTCATTCACTTCATTATTTTATATGGTAGCTTTTTTGGCATAGGATTTAAAAATATCGGTAAAATTTTATCACCCATTCAGGTAAGTATTGGGGCAGTATTATTCTTGGCTCTTACTATTTTTATCAGTTTTAATTATCCCAAAGTAACAATGCTTCTTAAGAATAAATTCCAAAAATTTTATCAAGCTATTATAAATAGCATTCAATAAAAAAGCGAAACTATATGTTTCGCTTTGATTATTATGCTTGTCCTGTTGGTCCAAAATTTATTGGAATAGGAGGTTGTTCATAATCTTTAATTTCTCCATGTGCTTGTTCAAATTTTCTGACATTATCGACTAGAGCCTTTGTCAACCTTTTTGCATGCTGAGGAGTTAATATAATCCTAGATTTCACCTTTGCCTTCGGTACTCCTGGCATAATATTGATAAAATCAACAATAAATTCTGACATTGAATGGTTAATAATCGCCAAATTAGAGTAGGTCCCTTCAGCAATCTCTTGACCTAATTCTATGTTAATTTGTCCGTCTTTGTTTTTATTTTCTTCCATAAGAATATATTTAAAAGAAAAGCCTCTAAAAATTTAGAGGCTTTTCATATGAATTAAAAACTTTGTTCTATTTCATCTTTAGGGCCAACGATAATATGATCGTAAGCTCTCATACCTGTACCTGCTGGAATTTTCTTACCAACAATTACATTTTCTTTCAATCCTTCTAAAGTATCTACTTTACCACTTACAGCAGCCTCATTTAATACTTTTGTAGTTTCCTGGAAGGAAGCTGCAGAGATAAATGATTTTGTTTGAAGTGATGCTCTGGTAATACCCTGAAGAACTTGTTCTGCAGTTGCTGGTTTCGCATCTCTTGCTTCTACCAAGTTTTGATCATTTCTTTTTAGTAAAGAATTCTCATCTCTTAGTTGACGCGCAGAAATAATTTGACCTGCTTTTATATTTTCAGAATCTCCTGCATTTTCAACAACTTTCATTCCGTAAATAGCATCGTTGTTTTTGATAAAGTCAATTTTATGAATTAATTGATTCTCTAAGAATAAGGTGTCTCCAGAATCAATAATTTTTACTTTACGCATCATTTGACGAACTACAACTTCGAAATGTTTGTCGTTAATCTTCACACCTTGTAGACGATATACTTCTTGTATTTCATTTACTAAGTATTCTTGCACGGCTGAAGGTCCTTTTATTCTTAGAATATCTGAAGGAGTGGTTGCTCCATCTGATAAAGGCATACCCGCTTTGATAAAGTCATTTTCTTGAACTAAAATCTGATTAGAAAGTTTTACTAAATACTTACGTATGTCTCCAGTTTTAGATTCAACAATAATTTCTCTGTTACCACGCTTTATTTTTCCAAAAGATACTACACCATCAATCTCTGAAACAACAGATGGATTGGAAGGATTACGTGCCTCAAATAATTCTGTTACACGTGGTAAACCTCCTGTAATATCTCCTGCTTTACCAGATTTTCTTGGTATTTTAACTAAAGTATGTCCAGAAGCAACTTTATCACCATCATTTACCATTAAGTGTGCACCTACTGGTAAACTATAAGAACGTAAAGCATTACCGTCTTTATCTTCTATAATTAAAGATGCAATGATTTTCTTATTCTTAGAATCGATCATTACTTTCTCTTGGAAACCTGTTTGCTCATCAATTTCTACAGAGTAATTAATACCTTGTTGTAAATTGTCAAACTTCACTTTTCCTTCAAACTCAGAAACAATTACACCATTAAATGGATCCCATTGAACAATTACATCTCCTTTTTTGATCGATTTTCTATCCTTATCAAAAATGATAGAACCGTAAGGAATGATATTGGTACTTTGAGTTATTCCTGTTTTCTTGTCTTTAATTTTTATTTCTGCAGTTCTAGAGATTACGATATCAACGTCTTTTCCTTCAGCGTCTTTTCCAACTACCGTTCGTAAATCGTCAATCGTAACTTTACCGTCAAACTTAGCTATTAATTTATTTTCTTCAGAAATATTACCAGCAACCCCACCTACGTGGAATGTACGTAATGTTAACTGAGTTCCAGGTTCACCAATAGATTGGGCTGCAATGACACCAACAGCTTCTCCAATTTGTACTTTGTTAAGGGTGGATAAACTCTGACCATAACATTTTGTACAAATTCCTTTTGAAGATTCACAAGTTAATGGAGATCTCACCTCTACTCTATCAATTCCAGAAGCTTCAACAGCTTTAGCTAATTCTAAAGTGATTGGTTGGTTTGCTTGTAAGATAATTTCATCTGTTAATGGATGGTATACATCTTGTAAAGAAACACGTCCCTCAATTCTATCTGATAAAGATTCTACAATCTCATCATTTTTCTTTAATGGAGTCACTTCCAATCCTCTTAAGGTACCACAATCCTCTTCGTTAATAATAACATCTTGAGAAACATCTACCAATCTACGAGTTAGGTAACCCGCATCTGCTGTTTTTAACGCGGTATCTGCTAATCCTTTACGAGCACCGTGTGTAGAGATAAAGTATTCAAGAATTGACAATCCTTCTTTAAAGTTAGAAAGAATAGGATTTTCAATAATTTCTCCACCACCTGCAGTTGATTTTTTAGGCTTTGCCATTAATCCACGCATTCCTGTTAACTGACGAATCTGCTCTTTAGAACCCCTTGCACCAGAATCAAGCATCATGTATACCGAATTGAAACCTTGCTGGTCTTCTCGCAAGTTTTTCATAGATAATTCAGTCAATCGATTGTTGGTAGAACCCCAAACATCAATTACCTGATTGTAACGCTCTTTTTGTGTTAACATACCCATGTTGTAGTTTCCTACAATTAAATCCACCTCTTTATTAGCTTCATCAATCATGGATTGCTTTTGTTCTGGGATAATGATATCTCCTAATGAGAATGATAATCCACCTTGGAAGGCAAATTTATATCCCATATTTTTTATCTGGTCTAAGAATTCTCCTGTAGTAGGAATATCGGTAGCTTTTAAAATCCCTCCAATAATACCTCTTAAGTTTTTCTTAGTCAATACTTCATTGATATAACCAGCAGCAGCAGGAACAACCTCATTAAATAAAACTCTACCAACAGTTGTTGCTATAATTTTAGTTACTTGCTCACCGTTTTCATCAATATCTTGAGTTCGTACTTTAATCCCAGCATTTAAATCTACTTTTTCCTCATTAAATGCAATTGTTACCTCTTCTGGAGAATAGAACGTTAATCCTTCTCCTTTAATTGGTAATTCTGGAGTAGAAATTCTTTCTTTGGTCATGTAATACAATCCAAGAACCATATCCTGTGATGGTACCGTAACCGGTGCACCGTTTGCAGGGTTTAGAATATTGTGAGAAGCTAACATTAAAATCTGTGCTTCTAGGATAGCCTCTGGTCCTAATGGTAAGTGAACTGCCATTTGATCCCCATCAAAATCGGCATTAAAGGCCGAACATGAAAGTGGATGCAACTGAATAGCTTTCCCTTCGATCAATTTAGGTTGGAATGCCTGAATACCCAATCTGTGTAAGGTAGGAGCTCTGTTTAATAAAACAGGATGCCCTTTAATTACATTCTCTAAAATATCCCAAACAACTGGTTCCTTTCTATCTATTATTTTCTTTGCAGATTTTACTGTTTTTACAATTCCTCTTTCTATTAACTTACGAATTACAAAAGGCTTGTAAAGTTCAGCTGCCATATCCTTAGGAATACCACATTCTGAAAGTTTTAATTCTGGTCCAACAACAATTACAGAACGTGCAGAATAATCAACACGCTTTCCTAATAAATTCTGACGGAAACGACCTTGTTTACCTTTTAATGAATCTGATAAAGATTTTAAAGGCCTGTTCGATTCTGTTTTTACTGCTGAAGATTTACGTGTATTATCAAATAATGAATCTACTGATTCTTGTAACATACGTTTTTCATTACGTAAAATAACTTCTGGAGCTTTGATCTCTACCAATCTTTTTAAACGATTGTTTCTGATGATAACTCTTCTGTATAAATCGTTTAAATCTGAAGTTGCAAAACGACCTCCATCTAAAGGAACTAAAGGACGTAATTCTGGTGGAATTACTGGAATAGCCTTCATAATCATCCATTCTGGATTGTTCTCTCTATTTTTTTGAGAATCTCTAAATGCTTCAACAACATTCAAACGTTTTAAAGCTTCTGTTTTACGTTGTTTTGATGTTTCTGTATTTGCTTTGTGTCTTAATTCAAAAGACAAGGCATCTAAATCGATACGAGCTAATAAATCAATTAAACACTCTGCACCCATTTTAGCAATGAACTTATTTGGGTCAGTATCATCTAAATATTGATTTTCTTGAGGCAACTCATCTACAATATCTAGGTATTCTTCCTCAGTTAAAAAGTCCATTTTTTGTAAGGGCTCTCCTTCTATACCTTTAGCAATACCTGGCTGAATTACCACATAACGCTCGTAGTAAATAATCATGTCTAACTTCTTAGAAGGTAACCCTAATAGGTAACCCATTTTGTTAGGTAATGATCTAAAATACCAAATATGAGCAACAGGTACCACTAAATTAATGTGACCAACTCTTTCTCTACGAACTTTTTTCTCGGTTACTTCTACACCACATCGATCACATACAATACCCTTGTAGCGAATTCTTTTGTACTTTCCACAAGCACATTCATAATCTTTAACCGGACCAAAAATACGTTCACAAAACAAACCATCTCTTTCAGGTTTGTGTGTTCGGTAATTGATGGTTTCTGGTTTTAATACTTCACCTTTAGAAATTTCTAAAATTGCTTCTGGTGATGATAAACCAATTGATATTTTATTAAACTTTTTTACAGTGTACTTCTCTTGTTTTCTTGCCATGTTGATGGATTCGAATTAAAATTGTAAAAATGGCCTCTATGAGACTTATAAATAATTAATTGTAGAAGTAGCTTTTATACTACTTCTACAATCAACGTTGTTATTCTTCTAATCTGACGTCTAAACCTAAACCTTTCAGTTCATGCATTAATACGTTGAACGATTCTGGTAAACCTGGTTCTGGCATGGTTTCACCCTTCACAATACTTTCGTAAGTTTTGGCTCTACCCATTACATCATCAGATTTTACAGTTAGGATCTCTCTTAAGATACTTGATGCACCATAAGCTTCCAGTGCCCATACTTCCATCTCTCCAAAACGTTGTCCTCCAAATTGTGCTTTACCACCTAAAGGTTGTTGTGTGATTAATGAGTATGGTCCTATAGAACGTGCATGCATTTTATCTTCAATCATGTGTCCAAGCTTAATCATATAGATGATCCCTACAGTTGCAGGTTGATCGAAACGTTTTCCTGTTCCTCCATCATATAAATAAGTATGTCCAAATCTTGGTACTTCTGCGTCATCAGTAATTTGATTGATCTGATCTAAAGTAGCTCCATCAAAAATTGGTGTTGCATATTTAGTTCCTAATTTTTGACCTGCCCAACCAAGAACAGTTTCATAAATTTGACCAATGTTCATACGAGAAGGTACCCCTAACGGATTCAATACAATATCTACTGGAGTTCCATCTTCTAAGAAAGGCATGTCTTCAGCTCTTACAATACGAGCTACAATACCTTTATTTCCGTGACGTCCTGCCATTTTATCACCTACTTTTAATTTACGTTTCTTAGCAACATAAACTTTGGCTAATTTTAAAATTCCTGCTGGCAATTCATCTCCTACAGAAATGGTAAACTTTTGGCGACGTAAAGAACCTTGTAAATCATTTACTTTGATTTTGTAGTTGTGAACAAGTTCTCCTACATAATCATTCAAATCTTTATCTGTGGTCCAAGAACCTGTTAAGTGAACGTAGTCATCTACAGAGTTTAACATTTTGAGTGTATATTTTTTACCTTTTGGTAAAACTTCCTCACCTAAATCATTAAATACTCCTTGAGAGGTTTTTCCGCTGATAAGCGTAAATAATTTCTCTATTAGAATATCTTTCAATCCTTCAAACTTTGTCACAAAAGAGGCTTCTAAAGAAATAATAGCATCTTTATCTCTTATTCTCTTGTTCTTGTCTTTGACAGCTCTTTTGAATAATTTCTTATCAATTACTACCCCTCTTAATGATGGAGAAGCTTTTAATGATGCATCTTTTACATCTCCAGCTTTATCCCCAAAAATAGCACGTAATAATTTTTCTTCTGGAGTTGGATCAGACTCTCCTTTAGGTGTAATCTTACCGATTAGAATATCACCAGGATTCACTTCTGCTCCAATACGAATCATTCCATTTTCATCCAAGTCTTTGGTTGCTTCTTCAGAAACATTAGGAATATCATTCGTCAACTCTTCAGTTCCTAATTTGGTATCTCTAACATCTAGAGAGTACTCATCAATATGAATAGAAGTAAAGATGTCTTCACGAACTACTTTCTCAGAAATCACAATTGCATCCTCAAAGTTATACCCTTTCCAAGGCATAAAGGCTACTTTCATATTTCTTCCTAATGCTAATTCTCCTTTTTGTGTAGCATACCCTTCACAAAGAACTTGACCTTCTTCAACTCTATCTCCTTTTTCAATGATAGGTTTTAGATTGATATTAGTTCCTTGGTTGGTTTTTCTAAACTTGATTAGGTCATAAGAAACTTCATCAGATTCAAAACTTACCAGTTTCTCCTCATCAGTTTTATCGTACTTAATCGTAATTTTATTTGCATCTACATAGGTAACTTCACCAGTACCCTCAGCATTGATTAAAATTCGTGAATCTTTAGCAACTCTTAATTCTAAACCTGTCCCTACAATTGGAGACTCTGGTCTCAATAAAGGTACCGCTTGACGCATCATGTTAGATCCCATCAGTGCACGGTTGGCATCATCATGTTCTAAGAAAGGAATTAAAGAGGCAGAAATAGAGGCAATTTGATTTGGAGCAACGTCCATGTAATCAATTACATCTGGGCTTACAACTGGAAAATCACCTTCTTCACGAGCAATAACTCTATCTAAGACAATTGATCCATCTCCATTTAATTCTAAATTAGATTGGGCAATTTTCTTACCTTCTTCTTCTTCTGCACTCAAATAAATTGGTTCATCAGAGGCTACTATACCATTGTCAACCTTTCTGTAAGGTGTTTCAATAAATCCTAGGTTATTCACTTTTGCAAAAACTGAAAGTGAAGAAATTAATCCAATGTTTGGTCCCTCAGGAGTTTCAATTGGACACAATCTACCATAATGTGTATAATGTACATCACGCACCTCAAATCCAGCTCTTTCTCTTGATAATCCACCAGGTCCAAGAGCAGACAATCTACGCTTGTGAGTAATCTCTGCTAATGGATTTGTTTGATCCATAAATTGAGATAATTGGTTGGTCCCAAAGAAAGAATTAATCACTGAGGATAGTGTTTTTGCATTGATCAAATCGATCGGAGTAAAAACCTCGTTGTCACGAACATTCATTCGCTCACGAATGGTTCTTGCCATACGGGCCAATCCTACACCAAACTGACCTGCTAACTGCTCTCCAACAGTTCTTACACGTCGGTTAGACAAATGATCAATATCATCAACTTCTGCTTTCGAGTTGATTAATTCAATTAGATATTTAATAATCGTTATAATATCTAATTTGGTTAATACTTTTTGATCTATCGGCTCGTTTAATTGAAGTTTTGTGTTCATTCTAAAACGACCAACTTCTCCTAAATTATATCGTTGCTCAGAGAAAAATAATTTATCGATAATACCTCTTGCAGTCTCTTCATCTGGCGGTTCTGCATTACGTAATTGTCTATAAATATGCTCTACAGCTTCTTTTTCCGAGTTTGTAGGGTCTTTTTGTAAAGTATTGTGAATGATAGCATAGTCTGCAGTATCGTTGTCTTCTTTATGAAGTAAAACGGTTTTAGCTCCTGCTTCAATGATTTCATCAATATGCTCTTTTTCTAAAATTGTGTCTCGATCGAAAATAATTTCATTTCTTTCTATAGAAACAACTTCTCCTGTATCTTCGTCAACAAAATCTTCGTGCCAAGTTTTTAAAACTCTAGCAGCCAATTTACGACCTAATACTTTTTTAAGTCCAGCTTTAGATACTTTTACTTCTTCTGCAAGATCAAAAATTTCTAAAATATCTTTATCTCTTTCAAAACCAATGGCTCTGAATAAAGTAGTTACTGGTAATTTTTTCTTTCTATCAATATAAGCATACATTACTTGATTGATATCGGTAGCAAATTCTATCCAAGATCCCTTAAAAGGAATTACCCTTGCTGAATATAATTTTGTACCGTTTGCATGGAAAGATTGCCCAAAGAAGACACCAGGTGATCTGTGCAATTGAGAAACAACCACACGTTCAGCTCCATTAATAACAAAGGTTCCTGAATTGGTCATGTATGGAATTGTACCAAGATATACATCTTGAACAATGGTTTCGAAATCTTCGTGTTCGGGATCTGTACAGTACAGTTTTAGACGTGCTTTTAAAGGCACACTGTGAGTAAGACCTCTTTCAATACATTCTTGAATAGAATATCTTGGTGGATCTACAAAGTAGTCTAAAAATTCTAATACAAATTGATTTCTTGTATCTGTAATTGGAAAGTTATCCATGAAGGTTTTGTACAAACCTTCTTCACCTCTTTCTTCTGCTTTTGTTTGAAGTTGGA